>OFDA01000027.1_pt1 | contig 176601 bp, 148 predicted proteins | sample 1520921 | NCBI WGS metagenome assembly OFDA01 (sample SAMEA2699028, study PRJEB24076) | metagenome
TTTCACTATAAGCATGTGTACGCGTTCCAAGGCACGATCAGAAACTCCGACAAGAACTATTGACCCTAGATATTCATCTTCAAATTTTCGAAAATTATTAATTATAAATTGTTCATCAAACAAGTAAATGTTTTCATTTTCACCATCTACTAACTCGTCTTTCTCATCCACGAATTCTACGCGGTTAGTTTTATATTTGAACGCTTGAGCAATCGTTGATTTTCCCGAGCCATTGTGTCCAAGAATAATTGAACACTGAGCTTGCCCATCCGGTTCATTTTCATTGTTAATCTTTTGAAAAACGGGGTACTTTTTACACCCTACATAATCTTCATTAATTTTTATGCCAAAAATTTCTTTAGCATCAACCATTTGTTCCTCCTAGAACCAATAGATTTCCTACATTGAATAGATTATAATAAAATCCCCTTGAGTATCAGTTCATCACAGATATAACTGTCTCAAGGGGATCTTATAACTTCACTGTTACTCAGATATTAATTTATTTAATTATTCTAAGCTTAGACGTTGAAGCGGAACTCGACTACGTCGCCATCCTGCATGATGTAGTCCTTGCCCTCCATGCGGACCCTACCGCGAGCCTTCGCCTCCGCCATGGAGCCAGCCTCGTCCAGGTCCTTGAAAGATACAACCTCAGCCTTAATGAAGCCACGCTCAAAATCAGAGTGAATCACGCCAGCAGCCTGCGGCGCAGTATCACCCTTATAAATAGTCCAGGCGCGAGCCTCCTTCGGGCCAGCAGTCAGATAAGTCTGCAGACCCAGAGTCGAGAAGCCCACACGAGCCAGCTGATCCAAGCCGGACTCATCCTGACCGTTCATCTCCAGCATCTCGCGAGCCTCCTCCTCAGACAACTCCACCAAATCAGCCTCCAGCTTCGCATCCAAGAACACAGCCTCAGCCGGCGCCACCATGTCACGCAGCTCCTGCTGCTTCTCCTCAGACGCCAGAATGCCCTCATCCGCATTGAACACGTAAATGAACGGCTTAGCAGTCAGCAGGTTCAGCTCCTTCAAGTGAGCCAGCTCCAGCTTCGCGTCCTTCGCACGGGAAATGATGGTGTCACCATCCTCCAGGATCTTCTGCGCAGCCTTATAAGTCTCCAGCTGAGCGGCGTCACCCTTCTTAATCTTCACAGCCTTCTCCAGACGCGGAATAGCGTTCTCCAGAGTCTGCAGGTCAGCCAGAATCAGCTCAGTGTTAATGGTCTCCATATCGGAGGCGGGGTCGACCTTGCCGTCCACGTGGATGACGTCCGGGTCGTCAAACGCACGCACCACCTGGGCGATAGCGTGCGCCTCACGAATGTTCGCGAGGAACTTGTTACCCAGGCCCTCACCCTCAGAAGCGCCCTTCACAATACCCGCAATATCAACGAACGAAACAGTTGCAGGCAGAATACGCTCCGAACCAAAAATCTCAGCCAGACGGTTCAGACGCGCATCCGGCAGGTTCACCACGCCCACGTTCGGGTCAATGGTCGCGAACGGGTAGTTAGCCGCCAGCACAGTGTTGCCGGTCAGCGCGTTGAACAGGGTGGACTTGCCCACGTTAGGCAGGCCAACAATGCCGATAGTTAGAGCCACAAGTTTTCCTTCGAATCATGTACCCCGCCAAACACTCAGGATGCGCCGCGTACGTGATGCGGCGGGTGCGGGCGGGCACAGGGCGAAAATGGTGCCCGCTTCCAAGCGCGGCACCGCCAGTCTCAGGAAGAAACGGGTGCGGGGCGCCTGCGGGCATAGACACTACCATTCTACCGTGTTCGCGCATGAGCCGCCCGTGTTGATGAGAGCAGCGGGCTAGAGCCAGCCGTTCTCCGTGGCGATACGCACCGCATCCTGACGAGTTGACGCACCCGTCTTCGCCATCGCCGCCGACAAATAATTACGCACCGTACCCGCCGACAAAAACAACGCCGACGCAATCTGCTGAGCCGTACCACCCGACGCCGCCTCACGCAGCACCTGCGCCTCACGCTCCGTCAACGGAGAAGCACCCGTCACCAAAGAATCCGCCGCCAACGACGGATCCACCACACGCAACCCCGCATGCACACGACGAATCGCCTCCGCCAACTGGCGAGCACCCGTATCCTTCACCACGAAACCACTCGCACCAGCCTCCAGGGCGCGGCGCACATAGCCCGGGCGGCCAAACGTCGTCACAATCAGCGTGCGCACCGGCTCACCCGACTCACTCACCGCACCCGCGTCGCGAATCGCCGCAGCCGCCTCAATACCATCAGCCAGCAAAGTACCGGGCATCTGCACATCCAACAGCACCACGTCCGGCTTCAACAAGGCGACAGCGCCCAACACCTCATCACCGCTACCGACCTGACCCACAATCTGCAGGTCAACCTCCAGCCCCAGCAGGGCGGCAAGAGCCTCACGGATGAGCTGCTGGTCGTCAGCGAGCAGAACACGAATCATGGGAGCCTCCCAAGGGGCGAAGACGAGGTGATAACGGCGGGCGGAACAACCGCGTGAGGTTGTCTACCACCACCATACAGGGGTGGGTAGCTTCCCCGTCCAGGGCGCGGCGCTAAGTTCCACAATCTACAGCACCTATTTACAGCAGTGAGGTGTCGCCGTCCATGCTCACGCGGATGCGCGTACCCACCCCACCGCCAGGGTTCTCCGCCAGCCACTGCTCGGGCGCCGCCTCAATCACCACGCTACCGCCGGAGGCCGCCACACGCTGAGCCATACCCGTCAGGCCGTTACCGCGCGCATCACCCGCGCCCACGCCGTTATCGAGGATGTCCAGACCGGTTGCGCTCAGACGCACCCGCGCCGCGTTCGCACCCGAGTGGCGCACCATGTTCGTGACCGCCTCACGCAGAACCCAGGAGAACAGCTTCGCGTTCACACCAGCCACCGCGAGCGCGCTCTGAGCCTCCGGCAGCTCGGCGCGAATACCGGCGGTCTGCAGGGCACGACCCGCACCCTCAATCTCACCCGAGAAGTCGGGCACACGCAGGCGCGTCACGGTTGAGCGAACCTCTGCCAGGGATGCGCGGGACAGCTGCGCGATCGCCTCCATTTCGGCGCCGGCGCGGGCGGGGTCAATCTCCAGCAGGCGCTGCGCCAGCTCCGCTTTGAGGGTGATGACTGTCAGGGAGTGGCCGAGCACGTCGTGCACGTCGCGGGCAATCTCTTCACGTTCCTCGGAGAGCGCCAGGGAGGCACGCGCTACATCCGCGCGTTCGCCCAGCTCAATCAGGTAGGAGAAGCCCAGTATGCCCACCATGGGTGCACCAATAAAGAGGGAAATGCCGCCGTGCGCGGTGACGTCAAAGCCGGTGCCCACCATAAAAATTAGCCAGCAGACCAGGGCAATCGTCGCAGCCACACCCAAGCGCAGGCGGTACGGGGCAATCGTGCCAAAAATCCAGAACGCCACAAAGTACATGTTGAACGCCAAGAACACCACGTACGCCGATTCCAGCCGCAGCGCCGTCAGACCAGCCACCGGCAGGACCATCAGCGCCGTCCAGATGATGCTTCGGCGCACCGTGGAGGCGACCGGCACCAGCCACGGCACCGCGTACGCCGAGCAGTTGACCACTGCGAACAGCGCAATTAGCGCCACACCGGTCCAACGTACCGGTTCCAGTTCCAGGGCGGTGAGGAAGCTATCCAGCGGCATGAGCAGAAACACCAGCCACGGGGCGCTAAAGCCCAGCGCCAGCCAGTTCACACTGCCGCGGCGTTCACGGTAGAGAAAGCGGAAGCGGTGCTTGCCCAGGGTGCGCTTCGCGGCGGAGGGTGCCGCCTCGTTCTCTGCGCTGGTCAGTCCGTTCACGGCGCGGGCCTGGTCAGTGTTGTGCGGGTGGGTTTCGGTCATGGTTCTAGCCTAACGTGCGGGTGCCGCGGGTGCAGATACCACCGGTGCGGCGATATCAGTAGGGGCTGTGTTAGTAGATGCAGTGTGAGTGGATACGGCTTCCGCCGCAGCCTCGGGATTCAAGGCTGCGGCGGGAAGAAGCATTTAGCGGCGGGTTGCGCGGCGCATCAGCAGGGCAGAAACACCCAGGAAGATAGCCGCCCACACGATCAGGCTCACCACGGCGTACCAGAGCGGCTCGGTCACGAACCAGTCCTCACCGCCCAGAATAATGGTCTGACCTGCGCTGAAGGGGTAGCGAGCGATCTCGGCGGCACCGTACAGCGGGGTGAAGCGGGCATACTTCAGCAGGTCGGTGCTCAGCGGGGAGAACACGGTACCAAAGAAGCTCATAATCACCAGCAGACCGTTCGCAATGGACACGGCGTTCTCGTTACGAATCAGCAGACCCATCATGATGCCGTAGAAGGCGAACACCAGACCGCACAGCACCGTCAGCGCGCCAGCGGCAAGCTGCTGGTTCACAGGGATCTCAACACCGGTGAACATGCCCACAATGTTCACCGCAATCACCGGCACCGCAGAAATCACCAGGGCGGTCAGCGCCTTCGCGCCCAGGTACTTGCCGGTGGTCAGGGGGGTCAGCGCCAGCTGGCGGTTCCAGCCGCTCGACAGCTCGCTGACGGTGCTGCCGCTAATCGCCACGGTATTCTGAACCGCACCGTAGAGCGCCATGCCAATCATGACGTACGCTGCTACGTTGCCGTCGCCCATCTGCTGGGAGGAGTAGTCCTGCATCGCGCCAAAGAGCAAGAAGAAGACGATGGGCAGAGCCACACCGAAGAAGAAACGGTCGGTCGAGAGGATAGAAGCGCGGATGTCGTAGAGTGCGTAGCGGAGCATGATGTTTTCCTTGAGGTGTGTAACGGCGGCGTAGCGTTTAGATGGTGCGGTGTTTAGGCTTCGGATGCCTTGGAGGCGGCGGCCTGCTCGGTCAGCAGGGTGAAGGACTCGTCCAGGGAGGGCTTGGTGACCTCCAGGTCGCTGATGCTGTAGTTGTTCAGCAGAGTGCGCAGTACCTGCTCAATCTCCAGCACGGAGATGCGGTGGCGGTACCCGCCGGACTCTTCAGTCACCTCGACCGGAACATCCAGGTCGGTGATGGGTGCGGGTGCGAGGAAGGAAAGGTGGCGGTGACCGGTCAGGGCGCGAATCTCGTCAGAGGAGCCGTCAGCGATGATGGAGCCGGAGGCCATGAGCACGATGCGCTGGGCGAAGTTCTGTGCTTCTTCCAGGTAGTGCGTCGCAAAAAGAATGGTCGTTCCACGCTCGGCGATGGTTTCCATACGCTCCCAGAAGGTGCGGCGCGCATTCACGTCCATGCCGGCGGTCGGCTCGTCCAGGATCAGCAGTTCCGGCGAGTGCATGGTCGCCAGAGCGTAACGCAGACGCTGCTGCTGACCGCCCGAGCACTTGCCGACCTTACGCTTGGCGATATCGGTCAGGTCGGCGCCGGCGAGTACCTCATCCACGTCAATGGGTTTGGGGTACAGCGCCGCAATCATCTCGACCGTGGCGCGGATCGTCAGGTCCTTGAGCAGGCCACCGGTCTGCTGCACCGCACCGAGCAGACCGGCGCGTGCCGCCTCGGAGGCGCTACGACCAAAGACGCTCAACTCGCCGCCGCTGGGCTGGGTCAGACCAAGAATCATGTCGATGAGGGTGGTCTTACCTGCACCGTTGGGGCCGAGCAGGGCGATGATTTCGCCGCGCTTGACGGTCAGGTCAATCGAGTCGACGGCGACCACGGTGCCTGCCGCACGGGTGGAGAAAACCTGGCGGAGGGAGCGGGCAGAAATAACGGTTTCTGCGGTGTTGTGCTTGCTGTTCTGAAGTGCTGCGGTGTTCATGGTTCTATTACACCGCCGGTTTTCGCGCCGCTGCGGTACAGAGTGTCATGACCTGCCCATGACAAATGTCATGAGTTCGCGCAACAGCTGCTCTAGCAAGGGATTTTCAGCAGCGGAGGCGGTCACGCGAAGCGGGGGCTCCGTCCTCAAGGCGCCCCAGCGCCGCAGAGGGGGCACTCCCCCGCGTAGCGAGACCGCGAAGCTATGCGTCCCCTCTACCCGCGCATCCTGCACAGCAGATACAAAGATCCCCGTATCCTCTCCCAAACGGGAGAAGATACGGGGATCTTGAAGCTCTTGAGCAAACCTTTAGCGAGTGGGCTTAGCGCCGCGGCCACCGAGCTGGCGGCCCACGTTCTCGTCGTTCTTCAGGGCGGAACGCAGTTCCTTCGGCAGGGAGAAGAGGATGTCTTCCTTCGCGGTCTCCACCTCTTCGATGGTGCTGTAGCCGTACTCGGCCAGCAGTGCCAGCACTTCCTGAACCAGAACCTCGGGCACGGACGCGCCGGAGGTCAGGCCCACGGTTGCCACACCCTCGAACCAGGACTCGTCCACCTGGTGTGCGAAGTCCACGCGCTCGGCGCGCTTGGCGCCGTATTCGAGGGCAACTTCCTTCAGGCGCACGGAGTTTGAGGAGTTCGCCGAACCCACCACAATCACCAGGTCGGCGCGCGGAGCAATCTCCTTGATAGCGCCCTGGCGGTTGGAGGTTGCGTAGCAGATGTCGTCCGAGGGCGGATCCTGCAGGGAGGGGAAACGCTCACGCAGACGCGCCACGGTCTCCAGGGTCTCATCCACCGACAGGGTGGTCTGAGAAATCCACACGACCTTCTCGGGATCGCGGACGGTCACCTGGTCCACCTCATCGGGCGAGTTCACAATCTGGATGTGCTCGGGCGCCTCGCCGGCGGTACCTTCGACCTCTTCGTGGCCGGTGTGGCCAATCAGCAGAATGTCGTAGTCCTGCTTCGCAAAACGCACAGCCTCGCGGTGCACCTTGTTCACCAGCGGGCAGGTCGCGTCAATCGTGTTCAGCGAGCGCTTGCCGGCCGCAGCCACCACCGCGGGGGATACGCCGTGAGCCGAGAACACGGTCACGGAGCCTTCGGGTACTTCGTCCACTTCATCAACGAAGATAGCGCCCTGCTTTTCCAGGGTCTCCACCACGTGGCGGTTGTGAACAATCTGCTTACGCACGTAGACGGGCGCACCGTAGTGCTCCAGGGCCTTCTCAACGGCAATCACGGCGCGGTCAACGCCGGCGCAGTAACCACGAGGAGTGGCCAGCAGGACTTTCTTCTCGCCGTTTACGGGCGCGGCGGCTTCGATGTCGGCGCGGCTGCGACGTTCGCGAGGAACGGGCGGCAGGCCCAGGGCAATAGTTTCAGTGGACATGGTTACTATCCTACGTTGTTCGGACTTTTAGTGTGTGATGACTGTGGCATCGCTCGCAGCGGTGCGGCCCAGGTGGACCAGACGCATGAGAATCCCCACCAGTAGCAGGATAACCGTCGCAGCGAGACCGTAGCTCGCCGCAGCCCCCAGATGGGATGTAACCGAGGGCTGGGTCACGTTCCACGCCCCGTCAATCAGCGCGGTTCCAGCAGCACTACGGCTAGTGACTCCCAGGGAGGCGGGGGTCTGGGCACCCAGCCAGGAGGCGGCACCCCAGCCGGCCAGGGCGTACAGCAGGGCGGAGGCGACCGGCACCAGCACGCGGCGGCGAGGCGCAATCAGGACGGCTACGAAGAGCAGGATGGCCGCCAGAACAATCAGAGTTCCGGTGGCCTGCCCGATGGCAGCGACGCGTTTAATCGCCGAGTGGACTACCCAATCACTGTCCTGCGTCGCGCTCCCCTGGGCCGCGCCGTCCCGGACCCGGTCAATGTTCAGGGTCTCGGGGCCGATGCGCGTCAGGTCCGGGTCGAAGGAGCCGAATGAGCCGACCTTCTCGTCCAGGGCCCGGTAGAAGGGCGTAAGCACAATGACGGCGGGGCCGTCGTGACTCAGGTTGTACCGTCGAGTCTCTTCCGCGATATCGCGCCAGAGACTTCGGTATTCATCAGTTTTTGAGAGCTCACCGGCGGCGCGGTTGAGCGTGGAGCGAATCCCGTTTTCGGTGGGCTTCACCAGAATGGAGTATAGGCCGCTCGCGCGGGTGCCGTCGAGGAAGGTTGTCATAGCTTCACTCTTCATGAGGTCTTCCACCGCGCCGTCAGCGATACGGGTGGCCAGCTGCTGATTGCGGGCCAGGTTCGCTGAAATCTCTGAAAAACCAATCTCGGAGGCGATATTTGCCTTCACCCAGGCGCCGCCTGTGGCGCCCAGGGCGCACAGCACCGCGAGTAGGCTCAGCAGGAGGGCGAGGACCGTACGCATACCCGCCGCGGCGGGTGCGTGCGCTGGAGGGGCCGCCGCGGGCTGCGGGGCGGGGCTCGGCAACCCGCTAGGGGTCGACGGATAGCCCGATGCATGCACCACCCGCGTGGGTTGCAGGAGCGAGGTTTCTTCCTCGTCCAGGTTGCGGGTGGCGTTGTGGTGATCTGGTGAACGCATGAGCCTAGCGTACCGTCTCAGCATTATGGGCACGAGGCGACGGGATAAGAATGCGCCAGAAGCTGAGGGATTCGCCCGCTCCCCGTTTCGTTTGCTCGGAGCCCGTCACCGGCCGGCGGGCAGAAAATTGGCTTATCGGTAACAATAGGAATATGAATTTCTACAACCCCTCTGCGGCACGGCCGGCACTCGTGGTGCCGCCCGTGCACGAGCGGCAGCTTCCCGCGAAGTCGCAGGAAACCACCGCCACCAACCCCTGGCCCCTTGCGTTGCTCGCGCAGAACCTCAAAAACTATGTGGACAAGGTTCCCGAGCTATGGGTTGAGGCGCAGGTCGCCTCCCTCAACGGCCGCGGAGGCAACGTCTTCATGGAGCTCAAGGACGTTCAGGAGGATTTTTCCTTCACCCTCGCGCTCTTCGGCCGCGCCGGTAGCGGCCTCGCCGCCGACGTGACCGTGGGCTCGCGCATCGTCACCCGCGCCAAGCCGAGCCTGTGGAAGAACGGCAAACTCTCCCTCATCGGCAAGGAGGTGTACGCGGTCGGCACCGGCAACCTGCACGAGCAGCTGCAGCGTCTACGTGAAGCTCTTGCCGCCGAGGGGCTGTTCGCCGACGCCCGCAAGAAGCCGCTGCCCATGCTCCCCAACCGCGTGGGCCTGATTACCGGTCGTGATTCCGATGCGGAGAAGGACGTCATCCGTAACGCTTCCCTGCGCTGGCCCGGCGTGACCTTCGAGGTGCGCAATACCCGCGTTCAGGGTGAAGGTGCGGCGGCTGAGGTCATTGCGGCCCTCGCGGAGCTGGACGCGCACCCGGAGGTGGACGTCATCGTTATCGCCCGAGGCGGCGGCTCCTTCGAGGACCTGCTCCCCTTCTCTGAGGAGTCCCTCATCCGCGCCGTCGCGGCCGCCGTCACCCCGGTGGTCTCGGCGATTGGTCACGAGGCGGACTCCCCCATCCTCGATGCGGTCGCCGATTTGCGCGCCTCTACCCCCACCGATGCGGGTAAACGTATTGTGCCCGATATTTCGGAAGAAACCGCCCGCATCGTCGAGGCTCGAGCCCGCCTAGACCGCGCGGTGCTCGGCTATGTGGGTATGCAGATGAGCTACATCGCGCAACTGCGAAGCCGCCCGGTGTTCACCCATCCGGAGTCCTCCCTGCTCATGCGTGTGGAGGAAGTGAATCGCCTGCGCGAACGCGCCCTGCGGGCCACCGAGCACCGCCTCGAGCGAGAGTCCGGAACGTTGGAACACACCATTGCGCGCGTGCGTTCCCTCTCCCCCGCCCAGACCCTCAGCCGCGGCTACTCCATCGTGCAGGATTCGGCGGGCGCTATTGTGCGTGACGCTTCATCCCTAAGTGAGGGCGAGCAGATCACGGTGCGCGCGGCGGCAGGTTCGGCGCAGGCGACCGTGACCTCCACGGCTCCCTCAAACATCTCCTAAACCTCGATACCCCTAAGTTTGACCCCAAGTTTTTTATCTCTGAAAGGTTCCTCAATGAGCGAGAACATTAGCTTCAACAGCGCCGAGCTGGGCGCACCCGTCGAAACCCTCGGCTACGAGCAGGCTCGTGCCGAGCTGGAGCAGGTCGTGCGCCAGCTGGAGTCTGGCACCAGCGACCTGGAAACTTCGATTGCCCTGTGGGAGCGCGGCGAAGCCCTGGCCGCCCGATGCGAAGCATGGCTAAAGGGCGCGCAGGAGCGCCTGAACGCGGTGCGCGGCGAGCAGAATCCCGTAGCCAACTAGCGCGCTATCCCAGCTACATTTGCACCCATAAAAATGGTCTGCCCCGCAGCTCATCTTGAACTGCGGGGCAGACCATTTATACGCCAGTAGGGTTAGCTACAGGGTTAGCTACACAGCCAGCGAGAGATACCCCTCGCTAGTGCTTCTGCTTGTAATCGGCCATGAAGTTACCCAGACGCTCCAGGGCGCTGGTGAGGGTCTGCGTATCGGGCAGGAACACCAGGCGGAAGTGGTCGGGATCCTTCCAGTTGAAGGCTCGGCCGTGGCTGAAGAGAATCTTCTGGCTCTTGAGCAGATCGAGCACGAACTGCTCGTCGTCAGTAATATCGAAGCGCTCAATATCAATCTTCGGGAACAGGTACAGCGCGCCATCGGCGGGAGTGCAGCTGATGCCGTCAATCTCGTTGAGCATCTTGTGGGCCAGGGTGCGCTGCTCATACAGACGGCCACCGGGAGCAATCAGCTCGTTGATGGACTGGTAGCCGCCCAGCGCGGTCTGCACCGCGTGCTGTGCCGGCACGTTAGCGCACAGACGCATCGAGGCGAGCAGGTGGATACCTTCCAGATAGCTGGAGGCGTCCTTCTTCGGGCCGGTGATGGCCACCCAACCCGCACGGTAACCGCACACGCGGTAGGCCTTAGACAGGCCAGAGAAGGTCAGGCAGAGCACGTCATCGCCGGTCAGGGAGGCCATGTTGATGGCTTCTGCGCCATCGTAAACAATCTTCTCGTAAATTTCGTCGGAGAATACGACCAAGCCGTGTTCGCGAGCCACATCAACAATCTGCTTCAGAATCGAGCGCGGGTAGACGGCACCGGTCGGGTTATTCGGGTTAATCACCACGATGCCCTTAGTGCGCTCGGTAATCTTCGACTTGATGTCTTCGATGTCGGGGTACCAGTTGTTTTCCTCGTCGCAGAGGTAGTGCACGGGCTTGCCGCCCACCAGCGCAGTGGAGGCGGTCCACAGCGGGTAGTCAGGCATCGGAATCAGAATCTCGTCGCCGGGCTCGCAGAGCGCCTGCAAGGTCATCGGAATCAGCTCCGACACACCGTTACCCAGGTAGACGGAGTCGGTATCCAGGTTCATGATGCCGCGGTTCTGGTAGTGCTGCACGATGGCGGTACGTGCGGAATACAGGCCGCGAGAATCGGAGTAACCCTGGGTTTCGGGCAGGTGACGAATAATATCCATCATGATCGCGTCCGGCGCCTCAAACCCGAAGGGGGCGGGGTTGCCGATGTTCAGCTTCAGGATGCGGTGGCCCATCGCTTCCATGCGGTTCGCCTCGTCCAGAATCGGTCCGCGAATATCGTAGAGGACGTTGTTCAGTCGGGAGGACTGACGGTACTTCGTCATGATGTTTTACTTTCTAGGGTGATCCAAAATGAATTGCGCTGCGTCGTCATCGGCGATGGGGTTGGATCCGCTGGTGAGCTGCAGCAGGAACGAGAGGTTACCCGTGTCTAGTGTAGATGATACGCGGTTAATCGCGTTACGAGCGCTATCTGGCAAGGTACGACGAATAATCGGCACCAATTGCTGCTGCAACATGGCACTGGAAGGGTCCTCCAGCACGACCAGACGATTATCGTCAATAGCAGGGTTCACACTGTGTAGCAGGCTCACCTGCACACTGTCATCGGTGAGGGAACGTATACGCTCGGCAGGGTCATTCTGCTGTTTGACGGTGCGGGCCGTGTAGCGATAAAGGCTACGCAACGACTCGATGCCGTAGGTCCCCGTCGAATAACTATCAGGAATGGAAAAGCCCAGGGCGGCGTGCACATCGCGCAGGCCGGCCAGTGAGGTGAGCTTGTGGCGAGCGCTGACAGCACGGGTGGTGACCAGCACGTCACGGTTGGTGGCGCCAGCACCGTTCAGCAGGTTCAGCCCCTCAGGCAGGATGCGCGAGATGGCATTGGTCATGTCGGTGGTGGTCATAGCGCGCAAATTGATGGGGTCCGTCGAGCGGGTTGCCGATGCGCTGGCCGTTGAGTCGGTCGAAGAACCCGCGGAGGGGCTTGCGGTACCGGAAGCCCCGCCGTTCGTTCCGCTGCCAGAATCCGCGTCGCTGGGGGTAACGCTGGGGTTCTGCGTGGGGGCCGGGGGTAGGGTCACACCGGCAGCGGCAGCGGAGGCGGTTACCGAGGCTGCCACACGCTCGTTCTGCACGGCGGCAGGGCTGAGCTTACCATCATCGGTCAGGTAGAGTAGCAGGTCACCGCTGTAGTCGATGACGATATCCAGCGGTTTGATGTTCTGAGCCTGGCCAGAAGCGGTGCCGCGGTCTGCGGGTAGCGCCTCGTAGGCGGCGGTGGCTTCGACCTTGTTCACTTCGGGGGCAGTCGATTCGGTTCCGGTGTTTTCCGGGCGTCCCGAGGGCGCGAGGAGGGCGCGCAAGGCCTGGCGACGGCTATGGTCCGTTTCAACCAGTTCGACGGTGTAGCCGACCCTCCGCAGAGCCTGAGCGTACACGTGAGCTACGGCGTGCATCTCGCGCAATACGCCATAGCCAATACGCAGAGTACCGTAGGCGGGCGCGGAGGGGTCCACCTGCGGCGTTGCGTCATGGGTGGAGCAGGCGGCTAGCAACGGGGCAAGCGCCACGGAGCCCAGCAAGGCGCGGCGGGTTAGGGCGGGGCGGGTCATGAGGTGAGCTTCCTGGCGTTCTCGTCAGCGAGAAATTCGCGGTATTCTCGGGCCCAGCTCGCGGCGTTGGTGTACCCCATCATGGAAGCAACCTCGTCGATGAGCGTGCCGTAGCGAATCGTATCGAGTTCGGCGATGGGCACCCAGCGCGCGGTGTCGGAGGACCCGTTCACCTCGTGGCGCAGTTCACCGGTGACAACGTGGGCACGGAAAACCACCCGCAGAGCGCAGAAGGGCAACGCATCCGGGTCTTTTTGGGGCGAACGCACCGGAAAATGGCCGGCGTGCACACCCAAGATATCCTCGATAGCGACGCTGTATCCGGTCTCTTCGAGGGTCTCGCGCAGCGCCGTCTCATCGGCCTGCTCGCCCGGTTCCATACCGCCGCCGGGCAGGGACCAGAGGGGGCTGAGATTCCGGTCTTCGGGCACCCAGTGGGTCATGAGCAGCTTACCCTGCTCGATGATGACCGCGTAGGCAGCTGGTCGGGTTTCCATTGATAATGCCATGGTTCGATTTTACCGCCTAGCGCTTCTTACCCCGGCGCGCCGAAGCGGCCTGGGAAGTCTGACGGGCGTGCTGTCGGGCATTACCGTTCTTCTTAGCATTGGCTCGCTTCTTATCGCGTGCCTCGCGGCGTGCATTAGCGGCTCGAGCCTTCGCTTTAGCCTTAGCCTTCTCCGCGGCCACACGCTCAGCGCGGGCCTGGCGGGTTTCGGTACCGCGATCACTACTTGCGGTACGCCCGCGCACAATGCCAATAAAGTCCTGCAGGAGAGCCTCAAGTTCCTCGGGGCGTGGTTCGCCCTTGGGCGCGCGCGGCCAGACCAGGTGCACCGGGTAGGTGTCCAGCTCGGGCACGGGACGGTAAGTGAGGTCCTTGCGGTGATAGAAACGCGCGATAGACATGGGCACGATGTACAGACCCACACCGGCGGCCACCAGCTCGATAGTCTCCTGATCGTTCAGACCCTCGGGCACAATACGGCCGGAGCTTTCACGCCAGGAGCGAGACACCTCCTCATAAGCAGGAATATCGGAGGCGGGCTGGAGCAGGAACTCCTCAGCCAGCTCGGCCACGGGCACCTCATCGAGCACGGTGAGCACATGGTCCGTCGGCAGGATAACCACGGATAGCTCCTCGTAAAGACGGATGCTGTGGTACTTCTCGCCGTCGGTGCTGGCCGGCTCACGATAGGGGCGCAGGATGCTCATGTGGGCGAAGGGGTTCTCGGGAACGTCCAGCCGCTCGAAGGGCGCGGGTTCCGCGTTCTCTGCGGGGCCCGCCGATTCGAGGCTCTCCGCGAGCCCGGGTTCGATTAGCTGCAGGTTCTGGTGCAGGGAGTCCAGGCCGCGCGCCTCGCGCACTGGCACCTCCGCCAGAGGCACGCGGTCGCCGTAGCGTTCGTGCCAGCGGTTGAACCACTTGCCGGGCATAATGCCGGGCACGTAGCTCACGCGCAGGGCCGAGCGTTGCAGAACCGGCACGGGCAGAGCCTCCGGGGTCTGAATCATGGCCAGTTGCTCGGGGTGCAGATACACGCGGGTAGGCGCCTCGGAGGGCTTTTCTGTATCGGCCGCATCGAGGAGTGTTGCCTGCTCCGCGCGGTCTTCGCGATACTCTGCGGTAGCTACGGGGGGCTGCTCAGGGGTGCCTGCGGTGGAGGTGTCGGTTGAACTCATCCCTCCACGCTAGCACATTCGCCCAGCGAGGTTAGTCGCGCTGGGTGAGGGCCCGAGGGTGCGCCTCGGCTTCGTTGAGGTCTTCAGCTGTACCCTTGCGGTCGATGCGCTTCTCACGCACCACAGAGATGATGACCGCACCAGCCACCACGAAGGCCAGGGCTACAGGGAACATCCAGGGCTCCAGGCCGAGGGCGGCGAGAATGGCGAAGCCAATCGTGGTGTAGATGGCGGCCCACATGAGGGTGCCGATCAGCATCGCGGGGATCCAGCGGCGTAGGGGCATACGGGTAAAACCGGTGGTGATGATGACAGCCGTCTGAAAACCCACGGTCAGAAAGCACAGAGGCACGGCAATAACGCCCCAACGGTTAATGAAGGCGCGAGCCTTGCGATACAGGGGACGTTCCATTGCCTCGCGGATACGGTGGAGGCGTGCGCTCCCCTTCGCGGCCAGGGCTGCAGCCCAATAGACCAGGCAGGTGCGAACAATTCCCACAATCCACATGAAGAGTAGGGCAACCTCAATCGGTAGAGAGTTAATCCATTCTTTCATCCGGTTATTCTCTCATGAACGGCGTCACCAATTCTCCCAGAGAGTGAACGGGGCTATTTCATGACATGCATCGCCTCGGCAGAGGGTCACACATGAAGCGTGAGCAGATGTCTCATAGCGATTCGACAATTATTGCTTTCTAGCAAAGCCCATTAGACAAAGCCCATAGCGAAGCCCCCTTTTCTGCCGGGGTCCAATACCTACACACAACGAGTCTCGAGGGGTCTCGAGAGATATCGAAGGGTTTCGGCATGTTTCTCAAAAATTTTTTAAAGATTTTTACTACCCTGCAATACCCCGCTCTTCCCAACAACGGCGCGGATTTTATTTAGGGCAACCTTAGTTTAGTGACGGGCTGTCACCATTTTCGGTTTGTGTACACTCTCGAATTAGGTTATATTTTTATTACCGAATGGGGTTGGCCTTGTGGGAAGGCCTCCCCGATCGGTCTAGAAGACTTTCTTCCTGTGTGTGATGCTGGAAAGGGAGCCCCACGGACGGGGTTCCCTTTCTTTTTGCCCACATCCCCCGAATAGTCACGGCGACACACCCCCGAATACAATGAATGTCCCGAAGGACTCTATCCTTCGGGACATTCATTTTCGGAGATTCTCAGAGGCTTCTCGGCAATGCCCACATCCACATGGCACGCCACCGGAGTCTATCTCGCTACTTCTTGGAGTTCTTTTCGTCATTCTCGCGGTGCAGGGCACTCAGAGGCTTCGGCAACTGCACAGGGTTCCAGGTGTTGCTGACCGCCTCAAACGAAGACCCACCACCGGGATGGCGGCTTCCCGCACGGCAGGATGCACCAAGCGACGAGCCCTGCTGGGTTGCGGGGTTGCTCAACGAGGCGATATCCAGGGCGTCGAACTCAGAATCATCCAGAACGTCCGGCAACGGAATCTCCTCCGGAATCGGGGAGGGAGCCTGCTGAGCCGCAGGGTGCACCGGGGAACCATCACGCAAAGCCGGACGGACCGCCGACTGATCCGCACGCACTGCCTGCGGAGCCTGCTGAACCGCCGGGCGCTCCTGCGAAGCGGCAACAGAACGAGGGGCCGAGAACTCGGTCGGCACGCGCGGCTCAGATTCTCGAGCGGGGGCCGCCCGATGCACAGCCACCTGCTCCGCGGATTCGACCCGAGGAGCAACACGCGGGGCCTGCTGAGGTGCCGCCTGCTGAGTGGGTTGCACGGGCGGGACGGGCTGAGCTGCCACTACCTGTTCACCCGAAGGCTTGGGCTCAGTAGCACGGGGTGCCGGCTGAGAGGCAGAGCCACTACCGCTCTCCTGATCGAAGAGCACACTACCGCGGCGAATGGGCTGGAATCGGCTCGAACGTTGGGGGCGTCGCCCCGGATGCTGTGCGTGGCGCGTAACCGCAGCGGCAGGGCGCGCCTCCACCTGGCGGTGGGCCGGTGCATCCTGCGTAGAATCAGCGTTCTCAGCGGTTCGGGATTCCTGCACTCGGGGCTCCTGCGTACGGGACTCGGCGACAGGAGCCGGGGGCTTCGGGAACGACTCCTCAGAAGAACCGGAACGGCGGGTAGACTGCGCACCGGAAGCCTTGGGTGCAGAGGCCTGCGCGGGGCGCTCGCCATCAACCGGGGCAGACTCTTCGGTTTCACGTTCAAGGGTTTCGCGGTCATGCCGCTCATCATCACCGTCGATGCCAGATTGCTCGTCATCGTTATCATCTTCAGATTCGCGACGATCAAGACGCTGACGCAGGGCATTGGCCAGACCAAAACGACCCGCCCCCCAGGCCACACCACCCAGTACGGCAAAAATCACGAACCATGCCCAAGGCATCAGACCAAAAAGAGCCAAAAGCAGGCACAGCACGGCGGCCACGCCGGCTCCAGCAGCCACCAAGTAGGCCACACCCGAAGGGGTCGATGTATCAAGTGAGGAAAGCAGGGATTGCTTGGGCTCTTCTACCATGGGAATCTCACCCGTATACGGGGCCACAGGGGAAGAATTCCGAATCTGCGAGATGGACGCCGTTTGGGGCGCTGCACTATCCCCCACGGCGTGCGAGGAAGAAGAGGAGCGCGGAAGAGCAGAAGAAGGCAGGGAAGTACCCGGCGCTACGGCGTGGTCAGAGGACTGGTACGCCTCAGATTCGTTCAGTAGCACGCCGGCAGAGGCGAGAATATCTTCGGGGGTGCGTTCGGCGCTAATCAGGGGTCGTTCGGGCTCAACCGTGTGGCCGACGGGTGCGCGACGCAGGCTCCTGGGCACAAACCACAGCAGCAAAATCACGGTCAGAATTACCAATACACCCGAGGTGTTCAACAACGTCATGTCAGGTCGCCCTCTATCGTCCCTAAATCCCTAGATTTAAATCATACCCTTATATTCCCGTTTCTTTCCATACAGGGTAAAAACGGGATGGATGAGCGCATATACCCCGGACGGCATACACAACGTTATGCGCAATATCGCGCACGTATTAGTCACTCCATCTCCCCATCAGACAGAGCAACCAAATAAATTGAGGAAGGCGCCCCTACTCGGCAAGCCGACAAGGAACGCCTCCCTCAGCGTATTTGGTGATTGATACCCCGCAACCGGGGTGCATCAGGTGTTATGGAAGAACAGCCTTAGCAGTTCTCGGCCACGAAATCCTTCAGCCAAGCGCGCAGGTCATCGCCAAACTCGGGACGCTCAGAAGCAAGAATCACGTTAGCCTTCAGGTAAGAGAGCTTATCGCCAGTGTCGAAACGACGGCCTGAGAAGATCACACCGTAGACACCTTCACCTTCGCCATCGCCCTGAGCCAGGGTCTGCAGAGCGTCGGTCAACTGAATCTCGTTGCCACGACCCGGAGCGGTATTCTCCAGCACCTCAAACACCTTCGGGCTCAGAACATAACGGCCAATCACAGCGTAGTTCGAGGGAGCCTCATCAGCTGCAGGCTTCTCTACCAGACCGGTTACCTTGACGAAGCCATCTTCGCCCTCGACTGCCTCAATAGCGGCAGCACCATAAGCCGAAATTGCCTCACGGGGAACCTCCATCAGAGCAACAACGGAACCGCCGGTACGCTCCTGGACCTCCACCATGCGAGAGAGCAAATCTTCCTTCTCATCAATCAGGTCGTCACCGAGCAGAACAGCAAAAGCCTCGTCACCCACGTGACGCTTCGCACGCAACACGGCGTGGCCCAGACCCTTCGGGTCGCCCTGGCGCACATAGTGCAGGTCGCTACCAAGCTCGTTAGTCTCAACAACCGATGCCAACAGAGCGTCCTTACCCTGCTCAGCGAGCTGGCGTTCCAGAACGGGAACACGATCGAAGTGGTCCTCCAGAGCGCGCTTGTTGCGACCGGTAATCATCAGAACATCGTGCAGGCCGGCACGAACAGCTTCCTCCACGACATACTGAATCGCGGGGCGATCAACAACGGGGAGCATTTCCTTCGGGGTGGCCTTCGTGGCGGGCAGGAATCGAGTGCCCAGACCGGCGGCAGGAATAACCGCCTTAGTAACAGACTTAATTTCAGTAGCCATGCCACAAGAATACCCTAAGTTGTAAAGTACTTAGGCCGAATCTATGAAACTATGACATGAAAAATCCTTAACGTGATTAACTACATACAAGCTTGTGCGTATGCCGAAAATATCAAAAGATTAGCACACCGTTCTATGCTTTAAACCGTCCTATACTAAAAGCTGTGCCCCCTTCACAAATCTTCACTACATGTGAAGTGTGAGGCTCACCCACCAGGATTATGACTCACCCCAAGGCCTCTCCTGCCCCCCTGCAACGACGATGGGACCCCCATGCATTTCAACACCGCCATAGCCACCAGCACCTCCGACTCAGGAGCCAGCGCTGAGGACATCTCCCTCGATAAGAACATCCTCCGCTCACAGATCCGCCCGCGTCGCCTCATCGCCCGTAGCGAGCGCGGACCCGCCGGCCAACAGCAAATGCAGAACCTTTTCACCGAAAACATACTGCGCGAATCACAAAACCGCCTGCACTCCCCCGGCACAGTCGCCGCATACCTCCCCACCCCCTCGGAACCACCTATCACCGAAGCTCTCACCCGCCTGCACGAGGCCGGACACCGCATCATCGTGCCGGTCGTCCGTCCCCGCCGCACCCTCGCTTGGGTTGAATGGGATCCCACCATTGAACACCCCCGCAGCCCCATGGGAATCCCCGAACCCGAGGGCGAGGAACACGACGTGCAGGCATTCATCGAAGCCGATATGCGCCTCATCCCCGCCCTCGCCTACGATGCGACCGGGCGTCGCCTCGGCCAAGGAGGCGGCTACTACGACCGGATTATCCCCCTACTGAGCGAAGAACAACTACGCGAGAGGACCCTCGGCATCGTCTTCGCCGAGGAAATCTACGAAACCATTCCCTACGACCGCTGGGACAGCGCCCTGCCCGTCATCCTGACCGAAGAAGGCACCTACCAGTCGGCAGAACACACCCCACAGAACCCCTCATAATGGAAGCATCGCCCATAGAAGAGTATTTTCTCCTGAGAAGACAACAAAATACCCCCTCACGATATAAAAGCGGTACACTCAAACCACGCGATTAACCGTAATCAACGAAATATCAATGGGCGAAGGAAGTTATGCCGGTTTACGTTTACCAGTGTAAGAATTGCAATCACGTATTTGAACAGCGCCAGTCCTTTAGCGACGACGCCCTGCGCGTCTGCCCCAAATGTGGTCAGGAAACCCTGCGCAAGCGCTACAACACCGTGGGCATCACCTTCAAGGGCTCCGGCTTCTACAGCACCGATAAGAACTCAAAATAGCTATCGCAGAACGCGATAAATCAGCAACACGCTAGGGCGGCGGGCACTCAGATGAGTACCCGCCGCCCTAGCGTGTATCAAGCTACGATTCACGACCTGGGGGCCGACGAAGCCTAGACAATGTTATTACCCCAATGCGGGGGACGCTGCTGGCGCATCCACTCCAGCCGCTCCTTCTCCTCGGGAGTAAGGGGCTGCGCGGCACGACGCGCGGCACGCTTCTTCTGCAATCCACCACCAGAATCAGCAGTTTTTGACGCGGCCCACCGGTCACCGGGCACCGCGGCGGTGGACGCCTCCGACAACGGGTCCAGACCCGCAATACGGGGTTCGGCTCCTCCCACAGTTCCGCCCCCGCTCACGCGGCGGTTACCGCGTCGGGGTTTAGGTACCGGCGAATAGCTAGCCACGGACCTCAGCATCCTCATCCATGTCCAGGTAGTGCAGGATGCGCGCCACCACGCCGTCCGGATCGGAGAAGACCTCCAGGGTGCCCAGCGTGATGTAGTTCCAACCGGTGCGGCTCAGGCGCTCAGGCAACAAACGCGTACGCTCACGCACCGAGGCCCGCGCATAGTTCTGCTCGCCGTCGGAACAAGCCACCAGAGGCATCGCGGCGGGGGCACTCGGGCTGGAGGAAACCATGGGAGCCACACCCAGGGCAGGCACCGGCTCAGCCACAAGCTTTTCAGGGGCGTGCGCAATCAACGCGATGTCACCCTCGCCCTGCGTCACGTGTATGCCGCGGGCCTGCAGACGCATCACCAAGTCGTTGAGCAACCAATCGCCCAGGTCGGGGGTTTCCTGCTCGTCAGTGGCCAGGAAGGCGTTGCGCGGCAGAGTTTCGGGCACGCGCTGGGCCTTCGCCTCGGCCTCTTCTCGAGCCTGTCGTTCCGCGTGCTCGCGCAGCAGATGATAGAAGTCGACCGCGCCGTGGTGTAGCTTCTGCGGGTCTAGCTCGGTCGGGTCGATGCACGAGACGATGCGCAGGGCGCGGCGAGCGCGAGTCAGCGCCACAACGAAGCCCTGACGGCCGTGCTCGGCAGAGAGCTGACCCAGGTCATAGGAGGCCTGACCCAGGCGGGCGCGTCCCACGCCTAGCGAGAAGATCACGGTATCGCGTTCAAGGGTCTCGGCACGAGTCAGGTCGACCACACGGAAAGACTCCTCGCCGGCGGCAAAGAACGGGGCGAGCTGCGGGTACAGGCTCAGGGCATGACGTACCGATTCGGCCACGCGCTGAGCGTGCTTGGGGCTGGCCGTCACGACCGCAAGGGAACGGTCCGGGGTGCGGTAGGCGTGCTCCAGAACCAGGTTCGTGACGCGCTCGACCTCCACACCGGGCGAATCGAGGTTCGCGTTATCACTCACCTTGCCGCGGGTGTCGATGTATTCCACGGTCAGGGTTGCAGCCGGCTGTGCGGAGGCGCGGCTCACCGGGGCGGCGTGCAGCTGCGAACCATAGAATTCACGGTTCAGGTAATCAAGAATCACCGGGTCCACGCTGCGGTGCAACATGGCCAGGGTGCGGTTCGGCAGTACCGTAGCAAGCACGTCGAAGGTACTGTCCAGCTGCTCATCGGCGGGGTCCGGCGCACCAAAAGTTGGGGCGGACACGATAAACGGCGAGGGGTACCCCGAGTGCGGGTCTCCTAGGGCAATCACCTGGTCAGCGCGGGTAATGGCCGGCAGGTTGGCCGCCAACGGGGTGGATTCAGAATCCAGTAGTATGGCCGCGTCGAAACGCATCGAGGCCGGTACCTTACGGGCCAGGGCGAAGGGGCTGGCAGTCCACAAGGGCAGCAAAGTGCGTGCCATGACGGCAGCGTGCGTCAGCAACTCCTCCAGCACGAACTCGTAGCCACGCAGCTGGCTCTTCAGGTACGCCGCCTGATCGTGCTCGGATTCGATGCGGTCAGTCCACACGCGGGCCATCTTCGCCAGCAGACGCGCAGGGGCGCTGGTCATGTGGGCGTAGTCGGCGCGGCGGAAGCGGGACTCGGTGTCTCGCAGACGGTCGCCGTCCAGCAGCTTACCCTCGTGGCGTTCCAGCAGGAACTCCAAAGCGGACTGCCACCAGGCAAGCTCCAGCTCAGCGGCTACCGTCTCGGTGGGTACCTGACGAGCGTACAGGTCATCCAGTAACTCGGACAGGCCGCGCTCGTGCAGCTTCTGCTGGAGAGCATCACGCTCAGGCAGCGTCATGAGCAAGACGCGGTCAGCCATGAGGGTGTCCAGGCGGGCGTCTAGGGCGTCCAGGTCGGTACGCACAAAGTCGGTACCTTCGACCGTATCGGCAAGCACGATGCCTAGGCCCGCCAACTCGGACACCAGGGAGTTCAGGGCGTCAGCCAACTGCTCCAGGTTCTGCGGAATCTGCGGGGTACGGGGCGCCTCGATGTGGCGAATCCACTCGGCCCGTTCGGTCTGCACAATCTTGAGCTGTTCGTGCAGATCCCCGATGTTCACACCGGGCAGGATGTATTCCTTCGCGGCGCGGCGCAGGCGGGAACGCTGCATACTGCTCATCTCGATACCGTTCTCGCGACGCCACGCGCCCGAAGCGGTTGCGGCGATCAGGTCGGTCACCGGGCGGTCGTAGACATCCGCACGGAAACGCTTAAGCGTCTCACGGATGCGCATCAGGATCGCCAGCTGCGACTCCCACTCGGCAATCGTACGGCCCGGGCGCAGACCCAACATGGCGCTCATGCGGTTCATGGCCTCGCGCAGGTTCAGCAGGGAGGACTTCAGAGTAATGACCAGGGCGTAGGCATCGGCGGCCTCGTCGTCATTGACCAGGCGAGCGCGATACCACGGCGAAGTGCGCGAGGTCGCCGCAAACCCGTCAATCTCACCCAGGCGCACCAGCTCGGCACGCACCTGGTCACGCTCCAGGAGAGAGTCCAGCATGGGGCGGTCAAAGCGCACGCGGGTAGCCGGTCCGTCCTCGGATGCGGTCAGCTCGGCCAGACGCTGCAGGGCGGCGTACACCGAAACCTGCCACTGCGGGTCCTTCGTGAGCAGGGCGTGGGTGTGGTCGATAAGAGTCTGGCGGGTGGTGCGCAGTTCGTCGTTGAGGTCCTCGGAGTTTGGTTCCTCGGCGCTTTCGTTACGGACGATGGCGCGGATAAATTCGGCGCGCTGACCCTCAGAGTCGTGTTCGGCCAGCAGGTCGTAGCGCAAGCTATCGATACCGGTGCGGTTGAGCAGGGCTGAGAACTCGGCAAGGGTGGAGCGCTTCTCGCCCACGACGAGTACGGACTTACCGCGCCCAATCAGGGCGGAGGCAATATTCACGGCGGTACGCAGCGGCTCGGTGCCGGGGGCCGCAGTCACCGTGAAAGAGAAGCCGCTCACCGCGGTATCGATAATGTCCTGAGCGTTTGCGTCCGCATCGAGCAGGAGCATTTCATCTGCCGGGTCGCGCTGATCCAGAGGCTGCTGCAGGTTGTGGGCGTTCAGCTCGCGCGGCTTGACGCCGGGCACCTTCAGCGCCGCCAGGTCACGAACCAGCGGGGTGATGGCGGTGTGGGGCAGCTCGCCGAGGCTTTCCTTCAGGTCGGCAAAGGTGGAGATGAAATACTTCGACTCAATGGTCATGCCCGGAATACGGCCGGCGGAGGCGCGCATACGCTCGATGACCGGCTCGGGATCCAATCGAGACATAGAGTTCGCCAGCTGGGCCACATCCATGGTGCCCAGGTCAATGCCGTATTCCTGCTTGATCTGGCGGACCATAGCGGGGTTCAGGCGCGCAGAACCGGCTAGGCGCAGCTCGAAATCGTCGTCCTTCGGGTGCGGGGTGATGCTCAGCGGAGCCATGAGAATCGGCGCGATGAAGCGCTTCTCGTAGGCGGCGGTGTCTTCACGGGTGTCGTGCGAAAGCCAGGAGGCGGTACCCGCCACGAAGTAACCGGAGTCCAGACCGTGGTCGGTGGCAAGTTCGTAAATCTTGGTGCGCAGGGTGCGTGCGGAGCGCATGCCGGCCTCCAGCTGCGACTTGTCGCGCAGAATCGTGGAGAGGCGGGTCTTACGTCCGGCGAGTAGCTGCGCCAAGCCGGAGGGGTTCGCATCCGACAGGTCGATGTGCACGTAGTCGACCTGGTTGAAGTCGAGCATCGCGTCGGGGCCGGTGTAGACGTCCATCTGTTCGGCCCAGCGTTCAAGCCCCGTCGAGGGGTCGAAGTCCTCGTGGGCGGGGTTCAGGTGCGGGGGCAGCTCGGTGATGTTCGGCTCGGGTTCGGTCGCTTCGGCGGGTTGCGCCTGTTCTTCGGGGTTCGCCGATGCGACGGGCGCCTCGGCGGTATCGCTCGGGGTTCCGTCGGTGTTCTGCATGTGAACAGAATCAGGAGTGTGATTCACGTCTCGACTATCCTTGTATGTCAGTGTGATGCACGGCTGTGCGCGCAATCCAGGGGTGCTTCGTGAGCGGTCCTCGCGCTCAAAAATTCTTCAACCTACGACGACGGCCTAGCCCAGCGTCATAGAGAGATTAGCCACGGTGAGTACCAGAGCCACCATGACATAAAAAATCATGGCCGCCAGCAGGGCCCAACGATACCTGGGAGCAAGCTCGCCCTCCAGGTTACCCAGGCGCAGGGCACGGTAGAGGAAGAAAGAGAGGAGCGCACCGGGCAGGTTACCAATAACAGCCAGCAGAATGGCCAGGTACAGCGAATAGGCTCGCTCAGTGCGCTCATTCTCAATTCCCGCAAACTTAAGGGTACCGCCCAGTAGCAGGCTCAGGCACCCATTCATGAAGGCAACCGTGAAGAAGGGAATCTTCATCGCATCTTGAAAGCTCATCTGGGAGTTTGCCGCACCCACGGCAATCCACACAAAGAGGAGAGCGGGAATGATCATGAGGTACCAGAAAAGGTACTTACGCATCTTCTCGGAGTTATCAATCAGCGCCAGGATTGCGGTCACGAAGGTGTCTCTTTCAGGGTTGATTCAGGAAGTAGATTCAGGCCAGCGGAAGTAAAAGCGGTGACTCCAGGCAACGTGCGCCCACAGTTACAGAGTGGCACGGTTACGGGGTGGTCCCAGAGCCTCCGTCGAGGACATCCTCAGCCTGCTGCGTGAGAGATTCACGGCGCGCAGTTTCGGAGTACTCAATGTAGCGACGCACCACATAATCCAGCACCACCCAGAGGGCCACAAACGAGTGGTAAGGCTTACGCTGAGTGCTGATGTGGGTGGGGGTCGCCTGATAATGCAAAGAGTATTCGGCGTGCGAGGACATATAGTTCACGCCAATTGCGGTGACCGCGACCATCGGAATGCGCCGCAGCGACAGCATCTTGATGTGCTCGCGCATGTTCTCGGTCTGCCCTGAGAACGACACAATAATCACCACGTCGTCCTGAGTCATGGTGTTCATAGCGCTCTCGAACTCGTTGCGCGCCGGAATCACATGGCAGAATTTGCCACAAGCCTGCATGGACTTAGCGAACTCCTGCACAGCGTTACGCTGGGCGTAACCGGTGCCGAAGCAGTAGACGGTGCGTGCCTCATAGATGCGTTTAAGCAGGCCGCTCAGCTCCATGTGGTCGAGGTAGTCGTAGGTACGCTGAATATCCTCACGGCCACTCTCAATGAAGCGGGGGTTGAAGGGCTCACTACGGCTAAGGGAAGACTTAATGAAGTACTTCAGCTCAGCAAATCCCGAAAAGTTCAGCTTCTTCGTCAATCGAATAATTGAGCTGGTCGAGGTGTAAGTTTTGTGAGCCAAAGAATTGATCGTCGACTCCGCGACAAATTCTTCGTTCTCCAGCATGAAGGCCAAAATTTCCCGTTCAGTTTCACTGAACCGGTGCTGATTCGCATTCACGACGTCTTGTAGGTCCACTCAGAGCTCCTGAATCCGATGGTGAGCAATATATAAATAGTACACGCTTCAGATTCCGCAGCCCGGTTCTGCCGTGATGTTCCCGCTCACGCGAAGCCCTCCACGAGAGACCCGCGTAAGAGCCTGAAGGGATGGATATACACAGCTTCGCCGGCGGTACCGGGTGTATCCGGTACCGCCGGCGAAGCGGATTATTTCATTACCCGATGCGTAAACCTACGCGACGAGTATCTATGAGAGGCTCTAGACGTTGGTCTTGGAGCTGTTCACCATGGTCTCGAAACGCTCGCGGACCTGAGGAACATCCATACCGACGATCACCTGGAATGCCTTGCCCTTACGAACAATACCCAGGGCGCCAGCGCTCTTGAACTCTGCATCCGAGGTGTTGACCAGAGACTCATCAGCCACGGAGACACGCAGGCGGGTTGCGCAGTTGTTCACGGTGGTGATGTTGTCTGCGCCACCGAGCAGCTCAAGGAAGCCAGCCGCGCGGGGTGCGTACAGGTCGGCATCTTCTGCGTCGCCAGCTGCTGCGCCACCGTTCTTCTCAGCGGCCTTAGCTGCCTTGTACTCTGCCTTGCTGTAGAGCTTGGTCTCGCCGCCGTCCTCTTCACGACCAGGGGTCTTGAAGTCGAACTTCAGAATCATGAAGCGGAAGATCAGGAAGTACAGGACGGTGAAGCACAGGCCCACACCAATCTGCATGAGGTAGGTGCCGGAGTGGTTTGCCCACAGCGGGATCCAGTTCTGGAACAGGAAGTCCAGCAGACCGCCACCCATGTAACCAACCAGACCCAGCTGGTACATGATTGCTGCCATGGATGCTGCCAGGAAAGCGTGGACCAGGAACAGCGGGGGTGCCAGGAACAGGAAGGTGAACTCGAGGGGCTCGGTGATACCGATCAGAATCGCGGTGAGGCAGACGGGAATCATCAGAGCGAGAACTTCCTTGCGCTTCTCGGGACGAGCAGTGGTGTAGAACGCTGCTGCAATACCGATGGGTGCGAAGACCTTGGAGTTACCGTGCAGTGCGAAGCCACCACCGGGGAACAGTTCCTTCAGGGGCTTGTTGCTCTTAGCAAACTCGGTCAGGTGAGTCGGCCAGTCCTTAGCAATACCGTTCGGGGTGACAACGTTACCGAAGACGAACGGGGAGTAGATGAAGTGGTGCAGACCGGTCGGAATCAGGAAGCGCTCGAGGAAGGTGTAAACCCACACACCGATAGCGCCGGATGCGATGAAGAAGCCCTGCAGAGAAGAAATACCGTGCTGAGCGTAGGGCCACAGCCAGGAGAACAGGAATGCCACGGGCATCATCAAGAAGAAGCATGCACCGTACACGAACTGGGAACCCTGGAAAATACCGAGGAAGTCGGGCAGCTTCTTGTCGAACCAGCGGTTGTGAGCCCACACCACGATTGCGGAGATGATGATGGCACCGAAGATACCGGTGTCCATGGTCTTGATACCGGCAATCATCTTCAGACCGGTACCTGCCGCGCTCTTAGAGATGTCGGTGGTGTAGTCCAGGTCGAAGAAACCGGTGCCGCCCTTGCCCCATACCTTAAGCATGGTGCCAACGAAGTAGTTGAAGGTCAGGTAGACCATGGCAGCTTCCATCACTGCACGTGCGTTAGCGGTCTTTGCCAGTGCAATAGGCAGACCAATCACGAAGAGCAGTTCCATCTGGTTGAAGACGGTCCATGCGCCGGACTCCCAAACAGACCAGAAGTGGTTCCAGGGGCTGTTCTTATCTGCGGCGAGGGGAATCAATTCGCCGTTCTGTGCAATGATCGCAATACCGACCGCGAGGCCAGCAAATGCGAAGAGAAGCACGGGTGCCAGCATGGCAGAGCCGAACCTCTGTACTTTTTCCATCATGAGGCTATATGCCCTTTCGGGTTGTCGAGTGAGCGGGCGCATGGAGCGGGCGGTCTTTGCCCGCCAGGGCTATCGCATCTTTATAAACACCATTGAAAGTGTATGAGATACACACCACACGACTGCGCGCGCTAAATGCCGAATGTGTTTTAGACAGAAATAATAATGCCACTTCACTCCGAGTGGTAGGCACCCGAAGAGCAGTTCTGAAAGAGTTTTTCACAACCTGAAACATATCCCGGTACCGGGTAAAAATACTGGGGAATAATCGGATTTTTCGCCTATCTGCCAAGGCACAGAGTCGATAGCATAAACATACTCGCGCAATCGGAGACCGTCCTCCACCGTTCAGAGCATCCACCGAGAGAATCATCCGGCGCGCCCCCGTATCCTTACCCGAAACTCAATCGAAACTTATATATATGCGTTTCCTCACCCTCAACACCCACAGCTGGTGCGAAATCCATCAGATTGACAAGATTCGCACCCTCGCGCAGTTCATCGTTGATCAGCAGGTGGACGTTATCGCCCTGCAGGAAGTCAACCAGCTCACCTCCACTCCCGTGGTGGAACAGCCCATCCACTTCCGCGGCGGTGCGGGCATCCCAGTCCGCGAAGATAACTACGCTCTACTCCTCGTACGCGCACTGGAGGCACTCGGCGCCCACTACGAGTGGACCCTCACCGAAACTCACCTCGGTTGGGAGCGCTACGACGAGTGCGTGGCCATCCTCTCGCGCCTACCGATTCGCGGCATCAGGCCCATCGAGATGTCTCCCGACTACACCTACTTCCAGGTGCAGCGTCGAGCCGCACAGGCCGCCCTCATCGAGACCCCCTCCGGTCCTTTCTGGTGCGCCACCACCCACATGTCCTGGTGGGACTTCGACGGCGAGCCCCTCTTCGCTCAGGAGTTCATCCGACTCTCGCACGCCCTGGCAGAATGCGCCCTCACCGCGCCCGTATTGCTCGGCGGCGACTTCAACTCCGCCGCCCACCTGCCTGACGAGGGCTACGCGTTCGTAACCTCCACCGGCCTGATCGACACCCGCACCATCGCTAAGCACGCCGAAGGCGAGAACACCGTCCACCGCGAAATTGCCGGTTGGGAAGGCTCTTCGGACGCCAAGCGCATCGACTTCGTCTTCGCTGATCGCATGGTCGACGTGGCATCCCACGCGGTTGTCTTCCGAGATAACTCCCCCGGGGCGATTTCTGACCACAGCGGTCTGCTCCTGGAGATTGACCCCGCAAGCTGGGCACCGGAGAGCGTCCTGAAGCCCCTCGACCAGCTGTCTTAAAGACCCCAAGCTTTAACAGCCCTCACCGCAGCAGGGCAAACCACACAACACTCATCTACCCCAAAGGAGGGAACCCCCATGACGACCCAAACCCAGTGGTGGCAGGAACCGGTGGTCTACCAGATTTACCCCCGCTCTTTCAACGACTCCAACGGCGACGGCATCGGTGACCTGCCCGGCATCACCGAGAAGATCCCGTACCTGGCAGACCTCGGCATCGAGGTGCTGTGGCTCTCCCCCATCTACGCCTCCCCGAACGACGACAACGGCTACGACATCTCCGACTACCGCGCCATCATGACGGAGTTCGGCACCATGGAAGACTTCGACGAGCTGCTTGCCACCGCGCACGAGCACGGCATCAAGCTCATGATGGACCTGGTCGTCAACCACAGCTCCGACGAGCACGAATGGTTCAAGCAGGCGCGTTCTTCCAAGGACAACCCCTACCGCGACTACTACATCTGGCGCGACCCCAAGGGCTTCGATGAGGACGGTAAGCCGATTCCGCCGAACAACTGGATTTCCTGCTTCAGCCCCTCCGTGTGGGAGTGGGACGAGGCGACCGGCCAGTTCTACCTGCACTACTTCTCCGTCAAGCAGCCCGACCTGAACTGGGAGAACCCGAAGGTCCGCGAAGAGGTCTACGACATCATGCGCTTCTGGCTCGACAAGGGCGTGGACGGCTTCCGCATGGACGTCATCAACCTGATTTCCAAGGACCTTTCCTTCCCCGAGGACCCGGCCGTGCTGGCCGGTGGCCTCGACAACTCCCTGGGTGTCGCCGCTAACGGCCCGCGCGTGCACGAGTTCTTGCAGGAAATGAACCGCGAGGTCCTCAGTAAGTACCCGGTCATGACCGTGGGTGAAACTCCCTGCGTGACCGTGGACGACGCCGCACTCTACACCGGTTTCGACCGCAACGAGCTGCAGATGGTGTTCCAGTTCGAGCACATGGATGTGGACGCCTCCGAAGGTGGCGTGACCGGCAAGTGGTCTGACCGCCGCTTCAACCTGGTTGACCTCAAGAAGGTCCTCACCCATTGGCAGGAGGGCCTGCACGGCCGCGGCTGGAACTCCCTGTACTGGAACAACCACGACCAGCCGCGCACCGTCTCCCGTTTCGGTAACGACTCCCCCGAGTACCGCACCGTCAGCGCCAAGATGCTGGGCACCGTGCTGCACCTGATGCAGGGCACCCCCTACATCTACCAGGGTGAAGAGCTGGGCATGACCAACGTCTTCTTCGACGATGTGAAGGACTACAACGACCTGGAGATTCACGACTCCTGGCGCAAGTACGTTGAAGAGTCGGGCCGAGTCTCCGCTGAGGACATGCTGCGCTACATCAGCGCCTCCGGCCGCGACAACGCACGCACCCCCATGCAGTGGACCGCCGGCGAGAACGCGGGCTTCACCTCCGGCACCCCGTGGCTGAAGCTGAACCCGCGGTACACCGAGATCAACGCAGAGGCAGAGCTGGCTAACCAGGATTCGGTGTTCTACCACTACCGCGACCTGATTAAGCTGCGTCACGAGCACCCGATTGTTCTGACCGGTGAGTACCGCCTGCTGGATGAAGAGGATGACCAGGTCTACGCTTACCTGCGCGTGAACTCCGACGAGGATGCTGCCGCATCCGGCGAGCGCGCCCTGCTGGTCGTCGCGAACTTCACCGATGACACCGTTCAGCTGAACTACGCTGGCGGCAACCTGGATTCGGTGGTGCTGACCAACTCGCAGGCTCTCTCCCCGACTGAGCTGAAGGCTATCGAGAACGCTCCGAAGCTGATTAGCTCGAACTACCGCGACGAGAACCGCGAGTTCACTGACGAGGGCACCCTGTTGCGCCCCTACGAGGCGAAGGTCTACCTCTTCGGCAACGCTGAGTAAGCACGCCCCATATCCTGCGCGGAGGGGGACCAGAAACGGACATTCCGGTCCCCCTTCGCCCTATACTTCAATCACAGACACCTTTTTCCTCTTCGGCGTAACCGCCGGTACAGAAAGGCAATTATGAGCAACTCCGAGGCATACGAGGTTCCCTCCTACGAAGGCCGCCAGTGGTGGAAGGAAGCCGTGGTGTACCAGGTGTACCCCCGCTCCTTCAACGACGCGAACGGCGACGGCATCGGTGACCTGAAGGGCATCACCGAGAAGCTGCCGTACCTGGCTAAGCTGGGCATCAACGTCATCTGGCTCTCCCCCGTGTTCGACTCGCCGAACGTGGACAACGGCTACGACATCTCCGACTACTTCGCCATCATGAGTGACTTCGGCACCATGGAAGACTTCGACGAGATGCTTGAGACCGCCCACAAGCACGGCATCAAGATCCTCATGGACCTGGTCGCAAACCACACCTCCGATGAGCACCCCTGGTTCAAGGAATCCCGCTCCTCTAAGGACAACCCCTACCGTGACTACTACATTTGGAAGGACCCGAAGGGCTTCGACGAGGACGGCAACCCGATTCCTCCGAACAACTGGGCGTCCGAGTTCGGCGGTCCGGCATGGGAGTGGGACGAGGCAACCGGCCAGTTCTACCTGCACATCTTCTTCAAGGAACAGCCCGACCTGAACTGGGAGAACGAGAAGGTTCGCGAGGACCTGTACTCCATGGTCCGCTGGTGGCTGGACAAGGGCGTTGACGGCTTCCGCCTGGACGCTATCAACATCATCTCTAAGCCCAAGGGCTACCCGGATGACCCCTCCACCGACTACGAGAAGCACACTTCCTCGATTCCGTTCGTCATTACGAACGGCACCATGGTGCACCCGTGGATGAAGGAGCTCACCCGCGAGACCTTCAGCCGCTACGACGTGATGACCGTGGGCGAGACCAGCGCAACCAGCCCCGAGGACGCTAAGCTGTGGGCCGGCTACCACACCGGTGAGCTGAACATGATCTTCCACTTCGATCACATGGGCGTGGATAACGACCCGAACGGCAAGCTGGGCGGCAAGTGGTCCTACGCGCCGTACAAGCTGACCGAGCTTAAGCGCATCCTGAACGACTGGCAGACCACCCTGGAGGGTAACGCCTGGGGTTCGCTGTATTGGAACAACCACGACCAGCCGCGCGTGGTTTCCCGTTTCGGTAACGATTCGGATGAGTTCCGTACCCTGTCCGCTAAGCAGCTGGCGACCACCCTGCACTTCATGCAGGGCACTCCGTACATTTACCAGGGTGAAGAGCTGGGCATGACCAACGTGAAGTTCGATTCGATTGAGGATTACCGCGATGGTGACTCGATCCGCTTCTACGAGGACATGCACGTGGACCACAAGCGTCTGAGCCACGAAGAGGCGATGCAGGCTATCTACATTAAGGGCCGCGACAACGCTCGTACCCCGGTTCAGTGGGATGCTTCCGCTAACGGCGGTTTCAGCCCCGAGGGTGTGACCCCGTGGATTGCTGTGAACCCGAACTACCCGGCGATTAACGCTGAGGCTGTTCTGGCGGATGAGGATTCAATCTTCTACCACTACCAGCAGCTGGTGGCTCTGCGCCGCGGCAAGCTGAAGGACATGATGGTGTACGCGTCCTTCGCTCCGGTGGATTCGGTTCAGGTTCCCCACGATGAGGACGAGGCGGTGTATGCGTACACCCGTACCGGTGGTGCCGACGGTAGCCCCGCGAACGAGTCTCTGCTGGTTGTTTCGAACTTCACCGCCGAGGAGCAGGAGCGTGACTTCGCTGTGCTTGCTGAGGCTCGTGAGGCTGGTGCTCGTGTTGAGCTGGTGAGCTCCAACTACAAGGACGACGCGGGTTCGACCCTGCGCCCCTACGAGGCAAAGGTGTACCACATCGTACGCTAAACGCGGTGTCTGTGTGGGAGTTGCTTTGAGTGTTCCCGCTCGTCGATAGTGTTATAGACAGCAAGGAGGGTGAGGCGTATGCCCCGCCCTCCTTGCTGTACCCGCATGTTTTTGGCTCTTGTCAGCTGGAGGCTCTGCTTAGCTGGAGGCTCTGCTTAGCTGGAGGCTCTACTTAGCTGGCGAAGACGAGCTGCAGAATCGGCACGGCGAGCGCTATCATTCCTAGGCTGACGACTGCCCCGGCAGCAATGACCGGGGCGGCAGTGCCCTCGTGCCGGTAGTGGGTTTCCAGGATGACGATGTTAGCGGCTGGCGGCAGAACCCCTAAAAGAAAGATGACCTGAGGGTGGGCGAGCAACTGGTCAAAGTGTACGCCCGCCGTATCGTGCGCCCAGCGGGCAAGTGCGAGCACGCCAACGCTGTAGAGGCTCACGAGTACGACGCGCAGGAGTGCCCATCCGGTAGCGCGGGTCAGGTCTGCACGGTGTAGTTTGGCGGCGGCGAGCCACATGCCCAGCACGATCAGCCCGATAAAGCTGAACACCCAGGTCAGCACCCGGTAGAAACCGGCCCCGTGCTGGCTCAGGAACGGCCCTGCAGGTAGGCAGAGTAGTCCGAGCACCACGGCGATGACGGGTGGGCTGGTGCGCAGTCCTTGCAGTACTGTGCGGAGGGTTCCGTTGTGGCTTCTAGAGGCTTGAGCATCCGGTGCAGGGTGGTCGCCTGCCCCGGGGGCGCCGTTGGAGCCGCCCTTGGAGTCGCCTCGTAGCAGTGAGGTTCCCAGAATATTACCCATAATGGAGTTGCCGATATACGCGCCAATGTACACGCGCACGGCTTCTTCACCCCAGAATCCGGCAACCACGGGGATGCCGAAGAGTCCCGCGTTCAGGTAGACGAATGCGAGCTTCTGCACGGGGTCACCGGTGATGCGTCCGGCACCGAGCACGCCAAGGGCCATCAACACCATGGTGGATGCGGCAACGAAGAAAAGCTCAGGGCGGCTGGTGGCGACGGTGTAGATGATGACGGTGGGGATAATCCAGCGCGTTATGAGGGTTGATGCGTCTTCTTTGAGGCGGGTTCCCCAGCGTTCGGGTAGCAGTAGCGCGAGTCCAATACCTAGGCTCAAGTAAAGGAGTGGGAGGATGATTCCCATGCTCGTTCCTTTCGCTATTGCTTGAAGTTCTGCCGCCCATTTCGCGACCGGGTGCTATGTAATAACCCTACCTCGAACTTTTAGGGTAGGATCTATGATTTCTTCTCTATGGTTCCTGGTTTTTGTGTCATATTGCATCATATTCTCCTGTGGCTTCGTTTTTTATACGATTCGCCCCTAATCTTGAGTGTAGGAAGAATATGTTCCCTCATGTTCTTTCGGTCTATCGCTGATACTCATTTTTTCGCGTCATAAGATACTCTGCTGTTTCTTCTTTTCGCGAGGTCGTACATCCAGGAGCCCACAATGCAGCAGCCGCATCGTTCCTCTTTGTCTGAGTCTGGTGGGTCTCCCCACCGCTCTGCCAAGTCTTCTGTGAAGGCTCACGGTCAGCACGCTGGTGTGCATATTCCGTGGCGTTCTTCATTGGAATCTTCGGTCGCAAGTTCTTCACCTATGGTTGCTGAGCCTGCCACAGCTTCTACTGCACTTGTAACGCCGGTGAGTGGCCCTAAGCGGACGTTTATGGTTCCTCACCCGGTGCTCAGCGTTATCTCGTGGGTGATTGCGGCTGCGAGCGCTGCATGGCTGGTGATTCTGGGTGTCTCGTTGGCGTGGAATGTCGCTTCTGGCGTGAGCCATGATGCTGAGCTCATGATGCTGACCTATGGCGTGTACATGGCGTGCGCTTTTGGTTTCTGTTGTTTTGGCACGTTCTTTGCATTGCACTTTGGGTTGGGGTCGAACGCTCATTGGCGTGATTCGATTCGTCACCCGAATCATCCGCACTAACGTGTTGTATTTCTTCGTACAGTGTTTAGGGTGTTTTGAAATACGTTTTCTTGAGATTCTCAACTTATGTGGGTAGTCGATTTTCGTTATATCGACACAAAAATATCTGCCCTGTTTGCCTCTATGACGCTTGTATATAAGGAGCCGCCCGGCGCATCCACAAACAGGATGCACCGGGCGGCTTACTTCTAAGCTAAAAGTCCGGGACAGAGCGCTGCGAGGCAGAACGTTCCGCCACGGGGATTTCTTCAGAACAGTTTGCGTCATCTGCAAGGGCAGGAAAACTGACGAAAAACTCATAGATGGAGGATTCATGCTCTTGCTTTTGAATGTGCTCGTTATCAGCTTTTAACATCTTTAGCCCTCCTTATGACATTAGGTTAGTGCTCTGCGCATGTCAGACGAAGCATGCATAAGCACATTATATTTCGTTCATCCCTGGCATCTGCAACGTACATACTCACAAAGAAGCCGCCCGGCGCATCCACGTTCGGATGCACCGGGCGGCTTTCTTTATGGGCTCCCCGCTACAAAGCTAGGTAGCCCAAAGCGGGATTACTCCCACTCAATGGTTCCCGGGGGCTTGGAGGTAACGTCCAGCACCACTCGGTTAATGTCCTTGACCTCGTTGGTAATACGGTTCGAGATCTTAGCCAGCAGGTCGTACGGCAGGCGCGACCAGTCAGCGGTCATTGCGTCTTCCGAAGAGACCGGGCGCAGAACAATCGGGTGGCCGTAAGTACGGCCGTCACCCTGAACGCCCACGGAGCGAACGCCAGCCAGCAGAACCACGGGGCACTGCCAGATGTGCTCGTCCTGACCTGCTGCGGTCAGCTCTTCACGCACGATAGCGTCAGCGGCACGCAGAGTCTCCAGGTTTTCGCGGTTAACCTCGCCGACAATGCGGATGCCCAGGCCGGGGCCGGGGAACGGCTGACGTGCCACAATCTTCTCAGGAACGCCGAGCTCACGACCGATAGCGCGGACCTCGTCCTTGAACAGGGTGCGCAGCGGCTCAACCAGTTCGAAGGTCAGGTCGTCGGGAAGGCCACCCACGTTGTGGTGGCTCTTAATGTTTGCGGTACCGTCGCCGCCGCCGGACTCGACAACGTCCGGGTACAGGGTGCCCTGGACCAGGAACTTGATGTCTGCGCCCTCTTCGCCCGCTTCAGCAATCAGCTTGCGCTGTGCCTCTTCGAAGGAGCGGATGAACTCGCGGCCGATAGCCTTACGCTTCGCCTCGGGCTCGGTGACACCCTCGAGGGCGGAGAGGAAACGCTCCGACTCGTCGATGGTGATGACCTTGATACCCATGGAGGCTGCGTAGTCCTGCTCGACCTGTTCACGTTCGCCTTCACGGAGCAGACCGTGGTCGATGAAGAAGCAGGTGAGCTGGTCACCCACAGCCTTGTGCACAAGCGCTGCTGCCACGGAGGAGTCAACGCCGCCGGAGAGTGCGCAGATGACGCGGTCGCTACCGACCTGCTCGCGAATCTTTGCGACCTGCTCTTCGATAATGTTGTTGGTGGACCAGGTGGGCTTCAGGCCTGCCACATTGTAGAGGAAGTTCTCCAGAGCGGCCTGGCCGTAGTCGGAGTGCTTCACCTCGGGGTGCCACTGCACGCCGCCGAGCTTGCGGGACTCGTCCACGAATGCTGCCACGGATGCGCCGGGGGTCTTTGCCAGTACCTCGAAGCCTTCGGGGGCTTCGGTCACGGAGTCACCGTGAGACATCCACACGTTCTGGGTAGTGGGGGTGCCGGTGAGGAAGGAAGAGTTCTCAGCGCAGACCACAGCGTCGGTTGCGCCGTATTCGCGCAGACCGGTCTGGGCGACGGTGCCGCCGAGGGTCTGGGCCATGACCTGGAAGCCGTAGCAGATACCGAAGATCGGCACGCCAGCTTCGAAAAGGGCCTTGTCGCCCTTGGGTGCGCCATCGGCGTAGACCGAGGAGGGGCCACCGGAGAGCACAATGGCTGCCGGGTTCTTGGCGAGTATCTTCTCGGTGCTCATGGAGTGGGGGACGATTTCGGAGTAGATGCCGGCTTCACGCACGCGACGAGCGATGAGCTGCGCGTACTGTGCACCGTAATCTACCACCAGGACGGGACGCTCTTCGAGCTGGTCCAGGTTCACAGAGTTGGTCACGAAAATTACCTCAACGTGTTGGTACTAATCCGCGCACTTGCGCGGGGATATATCTATTTTACGCTATCGCTGTACGCCGCCGACGGCACGTAGATACTCCCCCATCCGGAGGGGCCGCTACATGCTCTAACGGGGGTAGAGCGTGCGTATAGAGGCACCGCCCGGCGACCGGCAGACCAAAACCTGCCAACCACCGGGCGGTGATTCATGAAGCTACATTAGCCGCGGTACGAGGGAACCACTGTCAGTTCTGCCTTCTGGAACTTCTTCAGGTCCAGGTAACCACAGTTAGCCATTGCGCGCTTGAGCGCACCGACAATATTGCTGGTGCCGTTCACGTGGTGCGAAGGACCGTACAGGACCTCCTCCAGGGAGCCGACAACACCCAGCGGGGTGCGCACGCCGCGCGGGAAGTCCAGCGAGTGCGCCTCGTTGCCCCAGTACCAGCCCTGGCCGGGAGCCTCGGATGCGCGAGCCAGCGGAGCGCCCAGCATGACAGCATCAGCACCCAGTGCGAGCGCCTTCACCATGTCGCCGGAGCGACCCAGGGAACCGTCAGCGATCACGTGTACGTAACGGCCGCCGGACTCATCCAGGTAGTCCGAACGTGCCGCTGCCACGTCGGCGATAGCGGTTGCCATCGGTGCGGAGATGCCCAGACCCTGGCGGGTAGTCTGTGCAGAACCGCCGCCGAAGCCCACAAGCACACCAGCCGCACCGGTACGCATCAGGTGCTTAGCCTGCGAGTAGCCAGCCACGCCACCAACGATGACCGGAACGTCGAGCTCGTAGATGAACTTCTTTAGGTTCAGCGGCTCATGCGAGGTCGAAATGTGCTCAGCAGAGACGGAGGCACCACGGATGACGAACAGCTCAACACCCGCCTTCACCACGGTCTCGTAGTGCTCCTGGGTGTTCTGCGGGCTCAGGGAACCAGCAACAACCACGCCGGAGTCACGGATCTCTTCCAGGCGTGCAGTAATCAGTTCCGGCTTAATCGGCTCGGAGTAGATCTGCTGCATGCGGGTGGTTGCGGAGGCGGGGTCCGCCTCGGGCAGCTCAACAATCTCGTCGAGTAGCGGCTGCGGGTCCTCGTAGCGGGTCCACAGGCCCTCGAGGTTCAGCACGCCCAGGCCACCCAGCTTGCCCAGGGCAATGGCGGTCGCCGGGGACATGACCGAGTCCATGGGCGCACCAATGATGGGGGTGTCGAACTTGAAGGCGTCAATCTGCCAGGAGGTATCGACGTCGCGGCGGTCACGGGTACGGCGGGTGGGTACCAGCGCCACATCGTCCAGGGAGTAGGTGGGTCGGGCGCTCTTGGAGAGGCCAATCTGAATTTCAGACATGGGGTGAATCCTTTCGAATTCGGTTTGAGGGGTGCCGCCGGGCGTTATTCGCGCCGATGCCCGCCCTGCACCCGGGAGGGCACGGGACGGGCTCAACGGCGCACGGTGTACGCCGTGCGGCGAATCATCGTTGGTGATGCGTCTTAGCGGCGGTAGTTCGGCGCCTCAACGGTCATCGTGATGTCGTGCGGGTGCGATTCCTTCAAGCCCGCGGGGGTGATGCGCACGAACTGGCCCTTGTTCTTGAGCTCTTCGATGGTGCGCGAACCAACGTAGAACATGGTCTGACGCAGGCCGCCTTCGAGCTGGTGAATCACGGCGGACAGCGGGCCGCGGAAGGGAACCTGACCCTCGATACCCTCGGGAATCAGCTTCTCCTCGCTGGAAACATCGGCCTGGAAGTAACGGTCCTTCGAGAAGGACTTGTGGCGGCCGCGAGTCTGCATAGCGCCCAGCGAACCCATGCCGCGGTACGCCTTGAACTGCTTGCCGTTCACAAGAATCAAATCGCCAGGGGACTCGGTGGTGCCTGCCAGCAGGGAGCCGAGCATCACGGAGTCGGCGCCAGCCACCAGGGCCTTGCCAATCTCACCGGAGTACTGCATACCGCCGTCAGCAATCACGGGGACGCCGGCGGGAATAGCTGCCTTAGCGGCCTCGTTAACCGCGGTCACCTGGGGCACGCCCACGCCCGCAATGATGCGGGTGGTGCAGATGGAGCCCGGGCCCACGCCAACCTTCACGGCGTCGGCACCGGCATCGATGATGGCCTGGGCACCCTGGCGGGTTGCGGCCTGGCCACCGATAACGTCCACGTGTGCGGCGGCGGGGTCCTTCTTCAGGCGAGCAATCATGTCCAGCACGCCCTGGGAGTGGCCGTTTGCGGTATCCACGAAGAGGGCGTCCACACCGGCCTCAACCAGGGTCATGGCGCGCTCGTAGCCGTCACCGAAGAAGCCAATAGCGGCACCTGCGCGCAGGCGGCCGTCCTCGTCCTTGGTGGCGCGGGGGTACTGCTCAGTCTTCACGAAGTCCTTGAGGGTGATCAGACCGGCCAGCTTGCCGGCCTCGTCCACGAGGGGCAGACGCTCAATCTTGTTGTGCGAGAGCAGGGCAAAAGCCTCATCCTTGGAAACGCCGGAGCGTGCGGTCACCAGCGGCATGGGAGTCATGATGTCGCGAACGCGAATGTTCTCATAGTCGCCGCGAGACATGTAGCGGATATCGCGGTTGGTGATGATACCTTCCAACACGCCCTCTTCGCTGACGACGGGCAGACCGGACACCTTGTAGTAGCCACAAATCTGGTCATATTCAGCGATGGTTGCGTCAGCGCCGATAGTGACGGGGTTAATAATCATGCCGGACTCGGAACGCTTCACACGGTCAACGTGTGCGGCCTGGTCCTCGATGGAAAGGTTACGGTGAATCACGCCGAGGCCGCCCAGGCGCGCCATAGCAATGGCCATAGCGGAATCGGTCACGGTATCCATAGCCGCAGAAATGATGGGAATGTTCAGGTTAATGCGCTTGGACAGGCGAGTGGAGGTGTCAGCCTCGGAAGGAATGACGTCGGTGTTGCCGGGTAGCAGCAGTACATCGTCGTAGGTCAGGCCGGTGAAGCCGAAGGGATCCTCGGACAGAGCGGTGGGGATGGTCATTGTCTACCTTTCGGATGGTGTGCTTCGCCGGTGCGATTTTGCCGTGGGGAAGCGCTTTATACGGTGTCACGGTGTGTACCCCACTCCCCCGGCGCGGGTACCGGGCGGCGGCCCGCACGGGTTCGGCGCGGGACGCATCCGCCGGATGCTCCGGAGGGTGTGGAAACGGACAGTCTACCTTCTATGATAAGCCGCTTAGGGTTTCTTCGCTCGGAAGATACCGAGCCGCCCGAAGATTGGTGACGGGCGCAGGGTTCTTGCACGCGAAGGCCCCGATGCTACGGCATTGAACGGATAGCGAGTGCCCGGTACCACCACCTCGCGGAGAGGTCGGTAGCACCGGGCACACTCGTTATTTAGTCTTCTTCAGTTTCTTCGGGCTTCTCAACCACCAGGGTCTCGGTGGTCAGCACCAGAGCCGCGATGGAGGAGGCGTTCTGCAGGGCCGAACGGGTCACCTTCACCGGGTCAATCACACCGGCTTCGATGAGGTCCACGTACTCGCCGGTCTTGGCGTTGAAGCCGTGACCCACGGGCAGCTCGGATACCTTGGAGACGATGACGTAGCCGTCCTCGCCGGCGTTCTCCGCAATCCAGCGTAGCGGCTGGACCAGGGCGCGGCGAACAATCTGCACGCCCACGTTTGCGTCGTGGTTATCCAGCTCCAGGCCGTCCAGCGCCTTCAGGGCGTGGACCAGTGCGGAACCGCCACCGGAAACGATGCCCTCTTCCAGGGCGGCACGGGTGGAGGAGACAGCGTCCTCAATGCGGTGCTTGCGTTCCTTCGCCTCAACCTCGGTTGCGGCACCGACCTTGATGACGCCCACGCCGCCGGCCAGCTTAGCCAGGCGCTCCTTGAGCTTCTCGCGGTCCCATTCGGAGTCCACGCGCTCAATTTCGCGGCGCAGTTGCTGCACGCGGTCCTCGATGGCCTCAGGGTCGCCGCCGCCGTCCACGATAGTGGTGTGGGACTTGGTGACGGTCACGCGGCGTGCCGAACCCAGGTGTTCCAGGGTGACCTGCGGCAGGTCGATGCCGAGCTCGCCGGTCACGACGGTACCGCCGGTCAGAATTGCCAGGTCCTGCATGATGGCCTTGCGGCGGTCACCGAAACCGGGGGCCTTCAGAGCCACCACGTTGATGGTGCCGCGTAGCTTGTTCACGACCAGTGCGGAGAGCGCCTCACCGTCAACGTCTTCTGCGATGATGGTCAGCGGCTTCTTCGCCTGAACAATCTTCTCGAGCACGGGCATGATCTCTGCGATGGTGGAAATCTTGCCCTGGTAGAGCAGCACGAGGCTGTTCTCCAGCACTGCTTCGCCGCGCTCAGCGTCGGTGACGAAGGAGGGCGAGAGGTAGCCCTTGTCGAACTGCATGCCCTCGGTAATCTCCAGCTCAATCTCGGTGGAGGAGCCGTCCTCGATGGTGATGACGCCGTCCTGACCGACCTTCTCGAAGGCGCGAGCCAGCAGCTCACCAATCTGCTCGGACTGCGCGGAGATAGCGGCAACGTGCGCCACCTCGGGGCCCTGCACGGGGCGTGCGTTCTCAAGCAGGCGTGCGGAGACAGCCTCCACAGCCGCCTCGATGCCGCGCTTGACGTCCGCGGGAGCCGCGCCACTGGTCACGTTGCGCAGGCCCTCGTTCACCAGCGCCTGTGCGAGCACGGTTGCGGTAGTGGTGCCGTCACCGGCAACATCGTTGGTCTTGGTGGCGACTTCCTTCGCCAGCTGGGCGCCCAGGTTCTCGTACGGGTCGTCCAGTTCAATTTCGCGAGCAATGGACACACCGTCGTTGGTAATGACGGGTGCACCCCACTGCTTGTCGAGCACAACATTGCGCCCGCGCGGGCCAAGGGTGACCTTGACCGCGTTTGCCAGCTTATCGACGCCAGCCTGCAGGGACTTGCGGGCTGCATCGTTGAATTCAAGCTGCTTAGCCATGTGTTCGCTACTCCTAGTGCGTCACAGAAAGGAAATGAGGGGCAGATGATAGCTCATGCGCCGTACCGGATGAGCGGTACGGCGCATGAGCATCTGAAAGTATTAGTCGACGATTGCCAGAACGTCGCGTGCGGAGAGAATCAGGTACTCTTCGCCCTGGTACTTGACCTCGGTGCCACCGTAGCGGGAGAACACGACAACGTCGCCTTCCTTGATGTCTACGGGAATGCGGTTGCCCTTCTCATCCACGCGGCCCGGACCAACGGCGACAACGCGTGCTTCCTGCGGCTTTTCCTTCGCAGTCTCGGGGATGACCAGACCGGATGCGGTGGTCTGCTCAGCCTGTTCGATCTTGATAACGACGCGGTCTTCCAGCGGCTTGATGGCCATAATCGGTTCCTCCGGATTGTGGATTAACGTTTGATGCGAGACGGCGGCGCGGTGATGCGCGGCCGTCTCGAGTGCTACCTCAACTCTAGTTTCACCGGTGCTTTCGGTCAAGAAAACCCGCCCTCCTCCGGAGCGTTTCACCGCAAGGCGAACAGGGGCCGGCACCGGGTTTGAACGGCCCGGCGTGCGGGCTCCTGCAGGGGGCATAATTCCCCGGACAAAGGCCCGTAAAATGGGGACATGCCCCACACCCCTAACGCATCCCCCGAAGCTCTTCCAACAGGAGAATCCCCGCTCGGTTTTTCTCCCGCCCCTCCGCTACCCCTCAGCGACCGCGCGCTCGCGGCGGCCGACGAACTCTATCCGTTGGATTCCGATACCCTCGGGGCCGTTACTTCCCTGCGTTCGCACGGGTTCAGCCCCGAAGAGTCCTCCGCCATCATCTCCCTCGCGCAGGCTCGCGCCCGTGCACGCGCCAAGTTCGGCGAGCGCGCCCGCACGCTCATGCTCACGCAGGAGGCTGCTGAGCAGGCCACCCGCCCGGTAATTGCGCATTACCGCGCCGACCGCCTCGCGCGGGTTCCGGGCCTCGTGGCCGATCTGGGGTGCGGCATCGGCTCTGATACCGCCGTCTACGCCGCGGCCCGCGGTTCCGCCGTGGCGGTGGAGCTCGATCCGCTGACCGCCTCGTTCGCCGCGGCAAACCTGGCGTTCTGCCCGCGGGCACGCGTGTACTCGGGCGACGTTACCGCCTACGCCCCCGCCAGCGGTACGGGTGCGGAGGCCCTCCTCACCGATGGTGCAGGCGCCTCCCCCGCCATCCTGTGGCTGGACCCAGCCCGCCGCGAGCTGCGCGGCGCGAAGAAGGCGCAGACGGAGCGCCTGTTTAATCCGGAGGCGTTCTCTCCCCCGTTTTCGTTCGTGCTGGGCCTGGCGCGCACCGGCGTGCCGATGGGCGTGAAGCTGGGGCCGGGTTTTCCGCACGAGGGCATCCCCTCCCCCGAGGACATTGCCTCGGAGGCGAACCCCGCCCCGCGCGTTGAGGCGGAATGGATTCAGTCGGAGAGTTCCCTCGCCGAGTTGGTGCTCTGGTTTAACGCGCTGGCACAGGAAGGCGTGGCCCGCACCGCGACCTCGGTGCGCGAGCTGCCCACTGACCCCGCTGACAAGGTATCGTCCGCAGCCGAGGCAACCGACGAGGTTGCCGACCTGCTACCGTCCTACGAGGCGGTGAGCTTCCGCAGCGCCCTCACAGCGGCCGAGGCCGCGCAGAGCGTGGAGGTTCCCGTGTCCCTGCCGCAGCCGGGCGAGTACCTGCTGGAACCCGCCCCCGCGATCGTGCGCTCGCACCTGGTGGCGGAGTTTGCGCAGAGCATTGGCGCGCAGCTGCTGGATGAGCACCTGGCGTACCTGCGTTCCGCCGAACCGGTGGAGCATCCGCTGGTCGCCTGTTACGAGGTGCTTGAGGAGCTTCCCCTGCAGGAGAAGCAGCTGAAGCGTTGGGTGCGTGAGCAGGGTTTTACCGCGCTGACGATTAAGAAGCGTGGCGTGGATATTGTTCCCGAGCAGCTGCGTGCGCGCCTGCTGGGTTCGGCGGGTTCTAAGCCCTCCAAGAAGAAACAGAAAAAGAACGCTAATTCTTCTACTGGTGCACAGGAGTCCTCGTACCGTCCGGCAACGTTGGTCTTTACCCGCATCGGTTCAGGCAGGGACTCCCGCCGCGTCGGCTGGCACGTGCAACCCCTCTAGCCTCACCCGGCCTTGGGCACCCGGTCCCGTGATCCCAGCCCTCGAGTCTCCCAGCCTCCGGGCGGCGAGGGTTACACTTCGTGACGATTCGTGACGATTCCCGTTCGGATTCTGCACTCGACAGGGCGTTGAGCACCGTCAGACCGTACACTAGATAGGGTGCCCGACAACGGCGCTCCCCGCCCCCGCCAAGCCGGACCTCACCGGCCGATACCCGGCCGGGCAGAGCTCACCGATATTCGCTTCCGCAGTCGGCATTTGCACGACTCTAATTCCAGACGCAGGAAAGGTCCTATGATCGACTTTGCTTCCTCCCCTCAGTCCACCCTCGGCGTGGAATGGGAGATTGCACTCATCGACCGTGAAAGCGGCGAACTGACTCAGCGCGCCGCAGAGGTGCTCGGCATCCTGCGCGAGCGCCGCCCCGAGCTACTGGAGCCTGCCTCCGACCGGGCGCACGTGACCGGGGAATTCCTGGAGAACACCATCGAGGTCATCACCGGCGTCTGCACGACCGTGGCGCAGGCCTGCCGCCAGTTGCAGGAGCTGACCGACACCATTCGCGAGATTACCGATGGGCTGGGCATCGAGTTCTACCCGGCCGGTACCCACCCGTTCTCCCGCTGGGCCGAACAGCCCGTCGTGGCCAAGGAACGCTATCGGCGCGTCGTGGAGCGCGCCCAGTATTGGGGCCGCCACATGGTCATTTTCGGTGTACACGTGCACGTCGGCGTGGATTCTCGCGACAAGGTCCTACCGCTTATTGACGCGCTCACGAACTACGGGCCGCACCTGCTGGCGCTCTCCTGCTCCTCCCCTTACTGGGAGAGCATCGACACCGGGTACGCCTCGCACCGCACCCAGCTCTACCAGCAGCTGCCGACCAACGGCTTACCCTTCCACTTCGACACCTGGGAGCAGTACTGCGAATACCTGAACTCGCTCATGGCGACCGACGTTATTAACGACCCGAGCGAGGACCGCTGGGATGTACGCCCGGTTCCGCGCTACGGCACGGTCGAGATGCGCTACTGCGACGGTATGGCCTCGCTACCGGATATTGCCGCAATCGTGGCCTTCACCCAGTGTCTGGTGGAGTACTTCTCCCGCCGCATCGAGGCTGGCAACAAGCCCGAGGTGCTGGCCCCCTGGCACGCGCAGGAGAATAAGTGGCGCGTCGCCCGCTACGGCCTGGAGGCTAAGATCGTGGTCTCTAACGAGCCGATACAGCGCACCCTGCGTGAGGACTTCGAGCTGCTGCTACCCGAGCTAGAGCCGGTGGCCCGCGACCTGGATTGCGAGCTGGAGCTGGCGCAGGTGCGCCGCATCCTCGCCGAGGGTACGGGCGCGGATCGTCAGCGTGCGGTCTTTGAGAGGACCGGCTCTCTGCGTGAGGTGGTGCTGGATGTTGCTGCCCAGTCCCGTGCGCGAGCGCTACGTTAGACCCGCTCCCACGCATCTAAAGCTTGAAATACAGAGATGCCTCGGCGCAGTCTCCCTGGACTGCGCCGAGGCATCTCTATGAGTATTGAGTATTTTCGAGGCGAGCCGCGCGGGGTGTGCCACCCTTGCCGTTTAGAAGCAGGCAGCTTAGAAACAAACAGTGGTCACCGGCAACGAGGAGTCCGTCGTAAAGTCCACGCCCGAGGGCTCACGACCGGCGGCCACCAGGCGGGCGCCCAGCGCAGCAACCATCGCGCCGTTATCGGTGCACAGGGTGAACTTCGGAATAATCAGGCGCACCCCCTCGGAGGCGCATCGGGCCGCAAGCAGCTCACGCAGACGCGAATTAGCCGCCACGCCACCGCCAAGCAGCAGGGTCTTCATGCCCTGCTCGCGGCAGGCCAGCATGGCCTTCTTTGTGATGACATCCACGACCGCCTCCTGGAAGGATGCTGCGATATCGGCAACCGGGACCTCTTCGCCAGCGGCCTCGAAGCTCTCAATCACGCGCGCCACGGCGGTCTTCAAGCCAGAGAAGGAGAAGTCGTAGCGGTGTTCACCGGGGTTCTCGGCGGTGCCCATAAACTTGCGGTTCGACAGTCCGCGCGGGAACACGAAGGCGTTGCGGTTGCCCTCGGCTGCCGCGCGGTCGATGGCGGGACCGCCCGGGTAGTTGAGGCCGAGCAGGCGGGCGACCTTGTCGTAGGCTTCACCTGCGGCATCGTCGAGGGTTGCACCGAGCAGACGCACATCGGAGGTAATATCTCGCACCTGCAGGATTTCGGTATGACCGCCAGAAACCAGCAGCGCACCCAGACCACCGGAGCCAGCATTCGCCAGCAGGTCGGAGCCGTCTTCGGTGCCGTTATCCTCGAGCAGGCCAACGCCAACGTGGGCGACCAGGTGGTTAATGCCGTAGAGGGGCTTGCCGGTGGCAATAGCGAGCGCCTTCGCCGCGGAGACACCAACCATGAGTGCCCCAGCCAGGCCGGGACCCGCAGTCACGGCGATAGCATCTACCTCGTCGAGGGTAATGCCTGCTTCGGTGAGGGCCGCTTTGAGAGCGGGAATCATGGCGTCCAGGTGGGCGCGGGAGGCAATTTCAGGAATCACGCCACCAAAGCGCACATGCTCCTCCATGGAGGAAGAAATCGTGTTGCTGAGCAACTGTGCACCGCGCACAATGCCGATACCGGTCTCATCGCAGGAGGATTCGATACCCAAAACAAGGGGTTCGCGAGTGCTCATAGTCTATCTTTCTGTTGCGCGGTCCGCGCCTAGTATTGTGTAGATGTTGTGGTGTAGAGGTTACCGGAATACGGCCCGCTACTGCCGGAAAATACCGTGATATTTAGAACGCACATTCCATAATGATGGCGTCAGTTCCATCCTCGTAATAACGGCGGCGCACATGAATCGCACGGTAGCCATTGCGCTCGTAGAGGTGCTGGGCGCGCGGGTTGTCGGCACGCACCTCCAGCAGGATGCGCTCAGCACCCTGCTCGCGGGCACGCTCGTGCATCTGCTCAAGCATGGCACGACCGAAACCGTGGCCCTCATACTCGGGGAGTACGCCGATGGTTTGGACATCGGCGGTGTCGGCAACGACCATGGTTCCGCAGTAGCCGATGGCACGCCAGCCGCCCTCGTCACTTTCCGGGCCCTCCACCGGCAACTCAAGCATGTAGTAGGTGCGGGTCGGGTGGGTTAGCTCTTCAAGGAACATGTCGATGTTCCAGGCGTCGGCGGGGAATAGGGTGGTCTCCATGCGGTGCATAGCCTGCACGTCCACGAGTTCGGCAACGCGCAGGCGAGCACCTAGAGCCAAATTATCCCGCACGATATGTTCAGGAGCGCTCATCTAGCTCCCCTTCTGCGCGGTAGCCTGTGCGGTTTGCTTCTGCTGGCGGGCGAGCATCGCCGCGGGGACCTTTGCATCCGAATCGCGCAGGTACAGGGCGGAGGTGTTCTCGCTCAGGTTCTCTACGCCTAAGCGCGCCGCGGCGGCAACCAGGTATTCGGCGTGCGGGTGAACCTCGCGGGCAGCCTCGACGATAGTCCAGCCGTGCTCTTCGAGGGTTTCTGCATACAGACCGGTGCCGTAGCCGTACGCATAGGAGGGGCCTTCACCGGGCAGAATCTCGGAGGCGGGGCTCACGGTCGGCCCGTCCACCAGGCTGTAGCCCTCGGCGTTGACGCGGTAGCGTGCGGAGTACACTTCGCGGCGGCGTGCGTCGGAAGCGACCAGTAGCTCAGCGTCTTCTGCCCCGTCGGTTCCCCCGGTTGCCCCGTCCTGAGCGGATACCCATTCTCGGTAGGCGCGCTCAGCCAGGGCGGTCAGACTCATCATGCCGTACACGGGCACGGACCAGGCAAAACCCAGGGCGCGCGCGGTGACTATACCGGCGCGCAGGCCGGTAAAGGGGCCGGGCCCGGTACCGGTCAGAATCGCGTCCAAATCCTCGCCGCGCACGCCAGCCTCCTGCAGGGCGGCGCGAGCGAAAGGGGCCATGACTTCGGCATGGGAGCGGGTGTCTTCGCTCTCGAAGCGGGCCAGAATGTCAAAGGACGCACCGGCTTCGGAGCCGTGCACGCGGGCAAGCACCACGGATGCGGTGGCGGATGAATCAAGGGCAAGTACTAGCACCCTATCATTCTAGCGCGCGGGCTCTAGGCGCTCTGCAGGGCCTCTTTCAGGGCGTCGAAAGCATGCTCCCAGCGAGGTCCGAAGGCTCGCACGCGTAGCAAGCGAGGCTCGGGCACATCCGCTTCGAGGTCCTCGAGAACCTCACCGGCTGCGCCCTCCTCGGTCGCGCCCTCAGCTTCATCATCCCAGCTGAACTCTTCAGCACCGGAGTAGGCGAAGCGCGCATCCGCACCCGTCAGGCGAGTAAAGTCCAGCTCCAGACGAGAATCGCTCAGGTGCTCAGCCTTGTCACGGCCCCACTCGATGACGGTCACCGATCCCGGCAGGGAAAACTCCAAGTCCAGGTCGTCAAGCTCCTCGGCGCTGGAGAGACGGTAGGCGTCCACGTGCACCAGGTCGGGGCCACCGGGGCGGGGGCCCTCCGGCAGGTTCGGATGCACGCGCGAGAGCACAAAAGTCGGGGAGATAACACCCTCGCGCACCCCCAGCCCCTCCCCCAGGGAACGAGTAAACGTGGTCTTGCCCGCGCCAAGCTCACCGGAGAGCAGGAGCACGTCCCCGGCTTTGAGACAATCGGCCAGGGCGAGCGCCAGGCGGCGGGTATGTTCGGGCCCGGTCACGTCCAGGTCGAGGGCGGCGGAGACATACTCAGACATAATCTAGCCCTCGTGTTCCTCGTTCACAGTTTCGGCGGTCCCGGTGCCCAAGAGCTCGGCCAGGTCGGCCTCTACCCAGGAACCACCCACGTACACGCGCGGCACACGGTACGAAATGCGAGTCACAATCTCGTAGTTAATGGTCTGTGCCGCCTCAGCCCACTCCTCGACAGGAGGGTTCTCGCCGGCGCCGAAGAGGACCACCGGGGCGCCCAGGTACCCGTACTCGGGGTTGCTCAGGCCCGCCTCGCCCAGGTCGACCACCATCTGGTCCATGGCAATACGGCCCACCACTCGGTAGGTCTTACCCTCCGGGCCCTCGGGGATGCGCCCACCCTCCGCGGACTGTGCTCCGGGGTAGATACGCACCGGCGCATTCTCAGCGATGCGGGGCACGCCGTCGGCGTATCCGAGGGGCACCAGGGCCAGGGTCGTGGGCTTCTCGGTGTGGTAACGCAGGCCGTAGGAAACGCCCTGGCCTGCCGGAACTTCCTTCACGTTGGCGATGTAGCTGCCAACCGTCATGGCCGGTTTAAGGCCCAGCTCCGCGGAGGTCGCCTCGGGAAGCGGGGAGAGGCCGTAGAGGGCCAGGCCGCAACGCACGCCGTCGACGAGCAGGCCCTCGTCGGCCTGCCAGCCGTCCAGGGCGGCGGTCAGGGTTGCGGGAGAGTTGGCCAGGTGCACGAACTCGGGGGTCAGGCCTGCCTCCTTAGCCTGGGCAACGAAGCCTTCCAGAACCTTCAGCTGCTCCGCGGTTTCGGAGCGGAGGGGCTCGTCAGCTACGGCCAGGTGGCTAAAGATTCCCTCCACGCGAACCAGACCTTCTCGTTCCAGCTGGGCGGCACGGGCCACGAGAGCCGGCCACTCTTCAACCGTGGCGCCATTGCGGCCCAGGCCGGTGTCAGCCTTCAGGTGTACGATAGCGCGCTCACCGGTACGTTCGGCGGCGGCGGCAACCGCCTCCAGGTCCCAGCCGGAGACACCCAGGCGCACACCCTCACGCAAGGCCGCGTCAAAGTCGGTGGAGGGGGTGTGCAACCAGGCGATCAGGGGTGCATCGATGCCGTCGGCACGCAGTTCCAGAGCCTCGTTGACGTGCACGAGGCCGAGCATGTCAGCCCCGGCAGCCAGGGCGGAACGAGCCACCGGGTAGGCGCCGTGGCCGTAGGCGTCTGCCTTGACGATGGCGATAAGCACGCGGGGGCCAATCAGCTCCTTGAGGCGGCGCACGTTGTGTTCGATGGCGTCGAGGTCAATGTACGCGGTGCGTTCCTCATGTTCGGGGGTGCAGGGCGGGCAGTACAGCGGTGCGACATGCTGCTCGGAGGGGTGGGTCATATCCGTCGAGGTCTTTCTCATGGGGGATCTTTCGTGGGCCGCCGAGGGGCGGCTGGTCTGTACTAAATTCTAGACCTCCCGGCGTGCGAAAGTCCTGTCGCGATACACTAGGCGGGTAGGTCTTTGAACTGTGCTATAGAGAGGAAAGCGTCGATGAGTAACCCCGAGGCAATCCGAACGGTTCACGTGTACTCGATGCACACCGACCCCTTCGCGCAACCCGGTAGCGGGGATGCCGGCGGCATGAACGTCTATATTGCTCGTTCGGTGCATGCCATGCTGGAGCTGGATCCTGAGCTGCGGGTTGAGGTTTTCACTCTGGATCGCGGTGAGGCGCTTCCAGCTGATTCGCCCTACCGTCAGCCTCCCAAGCGCGGTACGCGTATTGTTCGCCACAGCATTGACCTTCCCGCAGCTCGTGGCCTTTCCAAGAATGAATTGGCTAAGGTTACGGATGAGTTCGCGCAAGCTTGTGTGGAGCAGGCGTTACACGCCCCCGATATTATTCATGCCCATTATTGGTTGTCTGGCCAGGCTGCTGCTCGCGCTTCTGAGCTCTGGTCTGTTCAGGGCATCGGGTTTCCTATTCCTGTTCTTTTTACGCCCCATACGACAGCTGCCGCTAAAGATGCACGCCGCGGCGAAGGCGAGGCACCCGAACCGGAGGAACGCTACCACGCTGAGCAACTCATGAGTAGCTATGCGAGCCGAGTGGTTGTGAATACTCCCCTGGAGGCTCAGCAGATGGGTGAGTACTACGGTACGGATGCGCAGAAGCTTGCCATTATCCCGCCGGGTGTTGATACGTCAATCTTCCATACAATTCCTGGTGTGCATCCGCTCAATGACACCTCGGAGACTCGCTGCCGCATTGTTTTTGCTGGCCGGCCTCAGCCGCTGAAGGGCCCGCATCTGCTGGTAGAGGCGCTCGCGCTACTCCCCGATGATTTGCAGGTGGATGTGGATATTATTGGTCGCTCCGATTCGGATTATGAGCGTCGACTGCTGGCGCGCGCAGTTGAGCTGGGCGTGGGAAATCGGGTGCATTTGAAGGACCCGGTTCCTGCGTCTGAGTTAGCGAATATTTTCCGTGCTGCCGATATTGTGGCGTCCCCATCGTCATCTGAGACGTTTGGTCTAGTCGCCTTGGAGGCGCAGGCCTGCGGTGCCGCAGTGCTCGCTACGGATGCTGATGGCTTGCGCTTTGCGGTAGAGAACCACCGCACGGGCCTGCTGGTGACGCCTCGTACTCCGCAACGTTGGGCGGTGGCTATTGAGCGTCTGGTGCGTGCACCATATCTGCGTCATTCTTTGGGTGCGAATGCCGCGGCGCGTGCTCGCACGATGGGTTGGGATCAGACGGCACGTAAGACCCTTGAAGCTTATGCTGAAGTACATCAGGATATTTCACAGTAATTTTTGTCTTTCATTTGTGAGGAGTTTTAATGTCTTTCTCCATGAGCCGCGATGAATTCGCCGCCTACCTCAATTCCGCGCGTATCACCGGTGAGGTGGCGACCCCGCGCGAGAATAATCTGGACCATATTCAGGGTTTCCTGGATGGCAATGAGCATCTTGAGTTTGGTGTGCAGTGGACCCGCGATTGGGATTACGATTCGGTATTTGAGGTAATGGTCCGCCGCGCGGGTCTGAACCCGGACCGTTCGCATACTCACGGTCAGGACACGATTGGGGCCGAGCAGTGCATCAGTGCCTTGGAGGAGTACGCCCGCATCTTTGGTGAGGCGGTGCGCGCAGGTTCCCGCATCCTGTTTGCGACCGGTCACCCGGCGGGGCTCTTCCCGATTTATGCGGTGCTGGCCGCAGCGGCTCGTGCCGCGGGTGCTGAGGTCCTTCAGATTGAGGAAGGTGAGCGCTTCTTGGACGGCGATGTCCGTCAGATTATGGACGTCGTGATGTTCGAGCAGTACGGCAACCTGCAGCACACGCATTTCCCCGGTCCGATGCGCATCGCCCTGGACCAGTTGCAGGCCCGCGGCGTGGTTCCCGATCTTGTGGTTTCTGATCACGGCATGGCCGGCTACGCTTCGTCGACTCGCAAGCTACTGACGATTGGTATTGCGGATTGTAATGATCCGGGTCTGTTTGTGGCGGCTGAGCAGGGTGATTTGCCGGTGTGCGTGCCGATGGACGATAACGTCCCGCCGCGTCGTTATGAACCGATGATTGACTTCATCCTGGACCGTGCTGGTCTTGAGCGCCCCTGAGTAGAGCGTCCCTAGTATGTTCTCGCCGCTGTCATCGCGTCCCCCCTCTCCGGTCGGGCTACCGTGTGCGGCTCGATGCCCCGGATCTGCTGGTTTCTGCCTGACGAGGTTCGGGGCATCGCATATCGTCGCTGTTTCTCACGTTTTAAGTGCTACGAGAGGGCTTGTGAGGCGACTTTAAAATTCCTCCGCACAAAGATCAACACGGATGTTATATGTAGCGTCTGCCTTGCGTCGGCCTCATATCGAGAAAGCTTATACATCTGCCGCGCTTTGTGATTGATTTCATTACTGTGGGCAACAGATATCGTCTTTGTTCCTAGAGACGGAAGACCCATAAACCCGTAGAATAGTTTACGGAACACGTTGTTGCGCTTTTTGCTCGATACAACGCTCCAATAGGCGCCTCACCAGCGCCTTTACCGTAATCCCTGCCAACATTTACTCAGCACGGTTACTGTTCACTCATTCAACAGACAAAGACAAGAATACGGCTCCTTGCACCGATATTTAGGGGTAAACGTGCCTATTCGCCGCTCTCTGTCCGCAGCACAGGACAAATTTCCGGGGAAGATTACACCGTTGAAAGTACAAGATCGTCTCAAAAAAATGTGGGGCGCAGACTTCGTCGTTCGGCGAAGTTGGCACCCGAAGGTTCAGCGCGCCCTCTACCTGGGTGACCTTGCGTCTATCACCCTAGCGGTTCTCGCTGCCCACCTCATTCGTTTCGGCTTAGAAAACGCAGACCTGCCCTATGTCAACGTCTGGCCCATTAATATTCTGGACGGCCGAGTGCCCGCTCTGGATTACATTTTCCTGGGCGTCGGCATGGTTATCGGCTGGTGGATTATCCTTCAGCTCAATGGCTCTCGTAGCCTGCGCATCATGGGCCTTGGCACTGAGGAATACCGTCTCATTACACGCGGCACCACCTATTTCTTCTGCGGGCTTATTATTCTGGCGTTCTTCCTCAAGATTGACGTCACCCGCATGTACCTGTTGATTGCTTACCCGCTGGGTCTTCTCTTTCTGCTCATTGAGCGTTGGATGATTCGTCAGGGCCTGGTGCGTTCCCGCATCCATGGTCGTGCATTGACTCGCGTCATGATTATTTCTGATGTGACGACCGGCCAGCACCTGTACAAGAATCTGGAGGGTGTGGTTGCTTCCGGCCTCTCCCCCGCCGCGTTCTATCTGCCCGGTTTCACTCCCGGTACTACCGTGGCCGGTGCGCCGATTCCGGTGCTTGGCTACAGCACCTCTCCGACCGACATTATGGATGCCATTCGTGATAACGACATTCACATGGTCGCCGTGACGAACGGTCATCACCTGAGCCCGGATCAGGTGCGTCTGCTGGGTTGGAAGCTCGCGGATGCCCATATCTCGCTGATTATGGCTCCCGCTACGACCGACATTGCTGGCCCCCGTATGCATATGCAGCCGTTGAACGGCCTGCCGCTGGTGCACGTGTCGACCCCGCGTATCACCGGTCTGTCGGCGTTCTTCAAACGTGTCGTGGACGTTGTTGCTTCGGGCCTGGGTCTGATTCTGTTGTCCCCGTTGTTCGTGGTGGTTGCGCTCATGGTTAAGCGTGATGGCGGGCCGGTATTCTTCTTGCAGAGCCGTGTGGGTCTGAACGGTGAGCTTTTCAAGATGGTGAAGTTCCGTTCCATGCGCACCGATGCTGAAGAGGTCAAGAAGCGCCTCATGGAGCAGAACGAAGGTAACGGCGTGCTCTTTAAGATGAAGGATGACCCGCGCATCACCCCCGTCGGCAAGTTCATTCGCAAGTACTCGATTGACGAGCTACCCCAGTTGTGGAACGTGTTCATCGGCGATATGTCGCTGGTGGGACCCCGTCCCCCGCTGGTGGAAGAGGTTGAGCAGTACGAGGACATCGCGTACCGTCGTCTGCTGGTGAAGCCCGGTATTACGGGTCTGTGGCAGGTGTCGGGCCGTAGCGATCTTTCGTGGGAGGAGTCGGTTCGCCTGGATCTCTACTACGTTGAGAACTGGTCGCTGACTGGCGACTTCATTATTCTCCTTCGTACCGTCCGTGCGGTCTTTGCGAAGGAAGGCGCATACTAAGATACGCTGTGGGTTTTCTCCCACTGAGTGTATGTCGCTCTAGAGAGGTTGTCCCGGCACAGGCAACTTCGGCATTATGCGCTGAACAATAAAGCATGTTGAAGGGGCGTGAATCCATTGTTAATGGGTTCACGCCCCTTTTGTGCTCATCTGCCGCATTCAAACCGGATTTGAGAGCCCAACCTCTTTGGGTGGAGGGCTTCTTGAGAGCTTCTTCTGGGTTGCGAGGGCTAGTCGGCGAGGAGTCGCGCAATTACCTCGGGCAGCATCTGGGCCACGCGGGTAGCGGGTGCGGGCCCGTCCAGGGGGTCCGCAGCGTTTCCGGTGACGCTGGCTCGGGCGGCCTGCCCGTGCAGGTAGACGGCCAGGGCGCCTACTGCGGAGTAGGTGCACACTTCGACGGGCTCGTCGCTGGTGTTAAGCACGGCGATGGTCTGGGCCAGCAGAGCGCCGTAGATGCCGGTGAGGGTGTCTCCGCTACCGGCGGTGGCCAGCCAGGGGGTTCCGCCCGCCACGCTGTAGGTGGCACCGTTGGGAGCCGCGATAATCGTGTATCCGCCTTTGAGCATGACGGTTGCGCCGGAAAGCTCGGAGGCGGCACGCGCCCAGCGGAAGGGCTCGGCGTCGATATCGCGGCGGCTGGGTACGATGGCATCCCCCAGATGTGCAGCCCAATCACCGGGGGCAACCTGATGCACAATACGCAGGAACCGTTCAAGCTCGCCAGCGTGTGGGGTCAGGATCTTGTGCGGGCCGAGGCGCTTGCCGGTGGCCAGGTATTCGGCGGCCAGGTCGCAGGCACCGGCGTCCAGAATGGCGGGCTCCGGTGCGTGTAGCAGGTAGCGGTTCTTATCCAGCGAATCGTGACCGGCCCCGGAGCCACCAGCCCATACGGTCACCCTCTGTACGGCGGGGGTTCCTGAGAAGTAGACCGCTTCGGGGTTGTGGGCAATCATGAGCTGGCGTAGCTCATGGGAGTTCGTGCCAAAACGCACCATGCCCACGCCGCAGTTGAGCGCAGCGCGCACACTCATCAGAGCTGCGCCAGGGTATTCGAGGCTGCCGGTGAGCATACCGAGCACCCCGCGAGTGTACTTATGGGAGTGGGCGTTGGGAACCTCGAGGGTATCGCGGAAGTCCTGCCGTTCCATGACGCGCATAGCGGGCTTGAAGCGATTGAGGGCTTCCGGCACACCCAAGGTGTAGAGCTTTACGTCGCCGGCGTACTCGCTGTGGATGGTTCCGAGCGGTAGCTTACGGCCGATGAAGGTGACGGTGCGGTCAGCGCGCAGGACGGGTTCGTGCACGGTACCTCGGTTATTGTCGATGCCGGAGGGGGTATCGACGGCAAGCACCCGGCCGAGGCGCCTCTTCTTCTGGGTTGCGCACAGGGTACGTAGGAACTCCCCTGCTTCTCCTCGAACGGCCCCGCTCGAGCCGGTTCCGAGGATACCGTCGATGATGAGGTCGTAATCTTTTACATGCTCCAGAGCCTTAGCAGGGTCGAGCACGCACGTTCCTTCACCGCCTTCGCGAGCGATGAGCTCAAGGTTCTTTTCGTTGGATTCAAAGACCACGGCGTCCACCTTGTACCCGCTAGTGCTCAGTCGAGCACCAGCGTAAACGGTGTCGGACCCGTTGTTGCCCGGGCCAACGAGCAGTAGCACAGAAGCACCCTGTCGGCCGTCCAACAGGTCGATGGCTTCGGTGGCGACCGCATCGGCGGCACGTTGCATGAGGTAGCCATCGTAGTCGGGCGCCTCGATGTAGGGCTTTTCCGCATCGCGAATCTGGGATGCGGTGTAGATGAGCTTCATTGCTGTCTCCTTAGTGGCGGCGGATGGACCAGGGTGCCGCGGGGCGCGGCGAGTGGATTCTGGGGCTGACGAGGGTGCAAAAAATCTTCTTCTATGCTTCGTCGGCGGAGGTTTCGGCGATGACGCTGAGCCGGTAGCTTTCGGGGTTGAACTTCCTCAGGTGCTCCAGCTCGGCGTCGCTCAGATACTCTGCGGTAGCGATGGCGATAGCCATGGGTTCGTCGTGAGTGAGCGAAAGGTGGATGCGGTTGATTCCGAGCTCTCGGGCGCGGCGGGCGATGGTGCCGCGAATAATGAGGTAGGGCTGCCCGCTTTCGGCGGTGGCGACTTCACAGTCCTGCCAGTTGAGTCCGGCGGGCGCTCCGAGGACCTTGGCAACGGCTTCCTTAGCGGCGAATCGTACGGCTTGGGAACGCACGTTGCGGCTTCGCTCGTTGGGGGTGAAAATGCGGCGTACGAAGGCCGGTGTTTCGGTAATGATCCGCTCGAAACGCTCAATATTGACGGTATCTACGCCGATTCCCATAATCATGAGGTGCCTCTTCCCTTGGCAGGTACTACGGCCGCGGTCGTTGCGGCTTCTCTTGTTTTAAGTCTAGCGAGCTTCCACGCTTCTGCGCGGCTAAGCGTCAAATATGACGCGTTTCAAGTCTTCTGATGTTCCTGCTCGGTTCCTCCGCGCGTTTCCTGTGCTCATCGTTGGGATAAACGCAAAGGGTGGTGGTTGGGTTCCCGAGGGAACTCAACCACCACCCAAGCGAGCATCGTTCGAACCGTGCGGTTACTCCACGGTCACGGACTTTGCGAGGTTACGCGGCTGGTCAACGTCCAGGCCCTTAGCCTCAGCCAGTGCGCAGGCGAAAATCTGCAGGGGCACGGTGGCCAGCAGCGGCTGCAGCAGCGAGGGGCATGCCGGGACGGTGATGAGGCGGTCTGCATAGGGCTTGACTGCTTCGTCGCCTTCCTCGGCGATGACGATGGTGAAGGCGCCGCGAGCGCGCACTTCCTGGATGTTGGAGACGACCTTGCCGTGCAGGGAGTCGCGGCCGGTTGCGGAGGGAACCACAATAATTACGGGCTGACCCTCGTCGATCAGAGCGATCGGGCCGTGCTTGAGCTCGCCTGCGGCGAAGCCCTCTGCATGGATGTAGGTGATTTCCTTAAGCTTGAGAGCGCCTTCCATTGCGACGGGGAAGCCCACGTGGCGGCCGAGGAAGATAACGGAGGAGGCATCCTTCATCTCGACGCCCAGTTCCTTGACCGGTGCATCGTTGCCGATGACCTTCTGAATCTTCTCAGGCATCTGCTGCAGCTCGGAGAGAATCGAGGCGATTTCGTCCTTGTACTTGTTACCACGCAGCTGTGCCAGGTATAGGCCGAGCAGGTATGCGGCGGTAATCTGTGCCAGGAATGCCTTGGTCGAAGCCACTGCGATTTCGGGGCCGGCGTGGGTGTACAGCGCGGCGTCGGATTCGCGGGGCAGGGTCGAACCGTGGGTGTTGCAGATGGAAATAACCTTTGCGCCCTGTTCGCGTGCGTGACGCACAGCCATCAGGGTGTCCATGGTTTCGCCGGACTGCGAGAGAGCCACAATCAGGGTCTTCTCGTTCACAATCGGGTCGCGGTAGCGGAACTCGTGGGCGAGCTCAACCTCGGTGGGGATACGGCACCAGTGCTCGATGGCGTAGCGTGCCACCTGGCCCGCGTATGCGGCGGTACCGCAGGCAACCACGATAATCTTGTCGATCGAGCGCAACACCGAGTCGTCGATGTTCAGCTCGTCAAGGGTCAGGTTACCGTTCTCGTCAAGGCGGCCCATGAGGGTCTGTTCAACGGCGGTGGGCTGCTCGTGGATTTCCTTTTCCATGAAGGAGTTGTAGCCGCCCTTTTCAGCTGCGGCGGCGTCCCACTCGATGTGGAAGGGCTTGCCCTCGGCGGGGTTGCCTTCGAAATCGATAATCGAGTAGTCGGTTGCGGTGATGGTCACAATCTGGTCCTGACCCATCTCCACGGCTTCCTTGGTGTGGTCAATGAACGCGGAGACGTCCGAACCGAGGAAGTTCTCATTACGACCCAGACCAATCACCAGCGGGGAGTTGCGGCGGGTTGCCACGACACGGTCCGGGTGGTCGGCGTGGATAGCCAGGATGGTGAAGGCACCCTCGAGGCGGTTGGAGGCAATGCGCATGGCCTCGGTGAGGTCACCGGTACCGAGCTTGTTGTAGATGCTTGCGATGGTTGCAGCAGCTACCTCGGTGTCAGTCTGAGAGGTGAACTCCACGCCTTCGGCGAGCAGCTCGGCGCGCAGTTCTGCAAAGTTTTCGATAATACCGTTGTGGACGACGGCGAGACGGCCGTTATCAACAACGTGGGGGTGAGCGTTGACGTCGGTGGGTCCACCGTGGGTTGCCCAACGGGTGTGACCGATACCAATCTGGGATTCCGGCAGGGGGTGTTCCTTAACCTCGTTCTCGAGGTTCAGGAGCTTACCTGCCTTTTTACGGAATTCGATACCGTCGGGGCACACCAGTGCCACGCCGGCAGAGTCATAGCCGCGGTATTCCTGACGGCGCAGACCTTCGAGGACCACATCGTATGCGTTGTGATCAAACTTGTTACCGTCCGGAGCAGTGTCCAGACCTACATATCCTACGATTCCACACATGCTATAAGTTTATCTCATGCTTCAGTCCATCCGCGCAGGATGAAAATCTGTTATTCATCACGTTGAGACTTATTTTTCCGCACTTCTTTTTATTCTCTTTTATCCTATAGTCGCCTTTTCCTTTGGGGCTTTCTTCCCAGGATTTTAGGCAACTGCATTTTCCAGAAGAGCTCAAAGTTCGTACACTTATATAAATGAGCTCTGCATCGTATTTTTCCGGTGATGATCGTTTCATGTGCCTCGATCGCTCTCGCTGGTCGCACCTAGCCGATGAGATTTCCGTTCCCCTCAGCGCAGAGGAGATTGAATCCCTGCGCGGCCTGGGCGAGACGGTTGATTTCGAAGAGGTTCAGCGTATCTACCTGCCGATTTCACGCCTCCTGAACCTTTACGTCACCGCGGCATCTTCTCTAAACCATATGACGAATGATTTTCTGCATCTGTCGCAGCGTCGGGTGCCATTCATTATCGGCGTAGCGGGCTCGGTCGCGGTCGGAAAATCAACCACGGCACGTATTCTCCAGGCGCTTTTGAGCCGCTGGCCTTCCACCCCGAACGTTCAGTTAGTGACAACAGACGGTTTTCTCTACCCCAAGGCGGAGCTACAGCGACGCGGCATCATGCACCGCAAAGGTTTCCCTGAGTCTTACGACCGCCGGGCCCTACTGGAATTTGTGTCGCGTGTGAAGGCGGGTGCAGAACGCGTCACAGCACCGAAATACTCGCATCTGTACTACGACATCATCCCCGACGAACGCATTGAGGTGACGACCCCGGACGTCCTCATTCTCGAGGGTTTGAACGTCCTTGCGCCTTCACACGCAGAAGGCCCGGAAACTTCCGATCTGACGCTCAGCGATTTCTTTGATTTTTCCATCTATGTGGATGCGCATACCGAGGATATTGAACGCTGGTATGTCGACCGTTTTCTGGCTCTACGTTCTTCCGCTTTTACGAATCCCGAATCCTATTTCAAGCGGTATGCCGAACTTAGCGATGAGCAGGCAGCAGAAGTGGCAACCGGCATTTGGAAAAGCGTGAACGAGCCAAACCTCGTACAAAACATCTTGCCCACCCGTGCTCGCGCCCACCTTATTCTTCAGAAGGGTCCCAAGCACACGGTGGATCAGGTGCTTCTACGCAAGAACTAGCCCATTCCGCATAGCACGATACGTACGAATAATTGTCTTCAGGAGCCCCCGTGGAATCTCACCCGCATCATCACTATTCTTCGTCTCTTCACAGGGTCATAACTCGCCGTGCAGTTCTGAGCGCGGCAGTGGGTTCTGCCGGTACGGCTTTACTGGCAGCATGCGGCGCCCAAGGCGCTAAGGGCCATTCTGCGTCTTCTACGGGCTCCTCTCCCACCTCGTCGCCGAGCGTTTCTCCCTTCACCTCACCCTCTGAAAGCCCCGCCACCCAGACCGCGAGCGCGACGCCGACCGGCTCCCCATCGGTATCGAAGGCCGCTTCTGCCTCTCCGGCGGCCGCTCGTCCAAGTGTGGAGTCATCGCCCGAGTCTTTGCGTTGTCTGGTGAATAAGATGCGTCCCTTCGCCCAGAAGGATTGGGCGCCGAGTGACCTGGTGGATTTTGAGGGTCAACAATTGCGAGCCGAAGCAGCGCAGGCCGCACGAACCATGATGGACGCGGCCAAAGCCGAGGGTGTCACCCTCACGGTCTCAAGCGCGTACCGATCCTACGCGGTGCAGCAACAGACCTATCAGCACTGGGTCTCGGTCAATGGCCAAAAGGTGGCAGATCAGCTCTCGGCTCGCCCCGGTTATTCGGAGCATCAGACCGGACTTGCCATTGATTTTTCTTCCCCAGAGGGATGCCGCCTGGAGGAGTGCTACGAAGACACTCGGGCTGGACGCTGGCTGGCAAAGAACGCCCAAAACTACGGGTTTATCCTCCGTTTCCCCAAGGGCCAGCAGGCCGTAACGGGGTATCTCTTTGAGCCTTGGCATTATCGCTATTTAGGGAAGGACCTCACCGCCCGGTACGTTGCTTCCGGAGCCAACACCTTGGAGGAGTTCTTGGGAACCGGCGCTGCGCCCGATTATGCTTCATAGGATGTTTTCTATTTTCGGCCCCATGGGAATATTCATTTTTCCGATGAGGGCCAAGGAGGCATCCGGTCTTTTCTCGCTGTTTCTAAGACGCTCTTGAGCTCTTTAAAGGCTCGTTTACTGCCGCGAGTGACTTCTTCTTCCCATTTAGTGTGCCCCAAACCTTAAGTTGAACCTCAACAACCGTATTATGTGAAGAAAAACACATACTTTACGGTGAAAATTTTCCCATAAATTGTTATTTTGAACATTGATTAGCCGCTATTCTATATCTCATGCTTAAGGGTTTTAAAGATTTTCTAATCCGCGGTAACGTCATCGACCTCGCAGTTGGTCTGATTATGGGTACCGCCTTCACCGCTGTGGTGAACGCACTCGTCCAGTCCGTCCTGATGCCCGCTATCTCGATGCTGGTGAAGTCCCCCAACTTCGACGAGTTCCTGGTCTTTGACCAGGTCAAGGTTGGCGTGTTCCTGACCGCTGTTGTTAACTTCATCCTAATCGCAGCTGCTGTGTACTTCGCAGTTGTTGTGCCCGTCCAGAAGCTGACCGAGCTGGCAGCAAAGAACAAGGTTGAGGAAAAGGAAGAAGAGGAAGAGACCGAGCTCGAGCTCCTCAAGGAGATTCGCGACGCTCTGGCTAAGAAGTAGCCTCCACACCACCTCCACTAATTTAGGCCCCCGTATCCATCAGGATGCGGGGGCCTTTTCGTGTCTGCTACACGCAATTTCAGATCTCAGTAGGCACGGTAAAAGCCCGTGGACCGAAACAGAAAGTCGTTTCAGCCCACGGGCCCAATAAGCTATGTAAGGCTCAGAGCGCCAGTTCCTTAGCCACAACGTCTGCCAGCTGCTGAGCAACCTCATCAGCCTGCTCCTGAGTTGCAGCTTCAACCATCACGCGGACCAGGGGCTCGGTGCCAGATGCACGCAACAGCACGCGACCGCTCTCGCCCAGTACGCCTTCAGCCTCGGTCACAGCGGAAGCAAGCGCCTCATTGGTCTTGACAGCGGCACGGTCCACACCCTTGACGTTGATAAGACGCTGCGGGGTGGGCTGCATACGGGATGCCAGTTCGGAAAGAGTCTGGCCGCTACGGGCCACCTCTGCGGCCAGCTGGACGCCGGTCAGCACGCCGTCACCGGTGGTAGCGTAATCGCTCATGATAACGTGGCCGGACTGCTCACCGCCCAGGTTGTAACCGTGCTCGCGCATCGACTCGAGGACGTAACGGTCACCCACCGCAGTACGCTCAAGGTTAATGCCGTGCTCACGCAGGTACAGTTCCAAGCCCAGGCTACTCATCACGGTTGCGACGAGGGTGTCCTTGGCGAGCTTACCTTCGCGCTTAGCTGCAACGGCGAGGATTGCCATAATCTGGTCGCCATCTACCAGGTTGCCCTTCTCGTCCACCGCCTGGCAACGGTCTGAGTCGCCATCGTGGGCAATACCGAGGTTTGCACCGTGCTCAACCACAGCAGCCTGCAGCTTCTCGGGGTGGGTCGATCCCACACCATCGTTGATGTTGGTGCCGTTGGGATTTACGGCCAGAGCAATCACCTCAGCGCCCAGAGCTTCAAAAGCTGCGGGAGAAGCCGCGTATGCCGCACCATTTGCGCAGTCCAGAACAATCTTCATGCCAGCCAGGGGCTTATCCTCGGAGAGGGTAGAGACCAGGTGCTTCACGTAAGCTTCGGTGCCATTCTCCAAGGGCTTGACGGCACCCACGGCACCGCCAGTCGGGTAACGGAAGGCCTTCTCACGGTAGACGCGCTCGATAGCGTCCTCAACGGAGTCCTCCAGCTTCTGGCCACCACGAGCCAGGAACTTAATACCGTTGTCTGCAGCGGGGTTGTGCGATGCAGAAATCATCACGCCGAAGTCAGCGCCGGTGTGTGCCACCAGGTAAGCTGCTGCGGGGGTGGGGACAATGCCGGCGTCCAGCACGTCAACACCTGCGCTAGCGAAGCCAGCCTTCATCGCCGAAACAATAAAATCTGCAGAGGATCGGGAGTCGTTAGCAATCACGGCTCGGGGACGTACCCCTTCTTCCACCGTATCAAAGCCCAGCACAATGGAGGCCGCCTGCGCGAGCTCCAGGGCCAGGGAGGGAGTAATTACATCGTTTGCCAGACCGCGTACGCCGTCGGTTCCAAAAAGTCGTTCAGTCACCCTTTTATTTTACGATGCGCGTAAGTTTCTCTGCGGGTATACACCGCAATTTTCCGAGATGCAACAGTGATTTTCAGTGCGCTAATAGTTATTCCTCAGGTAGGCGCGAAGTTAGAGGCTTCCCCCACGCCGCTGATGATTGAAGGTTTCTCTCTCCCCCTACATAACAGAATGTCCGTTCCCGACCTACAAGGAACGGAAACGGACATTCTATATGCTACATGGTGCGAATGGATGCCTCCGGCTCGGCCAAAAGCTCACCCTTCGAAAAGGAAAGTCCCAGCCTTTACGCCGGCCCCCGGTTACTTGACGACGGGGAAACCGTCGGGAGAATCTCCCGACTCATCTTCGAAAACATCCGATGCGGAACGAACAATCAGCGGATCCAAATCGCCCACGACTGCTTCATCCTTGGAGGTGTAGTCGAACTGGGTCAGGACGTAACGCATCGCTTCGAGGCGGGCACGCTTCTTGTCGTTAGACTTGATCACGGTCCAGGGGGCGTCACCGGTGTGGGTGTAGAAGAACATTGCTTCCTTCGCCGCGGTGTAATCGTCCCACTTGTCCAGGGAAGCCAGATCGGTGGGGGAAAGCTTCCACTGGCGCACCGGGTCGGTACGGCGGGAGGTGAAGCGTGCCAGCTGTTCCTCGCGGGTAACGGAGAACCAGAACTTGATGATGCGGATACCGGAGTTCACCAGCATACGCTCCAGGTCGGGAACTTCGCGCATGAACTCGAAGTACTGGGCCTGGGTGCAGTAGCCCATGACGCGCTCAACGCCGGCACGATTGTACCAGGAGCGATCCATCAAGACGATTTCGCCGCCGGAGGGCAGGTGCTTGATGTAACGCTGGAAGTACCACTGGGTCTGCTCGATGTCGGTCGGCTTTTCCAGCGCGACGACGCGGGCACCGCGCGGGTTCAGGTGTTCAGTGAAGCGCTTAATGGAGCCGCCCTTACCGGCGGCATCGCGGCCCTCGAAGATAATCAGAATCTTCTGGCCAGTAGACTTAGCCCAGAGCTGCAGCTTCAGCAGCTCAATCTGCAGAGCTCGCTTTTCCTTCTCGTATGCCTTGCGGCTGAGCTTGGTGTCGTAGGGGTAGCCCTTCTTCCATGCCTGCGAAGTTTCGTCGTCCTTCTTATTCAGCGCACGGGTTAGCGAGGCCATCTCGTCCAGTTCTGCTGCATAGTCCTCAACAACCGAAGTGCGACGTGCCTGCGGCTTCAGGGCCTCCTTGATGGCGTGCTTCTTTTCGGCGGTGGTATGAGTGGCGGATGCGCCGTCAGTGTGGTGGGGAGCCTCAACCTGGGGAGCCGACGCAGTCTGCTCTGCGGGCTCGGTGGAGGGGTTCAGCTCTGCCATGGGTTCTCTTTTCTTCCTGTCTGCTTTGACGTTTTAACTCTACCGGCAGGCGCAAAATGTACCAAACGTAACAGTTAGGAGCACCCTATAGCCCTTATAGATGAAGCCGGACAAGAGCTAGTGGCAAAACACGTCATCATTCAACCCGCAGATTTTCACTCCAGGTACGCAAAACGCCCCGCTCTCCTAGGGAGAGACGGGGCGTAACGCTTCGTAAAAACCAGCGATTAACGCTTGGAGAACTGCGAAGCCTTGCGTGCCTTCTTAAGACCAGCCTTCTTACGCTCAATGACGCGTGCGTCACGGGTCAGGTAGCCAGCCTTCTTCAGTGCGGGGCGGTTGTTCTCGCGGTCAATCTCGTTCAGTGCACGAGCAATACCCAGGCGCAGAGCACCTGCCTGACCGGAGGGGCCACCACCGTTGATGCGTGCGATGACGTCGTATGCACCCTCAAGCTCCAGGAGCTTGAAGGGCTGGTTGACGTCCTGCTGGTGCAGCTTGTTGGGGAAGTAGTCGTTCAGGCTACGGCCGTTGATGGTCCAGTTGCCGGAACCGGGCACAACGCGAACGCGTGCCACTGCTTCCTTGCGGCGACCAACTGCTGCGCCTGCAACAGTCAGGGCCGGGCGTGCTGCCTTAGCCGCTGCGGGAGCAGCGGACTCCGAGGTGTAGCTGGTCAGCTCTTCCTCGACTACGATCAGCTCTTCGTTCTGAGCCACGATTTCTCCTATTGTTTCTCGTAGGCCCGAATTACTGGGCGACCTGGTTGAATTCGTAGGTCTTGGGCTGCTGTGCCGCGTGCGGGTGCTCGGGGCCAGCGTAGACCTTCAGCTTCTTGAGCTGCTGTGCAGCAAGCTTGTTCTTGGGCAGCATGCCCTTGACAGCCTTCTCAACCGCACGAACGGGGTTGGTCTCAAGCAGCTCTGCGTAGTTCACGGACTTCAGACCGCCGGGGTAACCCGAGTGACGGTACGCACGCTTCTGCTCAAGCTTTGCACCGGTCAGGGCGACCTTCTCAGCGTTCACGATGATCACGAAGTCACCGGTGTCAACGTGGGGAGCAAAAGTCGGCTTGTGCTTACCGCGCAGCAGGATAGCGGTCTGGCTTGCGAGGCGGCCGAGAACAACGTCGGTGGCGTCAATGACGTGCCACTGGCGCTCGACTTCGCCGGGCTTAGGAGTATAAGTGCGCAAAATATTGGCCTTTGTCTCGAAATGTACATACGGCGCTTAGTTGGGTATCGCGCCTTTTACTTACGTGCATGACGAACACCCGGGTGAGGACCGAGCTACCGCCCGTTCCACCCGTACTCTAGACCGCCTTAACGTCCTGCAACTAGACAGCGGTTAGAGCGCGCTCGGGTAGAACACGCACAACATATCAAGACTATACAGGACACGAAGTGCTTAATCCACCGCCTCCGCCTTAAAAATCAGGGTTTTTAGCTTTAAACACGTTTTAAATCTCACTCGTGTAATTCAGACGGGGATTTTAAGGCCCGACAGCCTCATTAAGGGGTACTCCCCCACGCTACATACCGTCAGCCCAGTTCACTTTCCTCACGTCGAGAGCGAGCCCTCTCAGCCTGCGTTCCGTATAGCTCAGGATGCGGGTAGTAGATCTCTGCCAGAGCCAAAGCGTGCGGAGGTGCCAGAGTCAGGGATGCCTCGCGCCCGGGGTTTTCAATCCGCTCACGCAACCAAGCCGCATCGCGCTTACCCGTACCGTACAGTATCAGGGCACCGACGAGGGAACGCACCATATGATGACAAAAAGCGTCGGCAACCACTCGCACCTCGATGATTCCGTTATCGTTGCGGGTAAAGCTCAGCTCCCGTAGCTCACGGATCGTGGTCGCGCCCTCGCGCGGTTTGCAGAAAGAAAGGAAGTCACGCAGACCCAATAGTTGAGTTGCGGCCTCATCAAGCTGCTTACAATCCAACGGCTCTGCAACAGCCCAGGTATAGGTGCGGTGCAGAGGGTTTACGCCGTTAGCGCTCCCGTCAGCAATGCGGTACACGTAGCGGCGACCCGTGGCTGAAAAACGCGCATCAAAGTCAAAAGGCACCTCAGCTACCGAATGCACCTGAACCGCCCCCTGCAAAATACCTGTAAGAGTTTTCGGGAGTCCGAGACGCTCCTCCGCGTCATAAAGACAACGCCGCAGAGCACCCTGCAAGCGACGAGCCAGCGCAGGAGCCGGATCGTCGTCCCCGGTACGTCCCTTTAATCGATCCCAGTCGGCCTCAGTCAAGTCGCAGTGCACAGTCTGGGCCTCGGCGTGAACTCCGGCGTCGGTCCGACCGGCGACCACCACTCGATGCGGGCTACGCAGAATAAGCTCCAATGCACTCTCGAGCACCCCTTGAACAGTAACCAAGTGCGGCTGAGCGGCCCAGCCACTGAAAAGAGAACCGTCGTAGGCACAATCGATGCGTACACGGTGCGCAGCCAGTTGAGGCCTTTCAGCAGAGCTGTTTTCGAGTATGCCCTCTGATATGTTGAGCATGGGTGCCTTTCAACGGTCGGTGCATTCGTGGGAGGAGTTCCAGGATGCGTTGGTCAGGTGCATATACGCCAATCCGCCGCCCGCAGAAGCGGACGGCGGATCAACAATATTAGGCTAGGCCTACGTCAGAGGAATCCTGATTACTTGGAAACCTTCTGAGCTGCTGCGCCACCTGCGGGGGCGTAACCTGCAGCCTCTGCCGACTCTGCAGAGTCGAACCAGATCTCAGCCTTGGTGCTGGAGTACCAGCGAGAACCGGGTACGTGGTACTTCATGGAGTCGGAGTTACCCTTAACCTCGAAGCCCTCGGGAGCCTCGCCGGACTCCAGGGGTGCGTGGGAACCGGCGGGCAGACCCTCAGCAGCCTCAGCCTTGGGGGCCTCAGCCTTAGGAGCCTCTGCTGCCTTCTCAGCAACCTTGGTTGCCTCAGCAACGGCGCCCTTGGATGCTACGGGCTCCATCACGAGCTCGATAACAGCCATGGGAGCGTTGTCACCCTTGCGGTTACCGATCTTGATGATGCGGGTGTAACCACCGGGGCGCTCTGCCATTGCGGGAGCAATGACGGTGAAGAGCTCGTGCACGACGGACTTGTCGGCGATGGAACGCAGCACGCGACGGCGAGCAGCCAGGTCGCCCTTCTTACCGAAGGTGATGAAACGCTCAGCCACCGGACGCAGGCGCTTTGCCTTGGTCAGGGTGGTGGTGATGCGCTTGTGCTGGAACAGCTGCGCCGACAGGTTGTTGAGCATGTGGCGCTCGTGGGTCGGGGAACCGCCGAGGCGGGGACCCTTAGTGGGAGTAGGCATATTTATTTCTCCATAGTTGCGTTCCCTAACGCCCCAACAGCGGAGCCTCTTAGGGAATCAAGTTTGACTGATCCCGGGGGAACCGGGTGAACTATTCGGCCGAAATTATTCGCCGGAACCGTCTTCGTCATCAAGCGGGCGTGCGGCGGGCTCAAAACCGGGAGGGGAATCCTTCAGAGCCAGGCCGAGCTCGATGAGCTTTGCCTTGACTTCATCAATGGACTTAGCACCAAAGTTACGAATGTCCATCAGGTCAGCTTCACTGCGGGTCACGAGCTCACCCACGGTGTGGATACCCTCGCGCTTAAGGCAGTTATAGGAGCGGACGGACATGTTCAGGTCCTCGATCGGCTGAGCCAGATCAGCGGCCATAGACTCGTCGGCGGGCGACGGGCCAACTTCGATACCCTCAGCAGCAATGTTCAGCTCACGGGCCAGGCCGAAGAGCTCGACCAGGGTGCTGCCGGCAGAGGCAACAGCGTCACGCGGTGCGATGGCTTCCTTGGTCTCGACGTCCAGGGTCAGGCTGTCGAAGTCGGTGCGCTGCTCAACACGGGTTGCGTTCACGCTGAAGGTAACCTTCAGAACCGGAGAGTAGATGGAGTCAACCGGGATACGGCCAATCTCGCCGTCGCCGACCTTGTTCTGTGCAGCGGTCACGTAACCGCGACCACGCTCAATAACCAGCTCAGCGTTGAAGTTTGCCGAGGCGTTCAGGGTTGCCAGGTGCAAATCCGGGTTGTGAATCTCCACACCGGCGGGAACCTCGATGTCGCCTGCGGTCAGTTCACCTTCGCCCTGCTTGCGCAGGTAGGCTACGACGGGCTCGTCGTTCTCAGAAGAGATGGAGAGCTTCTTGATGTTCAAGATGATCTCGGTGACGTCCTCGGTCACGCCGGGAACAGTGCTGAACTCGTGCAGCACACCATCGATGCGGACGCTGGTAACAGCGGCGCCGGGAATGGAGGACAACAGAGTACGGCGGAGGGAGTTACCCATGGTGTAGCCGAAACCGGGCTCCAGAGGCTCGATGGTGAAGCGCGAGCGGTTGGGCGCTACGACCTCTTCAGTCAGAGTGGGGCGCTGTGCAATGAGCACTTTGTTTCCTTTCGGTGAGCTCCGCTATATGAGCCCACAGGTTGGGGAAAACATATCTTAGGAAGCAGACGGGTGTCTGTGCTCTCCGGGTGCATCTCCAAACGGAGCACACCCGTCGAGAGATTAGGTCGAAACCTAATTAGACGCGGCGACGCTTCGGAGGACGGCAACCGTTGTGTGCAACGGGGGTAACGTCCTGAATCGAACCGACCTCGAGGCCTGCAGCCTGCAGGGAACGGATTGCGGTTTCGCGGCCGGAACCGGGGCCCTTAACGAAGACGTCGACCTTGCGGACGCCGTGCTCCTTGGCGCGGTTTGCAGCGGCCTCAGCAGCCAGCTGAGCGGCGTAGGGGGTGGACTTACGGGAGCCCTTGAAGCCCATGTCGCCAGCGGAGGACCAGGAAATCACTGCACCGGTGGGATCGGTGATGGAGACGATGGTGTTGTTGAAGGTCGACTTGATGTGAGCCTGACCAGCAACGATGTTCTTGCTAACCTTGCGGCGGTTGGTCTTACGAGCTGCCGCAGCGCGAGTCTTGGGAGGCATTTTTGATTCTCCTACAAAGGTTTACTAATACGTTGGCCGGGTAAGAATACCCAACAAAGCAACGTGTCTTACTTCTTCTTACCTGCGACGGTACGCTTCGGGCCCTTACGGGTACGTGCGTTGGTCTTGGTGCGCTGACCGTGAACCGGCAGGCCGCGGCGGTGACGCAGACCCTGGTAGGAGCCGATTTCGACCTTGCGGCGGATGTCAGCTGCAACCTCGCGGCGAAGATCACCTTCAACCTTGTAGTTGCCTTCGATGAAGTCACGAAGTGCCACGAGCTCCTGGTCGGTCAGGTCCTTGACGCGGGTGTCAGGGTTGACGCCGGTAGCAGCGAGGGTTTCGTGTGCACGGGTCTTACCCACGCCGTAGATGTAAGTGAGAGCAACTTCCACGCGCTTTTCGCGGGGAATATCAACTCCAGCGAGACGTGCCATACTGGCTTCTCCTTGTTGTTTTCCAGAGGTCTATAGCATCACTGCCCGGATTGTTCTAACCCGGTCCCCGGCCTCTGAGTCCGGAGGTATCCGAAGTCACCCATTGAGGTGTCGCTTCGGAGCGGTGCCTATGACAATTCCGCCCGTGGGCGGCTATGAAGTCAGCTACTAGGGATTAGCCCTGGCGCTGCTTGTGGCGCGGGTTTTCGCAGATCACCATGACCACACCGTGACGGCGGATCACCTTGCACTTATCGCAGATCGGCTTAACGCTCGGCTTGACCTTCATCGCATTCCTTTTGATTGCAACTTGATTACTGGCGAGATAAGAGGTTCCCTCACTTACGTTGGGGAACTATTTATCCCTTTGAACACGATTTAAACGCCGCCAGAGGGCGACGTTTATCTCGGGTTTACTTGTAACGGTAGACGATACGACCTCGGGAAAGGTCGTAGGGGCTCAGTTCCACTACCACTCGGTCCTCAGGCAGGATTCGAATATAGTGCTGACGCATCTTGCCCGAGATGTGTGCGAGAACCTTGTGGCCGTTATCCAGCTCAACACGGAACATCGCGTTGGGCAGAGCTTCAACCACAGAGCCTTCGATCTCGATGACGCCGTCTTTCTTAGCCATATCCTCCGCTAACGTCGGTGCCCGAAACAGATGCTCCGGACAAATGTATCTTCTGTTTATGAGCTCACCTAGGTGAGATGCAGGCGTTTTAAGGCGCACTTCACATCGGCATAAACAACCGACTCTTAACTTTACGGCAAATCATCTTTAAAAACAACCGTGATATTTATGGCATCTAGCACTTAACCCACAGCCCAAAGAAGCCAGGCATCCCGCGCATCACAGATCCATAGAAGACAAAAGGGCGGCACCCCTCCCTCACTCGGCTTTATCCCGAGTAGTTCTCAGAAAACGCCTTGACACCTTCCAAGTGAGAAGGATACCGCCCCGTACACGCAGCTACTACTCTTCTTCCTTAGCAGCAAGCTGGCCACAAGCACCATCAATATCAGAGCCACGAGTATCACGAATCGTAGTCGGAATACCATGAGCTCGCAGGCGCTCCACGAAGTTCTGCTCCACACCCTTACGAGAAGCCGTCCACTTCGAACCGGGAGTCGGGTTCAACGGAATCGGGTTCACATGCACCCAACCACGGCCGCGCTGCGCCAGCTTCTTACCCAGCAAATCGGCGCGCCAACCCTGGTCATTAATATCGCGAATCAGCGCGTACTCAATCGAGATACGACGACCGGTCGTGCGGTAGTAGTCGTAGGCGGCATCCAGAGTCTCGTCGACCTTCCACCGCTGGTTAATCGGAATCAGTTCGTCGCGCAGTTCATCATCCGGTGCATGCAGGGACAGAGCCAGAGTGATGGGTAGCTTCTCCATCTCGAACTTACGGATACCCGGAACCAGGCCCACGGTCGACATCGTCAAACCGCGCGCCGAGATACCCAACCCCTCCGGGGCCGGATCAATCAGACGGTGGATAGCGCCCATCGTCGACTTGTAGTTAGCGAGCGCCTCACCCATACCCATAAACACAATATTGGAAACGCGCAGAGGACGGGTATCTTCGCTACCTCCCTCGGCTTCCTCAAGGCCCTTCATCTGCTTCAGGTAGCGGGCACCGGCCACCACCTGCTCTACAATTTCAGCGGTGGAAAGGTTACGCGTCAGGCCCTGCTGTCCGGTGGCGCAGAAGGGGCAGTTCATGCCGCATCCTGCCTGTGATGAAATACACATGGTCACGCGGTTGTCGTAACGCATAATGACCGACTCGATCAAAGCGCCGTCAAAGAGGCGGTGCACCACCTTGATGGTATCCCCACCGTCAGCCTCCAGCGTGCGCACCGGAGTCAGCAACCGGGGCATGGCCTGTGCAACCATCTGTTCGCGTTCCTTGGCGGGCAAATCAGTCATCTCTGCGGAATCGGTCACCAGACGCTCAAAATAGTGCTTCGACAGCTGGGAGGCGCGAAAAGGCTGGTAACCCAGTTCCTTCAGAAACTCGCGGCGACCGGCCATATCGAAATCCGCAATATGCTTCGGCGGCTTCGTACGGCGCGGAGCTTTGAGAGTAATCTGCCCAGGCTTGGGGCGGGTGGTGGAGATTTCTACCGGCACCTTCGTCGAGGTGGACTCGGTCTTCTCGCACCCGGTAAGAGTTTCGCTCATGGAGCTTCTTCCTGTGTGGTTGATGCTTGAGATGTGTCGCGCGGGCTTGCTGCCCGCCGGCGACTATATTAGGCGGGGATAGGCACGGGGGTGACGCCGAAACGAGCCAGCTCGCTTGCGCCACCATCTTCTGCAGTCAGGACCCAGATTCCGTCACTGTGTACGGCCACAGAGTGCTCCCACTGGCAGGCGTCGGAACCGTCCACCGTCACGACCGTCCAGTCGTCCGAGAGGACCTTAGTCTCGATGGACCCGGTGACGAGCATCGGTTCGATAGCAAGGGCCATACCGGGTTTGATGCGGGGCCCCAAGTCGCGCACCGCATAGTTCAGCACATCGGGTGCCATGTGCATCTGCGAACCGATGCCGTGGCCCACGTAGTCTTCAATAATGCCGTACTTATCGCCGTACTCCTCGGTGACATACGCCTCGATAGCCAGGCCGATTTCACCGACCTTCTTTGCCGTAGCCAGTGCGGCAATACCGTGCCACATAGCTTCACGAGTTACGGCGGACAGCTCAGCGCGGGCTTCGCTCGCATTGCCAATCAGGACGGTACGCGCCGAATCACCATGCCACTGACGGTTGGTGGCGGGGTCAATCACGTACGCACCACCATCAATCGAAAGGATATCGCCGTCCTTCAGAACGTAGTCGCCGGGGATACCATGCACAACCTCGTGGTTGACGGAGGTGCACACAGTAGCCGGGTAATCGTAGTACCCGTAGAAGTTAGAGGTGCCTCCCAGCTCCAGCATGGTGCGCTCGAAGGCGGCGTCCACCTCGGCTGTGGTTACGCCGGGGCGTGCGGCAGCGACAGCCGCATCAAGAGCGCGGCTGGTGATGACTCCAGCACGGGCCATCTGCTGAAGCTGTGCGTTGGTTTTGATTTCGACTCGTGCCACGATGCGGCTCCTTCTGGGTTGAGGGCTACATGCCCAAGCTTAGAACTCTACAGACAGCACTGTACCCCCGCAAGTCTCTGTGATGCATCAGGCACCACAATCGCGGGGGTACAGCAAAGGGTTACTTCAGTGCGTCGAGGATACGCTCGGTCACCTCGGCGATTTCGCCCAGGCCGTTCACTTCCTTGACGATACCGCGCTCACGGTAAACCGCAATCAGCGGTGCGGTCTCTTCTTCATAGACCTTCAGACGGTGACGAATGACCTCTTCGTTGTCATCGGTGCGGCCCTGCTCAGCGGCGCGGTTGAGCAGACGCTCAACCAGCTCGTCATTGTCGGCAACCAACAGCAGGACGCGGTCAATCTTCTCGCCTTTGGCTTCCAGGATGGAGTCAAGCTCGTGCACCTGCGCGGTGTTGCGGGGGTAGCCATCCAGCAGGAAGCCGTTGGAGACGTCACCCTCGTCCAGGCGGGCACGCACCATGTTGTTGGTGACGGAGTCGGGGACCAGGTTGCCGGAGTCGATGTACGACTTCGCTTCCTTACCGAGCTCGGTCTCTTCCTTAATATTCTTGCGGAAGATGTCGCCGGTGGAGATGGCGGGAATCTTCAGTGCTTCAGCAATCTTGACGGCCTGGGTACCCTTACCGGCACCGGGAGGGCCAACGATGAGCAGACGGTTCATCGGAGCAATCCTTCGTAGTTTCGTTGTTGGAGCTGGGCGTTAATCTGCTTGAGAGTATCAAGACCAACACCCACCACGATCAGCAGCGACGCGCCACCGAACGGGAAATTCTGGTTTGCGTTGAAGAGAATCAGCGCAACAAGAGGAATCATAGAGATGACGCCCAGATAAAGCGCACCGGGCAGGGTGATGCGGTTAAGCACATAGCTGAGGTAACGCTCGGTCGGCTTGCCCGCACGGATACCGGGGATAAAGCCACCGTACTTCTTCATGTTATCTGCGACCTCAACCGGGTCAAAAGTGACCGCCACGTAGAAGTAGGCGAAGCCAATAATCATGAAGAAGTAGAGAACGATGTACAGCGGGTGGTCGCCACGCACCAGGTACGCATTGATCCAGTTCACCCAGTCAGGCGGGGTTGAGCCGTTGGTGGGGGTGTTGAACTGGGCCAGCAGGCCGGGCAAGGTCAACAGGGAGGAGGCAAAAATCAGCGGAATCACGCCGGCCATGTTGACCTTCAACGGGATGTACGTGCTGGTTCCGCCGATGGTGCGGCGACCAATCATACGCTTGGCGTACTGCACTGGGATACGGCGGACCGACTGTTCCACGTACACCACGGCAAGCATCACAACGAGGCCGATACCGCAGACGGCTGCAAAGATTCCCCAACCGTGGGTTCGCTGAATGGAACCCAGAGCGTTCGGGAATGAGGAGGCGATAGAGGTGAAAATGAGCAGAGACATACCATTACCCACGCCGTGCTCGGTAATCTGCTCACCCATCCACATGATGACGGTGGTACCAGCGCACAGGGTGACGATGATGAGCAGAATGTGCATCACGTCGTCCTGCGGAATGATACCGGGGCAGTTGCCCAGCAGAACGCCGGAGCGCGCCATCGAGACGATGGTGGTAGCGTTCAGCAATGCGAGGGCGATGGTGAGGTAACGGGTGTACTGCGTTAGCTTTGCCTGACCTTGAGCGCCCTCTTCATGTAGCTCCTGGAACCGCGGGATGACTACACGCAGCAGCTGAATGATAATGGACGCAGTAATATACGGCATCACGCCGAGGGCAAAGATTGACAGCTGCAGCAGTGCACCACCGCTGAAAAGGTTCACAATATCGTAGACACCACCACTGGTAGTGTTGGATTCAAGACACTGTTGCACGTTTCCATAGGAAACACCCGGTGCGGGGATAAAGGTACCCAAACGGTACAGCACAATCATTGCCAGGGTAAACAGCAGCTTACGCCGCAAATCGGCAGTCTTAAAGACTCGCCCCACTGCGCTCAGCACATGTCCTCCTGTAAATCTCTGGGCGCCCTTCCCCCTCAAAGAGTTTTAGGGCGCAGTAAACACATCTTCCAGTCTATCGTGTTTAGGCGGGCGAAAGATAACTTCTCACCAGAATATGCACGTTTTATATTCTTCTAGCGTGATTTTTGCCTCCTAGGCCCTGTTAAAGCACCCCATCTAACCTATAGATATATGCTAAATCAGCTATATATAACTATTGGAATGATTTTTCACGCAAAAGCCCCCGCTCGAAGCATTCGAGCAGGGGCTTTCAGTAGCTAAGACTACTTAACGGTTACAGAACCGCCAGCGGCCTCGATCTTCTCAATAGCGGAAGCCGATGCCTTGTCGACAACAACGTTCACCTTGACGGAGATTTCGCCGCTGCCCAGAACCTTCACGAGCTCGTTCTTACGAACGGCACCCTTAGCAACCAGTGCCTCGACGGTGACGTCGCCACCGTTGGGGAACAGTTCCTGGATGCGGTCCAGGTTAACAACCTGGTACTCGGTGCGGAAGGGGTTCTTGAAGCCGCGCAGCTTCGGCAGGCGCATGTGCAGCGGCAGCTGGCCGCCTTCAAAGCCTGCACGAACCTGGTAACGTGCCTTGGTACCCTTGGTACCGCGACCTGCGGTCTTACCCTTGGAGCCTTCACCGCGGCCAACGCGGGTCTTTGCCTTGTGGGCACCCGGTGCCGGGCGCAGATCGTGAATCTTGATAGCTTCTGCCATCTTTACTTGACCTCCTCAACCTTCACCAGGTGAGCAACGGTGTTAACCATGCCAACGGTGACGGGGTCAGCAGTGCGAACAACCTTGTTACCGGGGCGCTTGAGGCCCAGGGAACGCAGGGTGTCGCGCATGTTCTGCTTCTGACCAACATAGGACTTGACCTGGGTGATTTCCAGCTTTGCGTCGCTGGGCCGAATACGCTTGGCCATTACTACGCACCTGCCTTCTCAGACTTGGTGTTGCGCAGGTAGCTGGGGATAACCTCATCGGTGGGCAGGCCACGGCGGGCTGCCACTGCCAGGGGCTCCTCAAGCTGCTTGAGTGCTGCAACGGTTGCGTGAACGATGTTGATCTGGTTCGAGGAACCGAGCGACTTGGACAGCACGTCGTGAATGCCTGCGCACTCGAGTACTGCACGCACGGGGCCACCTGCGATAACACCGGTACCAGCGGTTGCCGGGCGGAGCATCACAACACCTGCAGCTGCCTCACCCTGCACGCGGTGCGGGATGGTGCGACCCTCGATGCGGGGAACGCGGAAGAAGTTCTTCTTTGCTTCCTCGACACCCTTGGAGATTGCTGCGGGAACTTCCTTAGCCTTACCGTAGCCAACGCCGACCAGGCCGTTACCGTCACCAACGACGACCAGTGCGGTGAAGCTGAAGCGACGACCACCCTTGACGACCTTGGAAACGCGGTTGATAGTCACAACGCGCTCGATGTACTTGTCCTTCTCCTCCTCGCGAGCGCGGTTGTTACGGCGCTCACCACGGCCACGACGCTCGCCGCGGTTGTTGCGGCGCTCCTCGCGCTGGTTGGAGGTCTCAGCGGTTTCAGCTACTACTGCTTCGCTCACCTGAGTTTCCTTTACGTTCTGCTCGCTCATTAGAGTGCAAGACCCCCTTCGCGTGCACCGTCAGCAACGGCTGCAACACGGCCGTGGTACTTGTTACCACCGCGGTCGAACACGACTGCCTCGACGCCTGCTGCCTTGGCGCGCTCTGCAACGAGCTCACCAACGCGCTTTGCCTTAGCGGTCTTGTCCAGGTCAGCTGCACGCAGCTCTGCTTCCATGGTGGAAGCGGATGCCAGGGTCACGCCCTTGACATCGTCGATAACCTGAACGAACATGTGACGGGTCGAACGGGTGACGCACAGGCGCGGACGCGCAGCGGTACCCGAAACGTACTTGCGGATGCGAGCGTGACGACGTGCACGCTGCGCTGCCTTCGACTTGATAGCCATGTTTACTTACCAGCCTTTCCGACCTTGCGGCGGATGTGCTCACCTGCGTAGCGGATACCCTTGCCCTTGTAGGGGTCGGGCTTACGCAGACCACGAATGTTTGCTGCAACCTGACCAACGAGCTGCTTGTCGATACCCGACACGGTCAGCTTGTTAGCACCCTCCACTGCAAAGGTAATACCTTCGGGAGCGGTGATGTTGATCGGGTGGGAGTAACCCAGAGCGAACTCCAGGTCATTGCCCTTCGGGGTCACACGGTAACCGGTACCGACGATTTCCAGCTTCTTCTCGTAGCCGGAGGTCACGCCAATAATCAGGTTCTGAATCAGGGTACGAGTCAGACCGTGCAGCGAGCGAGACAGGCGCTCATCGTTGGGACGAGACACGACGATCTCGTTGTCGTTCAGAGCGACAGTAATGGGGGAAGCAACCTTGTGGGAGAGCTCACCCTTTGCGCCCTTAACGGTGACCAGGTTGCCATCGACCTTAACCTCAACGCCGGCGGGAACCGAGATGGGGAGACGTCCAATACGTGACATTATTCTCTTCCTTTCTCTTCTAACCGACTACCAGATGTAAGCGATGACTTCGCCGCCCACACCCTTCTTCGCAGCCTGCTTGTCAGTCAGCAGACCCGAAGAGGTGGACAGGATTGCGATGCCGAGGCCACCCAGAACCTGGGGCAGGTTGGTGGACTTTGCGTAAGTACGCAGGCCCGGCTTGGAAATACGACGTACGCCAGCGATAGAACGCTCGCGGGACGGACCGTACTTGAGGACGAGGGTCAGGGTCTTGCCGACCTTTGCATCCTCAACCTTAACGTCGGCGATGTAACCCTCAGCCTTCAGAATCTCGGCGATGCGAGACTTCAGCTTGGAGTAGGGCATGGATACGGTGTCGTGGTATGCGGAGTTTGCGTTGCGCAAACGGGTCAGCATATCTGCGACCGGATCAGTCATAGTCATTGTGGGCTTGTGCCCTTCCTCGTTGTGGTTTCCCTACCCCGCGGTAACGGGGTCTGGACCTACAACGTAGTCGTTACTTGGTCTTGAACGGGAAGCCCAGTGCCTTCAGAATGGCACGGCCCTCGTCGTCGGTCTTCGCGGAGGTCACCACGGTGATGTCCATACCACGCACGCGGTCGATCGAGTCCTGATCGATTTCGTGGAACATGGACTGCTCGGTCAGACCAAAGGTGTAGTTACCGTTACCGTCAAACTGGCGGTCCGAGAGGCCGCGGAAGTCGCGGATTCGGGGCAACGCCAGGGTGACGAGGCGGTCCAGGAATTCCCACATGCGGTCGCCACGCAGGGTGACGTGTGCACCGATGGGCATACCCTCGCGCAGCTTGAACTGTGCGATGGACTTCTTAGCGCGGGTAACAATCGGCTTCTGACCGGTGATTGCGGTGAGATCGCGGATAGCACCATCCATGAGCTTTGCGTCGCGAGCTGCCTCGCCAACACCCATGTTTACGACGACCTTAACGATCTTCGGGGTCTGCATGACGTTCTCGTACTTGAACTCTTCCTGCAGAGCGGGAACGACGACCTCAGCGTACTTGGTCTTGAAGCGGGGGGTGATCTTGGTTTCGGTCATTAGATGTCCTTACCCGAACGCTTAGCAACGCGCACGCGAACGGTGCGCTCCTTGCCGTCACGCTCTACAGTCTCGAGGCGGAAACCAACACGGGTCGGCTTCTTGGTCTCGGGGTCAACAATCGCAACGTTAGAAACGTGGATCGGTGCCTCAACCTTCTGAATGCCGCCTGCTGCGCCGGTCAGGGGGTTAGCCTTGGTGTGCTTGGTGACGACCTTAACGCCCTCAACAATCACGCGGTTTTCCTTGGGGAGAACCTTCAGAACCTTGCCCTGCTTGCCCTTATCTGCACCGGAAATAACCTGAACCAGGTCGCCGGACTTGATCTTAGCCATGAATTAGAGCACCTCCGGAGCCAGCGAAACGATCTTCATGAACTTCTTGTCGCGAAGCTCACGACCCACGGGGCCGAAGATACGGGTACCACGGGGATCACCATCAGTGTTCTTCAGGATCACTGCGGAGTTCTCGTCGAACTTGATGTAGGAGCCGTCGGGACGACGGGTTTCCTTCTTGGTGCGGACGACGACTGCCTTGACAACGTCACCCTTCTTTACGGTACCGCCGGGAATTGCATCCTTGACGGTTGCGACAATGATGTCGCCAATGCCTGCGTAGCGACGCGAGGAACCACCGAGAACACGGATGGTCAGGATTTCCTTCGCGCCAGTGTTATCGGCGACCTTCAGTCGCGACTCCTGCTGAATCATATTTCTCCTGTCGTCTCGCCGGTTCCGACTCGCTTTAGGCGCGAGCCAGCCTTGCGGAACATTTTTACGGGATTGGTTGACGCCCCGGGCCCCATCTCTGTGGAAGGGGTTAGCGGAAACGCCTGGGGCAAACCCATGCCAGAAGCATTTGGACCCGCGTGAAGCGGGCGTATCCACCCGTAAGTAGCGGCATTATGCACTGGCACGAGAAGCCCGTGGTTGCGCGGCTATTTGGATACAGCCGCACAGTCTTAATACTCTACAGGAACCAGCGATGCATTGCAAGGGTTTTATAAACATGACTAGCATCTCTTTTACCTCTGTCTTGCTACACCCGACTTGCCGTGCCGTTGCGAACAAGTCCCGTGGGAACATCAGGCCCAGAAAAGAGAATCTTATTTGACGCTTAAAGCAGGAGGCCCCTTCGTGTAGTTCCTGACGCATAAGAAACTGAAGGGGCCTCGAGAAATCTACCGCTCGATGTGTCAAACAAAGGTGGTAGACACTCATATCTTACTACGTTTTAATGCGTTCCGTGACAGGCTTGCCGAGGATACTTTAAAGACATTGGGCCTTCAGCCCATTTTATTTGCCCCACGAGCGTGTTTCACACAGGTGCCTCCGTCTCTCCACGGATGCAAAAACGCAGGCCCTCAATCAAATTTTCTTCGGTGAGCCAGAACTTCGAGACATTCTACCTATTCCCCTGCACCACGCACACGAGCCAACCCGTCACGCATGATAGGATTCGGAGCCTCTCCAGGTCGCACTTCGTTCTTCGCCTCGTAATATCGACCACTACGAGCGTCTAGCACGTAGGGTACGGTAGCTGCAGGATAGTCTCCAGCCTTGTCAATAGCAATTACCGAGCCATCTGAGAGTAGAACCTGATGATTGATGCGGGTAGGAGCCACCTGAATCGTCTCGACAACTTCGCGAGTCAGAGGAGCAACCACAGTGATGGTGCCGCCCCCAGCGATGGAAGGTTCTCCCTTACCGCCAAAATCCGCAACGTAAAGCAAGTGACGCTTCGAATTGAAGAGGATGTCGGTGGGCATGCGACCAAAGGGTATATATGCCAGCTGCTCACCTTCCAGGCTCAGAATATATAGGCCCGAATTCTTACCTCCAGCTCCCTGCGCCGAAATATAAAGCTCACCGCGAACTGGGTCGATCTCTGCACCGTGCACCATGACGACTGCTTCAGCATCCTGACCACCGTGCACAGGGAAAACGTCGATCCGTTTCCAAGTCTTTAGATCAATCACCCAGATTTCGTCCTTGATGATATTCGGGACATACAGTAGGCCCCGTTCCTCATCAGCGATGGGACCGAGCAGCATTGCGGGACCAAAATCCTGCAGAGGGCTGACGACGCGCTCTCCCCTATCATCAACAGAAATAACCTGGTAACCACCGGCGCCGGTTACGAGCACAGACCCATCGGGAGCCACATATAGCTCACGCGGGGTAAGCATCTCGATGCCTTCGGAGCGTGAATCCCACACGAGCGAGAAGTCGTCCTGCGAATACGCAGTGACTGACTGGGTTCGGGTGCCTCCGGTCCATACGAGGCCACGCGGGTTATCGAGGGCTAACCCGTAGGCGGCCTGAATTTGGTAGAGGTCTTCCTGGCCGGGGTTATGGTCCTCAATCACAGGCAGAAAGGCGGTAAGCTCGGTCTCCAAGGTACAGGCATTCAAGCGTGCAAGAGTGGCGCACAGCGTACCGTGAGTCTTTGTATGGTTGAAGCTACCGGTCACAAAGAGCGTATTCCGCTCAGGGTTATAGGCAATCTGATAATGTCCCGCTAGACCAGGACGTCGTTCCACAGTATGGCGAACGCATGAGGCGCTCTGTTGCGGCTCGTTATTTGGCTGAGACATTTCTCCTCCGGAGGTCTTGCAGGTAGGTCAGGTATCCAAAGACCCGTTGCACCGCGCCTGCATAGTGATGGGTTACGAGTCTTATACCGTTCTATATTGTTCTACATCATACGCTGGAGGGTTGGTGCCCGGGAGATATCCCCCATTATCTAGCTCGTACGTTTTAGAGACATCTGAAAGATACGACCGCGCCGAAAGCCCCGACTAGGATGGCGTCGTTGTCCTCCTGCACCGCTACGACAGCAGGAGGAAGGAAGTTTTCCGATAGAGATTTCGTAATATTTCTTCAGATAACGGCTCGCGATACCCCCATTTTCTGCAAAAATCGGCCAAAAAGTTTAGAAATTTGGGGTGATTTTTTTAAAAACCAAGTTTTTTGCCAAAAATCCTCTCTGAAGATGCGAAATTCAGCGAGATGTACCATAATAGAAGAGACGCATGCGTCAAACCAGAGGTTCGGTCCTTATCGGACAGATTTCTTGGGTCCCTTTTTCCTCGCTAATCCGTTTGTCTAGGGACCGAACCTCGCTTTGACCATTAAGCCCGCACCTCGGTGCGGGTTTTCTTTTTTTTACCCAGAACATGTCAATCCCTCCGGACATACGTTAGGGGCGGTTCCCTTCACGTAGAAGGGAACCGCCCCTAACGTATTTAGGGCTTACGCACACCAACGATAGGAGCCTGCACCTCTACTCCGTAAGAAAAGCACCGAGCAGAGAATACCCCCATAGACGTTTATGCTTTGCGACGACGTGCCACCAGAACGCTGGCACCTGCAATCAGAGCCAGAATGCCCAGGCCGGATGCAATCAATACCCCGGAGGCACCGGTGTTAGCTAGCGAAGGCTTAGCAGACTTCGAAGAATCGGAGCCGTTTGAAGAAGAGATGTTCTGCGACAAAGAAGTAGCAACCTTCGAGGCGCCGTTGTCATTCTTCTGGTTCTCAGGCTTCAGGGAATCTGTAGGAGCTTTGGACTGGTCATTACCGTCCTGGTCCTTAGCCTGGTCCTTCGAATCTGCCGGTGCGGGGGGCTGGGGAACCGAGGGAGTCACAGGAGCGTTCTTAGCTTCTTCCTTCTTCGGCTGGTTCTCAGTCGTGAAGGTGTACTCGACAGCCACGCCGCCACGTGCGTTATCGTTCTCGGTCAGCGAGCCGGAGAGCAGATAAATAGCTACCTTATCGCCGGTCTTGAGCTCTTCCTTCAGGTTGGAGTTGGCAACGGTCGGGCGGTCAATAGTCGCAGTGAAGTTACCGTTCTCATCGGCCTTGATGTAGGCCCATACGCCCGAGCTGTTCGCTTCGGCGCCTTCCAGCTTCGGCTCTTCCTTCGCGGAAATAGCGCCCTTGTTCAGCTTGACGGCGATAACGGAGCCCTTACCGTCCAGAGTCTTGAAGCCTTCACCGCGGAAGGTCAGCTTCTGGCCGTCCCAGGTCTTGGGGAAGTAGACCTTAGCGCCGTCCTTGTACTCGTGCACAACCTCATTGGAATTTGCGCTTTCGGAGGGTGCCGGAGTAGTCGGCTCAGGCTTAGCAGACTCGCTCGGAGCCGGAGTAGTCGGCTCAGGCTTAGCAGACTCGCTCGGAGCCGGAGTGGGCTCGTTGCCATCAGGCAGGCTCAGCTTAGTGCCGGCGGGGTACGTGGTAGTCACGCCAGAAGGAGCTGCAGCGACCTGGGTGGTTTCTGCCGGCGCGCAGGTCTCAGTGGTGTCTGCTTTCTTCTCTGCAACAGTTGCGGAGAGCGCTTCACCACCACGTGCGGTATCGCCGTCAACCATGGAGCCGGAGAGCAGGAAAACCGATACCTTATCGCCGCTCTTCAGGTTTTCCGTCAGGTTGGAGTTCTCAGTGGTCGGGTACGGCAGCTCAGCGGTGAAGTTACCGTTTTTATCTGCCTGGATGTACGCCCAGACGCCGGCGCTATTGCCCTCAGCACCGTTGAGCTTCGGCTCTTCCTTAGCGGAGATACGGCCCTTGTTCAGCTTAACTGCGAGTACGGAGCCCTTTGAACCGTCCTGAGTCTTGAAGCCTTCACCACGCAACTTCAGGGTTTCACCGGTGGTCCAGTCCTTCACGGCGTAGAGCTTAGCACCGTCGGCGTAGGTCTTCACCAATTCTTCAGAAGAAGTCTGTGCAGCAGGCTTCGCGGTGGTTTCAACGGTGGTGTTGAGCTTTACCATGACACCGGGAGTAATCGGGCTGTCAGCGTTATCCTTGCCCTTGGGTTCGGTGCTGGAGGTTCGGTATTCGCCGGTAGCAGGGTCGATGGTGTAGTTGGTCTCGATCGGGGAGGCAGCCTCGGCGCTTCGAGCCACGGCGTAAGCCGACCCATCGGGAGTAACCAACACGTCATTTGCGCCGCTAGTCGCACCGGTAGACACCTGAGAAACAACGGTGCCGGTTCGTGCATCAACAACACCGACGTTGCCGGTGCCGTAATCGGTCACGTACAGCAGGTCACGGGCTTCGTCGGAGGCGAGGGCGAGGGCCTGGCTACCGAAGGGAATGGTCTTCTTGTAGGCACCAGTTTCCAGGTCGTAGACAGTGATAGCGGAGTTAGTGCCCTTACGGTCACCCTGGGAGCTCACGTAGATTTCCTTCAGGGACTTGTCGATAGTGACGTCCGAGGGGTTCAGAGCAGCTTCAGCATTTTCCTTGTGCAGCTGAACGGTCTTCACGACCTCGTAGCTCTTGGTGTCAATCACCTTCAGGGTGCCGGCACTCAGGGAAGGCACATAGAGCTTGCCGTTGGTGGAGTCTACGTGCATGTTCATTGCGATATCGGATTCGCCCTTGGCGTTGGTGAATTCAATCTTCTTGACCAGGGCGTGCAGGGTGGTGTCGAAGACGCTAATGCCGCCGGAGCCAGATACAAAGACCTTGCCGCTGGAGGGGTCGATGCGTACCTCGCGGGGGTGGTTAACGTCGCCTTCTGCGCTACTCCAGATAATCTTGTTGGTCGCGGGGTCGAAGACAGATACCTTGTTGACGCGGGTCTGGGTCACCCATACGTATCCGGTTGCTTCGTCGTAGGCAATACCGTAGGGAGATTCAATCTGCTTACCGGTCGGTGCGGTAGCGCCACGTGCAATAAAGTCCGTGGTCGGGAACTGGTAGACAGTGGTGAGGGCCGGGGCGGATGCAACGTTCCAGGTGCCGACGCCACCGGTCAGTACCGGCGGGCGTCCGGAGGAGAAGGAAGTGTAGAGGGAGGAGGTTGCTGCCGAGTATGCCAGCTGGTACTGGCCGGGCAGGCCCTGGTACTGGGTAGCGCTCACTGCAATGTGGCGGCATTCCTCAGTGGAGTTCTGGGAATTCCCGCCGGGAACGGATACGGAGACGTTTGCCGCAAAGGTAGCGGGAACGGTAGCAAAAGAGCCTGCGATGACGGAAAGGGCGCTGGCGACAGCGAGCAGCTTGTGCGAGGGCTTAGGGGAAGAAGTCATGGTAATCCTCAATGATGTGTTGATGATACTTCTCCAAAGGTCGTGCAACCTCCGGATTAGGTGCTCTGCTATCCCTACTATATAAGCAAGGTATAACTAACCACTCATAGAGTCGATGATAAGTATCCTTGCTGAGACTTTTCAACCTATTTTCAGTTTTATCTAAGCCATCCCTACTATCTGCTACCCACTTACAATCCGCGTTAGAAGGCTTTTCCCGTATTTGCCCAGGTCAAATCGCTATTTAACCACTACATAAACTAGGCTCTGTAAAAGTACAGTTTTTATATATGACGGCGATTCTCCAATTATGACGTCTCATAACCAGCAATGTTTCACCTTCAAAAGGCATAGCAATGGCCCCTCCCCCACAGATGTGGGAGAGGGGCCATCATTGCTCTAGCAGATAATTCTGCAGAAAGGCTTACTTAGCCTTCTCCAGAATCTCCACGATGCGCCAACGCTTGGAAGCGGACAGCGGACGGGTCTCTGCAATCAGAACGAGGTCACCGATGCCTGCAGCGTTCTGCTCATCGTGTGCCTTGATCTTGGAGCTACGGCGAACAACCTTGCCGTACAGAGCGTGCTTCACGTGGTCCTCGACCTCGACGACAACGGTCTTGTCCATCTTGTCGGAGACAACGTAGCCGCGGCGGGTCTTACGGTAGCCGCGCTCTTCGTTCTTTACTTCACTCACTTGGACTCACCTTCAGTTGCGGGACGAATACCGAGCTCGCGCTCACGCAGCACGGTGTAGATACGTGCAATGTCGCGCTTAATAGTGCGACGACGACCTGCATTAGCCTGACCGGTGACTTCCTGGAAGCGGATGTTGAAGAGTTCCTTCTTCGCTTCGCTCAGCTTTGCAGCCAGATCCTCGTTAGAGAGTGCTGCGAGCTTCTCGATGCTCAGGTCCTTGGAGCCTACTGCCATCTCGCTTATTCACCACCTTCACGGCGACGCACAATACGTGCCTTCATCGGGAGCTTGTGGATTGCCAGGCGCATTGCCTCGCGAGCCACCTCTTCGGACACACCGGCGAGTTCAAACATGACTCGACCCGGCTTGACATTTGCGACCCACCACTCGGGCGAGCCCTTACCGGAACCCATACGGGTTTCAGCGGGCTTCTTGGTCAGGGGGCGGTCCGGGTAAATGTTAATCCAGACCTTACCGCCACGCTTGATGTAACGGGTCATTGCAATACGTGCAGCCTCAATCTGGCGGTTGGTCACGTATGCGGGGGTCAGGGCCTGGATGCCCCACTCACCGAAGCTAACCTCGGTGCCGCCCTTTGCGAGACCACTACGCTTGGGGTGGTGCTGCTTACGGTACTTTACTCGACGGGGAATAAGCATTTATGCCTCACCGTTCTCTGCAGTCTTGGCCTCGACCTTTGCCGAAGCGTTCTCGTTGCGGCGCTCGCGACGAGGACCACGGTTGCCCTGGCGGCGGCGGTCACCATCGCGGCGGTTGCCACGGCGGTTGTTTGCTGCCTGCTGAGCTGCCAGCTCCTTGTCGGTCAGGTCGCCCTTGTAGATCCAGACCTTCACGCCGATACGGCCGAAGGTGGTCTTGGCCTCGAAGAAGCCGTAGTCGATGTTTGCACGCAGGGTGTGCAGGGGCACACGGCCTTCGCGGTAGAACTCGGAACGGGACATTTCAGCACCACCCAGACGGCCGGAGCACTGGATACGAATACCCTTTGCGCCTGCACGCTGTGCGGACTGGATTGCCTTCTTCATTGCACGGCGGAATGCAACACGCGATGCGAGCTGCTCTGCGATGCTCTGTGCAACCAGCTGAGCAGAGAGGTCGGGGTTAGCAACCTCGAGGATGTTCAGCTGAATCTGCTTGCCGGTGAGCTTCTCGAGCTCACCGCGGATGCGGTCTGCTTCTGCGCCACGACGGCCAATCACGATACCGGGACGAGCGGTGTGGATGTCCACACGTACACGGTCACGGGTACGCTCAATCTCGACCTTTGCAACGCCTGCGCGATCCAGGTTCTTTGCCAGCAGCTCGCGAATCTTCACGTCCTCACGGACGAAGTCTGCGTAACGCTCGCCGGGCTTGTTGGAATCAGCGAACCACTTGGAGACGTGGTCCGTGGTGATGCCCAGTCGGAAACCGTTCGGGTGAATTTTCTGACCCATTTAGCGGTCCTCCTCCTTCTCCGGGGTAGCAACTACCACGGTGATGTGGCTGGTGCGCTTGTTGATTCGGTATGCACGACCCTGAGCGCGGGGCTGAATGCGCTTCATGGTCGGGCCTTCGTTCACGAATGCTTCGCTGATGAACAGCTCTTCCTCGCGGAAGGGCAGACCCTGCTGGGTTGCCTTCTGACGAGCGTTAGCTACTGCCGAAGCAACGATCTTGTATACCGGTTCCGAAGCTGCCTGGGGGGCGAACTTCAGAATCGCCAGAGCCTCTTCCGCCTGCTTACCACGGATCAGGTTGACGACACGGCGGGCCTTCATAGGCGTAACGCGAACGAAACGCGCTGATGCCTTGGCTTCCATTGCCTATCTCTCTTTCGTCTATTGCCGAAAGGGAAACGTTAGCTTATCGGTGTGAACCGATTAGCGACGCTTGCCCTTACGGTCGTCCTTCACATGGCTGCGGAAAGTGCGGGTCGGAGCAAACTCGCCGAGCTTGTGACCAACCATCGACTCGGTGATGAACACCGGCACGTGCTTGCGACCGTCGTACACTGCGATGGTGTGACCGAGCATGTCGGGGATAATCATCGAGCGACGCGACCAAGTCTTAATTACGTTCTTGGTGCCCTTCTCGTTCTGAGCTGCTACCTTCAGGTAGAGGTGCTGATCAACGAAAGGGCCCTTCTTCAAACTACGAGGCATGTTTCAGGCTCCTTAGCGCTTCTTGCCAGTACGACGGCGACGAACGATGAGCTTGTCGCTTTCCTTGTTGGGACGGCGGGTACGACCCTCGGGCTTACCATTGGGGTTAACCGGGTGACGACCACCGGAGGTCTTACCTTCACCACCACCGTGCGGGTGGTCAACCGGGTTCATGACCACACCACGGACGGTCGGGCGGATGCCCTTCCAGCGGTTACGGCCAGCCTTACCCCAGTTGATGTTGGACTGCTCGGCGTTGCCGACCTCACCAACGGTTGCGCGGCAACGAACATCCACGTTGCGGATTTCGCCGGAGGGCAGACGGAGCTGACCGTACTTGCCTTCCTTAGCAACCAGCTGTACAGAAGCACCTGCGGAGCGAGCCAGCTTTGCGCCGCCACCGGGACGGAGCTCGACGCAGTGAATCACGGTACCAACCGGGATGTTGCGCAGGGGCAGGTTGTTGCCGGGCTTGATGTCGGCTACGGGACCGGACTCGACGATGTCGCCCTGTGCGAGCTTGTTCGGAGCGATGATGTAACGCTTGGAACCATCGACGTAGTGCAACAACGCGATGCGAGCGGTACGGTTAGGATCGTACTCGATGTGTGCAACGCGTGCGTCAACGCCGTCCTTGTCGTGACGACGGAAGTCGATCAGACGGTACTGGCGCTTGTGGCCGCCACCCTTGTGACGGGTGGTGATGCGGCCAGTGTTGTTACGGCCGCCGGTCTTGTGAAGCGGACGAAGCAGGGACTTTTCCGGGGTGGAGCGGGTGATCTCTGCGAAATCAGCAACGCTCGAACCGCGGCGACCCGGGGTCGTCGGCTTGTACTTACGAATACCCATTTAGATATTTCTTCCTTCGTTAAAGTGGTCTCCGCGGGGCTTATGCCTGCGGACCGCCGAAGATGTCGATGGTGCCTTCCTTGAGGGTCACAATCGCACGCTTGGTGTTCTTGCGAGCGCCCCAACCGAAACGGGTGCGCTTGCGCTTGCCCTGACGGTTGATGGTGTTGACGGAAGCAACCTTGACGTCAAAGATCTTCTCGATGGCCTGCTTGATTTCCAGCTTGTTGGAATCGGTAGCGACCTCGAAGGTGTACTTACCTTCGTCGAGCTGACCGTAGCTCTTCTCGGAAACGACGGGAGCGATGATCACGTCGTATACAGACTTGGTGGAAACGCTCATTACTTAGCGCCCTCCTTCTTCTGAGCTGCAGCAACGAATGCGTCGAATGCTGCCTTGGTGAAGACCACGTCGTCAGAAACCAGCACATCGTAGGTGTTGAGCTGATCTGCGTACAGAACGTGAACGTTCTCCAGGTTACGTGCGGACAGAGCCACAACGTCCTCTGCACGAGCAATCACAAGAAGGATGTTCTTGCGCTCGGTGATAGCTACGAATGCAGCCTTTGCAGCCTTAGTCGAGGGGGTCTCACCGGAGATGAAGTTCTCGACAACGTGGACGCGGTCGTGACGAGCGCGGTCAGAGAGAGCACCGCGCAGTGCAGCGGCAATCATCTTCTTGGGGGTGCGCTGTGCGTAGTTACGCGGAGTCGGACCGTGAACAACGCCACCGCCGGTCATGTGCGGTGCACGGATGGAGCCCTGACGTGCGTTACCGGTACCCTTCTGCTTGAAGGGCTTACGGCCTGCACCGGAAACCTCGCCGCGGTTCTTGGCCTTGTGGGTGCCCTGACGTGCTGCTGCGAGCTGTGCAACGACAACCTGGTGCAGCAGGGGCACGGATGCCTGCGCGTCGAAAATCTCTGCGGGCAGGTCTACCTTAAGGGTCTTAACAGCCATGATGTATTAGGCTCCCTTCACAGCGGTACGAACCAGAACAACGCCGCCCTTGGGACCGGGGATTGCGCCCTTGATCAGCAGGACATTGTTCTCTGCGTCCACACCCTGGATAGTCAGGTTCAAGGTAGTGTGACGTGCTGCGCCCATACGGCCAGCCATGCGCATACCCTTGAACACGCGTGCGGGGTAGGATGCGCCACCGATGGAACCGGGCTTACGGTGGTTCTTGTGCTGACCGTGAGACGCGCCAACACCCTTGAAGCCGTGACGCTTCATAACACCTGCGAAGCCCTTACCCTTGGTCTTACCAACGACGTCGACCTTCTGGCCTGCTTCGAAGAGCTCAACGGTCAGTTCCTGACCGAGGGAATACTCAGAAGCATCTGCGGTACGCAGCTCGACGATGTGGCGACGGGGGGTAACACCGGCCTTCTCGAAGTGACCAGCCAGGGGCTTGGTAACCTTGCGAGAGTCGATTGCACCGAAACCGATCTGAACAGCTTCGTAGCCGTCAGTTTCCTGGTTACGGATCTGGGTAACAACGTTAGAATCAGCCTTGACGACGGTGACGGGCACGAACTTGCCGTCCTCGTCCCAGACCTGGGTCATGCCGAGCTTGGTGCCCAGCAGGCCCTTCACCTGGCGCTCGAATTTGTTAGTCATTAGATGCGATCCTCTACAGCTTGATCTCGATGTTTACGTCTGCCGGCAGGTCGAGACGCATGAGGGCATCAACAGCCTTGGGGGTCGGATCAACAACGTCGATCAGACGCTTGTGCGTACGCATCTCGAAGTGCTCGCGGCTGTCCTTATCCTTGTGGGGAGAACGAATAACACAGTAGACGTTCTTCTCGGTCGGCAGCGGCACGGGGCCAACTACAGTTGCGCCTGCGCCCTTGACCGTTTCGACGATTTTCCGTGCCGAAGAATCGATGACCTCGTGGTCATAGGACTTCAGACGGATGCGGATTTTCTGTCCCGCCATCTGTCGGACTCTCTTTCTTGATGTATTCCCTGTATCGGAGCTTTTGCCCCTTTGTTATAGCGCTTAAGGAACGCGATATATTCATCACGTGCGCCACTCAGAACGGACTGAATCCGGCTTTGCCGGGTTCCTCACCCCGCCTGAGTACCGACCCCCGAACTCGGGCGTGTCGCCTATTTTCTAGACAAACTCGTCCCGTCATCCTTCGGACCGGGTCATACGTGGGCCTATCTGATACAGATAGACACTTTGACAACGTCGTCAATTCTCTCAAATATTCAGGGGTTCTCGCAATACCAGCAATCATTAAGTGGTTAAGAACACTTAAAAGATCTGATGGTCCCTACCGGCCATCAGCCCCCATCGTTCATCTATCCTTCACAGGGACCTCTAAACCTATTTTCAGTATTTTCCATGCAGTTTATACCTCGAAATATAACTTTCAGACCCAGTAGTACTCGTATGGTAGAAATACCACTTAGCCTAAGGAGAAATCATGTCTCAGCCGACACAACCTCACCGGGCACCCACTCACACGCACTCCCCCATCGACCAACCCTATAACGGGCAGGCACCATTTCCTCCCTCCCCTGCATCGTTGCAGGTCGCCCGAGGAAAAATATACTCTCAGCAGACATCGCGTCCTCAGCGGATGAGCGAGGATCTCTTCCTCAATATTGTTCTGTATATCGGTTCGCTTCTGCTCATTGGAGCAGCAGCTCTTTTCATCACCTCGGTTACTTCCTCAACCGACGAGACGGCGCTAATTCGCGTCCTCGCGTTGGCCTTGGGGGCCGTTGTCTTTTACAGCGCGGGACTGCTGACCTACCGCTTCGTGAAGCGTCTGCGCATCGCTTCCTATTCCTTTACCGCGACTGGCTTGGCTTTCATCCCCCTCACGGGTATTGCCACATATATCCTCGGTATCTGGAATCAGGGCCGTTTCATCTGGCTTACCACTTCTCTGGTCGGTACCGCCGCAATTATTGGAGCATGTACCCTGATGCGTAACCGCGTCATGGGCTATCTCCTAATTTCTTTCTTTATTTCAGATTCGTTAGCCGCCACGAGGGTGGTTGAGCTCCCCTTCGTCTGGTACTTCGTTGTCCTCACGGTCGTAGCGGCTGTCTTGGGACTTGTGCTTCACTTCGTTCCCGAAGCCGTTCCGCGGGGTATCCGCGAAGGTCTCGTTGATTCATCACGAATTTTTGTTCCGGTCACCGCGGCGTCCATTTTCTTCTTTACCTATGAGATGTCCTCTCTGGACGTGGGTATTGCCTTCACCGTAATGGCTGTCCACACTATCCTCTTCCTGTGCATGGAGGGGAAGATTGACTACTTTGTTCAGGCACGAATCTACCCGCTTATTGCTGTCCTGGCATTTGCTGATGGGTTGAACCAAATTGTCTGGACTCCCTCGATTTTTGCGATTACCGTACTCGTCACCAACATCGTTTCTGTGTACGTCTTCGTCCCCCGCGTGCGCACTATGGCTAATGCGCAACTCCCCACCCAGCATCAAGAGGCTACGGTATCCAAGATTCCTTGGAGCTCTTCTGCTGCTCAGTTGCCTCGCGAGAAGTTCGAGTGGCTTCCTACCTACGACGCAGGCTTCGGTCTCATCCTCCTTTCTTGTGCGTTTGTAGCCGCCCTCGCCATAGCTTCCCCCTATGTAGAAAGCGGCTGGGCCGAGCTTCTACCGTACGTGCAGACCCCCCACACGATCTTCCCCGCTTCCTGGGGTATCGGTATCTTCTATCTGATCAGCTGCCTGACCTACCGTAAGGCTCTTCGGCCGATGGCGTTGCTGGCCCTCTCGGCACTTCTCCCCTGCATCGCCCTCTTGATCAATATCGCGAATGGGAACACCCAGGGCGATTTCTACCTCTTCTTTGGCGCATCTACCATCATCTACATTTTGAGCCGCAGCGACATCAAACTACGCTTCGCAGGATCCATGATGAGTACCCTCGGGTATGCGCTAGGTTTCTTCCTGCTTGCGACGACCCTCTTCCCTGACATGCAGCCCATTGAGATGCGTCTGGTCTTCGCACTTGTATTTGCGCTTGCGGGTCTACTCATCTTCGCTCTTCCCTCCGCCGAGAGTCGGGGAGTCCCGAGTCTACGGAGGACCCCTGAGGGACTGGCTTACCTGTTCCTGGGTTCTCTATCGTTGCTTGCCTCGATGTTCGTAGATATTACCGTCAAGATGATTGCCCAACACTTCTGGGCCTACTTCGGTATGTTCTCCGTAGCGCTTCTTCTGCTCAGCCTTTTGGCTATTCTGCTCTTGGGACGTATCTTCGGCATTTCGGACCGAACCGATATGCGCTACACCCTGTTCGTTCTGACTCGTATTGGCCTCTACGGGCTTCTTTTGATTGGCTTGGCTGGAACCCTGTACTACCGCGGTGCCCTTGCCACTGTCATAACGGGTGCCTTGGATATTGCCGGGTATATGCTGTGGGTCGCTGTTCTCCCGACCTTGGTTACGGTGCTATACGCGGTGCTCGGTCTTACGGTGCTTCCTCATTCGGCAATCCGCACCGAAATCCTGACTATTTCCCGTCTGCCTATCTGCTGGTCGCTACTGCTTCTGTCCATGAACAACGATGTGAAGACGACAGTTGTCCATTTCTTCTTTGTTGCTCTAATGGCTGCGCAAACCCTCTACAGCATTCTCCTTTATGCCCGCTCTCACCGTATTGCCGAGCTATACATCGCAACTGGAGTCTTTACGGTGGCAGCCTGCTACAGCGCTTTTACCGGAGGTCTGCTGTATCTTGAGGATCCTCTTCTCTCTGTCGGCGCTCCGGCTCTGCTAATTGCTGTTTGGGGTGTTGGCGTTACCTTGAAGGTTCCGTACCTGCAACTTGGTGCTTCTCTGAACGTATGCACATTCTGCATCACTGCTCTCTGGAATGTCTCCGGGGTCCCGGCGCCCTCGGACCGCGCTGTGTTCTTCGGCTACTCCGCACTTCTGGCTGTCGTTATTCTGTGGATGTTGAAGATCCTCCTCCCCCGAGAGATTTTCGCCCTACACTCTAACGTACGTCCTTCCATAGTTGTCCAGGCGGGCTCTAGGAACGTTGTTCTTCCGATGCACGGGCCCCTGCCTTCACCCTCCCCGCAGTTTGCGCCTCGGCTCCCCCTGGCTCAGGGTATTTTTGGTCCGAGCAACTATCTGCTGATGGTTCCCGCACTGGTCGTACTCTACTTTGCCACGCTAATGGGTCTGCTGAGCCCGACTCATCCGGAACTCAACGCCCTCCTATGGGGCCTTAGCACGCTGGGCCTGATTTCCGTATGCCGAGTACAGCAGGTACCCACCATCGCAACGACAGCCTTCTGTCTCTCCATCTCCCGTCTGATGCTGCATTATTCTGATGCACCTCGCGTCGTCCTAGTGCTGGAGATTGCCCTCCTGATTATTCTCGCTATCGCTGCGGTGGGCGTTTTCAAGAACCTGGCGGCGCGGCGTCCCGCCAATGAACAGGTATCGTCTACGCTCCTGTACTGTGCTCTGGGTCTTCAGGCACTCCTGACACTGGTGCTTTGGAGAATTCCAACTGGGGGCCCCGACGTTATCCTCCTCGTACTGGGTATCGGGCTGACTCTCCTAGCCGGTCTTGTACTCCCCAAGGCGTGGGCATATGTATCGGCAGTACTGGTGACGGTGGATCTTGCCATTTCGCTCAACGGCCTCAACCCGCTCTTCCTGCTCATCATCTCGGTGATTCTTATCGCCGGTGTCATCTGGAGGCTCCTGGCCCGTCAAGGTGGCCGTCAGGATGACAGCGGCATCCCGCCGGCTCCAGTGGAACAGGCTCCGGTTTCTCAGGCTACTGCTTTTCCCCTGACTGAGGGACACGTTGGGCAGTCTCCCAGTGGACAGGTACCGCGATCGGTGAATAACCAGTCCATGCCATCGGCGCAGACCCCACCTCCCGGTGACGGTTACCCCGCTCCTGAAGGGAACGGGCGCTCGGCGTAGAGACGTCGCCTGACTAACACCCTGAGAAGTACACGGTAAGCCGTACTTTCCGGGGCGGCCTGATCTTCCAGCGGTCCTCAGCCTCATACGGCTGAGGACCGCTTTTTCGCCCCCCCCTTCTTCCCATGCCTCTCGTTCTTGAAGGGACTAAACCGGTAGGGTCTGCAGTCCCAGCGTAGATTCGCTTCCTAAGCCCGCATATATCCGTGATTTGCCCCAGCCTGGTTATGCACCTTCTAGCTTTTCCTCCCCCGGTATTTTTCTGCGCGATTTCTCTAAGTGCTCAGGCAGCATCGAGGGACTGCTAGTCCCAATCGTGCTTCTTGACCGACTGCAATTTCATCTAATGCTACGACAGAGCTACTACGCTACTACGAAGCTGGTTTTGGGCATAACAAAAGGACCCCCGCAAAACTGCGGAGGTCCTTAAGTATCGCTACCTGGTGGAGGAGAAAACCCTCCGACAGGTCACCAGCGAATTGTCGTAAAACTTACGGCAATTACTTGATGATCTTGGTAACTCGACCCGAACCAACGGTACGGCCACCCTCACGGATAGCGAAGCCGAGGCCCTCTTCCATTGCGATGGGCTGAATCAGGTCAACGGTCATCTCGGTGTTGTCACCGGGCATAACCATCTCGGTACCCTCGGGGAGGGTGATAACGCCGGTCACGTCAGTGGTACGGAAGTAGAACTGAGGACGGTAGTTGGAGTAGAAGGGGTTGTGACGGCCACCCTCATCCTTGGAGAGGATGTAGACGTTTGCCTCGAACTCGGTGTGGGGGGTGATGGAGCCCGGCTCCACGACAACCTGACCACGCTCAACGTCGTCACGCTTCAGACCACGCAGCAGCAGACCACAGTTCTCGCCTGCCCATGCCTCGTCGAGCTGCTTGTGGAACATTTCGATACCGGTAACGGTGGTCTTCTGAATCGGGCGGATACCGACAATCTCGACCTCGGAGTTCACCTTCAGGGTACCGCGCTCTGCACGGCCGGTCACCACAGTACCACGACCGGTAATGGTGAAGACGTCCTCGATGGGCATGAGGAAGGGCTTGTCCTTCTCACGCACGGGGTCCGGAATGTAGGTGTCGACTGCGTCCATGAGCTCCTCGATCTTAGCAACCCACTCGGGATCGCCTTCGAGAGCCTTCAGAGCGGAAACACGGATAACGGGAGCGTTGTCGCCGTCGAACTCCTGCGAGGAGAGGAGGTCACGGACCTCCATCTCGACGAGGTCGAGGAGCTCTTCGTCGTCAACCATGTCTGCCTTGTTCAGTGCAACCAGCAGGGTGGGGACGCCAACCTGGCGAGCGAGCAGAACGTGCTCGCGGGTCTGTGCCATGGGGCCGTCGGTAGCAGCAACCACGAGGATTGCGCCGTCCATCTGAGCCGCACCGGTAATCATGTTCTTGACGTAGTCAGCGTGGCCGGGAGCGTCAACGTGTGCGTAGTGGCGCTTCTCGGTCTGGTACTCGATGTGAGCAATGTTAATGGTAATACCGCGCTGGCGCTCCTCGGGAGCGGAGTCGATCATACCGAAGTCGCGCTTCTCGTTCAGGTCCGGGTACTTGTCAGCCAGAACCTTGGAGATTGCTGCGGTCAGGGTGGTCTTACCGTGGTCAACGTGACCAATGGTACCGACGTTAACGTGAGGCTTGGAGCGCTCGAACTTAGCCTTAGCCAAGAGTGTTCCTCCTAGAACGATTGAAAACATGCACGCGGATCTTCGCTCCGGCGCATCCCGTTATAAAACGGTCTAGCGTCTACAATAGCGGATTACACCGCAGAGATGAAACTGTTCATGCTCTCAATGATGGATTTAATGGAAAAATTTTGGTGTGGGCCACGGGTTTTTACCCCGTGGCCCACGGGTGAGTTGCGAAAATTACTCGCCGCGGCTCTTCTGAATGATCTCGTCAGCGACGTTCTTGGGAACCTCGCCGTAGCTGTCGAATGCCATCGAGAACACCGCACGACCCTGGGTCTTACCACGCAGGTCGCCAATGTAACCGAACATCTCGGTCAGCGGTACCAGAGCCTTAATGATCTTCACGCCGGAAGCGTCCTCCATGGAACGAACCTGGCCACGGCGGGAGTTCAGGTCGCCGATCACGTCGCCCATGTACTCCTCGGGGGTACGAACCTCAACGTCCATCAGCGGCTCGAGCAGGACCGGGTTAGCGCGCTTAGCGCCTTCCTTGAAGACCATCGAACCGGCGATCTTGAACGCCATTTCGGAGGAGTCGACGTCGTGGTAAGCACCGTCGAGCAGGGTTGCCTTCACGCCCACCATCGGGTAGCCAGCGAGGACACCGAACTTCATGGCGTCCTGGATACCAGCATCCACCGAGGGGATGTACTCGCGAGGCACACGGCCACCGGTGACCTTGTCCTCGAACTCGTACAGAACCTCGCCGTCCAGGGGCAGGGGCTCGAAGGAAACCTGCACCTTTGCGAACTGACCGGAACCACCAGTCTGCTTCTTGTGGGTGTAGTCGACCTTCTCGACTGCCTTCTTAATGGTCTCGCGGTATGCAACCTGAGGCTTACCAACGTTAGCCTCAACCTTGAACTCACGCTTCATACGGTCAACGATAATGTCCAGGTGCAACTCACCCATACCACCGATTTCGGTCTGACCGGTTTCTTCGTTCAGCGAAACGGTGAAGGTGGGGTCCTCAGCGGAGAGCTTCTGGATAGCGGTGGACATCTTCTCCTGGTCACCCTTGGTCTTGGGCTCAATAGCCACGAAGATCACGGGGTCGGGGAAGGTCATCGACTCGAGAACAATCGGGTGTGCAGGGTCGCACAGGGTGTCACCGGTGGTGGTGTCCTTCAGACCGATTGCTGCGTAAATGTGACCTGCGGTGATCTCCTCAACAGGGTTCTCCTTGTTGGAGTGCATCTGGAAGAGCTTACCGATACGCTCCTTCTTACCCTTGGTGGAGTTCAGAACCTGCTGGCCCTGAGCTGCAACACCGGAGTACACGCGGGTGTAGGTCAGCTGACCGTAGAACGGGTGAGCCGCAACCTTGAAGGCCAATGCTGCGAAAGGCTCGTCAGCGGATGCCTTACGGGTCAGCTTCTCTTCCTCGTTGGAGGGGTTGGAGCCAACGACGTCCGGAACGTCCAGCGGGGAGGGCAGGTACTCAATCACAGCGTCCAGCATGGGCTGAACACCGCGGTTCTTGAATGCAGAACCACAGAGAACGGGGAATGCCTCGCCTGCGATCACGAGCTGGCGAATACCAGCCTTAATCTCGGAGATGGTCAGCTCGCCCTCTTCAAGGTACTTCTCCATGAGCTCTTCGCTGGACTCGGCAACAGCCTCAACCAGCTCAGCACGGTACTGCTCAGCCTTCTCGACCAGGTCAGCAGGAATCTCCTGAACCTCGTAAGAAGCACCCATGCTCACGTCACCCTTGGCGTCGCCAGGCCAGACGTATGCCTTCATCTCGAGCAGGTCCACAACGCCGAGGAAGTCGCTCTCAGCACCAATGGGAAGCTGGACAACCAGCGGGCGAGCACCCAGGCGGTCGATGATGGTCTGAACGGTGAAGTAGAAGTCCGCACCCATCTTGTCCATCTTGTTGACGAAGCAGATACGGGGGACGTCGTACTTGTCAGCCTGACGCCACACGGTCTCAGACTGAGGCTCAACACCTTCCTTGCCGTCGAACACAGCAACTGCGCCGTCAAGGACGCGCAGGGAGCGCTCAACCTCAACGGTGAAGTCGACGTGACCGGGGGTGTCGATAATGTTGATCTGGTTACCCTTCCAGAAGCAGGTGGTTGCTGCGGAGGTAATGGTAATACCTCGCTCCTGCTCCTGAGCCATCCAGTCCATGGTCGATGCGCCATCGTGGGTCTCACCGATCTTGTGGTTAATACCGGTGTAGAACAGGATGCGTTCGGTAGTGGTGGTCTTACCGGCGTCAATATGCGCCATAATACCGATGTTGCGGACCTTGTTAAGGTCGGTGAACACGTCAAGTGCCACGTTATTCTCCCTAAATGAGATACTCCGAAAGCCTGCCGACTCGATTCGACTCGGCAGGCTCTAAACGGAGAATTACCAGCGGTAGTGTGCGAAGGCCTTGTTGGACTCGGCCATCTTGTGGGTGTCTTCGCGACGCTTCACAGCGGCACCGAGACCGTTAGATGCATCCAGGATCTCGTTCATCAGACGCTCAGTCATGGTCTTCTCGCGGCGCTGCTTGGAGAAGCCAACGAGCCAGCGAAGAGCCAGAGCGGTGGAACGGCCGGGGCGAACCTCAACCGGAACCTGGTAGGTTGCACCGCCAACGCGGCGGGAGCGAACCTCGAGAGAAGGCTTGATGTTGTCCATAGCCTTCTTCAGGGTTGCGACCGGGTCAGAACCGGTCTTCTTCTCGACGCCCTCGAGGGCACCGTAGACGATGCGCTCTGCGACGGACTTCTTGCCGTCCAGCAGAACCTTGTTAATCAGCTGGGTGACCAGAGCGGAACCGTAAACAGGATCGTTTACGAGGGGACGCTTGGGAGCGGGACCCTTACGAGGCATTACTTCTTCTCCTTCTTAGCGCCGTAGCGGGAGCGAGCCTGGCCGCGACCCTTAACACCCTGGGTATCCAGAGCGCCACGAACAATCTTGTAGCGAACACCGGGGAGGTCCTTCACACGACCACCGCGAACGAGCACGATCGAGTGCTCCTGCAGGTTGTGACCCTCACCGGGGATGTATGCGGTAACCTCGACGCCGCCGTTGAGCTTGACACGAGCGACCTTACGCAGTGCCGAGTTCGGCTTCCTCGGGGTGGTGGTGTACACACGGGTGCACACGCCACGCTTCATGGGGTTGCCCTTCAGTGCGGGCGCCTTGGTCTTAACGACCTTGGAAGTCCGGCCCTTACGGACCAGCTGCTGAATAGTAGGCACGTTTTCTCCGTTGCTTGATCGGGTTCTTCGTTAGAAAATCCCGTATAAACTTACTGGCCCCCATCGCGTTGGATGGGTGCTCTCGGTTATCAGAAACGCTCGGGTGCACTAGGCACTCCGGTTGGTTTCTATAGGTTCCTCAACTCTCGGTGAGTTCTGTCTCCTTTTCATCCGAAGACGAAAAAGTTTTTGGGCACACGTAAAAATGGCATTTAGGCGTCAGCAAAAAGCAACGCCAAAGGACGGTATCCATACTGCCATTGATTCGTTTGCCCGCATCCTCGGAAAGTCCCGAGGGAACCCACCGAGGGTGGATCCAGTACACCGAGCTCAAGTACTTCGCATAAGACTATACAGGTTAAACCCAGCTTAATCTAGCGAGACTACACAGATTTTCCGCTTTTAAGCCGATATTGAAGGCAGCTCCTATTGATTTACACCACTTAAATTATATGTTTGCAATTCTTACACCTATACCAGCTCCCCCAGCTACCCCGGTATGCAAGAAGTCGCCAAGAACCATAAATCAGATTCTTGGCGACTTCTTACATACAGCACAAGGTGTAAATACCACCCAATCCCAAAGCAGTCAGTACTTAGACAACCTGGAACTGGCGAGTCTGGCCTTCAAAGTTAGACTTCACACCCGAAATCTTCTTCGCAGTACCGAAATAACGGATACGGTACTGACCCTTTGGGGTATTCGCAGGTACCTTCCAGCGAACCGTTACCTGAGAAGCAGAAATACCCATACGCTTCCACTCAAAGAAGGTATCGGGGTTGTTATCGCCCGTGTAGTACTTCCACGTGTTACCCACGCGACGCTCAATCACGAAGTAGCTACCATCGTGATGGATATTGTTATTCGGGTGAGCACCCGCAAAACGAGCCGAGACCTCCTCGCGGCCAGCTATAGCATCCTGAGGCTGCTGAGTGACCTGGCCGTAACGCATACCGAACATGGGGGTATCGTAGACGACCTTACCCTGCAGGCTGGCTACCGGGCGACGATCATTCGGACGGTCACCAATACCCAGCGGCGTACCGTTCTTCAGCGAAGTTCCAACAACATTAATGGTCTGACGGAACGCGCTGGAGGTATAGCGACCAAAAAGGGTAGCACCGCCCTCATACTGCTGCGAGTCATATTCCTCAGGGGTCGTCACATAGTGGTCATAAGCATTGGTGTAGCCCTGCAAGATAATATGCGACTCAGGCACGCCAAAGAGCTTTGCAGCATCCTGACGATACTGCACACCCACCGCACCGGTAAACTCACCCGGTATGCCCAGTAGGTAGTAGTCACCGAAGCGCATAATCTGAACGGGGAACTTCTCCTGAATAATCGTTCCATTCTTAGCAACGAAGAGAATACCCTTCGGCTGCTGGCACCGCGCCTGCGCAGCGCTCGGAGTGAATACCAAAGTACCCAGAATAGAGGGGCGACCAGAGCCTTCCTTATAAACAGCCCAACCACCGCCGCCATCCTCAGTGGAACCGGCACCAAACGGAGTACCCAGGAAGCCCTGGCAGGTACGCTCAGCCCGGCCGGTTCCAGTGTACTTAGCATCAACATTCATGCCGGAGAAATTGAAGTAGGAGATACGCGAATCCAAACCGGTACCCACCGAGTTACCTGCGTTCTTGAGCTGGGTACGGACGGCCTCCGCCTGCTTCTGCCCTTGAATCTTCAGGTTCTGGTGGTCATCCTTTGTAGGTCCCTGACCTGGCTTAAGCCAAGTATTCGGGGTAACATCACCGGCGTTGGCGTTTGCAAAAGCAGCAATGAAACCGTCACCGCTACCGGGAACGTTACGGTCGACACCGTGATCCTGATTCTCCAACAGGTACTCGGCATACCCCTTATTATCGCTAGAAATCAGAGTATTCTTCGACGTCAACGAGGTCGGATGCAAAGCGTACCAGTTCAGCACCGCGCGGGTCTTACCATTACGCTCCAGACGCAAGGTCATATTGGTCGGATCGGTACCGTTCGGAAGCTTAGACCGCAACTCCTGCGAATCGCGGTTAAAGGCCTCGCGAGAACGGTTAACGCCCACACCCGTGAGCTTCGAAGTAGAGACCGTCAAGTTACCGGGGGCCAGGTCCTTCGTTGCCTGACGCACAGCCTTCAGAGTGCCCTCCACCTGGGCGTTAAAGGTGTCCTGATGGAATCCCAGGGTCGTGATGTTGTACAGGCTCTGATGGGTAATACCACCCGGGGTGGCATGGGTGTGAGTCGCAGTAATCATAATGTTCGACTCCGAGTACTCGGACCCGAACTCGGCACGAATACGCTTAACCAGCTCATCACGCAGAGACTGCCAACTCGTCAAAGCATCCAGAACGACAATGAGGTTACGCTTGCCGGAAGCCCGATCCACAGCAATAAAAGCACGAGCATACTGACGAGTATGCACGCCGCTCCCCTTCTGCGAAGAGTCACCGTAACCCATGAAACCTACCTCACCAGGCTCACCGGTGATATCAGCTGCACCGGCACCCACCAGGTAGGGCGTGGATTGAGATGCCTGGGCCGCAGGTGCGGCCATGGCCATCTGCCCCGAGGGCAAGATTGTGGAGGCGGCAATGAGGCAGGCCGCACCAACACGTGCCAGTGACCGTTTAGGCGTTACAAGTCGTGAAATTATAGAGTTCTTGGTCTTTGGCGCCGGATTGAATCCGAACACCTGTTGAAATGAGGGACATGGAGCAATGCCGGAAGTATGCAGGGTGAAGCTGTTTCTCCCCGATCCGGAAGTGACTGGAGTGATTTGCATGCCTTCAAGAGTAAATCCAAGTCAGAGCGTTTTCCAATTGCCCAAACACCCAAATTTTAAAGAATGTTTATTCTTTTAAGATGATCAACAAAAACGAATAGGCTGTCTATATATAGACGCTTACTCCAGTAAACTCAGCAAACCAAGCCTCCTGCCATATCCCTCAAAACTTACAACCAAAAGAATTTTTCTCTCCGGGCAGATTCTTTTTCCAACAGAATTCCCAAAATATTTTGAATAAAAAGGTCTCAAGACACACTCATAACAAATCTAAATACAAGATTCATAAAGATTTTCACCGTTACCACAACCATAACCATTCCATCGTGAATCAAGAAAATGAATTACCTCCCTCTCCCCAACCACCTACACGTGGGGTATACAAAAGCGCGGATACCCGAGAGAAATCTCGAGTATCCGCGCTTTTACGGATGCTTAGGCTTCAGACCTAGCAAGCAGCAGGAAGCTTAGAGCTCCAAGCCACGACCGTACTCATCCAGCGAAACAGCGCGGAAACCACCGTTATTGCCGTAGGAGTACACCTCGCTATCAATCTGGAAAGCACTCGGGTAACCGCCGCCGAAGGTGTCCAGAGACTGCAAACGCTCGGCGGTAGCCTGAGCGCTCGGCTCAACCTCAATATCGTTGTAACGCGCCAAACCGGTACCGGCAGGAACCAGCTTACCGATAATCACGTTCTCCTTAAGGCCCAGCAACGGGTCGGTCTTCGCCTCCATAGCTGCCTGAGTCAGGACGCGGGTGGTCTCCTGGAAGGAGGCCGCCGACAGCCAGGACTCGGTAGCCAGCGAAGCCTTGGTAATACCCATCATCTCGGGACGACCAGCAGCAGGCTTCTTGCCCTCGAGCAGAGCCTTACGGTTTGCGGTCTGGAAGACGATGTTATCAACCAGCTCACCCGGCAGAAGGTCGGTGTCACCGGACTCAATCACGGTCACGCGACGCAGCATCTGGCGGACGATTACCTCGACGTGCTTGTCGTGGATTTCCACACCCTGTGACTTGTACACGCCCTGGACCTCGCTCACCAGATGCTTCTGAGCCTCACGAGGACCGCGGATTCGCAGGACCTCCTTCGGGTCAACAGAACCGGTAGCCAGCTGATCGCCAACGTGGACGTAATCGCCATTCTGCAACTTGGAAGCTGCACGGCGCAGAACGGTGTAGGACTGGGGCTCAGAACCGTCGTCCGGGGTCACCACAATCTTGTAGGACTTCTCGGTATCCTCAATGGTCACGCGACCGGACACCTCAGAAATCGGAGCGACGCCCTTGGGGGTACGAGCCTCGAACAGCTCCTGAATACGGGGCAGACCCTGAGTAATATCGTCTGCCGACGCCACACCACCGGTGTGGAAGGTACGCATGGTCAGCTGGGTACCGGGCTCACCAATCGACTGAGCCGCAATGATACCAACAGCCTCACCGATATCAACCAGAACGTTCGAAGCCATCGAACGGCCGTAGCACAGAGCACACACACCGATAGCAGACTCACAGGTCAGAACCGAGCGAACGCGTACTTCCTTCACACCAGCCTTGAACAGCTTCTCGATGAGCTCATCGGAAACATCAGCACCGGCTTCAGCCAGAATGTTACCGGCCTCGTCCTTCACGTCCACCGCGAGGGTACGACCGTGAATCGAAGTCTCAACGTCCGGGTGCAGGTTACCGTCGGCGTCAACCAACGGGAGCATCAGGCCGCGGCGAGTGCCACAGTCGTGCTCGCGAACGATAACGTCCTGCGACACGTCCACCAGACGACGGGTCAGATAACCCGAGTTAGCGGTACGCAGTGCGGTATCAGCCAGGCCCTTACGTGCACCGTGGGTTGCGATGAAGTACTCCAGAACCGACAGGCCCTCACGGTAGGAAGACTTAATCGGGCGGGGCATAATCTCGCCCTTCGGGTTCGACACCAGACCACGGATACCCGCAATCTGACGGACCTGCATCCAGTTACCACGTGCACCAGAGGTCACCATACGGTAGATAGTGTTCAGACCACCGTGAGAGCTCAGGTTCTCACGCATAGCCTCTGCCACCACGTCGGTAGCTTCGGTCCAAACCTTAATCAGCTCCTGACGACGCTCTTCATCGTCAATAGTACCGATCTCGAAGTCATCCTGAATTGCGGCAGCCTGCTTCTCATAGCGCTCCATAATCGCCGGCTTCTCAGAGGGAGTAGCAATATCGGAGACAGCCACCGTCACACCCGAACGGGATGCCCAGTAGAAACCTGCGTTCTTCAGGTTATCCAGAGCACGCGCCACAACGTCCATCGGGTAACGCTCAGCAAGGTCGTTAATCAGGCTACCCAGGCCCTTCTTATCTGCCACACCGGTGAACCAGGGGTAGTCCTTCGGCAGAGCCTGGTTGAACAGAATCTGGCCAATGGTGCAGTCCAGCAGTACGGGGTCGCCGGGCTTGTAACCCTCAGGAGCTTCCCAACCTTCAGGAGCAACAAACTGATCGCCGTCCATCAGAATCTTCACCTTGGTGTACAGCTCAATCTCGTGGCGATCCATCGCCATCAGGGCCTCAGAAACCGAGGAGAAAGCGTGACCCTCGTTCTTCTGGCCATCGCGAGGAGTAGTCAGGTGGTACAGACCGATAATCATATCCTGCGAAGGAACGGCCACGGGACGGCCATCCGACGGCTTCAGGATGTTGTTCGAGGACAGCATGAGGATGCGAGCCTCAGCCTGAGCCTCGGGAGACAGCGGCAGGTGAACTGCCATCTGGTCACCATCGAAGTCAGCGTTGAACGCAGAGCAGACCAGCGGGTGTAGCTGAATAGCCTTACCCTCAACCAGCTTCGGCTCAAACGCCTGAATACCGAGACGGTGCAGGGTAGGTGCACGGTTCAGCAGCACGGGGTGCTCGGCGATAACCTCTTCCAGAACATCCCAAACCTGCGGACGGAAACGCTCGACCATACGCTTAGCGCTCTTAATGTTCTGAGCGTGGCTCAGCTCCACCAGACGCTTCATGACGAAAGGCTTGAAGAGCTCCAGCGCCATCTGCTTAGGCAGACCACACTGGTGCATCTGCAGTTGCGGACCAACCACAATCACGGAACGACCGGAGTAGTCCACACGCTTACCCAGCAGGTTCTGACGGAAACGACCCTGCTTACCCTTGAGCATATCCGACAGGGACTTCAGGGGACGGTTACCGGGACCGGTCACCGGACGGCCACGACGGCCGTTATCGAAGAGCGAGTCCACAGCTTCCTGTAGCATACGCTTCTCGTTGTTCACGATGATCTCGGGAGCACCCAGCTCCAGCAGACGCTTCAGACGGTTGTTACGGTTAATCACGCGACGGTACAGGTCGTTCAGGTCGGAGGTCGCAAAGCGGCCACCATCCAGCTGAACCATCGGGCGCAGCTCCGGCGGGATGACCGGAACAACGTCCAGAACCATACCCAGCGGGGAGTTGTTGGTGGTCAGGAAGGCGTTAACAACCTTCAGACGCTTCAAAGCACGGGTCTTCTTCTGACCCTTACCGGTCTGAATAATCTCCTTAAGAGCCTCAGCCTCAGCTTCCAGGTCGAAAGACTCCAGACGCTTCTTGATAGCCTCGGCACCCATGGCGCCCTCAAAGTACATGCCGTACTTATCCACCATGGAACGGTACAGAGCCTCATTACCCTCGAGGTCAGCAACCTTCAAGGACTTGAAACGCTCCCACACGCTCTCCAGGTGAGCTGCCTCGCGCTCGTAGCGCTTACGGACAGAAGCAAGCTGACGCTCAGCGTTATCGCGCAACTTACGCTTCTCAGCAGCCTTACCGCCCTCTGCCTCAATACGAGCCAGCTCAGCCTCAACCTCGCGGCTAATAGCGTTCACATCAGCGTTCAGAGCGGCCTCAAGCTCCTGCTTCTCACGGTCGTGAGCTGCCTGCAGCATGGGCAGGTCCTCGTGACGAGCCTCCTCGTCAACGCTGGTAATCATGTACGCAGCGAAGTAGATGACCTTCTCCAGGTCCTTCGGAGCCAAATCCAGCAGGTAGCCCAGACGGGAGGGAACACCCTTGAAGTACCAAATGTGGGTCACAGGAGCGGCCAGCTCAATGTGGCCCATGCGCTCGCGACGAACCTTGGAACGGGTCACCTCAACGCCACAGCGCTCACACACAATACCCTTGAAGCGCACGCGCTTGTACTTACCGCAGTAGCACTCCCAGTCCTTAGTGGGGCCGAAGATACGCTCGTCGAAGAGACCGTCCTTCTCGGGCTTCAGGGTACGGTAGTTGATGGTCTCGGGCTTCTTAACCTCACCGAAGGACCAACGACGGATGTCGTCGGCGGTGGCAAGGCCAATTCGCATCAAACCAAGCGAAGATTCGTTGGACATATCGGTCCTAATCTCTTTCTGTAAGTTTCTGAAGACTTGGGTTAGCGGGCGGGAACCTCACAACGCACGCGAGCACATGCGAGGTTCCCCACCCTAGAAGGAGGCGGTGCTTATGCCTCGTCGACCGAGCTGGGCTCGTCGTGGGTCAGGCTCACGCCCATATCTTCTGCTGCCCGGAAGCCTTCTTCCTCCGAGTCGCTCATCTCAATAATCTTGCCGTCGGTGGAGAGCACCTCAACGTTCAGGCACAGGGACTGCATTTCCTTAATCAGAACCTTGAAGGATTCGGGGATACCCGGCTCAGGGATGTTCTCGCCCTTCACGATAGCCTCGTAAACCTTCACACGGCCCGCCACGTCATCGGACTTGACGGTCAGGATTTCCTGCAGGGTGTATGCGGCGCCGTATGCTTCCAGCGCCCACACTTCCATCTCACCGAAGCGCTGACCACCAAACTGAGCCTTACCGCCCAGAGGCTGCTGGGTAATCATCGAGTAAGGACCGGTGGAACGAGCGTGAATCTTATCGTCCACCAGGTGGTGCAGCTTCAGGATGTACTGGTAACCCACCGAAATCGGATCCGGGAACGGCTCACCGGAACGGCCGTCAATCAGACGTGCCTTACCGGAGCGGTTAATCAGACGATCGCCGTCGCGGTTCGGGTTCGAGTGGTCCATGAGGTCGAACAGTTCGTCCTCGTGGGCGCCGTCGAACACCGGGGTTGCCAGGCGAGTCGGGCCGGATTCCTTCGGGAAGTTCGGCATGTGCTTGAGCCACTCGGGCTCGCCCTCAATCTTCCAACCCTGCTTAGCCAACCAACCGGTGTGGACTTCCAGAACCTGACCAATGTTCATACGACCGGGCACGCCCAGGGGGTTCAGGATAACATCCACGGGGGTACCGTCTTCCAGGAAGGGCATATCCTCAATCGGCAGAATCTTGGAAATAACACCCTTGTTACCGTGGCGGCCTGCGAGCTTGTCGCCGTCGGTAATCTTACGCTTCTGAGCCACGTACACGCGGACCAGCTGGTTCACGCCCGGGGGCAGATCGTCCTCGTCGTTGTTCTCGCGGTCGAAGATGCGGATACCGATGACGGTACCAGACTCGCCGTGAGGAACCTTCAGAGAGGTGTCGCGAACCTCGCGGGACTTCTCACCGAAGATGGCGCGCAGCAGGCGCTCTTCGGGGGTCAGCTCAGTCTCGCCCTTGGGGGTGACCTTACCGACGAGGATGTCGCCAGCCTCAACCTCAGCACCGATGTGGATGATGCCGCGCTCGTCCAGAGCCGAGAGAACGTCCTCGGACACGTTCGGGATGTCGCGGGTAATCTCCTCGGGGCCCAGCTTGGTGTCGCGGGCGTCAATCTCGTGCTCCTCGATGTGGATCGAGGTCAGCACGTCCTCAGAAACCATGCGCTGGGAGAGGATAATCGCATCCTCGTAGTTCAGGCCTTCCCACGGCATGTATGCCACGAGCAGGTTCTTACCCAGTGCCAACTCGCCGCCGTCGGTGGAGGGGCCGTCAGCGATAACGTCGCGGTATTCGACGCGCTGGCCTTCCTTCACCACAACGCGCTGGTTGTAGCAGTTACCCGGGTTCGAGCGGGAGAACTTCATGATCGGGTAGGTGGAGACAGAGCCGTCGTCGTTACGGACAATAACGGTCTTAGCGTCCACGGAAGAAACCACACCGGGCTTCTTCGCGAGCACGGAGTCACCGGAGTCCAGTGCTGCATACTTCTCCATACCGGTACCCACCACGGGAGCCTCGGACTCCAGCAGGGGCACAGCCTGACGCTGCATGTTGGCACCCATCAGTGCTCGGTTAGCGTCGTCGTGCTCCAGGTAAGGAATCAGGGCGGTAGCCACAGACACCATCTGACGCGGGGAGACGTCCATGAACTGAACGGCACCGGGAGCAACCAGAACAGCCTCACCAGAACCATCGCCTGCACGGCAGAGAACCTCGTTCTCAGCGAAGGTGCGGTCCGGGTTCAGCGGTGCGTTTGCCTGCGCGATAACAACGGACTTCTCGTCGTCCGCGGTCAGGTAGCGGACCTCATCGCTCACGCGGCCATCGGTCACCACGCGGTAGGGGGTCTCAATGAAACCGAAGGAGTTGATGCGACCGTAGGTTGCCAGCGAACCAATCAGACCAATGTTCGGGCCTTCAGGGGTTTCAATGGGGCACATACGACCGTAGTGCGAGGGGTGCACGTCTCGCACTTCCATACCTGCACGGTCACGGGACAGACCGCCCGGGCCCAGCGCAGACAGACGACGCTTGTGGGTCAGACCCGCCAGCGGGTTGTTCTGGTCCATGAACTGGGACAGCTGAGAAGTACCGAAGAACTCCTTGATAGCTGCCACGACGGGGCGGATGTTCACCAGGGACTGCGGGGTGATAGCCTCAACGTCCTGAGTGGTCATACGCTCGCGAACCACACGCTCCATACGGGACAGACCAGTACGGATCTGGTTTTCAATCAGCTCACCCACAGTGCGGATACGACGGTTACCGAAGTGGTCGATATCGTCGATGTCGACCTTCAGGGAGATTTCCTCGCCATCGCGCACACCCGGGATGCTGGTCTCGCCAGCGTGCAGAGCGCAGAGGTAACGAATCATCTGAGCGATATCGTCCTGGCTGAGCACGGAAGCCTCGGGGGAATCCAGAGGAACGTCCACGCCCAGCTTACGGTTCAGCTTGTAACGACCAACCTTCGCCAGGTCGTAGCGGCGCGGGGTGAAGTACATGTTGTCCAGCAGAGCCTGGGCAGCTTCAACCGTCGGGGGCTCACCCGGGCGCAGCTTGCGGTAAATGTCCAGCAGGGCCTCGTCGCGGTCCTTGACGGAGTCCTTCTCGAGGGTTGCACGGATGGAGTCGTACTGACCGAACTCAGCCAGAATCTTGGACTCGGTCCAGCCCAGAGCCTTGAGCAGAACGGTCACGGACTGCTTACGCTTGCGGTCCAGACGCACACCCACCTGGTCGCGCTTATCAATCTCAAGCTCGAACCATGCACCGCGGGAGGGAATCACGCGGGCAGAGTAAATGTCCTTATCGGAAGTACGGTCCGGAGCCTTCTCGAAGTAGGCACCGGGGGAACGCACCAGCTGGGAGACGACCACACGCTCAGTACCGTTAATCACGAAGGTACCGGCCTCGGTCATTAGGGGGAAGTCGCCCATGAACAGGGTCTGCTGCTTGACCTCACCGGTGGTGAGGTTCATGAATTCAGCCTTAATATACAGCGGTGCCGAGTAGGTTGCATCGCGATCCTTGCACTCCTCAACGGAGTACTTGGGGTCGGCGAACTCGGGCTCGGAGAAGGAGAGCTGCATGGTCTCCTGGAAGTCGCGAATCGGGGAAATCTCTTCAAAGATCTCAGCCAGACCGGACTGTGCGGGAACAGAGGTGTCACCAGCAGCCTGCGCGGATTCCAGACGCTCCGCCCAGCGCTCGTTACCCACGAGGCGGTCGAAGCTATCAGTCTGGATAGCAAGCAGGTTGGGAACCTTCAGCGGTTCATTAATCTTCGCGAATGAAATTCGGCGCGAGACGTTCTCTGCGCCGTTAGCGGCGTCATGGTTAGAGGTGCTCGAAGCGACCAAAATGGGGATCCTTCCACAGACATGTCTGTTAGCAATCAGCCTCCCGGCGACTTTACCGGCGACATGACAACCTCGGCCCCCGCATAAACGGTGCTCGAAGCTACAGATGTCGGACGGAAAACGTCACCTTCAGCCCGTGCCCACCGCTATATGAAGGCACAAAGGTTAGGGAAAGCGTAAATACTAACGATACAGGAAGAAATCTATTTTGTCTACCACACCCGAAGGGCGAGTGCAAACCTGACACCGAAATGCACTTTCTACCCCTCCGAAGAGGAACCCTATGCGGGTGGTCGCCGGCTGGTTCTCAACGGTTTACCCTCCTGAGAACCCGCCAACTACCGCGAGAAACCTAACACTCCACCACGTTAACGGCCAGACCGCCCATCGAAGTTTCCTTATAGCGGTGCGACATATCCAAGCCGGTCTGGCGCATCGTCTCAATCACCTGATCCAGCGACACGCGGTGCGTGCCATCTCCGCGAAGTGCCATACGGGCGGCCGTCACAGCATTCGACGCAGCCATCGCATTACGCTCAATACACGGAATCTGCACCAACCCGCCCACGGGATCACAGGTCAGGCCAAGATTATGTTCCATAGCAATCTCGGCCGCGTTCTCCACCTGCTCGGGGGTACCACCCAGCACCTGTGCCAAGCCGGCCGCAGCCATCGAGCTGGCGCTACCCACCTCGCCCTGGCACCCAACCTCAGCACCAGAAATCGAGGCGCGCTTCTTATACAGCACACCCACGGCGGCCGAAGCCAGGAAGAAATCCACAATTGCCTGCTCACGAGCAGCCTGACCGCAATGACGAATACCCGGGGTGTAGTTCATCGCATAGTGCAAAACCGCCGGAATAATACCAGATGCACCGTTTGTCGGGGCCGTCACCACACGGCCACCAAACGCGTTCTCCTCATTCACCGCCAAGGCAATCAGGTTTACCCAGTCAATCGCAAATTCCGGAGACTTGCCGGGATCCTCCACCATCAAGTCACGATGCCACGCACCCGCACGGCAACGCACCTTCAGCGGACCAGGCAAATATCCCACACGAGCCAGAGAGGAGCCAATGCACTCCTTCATGACGCGATAAATATGCAGGATGCCTGCGCGCACCTCCTGCTCCGTACGTAGCGAACACTCGTTCGCCATCTTCAGCTGCGCAATCGACATACTGGCCTCGTTCGCCATCTCAATGAGCTCGGCGCCCGAGCCGAAGGGGTAGGGCGGGTTCGTGAGCGAGGCGCCACCGGTCGCTTCCTCATCCCCCTCAACAATAAAGCCGCCGCCAATCGAGTAATAGGTACGCTCCAGCAGCAACTCCTCCCCCGCAAACGCGGCAATCTTCATGCCGTTCGTGTGGCGCGGAAGAACAGTCAGAGGGCGCAAGGTCATGTCAATCTCACGGTAGTGCACCACCGGACCGTACACCTTGTTCTCCTCGCCGCCGGGAGCGTTCACGCCGTACGAGGAAGAAGGATAGCCAGCCAGAGGCAGGGTGCCGTCAACGCTATTGCGCTCAATCATAGCCTCCGCAGCTGCAATATCAATCGTCTCAGGAACGAAGCCGCACAGACCCTTCAGCGCGGCACTCATCGTGCCGTGACCAGCACCGGTTGCGGCCAACGAACCGTACAAATCGATGTGCACGCCAGTCACGCGGTCCAGCAGGCCTTCATCAATCAGCTCAGCCACAAAACGATTCGACGCGCGCATGGGACCTACGGTGTGGGAGCTGGATGGGCCAACACCAATACTGAACAGCTCAAAAACGCTGATGTCGTAGGGAAGGGCCTCCGCCTTCTTCTGGGCGCTACTGGGAGTGCTCTGATTGATCGCCACGTTCTGTCCTTCGAAGTTATTGCACCCTGCAGGGCGCAGTCTCACGGAATACCGGTCACCGAAAACTACCAGGCTCGGTATTCCACCTAATTCATATGAGGTAGTGATAACGGACAGTCCTCCTTGACTAACCGCTCTAATCCTAACGCACTTCTGAGGATGCAGAAACTAAGGTGAGGGTACGCCCTCATACCCCCACTCCCCCAGCTGCTTCGGCCCAACTACCGTCCCAACACACGGAAGGCGCCGCGTCCTCTCGGAAACACGGCGCCTTTCGCTCTGCGGAAGTTACCTCACGCAGTATACTTTGTTACTTTTCACGCTTGTAGAAGGGCAAAGCCACAACGTCGAAGGGGGCGCGCTTACCGCGAATATCCACGTCAATGGTGGACCCGAGCTCCGAGAACTCACGGTTCACCAGCGCCATCGCAACCGGGTAGCCCAGGGTCGGGGAAGGAATACCGGAGGTAACCTCACCAATCTCGTTACCTTCAGCATCCACCAACTTGGAACCGGCACGTGCAGGGCGCTTCGCCTGAGCCTTCAGACCCACCAGGATACGAGGGGAATCTTCCTTCGCCAACTCGGACAGAGCCTGACGGCCCACGAAATCGGCGGCCTTCTTCTCCAGCGCAATCTCAACCAGACGACCCAGGCCGGACTCGAAGGGGGTGATGTCCAGGCCAAGCTCATGGCCGTACAGGGGCATACCTGCCTCGAGACGCAGGGAATCGCGGGATGCCAGACCCGCGGGAGTCAGACCGAAGGGCTCACCGGCGGCAACCAGCTTGTCCCACAGCTCAACAGCGTGCTCGTTCGGCACGAACAGCTCGAAGCCGTCCTCACCGGTGTAACCGGTGCGAGCCAGAAGCACATCGACACCAGCGATGGTCAGCGGTACCGAAGCGTAGTACTTCAGCTCGCGCACGGCACCCTCGTCAGAGGCACCGGCTGCCAGCAGAATTTCCTCCGCGCAAGGGCCCTGAACAGCAATCAAAGAGGTCTGATCCGACTCATTGACGAACTCAACGTTGAAGTCGCCCATGCGCTCGCTCATGGCAGCGTAATCAGTGTCGATGTTGGCCGCGTTAGGGACAACCATGAACTCATCGTCGCCCAGACGGTAGGTGATTAGATCGTCGATAACACCGCCCTTGTCATTGACCAGGATGGAGTATTTAGCCTTGCCGACCTTCAGGACGGACATGTTAGAGACCAGAGCGTAGTCAAGGAATGCTGCGGCATCCGGACCGGTCACACGGAACTCGCCCATGTGAGAGAGGTCAAAAATACCGGCGCGGGTACGAACGGCTTCGTGCTCGGCAACGTCGTTCGAGTACTTCAGGGGCATATCCCAGCCGCCGAAATCGGTGAAGGATGCGCCCAGCTTCTCGTGAACCGGGTACAGGGAGGTCTTCTTGGGGGACATTAGATTCTCCTCACGCACAGCTTTGTGCTGTCATTGCAATCATTGTGTTTCAAGCCCCCTCTCCAGCAGGAGACCAGAGAGGGAGCCAATCCCGCCCATCTCTCAAAGGAGACGGACGGGGCGGGGTGAGCCGGGTGGCCACCCCTAGAGCGTCAAACGCTCCTTATGCTTCCAGGTCGAAAGCCTCCATCGGAGGGCATTCGCACACGAAGTTACGGTCACCACCGGCACCGTCAATACGACCCACCGGAGTGAAGTACTTATTAACGCGCAGGCTCGGAACCGGGAAGGCAGCCTGGGTGCGGGTGTACGCACGATCCCACTCGTCTGCGCTGACCACGTCAACGGTGTGCGGTGCATTGCGCAGGACGGAATCCTCAACGGCTACCTTGCCCTCGGCAACCTCGATAATCTCGTCGTAGATGGTCTCCATCGCCTCGATAAAGCGGTCAAGCTCTTCCTTCGACTCGGACTCAGTCGGCTCCACCATCAGGGTGCCCGGAACCGGGAATGCCAGAGTCGGTGCGTGGAAGCCGTAGTCCATCAGACGCTTGCAGACGTCCTCAGCGGTTACGTGAGACTTATCGGTCAGGTGACGCAGGTCCAGGATGCACTCGTGAGCGACCAGGCCGCCGGGGCCGGTGTACAGCACGGGGTACTTATCATTGAGCTTCTTCGCAATGTAGTTTGCGTTCAGCACGGAGTACTGAGCCGAATCCTTCAGACCCGGAGCGCCGGACATTGCGATGTACATCCAGCTGATGGGCAGGACGCCCGCCGATCCGTAGTAAGACTGGGCAATCGGCAGAGCCGCATCGTTCGACAGCTTACCCTCAGAGTCAGCGCGGTAAGCATCGCCGGGCAGGAACTTTGCCAGGTGCTCACCCACAGCCAGAGGGCCAACACCGGGGCCACCACCACCGTGCGGGATAGAGAAGGTCTTGTGCAGGTTCAGGTGCGAAACGTCGCCGCCGAACTTACCGGGCTGCGAGAAGCCCATCTGCGGGTTCATGTTTGCGCCGTCCAGGTACACCTGGCCGCCCGCCTCGTGAACCAGCTGGCAGACCTCCACAACCTGTTCCTCAAACACGCCGTGGGTGGAGGGGTAGGTAATCATGATGCCGGCGACCTTGGGGCCATACTTCTCGATCTTGACCTTCAGATCATCGACGTCGATGGAGCCGTCCTCTGCGGTGGCAACACCGGCAACCTTCAGGCCAGCCAGGGCAGCAGACGCCGCATTGGTGCCGTGAGCAGACAGCGGAATCAGAATGGTATCGCGTTCGTGGTCACCGTTGGCCTCGTGGAAGGAGCGGATAGCGCGCAGGCCGGCATACTCACCGGTAGCACCCGAGTTCGGCTGCAACGAAATCTGGTCGTAACCAGTGACAGCGAGCAACCAATCCGACAGGTCCTTGATCAGGTCGTGCCAGCCCTCGGCCTGGTCCTCGGGAACCAGCGGGTGGATGTTAGCGAATCCGGGCCAGGAGATGGGTTCCATCTCGGCTGCGGCATTCAGCTTCATGGTGCACGAGCCCAGCGGAATCATGGCGCGATCCAGGGCCAGGTCCTTGTCTGCCAGGTGACGCAGGTAGCGCATCATCTCGGTCTCGGAACGGTACTTGTGGAAAACCGGGTGTTGCATGTAGCCGTCGGTACGCAGCAGGTCGGAGGGCAGGTCGTACTTCGGATCTGCCTCGCCGAGGGTGCCGCCCAGAGCAGAGACCAGGGACTTCAGCAACTCCTCACCATGAGATTCACCCACAGAAATACCTACGCGGTCCTCATCAAAGCGACGGATGTTCACGCCAGCTTCCAGAGCCTTCGCGACCAGCTCATCAGCACGGCCGGGAGCTTCCACCACGATGGTGTCGAAGAAGGTGTCATGAGCAATGCTGTAGCCTGCTGCCTCCAGAGCGGTTGCCACACGTGCAACGTTCGTGTGCAGGCGGTTCGCGATAGCGCGCAGACCTTCGGGACCGTGGTACATCGCGTAAGCACCCGCAACAATAGCCAGCAACGCCTGAGCGGTACAAATATTAGAGGTAGCCTTCTCACGGCGAATGTGCTGCTCGCGAGTCTGCAGGGCCAGGCGGTAAGCGGGCTTACCGGTCGGGTCCTTCGAGACACCCACCAGACGACCCGGCATGGTACGCTCCATACCCTTGTGAACGGCCATGTAACCGGCGTGCGGACCACCGAAGAAGAAGGGCAAGCCAAAGCGCTGGGTGTTACCAACAGCAATATCTGCACCCAACTCGCCGGGAGACTTCAGCAGGGTCAAAGCCAGCAAATCAGCATCCACCGTCACCAGGGCGTTGCGCTCCTTAGCGGCCTTGATAATCGGTTCAATATCACGGATTTCACCGTCCTGCGCAGGGTAAGCCAGGATAATGCCGTACAAATCACCCTCAGGCAGGCCCTCGGAGAAATCGGTGATAACAAAGGGAATGCCCAGCATCTCCGCACGGCCACGAGTCACCGAAATAACCTGAGGCAGGCAACGAGAGTCAATTGCGAAGAAACCGTTCTTCACCTTGCGGTTTGCACGGTGCATCATAACAGCCGCCTCAGCGACAGCAGAAGCCTCATCCAGCAGCGAAGAGTTAGCAATCTCCAGACCGGTCAGCTCCATCACAGTGTTCTGGAAGTTCAGCAGAGCCTCCAGACGACCCTGAGAAATCTCAGCCTGGTAAGGAGTGTAAGAGGTGTAAAAGCCAGGGTTCTCCAGAATATTGCGACGCAGGACAGCGGGAGTCACAGCATCGTAGTAACCGGCACCAATCATCTGGGCCAGGACCTTATTCTTGGCAGCGTAGCCAGCAATCTTCGAAAGGGCCTCATGCTCCGACAGCGGAGCGGGAAGCTGAAGCTCACCGTCAAGGCGAATCTGCGAGGGGACAACTGCGTCCATCAGCGCGTCCAGGGAAGAATATCCCAAGGTTTCGAGCATCTGCTCTGCGTCTGCGGAACGGGGGCCGAGATGACGATCAATAAAGGACATAGGGTTCTCCTATTGGTCGGCGCAAACCGTAGAGGGGGCACGTCGCGCTATTGCGACGAGTCGAACGCTTTAAGTGTCCCACATCTCCGCACATTTTTCTCACCATTATCACGATTCGACATGCTCGGAGACGATAACTCTTCTCCTAACCCTCATATTGACGACTCGAAGGATTCTCTCGCCCCTGATACCGAACAGAGCAAGGCCCCGGTTCATTCTCCGTTACCGGAAGAACGAACCGGGGCCCCTATGAAAACAAGCTCAGATATACCTCTTACGAGGAATATCTAAATATCTTCAATGGATTACTTCTTAGCGTGATCCGGCTTGCCACCGTGCGGCACGAGGAATACCGACAGGAAGGCGAGGAACGCGGTCACGGCCAGCAGCATCAGACCGATGAAGTAGTTGTTGTGCTCCTGGTTGTAGGTTGCACCCATCACCAGCGGCGGGAAGAAGCCACCCAGCGCGCCAGTAGCAGCAATCACACCGGACACCGCACCAACGTTCTTCGGGTCAGCAACGCGACCCAACCAGCCGAAGACCGAGCCGTGGCCCAGACCCAGCAGAGCACCCATCAGGATGAAGACAGCACCGTACACGTGCTCAGCATTAGGCTGGAATGCGGTAATAACTGCCAGAATCACCACACCGCCCAGGGAGATGAGGGAGATAATCTTCGGACCGAACTTATCAGCCAGAACACCACCGAAGGGACGAGCCACCACAGCGGCAGCGGTAAAGCCAGCCGCACGCAGACCAGCGTCATTAGCGTCGAAGTGGTAGATGTTGCTCAGGTAAGTGGGCAGGTAGTTCGAGAATGCCACGAAGGCACCGAACACAACTGCGTAGAGGAAGCAGAGCTGCCAAGTGGTCTTCACCTTGAATGCGCGAATAATCTTCGGCATCAGCGGGGTGACCTCACGGCCAATGGTTGCCGGGGAATCCTTCAGGAACACGAAAGAAATCACGGCGGTTACTGCACAAATCACAGCAATCAGGATGTGAGTCGGGAAGTAACCGATACCCTGCACCAGGCGGGGGGTAGCGAATGCGGAAACCGCAGTACCCACCATGCCCGCACCGAACACACCGGTTGCGAAGCCCTTCTTCGATACGTCATACCATGCCGAGCTGAAGGGAATACCCACAGCGAACACGGTACCAGCAATACCCAGGCAGAAGGAGACAATCAGCAGCATGGGCAGCGAGTTCATCTGACCAGCCACGCCCACCAGCAGAACCAGCGGTGCGCTGACAGCTAGAACAATGGTGAACATAATACGACCACCGTAACGGTCAGTCAGACCGCCGATGGGAATACGGCCGATAGCGCCGATAAAAATCGGCATAGCGACCAGAACACTGGTCATACCAGCGTCCAGGTGCATCTGCTTGGCATACATTTTTGCAAGCGGGCCGACGATGGTCCATGCCCAGAAACCAATGGTCGAGGCGAAGGTTGCCAGCAGAACGTTAAAGAGCTGACCCTTCTTCAGGTCGTAGCTCGGTGCAACAGGGGTGCTCATATTTCCTCTTTTGCAATATGGATATGTGTATTAGCGGTCGGCACGCTCACGCGGGAGAGTACCCACCGGATCCCAGCCTCGACGTGCGCCAACGCGCTGACCGCCACGGGTGCGGTACACGGTGTAGGGGCGGAATACGTAGTGCAGAGGCACAGTCAGTGCGTGCACCAGGCGGGTAAAGGGCCAGATAATGAACAGGACCATGGCCACCACGATGTGAATCTTGAAAGCCACAGGAATGTTCACCATCAGAGCCACCTCGGGGTGGAAGTAGAACAGCGAACGGAACCACACGGCAATGGTCTCACGGTAGTTGAAGTGAACATGGTGACCATTGACCGGGGGCAGACCGCCCGACGGGTCCACTGCCGAAATCAGGGTAGCCGCGGTACCGGCGAGAATCACCAGAACCAGGACGATATACATGAAAACGTCATTGCGGGTGGTAGCCGCACGAACCTCAGAGTTCGTAGCGCGGCGACCCAGCAAGATAAACATACCGACAATGGTGGCAACAGCTGCGGCAGAACCCGCGATTAGAGCCACAATGTGGTAAGTCTCATCCGAAACGACGAAGTCAGTCAGGAACTTGGGGACCACCAGACCACCAACGTGGCCCATAAAGACGGCGGCCAGGCCATAGTGGAACAGCGGCGAACCGATGCGAAGCCACTTGCCTTCGTAAATCTGCGACGAGCGGGTCGTCCAGCCATACTGGTCGGTACGGTAACGCCAAATGGTGCCACCAATCAGAACGACCAGCGCAACATAGGGCAGAACGCCCCACAGCAGGATGTCTACGACGCCCGGATCGGCTACAGCGTGTGCAGCGTGTTCTGCGTTCTCAGAAGCAAGTACGTACACGTGTTGTCTCCTCACGAGGGATAAAACTAGTTAGAACGAGCCTGCGCCTGCTGGAGCAGCTGATGATCAGCGTAACCGTTCAGGCCAACAGTCTCGACGGGCGGGCCGTAGCCAGCCATCCGCTGGACCTCTTCCTGAGTCTCGGGAGAGATACCGGGAAGAGTCGCGCAGATGCTCTGCAACAACCCGTAGTGGGGTAGGCTTCCGTCCTTCATCGCAAGACGGAGAAGCTCAAGGGAGGGGCGATATGCCTGCAGGGCCGAACGGCCCTTACGACGATCAACCAGCGCACAGAACTCGAGAACCAACGGCAGATAATCCGGAAGCTCACCGTTCAGAACGGTCAGCATACCGGAGTCGCGGTACATCTGCTTGAAACGCAGAAGAGTCTCACCGCGACGACGCGTATCACCATCGGTCCAGTACGACAGGTGCAGGGAATGACGACGCGAAAGGTCGTATTCCTGCACATACTCGGACTGCACGTCTTCCAGGTCCTTGGAGGTAAGCCACTTCTGCATCGCATCAACAGCGGCGATAAAAGCTTCATCCTCGGTAGCCGCCGTGATGGCGACCAGTTCAGGAAGCACCTCCAGCATCTGCTCATCGGGATAGCCCAAGAGCATAGCGCTGACCTGGTAAATTACCGAGTCCTTGTCTTCGCCGGGACCGTAATCGATGTCGAACGGATTCGCCGGCTGAGCCGGTTCCGAGGTCTGAGCCTCGGAACCGGCCTTACCCATGAGCTTGGAAAAGAATCCAGCCACTTAATTACTTCTTTCCGGTGGTATTCGGGAAGAGGCCATCGGGGCGGGAAGAACCGTCCCAGCTAAACAAGCTGACCTTGTTGTTAGCCTCGTATACACCGGTGGACACGGGGGTCGGGCGACCCTCCATGTCGTTGAACGCATCGCCGTACATACCGGGTCCGCCATCCACGCTCAGAGAGCAACCCATTTCCTCGAGGTTGTGGGCATCCTCCATGTGAGCCTTCGGAATGACGTAGCGTTCGTTGTACTTCGCGATAGCCATCAGACGGTACATTTCGTAAATCTGCTGACCGGTCATGCCAACCGCCTGCGCAATTTCCTCGTTGCCTTCGCCACCAAGGTTGATGTCACGCATGTACGAACGCATCGCAGCCAGGCGACGCAGAACGTTCGTCACAACCTCGGTGTCACCCGCGGTGAACAGCTCAGCCAGGTACTCCACCGGAATACGCAGAGCCTCAATAGCGCCGAAGAGGTTGTTGCTGTTCTCAGCGTCGTGGCCCTGCTCCTTGAGCAGGTCAACAATCGGGGACAGCGGCGGCACGTACCAAACCATCGGCATGGTGCGGTACTCGGGGTGCAGGGGCAGAGCCACCTTCCACTCCTTGGCCAGCTTGTACACGGGCGACTTCTGAGCCGCAGTAATCCACGCATCGGGGATGTCGTTCTTACGTGCCTGCTCAATCACGGCCGGGTCAGAAGGATCGAGCATCAGCGACAGCTGAGCCTCGTAGAGGTCCTTCTCGTCCGGAACCGAAGCAGCCTCGGTCACGCGGTCTGCGTCGTACAGGAAGACACCGATGTAGCGCATACGGCCCACGCAGGTCTCAGCACACACGGTCGGGATACCGGCCTCAATACGGGGGTAGCAGAAGGTACACTTCTCAGCCTTACCCGTCTTGTGGTTGAAGTACACCTTCTTGTAGGGGCAACCGGTGATGCACTGACGCCAACCACGGCAACGGTCCTGGTCCACCAGCACGATACCGTCCTCGGCACGCTTGTAGATAGCGCCAGAGGGGCAGGAAGCCATGCAGGAGGGGTTCAGGCAGTGCTCACAAATACGGGGCAGGTAGAACATGAAGGTCTGCTCGAACTCGAACTTAATCTTGTCCTCAGCCTTCTTACGAACCTTCTCAACCAGCGGGTCCAGGTGACCGTACTCGGTCGCACCAGCCAGGTTGTCGTCCCAGTTCATACCCCACTGAACCTTTGCGTCCTCACCGGTGATGAGGGAGACCGGCTTTGCGGCCGGGAAGTCATCACCGAGGGGAGCAGTGGTCAGGTTCTGGTAATCGTAAGTCCAGGGCTCGTAGTAGTCGCTGAGCTCAGGCTGAATCGGGGAAGCGAAAATCGAGAAGAGCTTCTGGAAGCGGTTACCGCTCTTAAGCTCCAGACGACCGCGCTTGTTCAGCACCCAGCCGCCCTTCCACTTTTCCTGGTCCTCGTAACGGCGGGGGTAACCCTGACCGGGGCGAGTCTCAACATTGTTGAACCAGACGTACTCGGTACCGGCTCGGTTCGTCCATGCCTGCTTACAGGTCACGGAGCAGGTGTGGCAGCCGATGCACTTATCGAGTGCCATCACCATAGCAACTTGTGCCATAACGCGCATTAGAAAGTTACCTCCTGGGACTTACGGCGGCGGATGTACGAAACGATGTCTCGCTGGTTACCGGTCGGTCCAAGATAGTTGAAGGAGAACGCCAGGTGAGCGTAGCCACCAATCATGTGGGTGGGCTTCAGCAGAATACGAGTCACCGAGTTGTGAATACCACCGCGCTTGCCGGTGACTTCAGACTTCGGGCTAACCATACGCTCCTGAGCGTGGTAAACGAAGGAGATACCTTCGGGGATACGGTGCGAAACAACCGCACGACCCACAAAGACACCGTTAGTGTTCACACACTCAACCCATTCGCCATCCTTGACACCAATCTTCTCGGCATCCTGGGGGCTCATCCATGCCACCGGACCACCACGGAACATGCTCAGCATGTACTGGTTGTCGAAGTACTGCGAGTGGATAGCCCACTTGTTGTGCGGGGTCAGGTAGCGAACAGCAACCGAAACACCATCGGTCGTACCGAGCTCAGGCTCGTTGTACAGGCCGGTCATGTCCAGCGGCGGACGGTAAATCGGCAGAGCCTCGCCCATCTCGTGCATCCAGTCGTGGTCGAGGAAGAAGTGCATACGGCCGGTCAAGGTGTGGAACGGCTTCTTCTTCTCGATGTTCACGGTGAACGGAGCGTAACGGCGACCACCGGTCTCCGAACCGGACCACTCGGGAGAGGTCATCACCGGCTGCGGAGCGGCCTGAGTCATGGGGAAGGTAATACGACGTTCCTCGTTACCCTCTGCCAGGTCCATCAGGTGCAGACCGGTCTGCTTCTCGAGCTCCTTGAAGCCCTTAACAGCAACCTCACCATTCGAAGTACCCGAAATCATCATGATGGCTTCGGCAATCTTCACGTCGGTATCCAGTGCGGGACGACCTGCACCCTTACCGGAGTCCATCACGCCGAATTCCTTGGCCATCTTGGCAACTTCGTGCTTCAGATCGTAAGTGACGTACTTGGTGGTTGCGCCAAGCTTGTCGAACAGCGGGCCAACGGTGGTGTACATGTCGTACAATGCGCCGTAGTCACGCTCAACGGTGACGAAGTTCGGCATGTTCTTACCGGGAACGCCCACCATACCGGGAGTGTTCTTCCAGTCAGGTGCGTGGCCACCGGGCTGAGCAATCTGGCCCGGGGTATCGTGCAGCAGCGGGACCGAGACGATGTCCTTACGGACGCCCAGGTGCTTCTTCGCCATACGAGAGAACTCGAATGCGAGAGCCTTGAAGGTCTCGTGGTCGGTCTTTGCCTCCCACGGCGGGTCAATTGCCGGGGAGAACGCGTGCAGGAACGGGTGCATATCGGTCGAGGAGATATCGTGCTTCTCGTACCAGGTAGCGGTCGGCAGAACGATGTCAGACAGCAGGGTCGTGGAGGTCATACGGAAGTCCGAAGTGACCAGCAAATCCAGCTTGCCCTGGGGAGCATCATCAACCCACTTAACTTCCTTCGGGTGGGTCTCTGCGTCCTCGCCCTGGACGTTGTCCATGCTACCGACGAGGTGCTTCAGGAAGTAGCTCTCACCCTTAGCGGAGGAACCGAAGAGGTTCGAACGCCACAGGGTCAAGGTACGAGGCCAGTTGACGGGGTTGTCGACGTCCTCGACAGAGAACTCAAGGTCACCGGAGTTCAGGCGCTGAGCAATGTAGTCCGCGTTCGAGGATGCCTCGCCGCGTGCCACTGCCTGCTCTGCCTTGTCAGCCAAATCCATCGAGTTCTCGGGGAACTGCGGGTAGAACGGCATCCAGCCCATGCGGGTGGAGCGTGCCACAACGTCAGCGGTGTGAACGTTGCGCAACTCGCCCTTAGCCAGCGGGGACTGCAGGTAGTCGGTGGAGTATGCATCCTGACGGAACTGGTCAGTGTGCATGTACCAGAAACCGGTACCAATCATGTGACGCGGCGGACGGCTCCAGTCCAGTGCGTTTGCGATGTTAGTCAGACCGGTTAGCGGGCGTGCTTTCTCCTGGCCCACGTAGTGAGCCCAGCCGCCGCCGTTACGGCCCTGGCAGCCGGTCAGGTTCAGCAGGGCTAGGATAGCGCGGTAGGTGGTGTCAGCGTGGTACCACTGGCAGATACCCGCACCGAAAATCACCATGGAACGGCCGCCAGAGTCCAGAGCGCTCTTGGCAAACTCGCGGGCAATACGGATAACGGCCTCAGCGGGAACGGAAGTAATCGGCTCCTGCCATGCCGGGGTGTTCTGAACGCTCCAGTCGTCGTAGTCCTTAGCCCAGGTACCGGGCAGACCCTCACGACCAACACCGTACTGTGCCAGCATGATGTCGAAGACAGTGGTGACCTCGTGACCCTCAACGTAGGCAACGGGCACACCACGGGTGATGACGTCGCCGTGGCCCTTCGGGTTATCGAAGGTCGGCATCTTAATCTCGACGGCAGCGGACTCGCCCTGAGGCAGGTCACGAATCGACAGAATCGGCTTACGGCCCTGCAGATCCAGGTTCCACTTGCCCTGGTCCTCAGCAGCGTAACGGTGACCCATGGTGCCGTTGGGCACGAAGACCTCACCAGTCTCGCGGTCCATGAGGACGGGCTTGAAGTCGGAGTTAGCCTGCTCAGCCTCGCCAGCGAGCTTCGCAGCGGTCAGGAACTTAGAAGGAACCTTCACACCATCTTCGCGGGTTTCCAGGGTGACCAGGAAGGGAAGGTCGGTGTAGGTCAGGGAGAAGTCCTCGAAGAACTCGACACGCTGATCAACGTAGTTCTCCTTGAGGATGACGTGGCCCATAGCCATTGCCAGTGCGGCATCGGTGCCTGCCTGTGCGGGCAGCCACTCGTCAGCGAACTTGGTGTTGTCCGCGTAGTCGGGGCTCACGGTGACGACCTTGGTACCGCGGTAACGGACCTCGGAGACCCAGTGGGCATCCGGGGTACGGGTCAGCGGAACGTTCGCACCCCACATGATGAGGTATGCAGCGTCCCACCAGTCACCGGACTCGGGCACGTCAGTCTGGTCACCGAAGACCTGCGGGGAGGCCACGGGGAGGTCGGCGTACCAGTCGTAGAAGCTGGTCATCACGCCGCCCATCAGCTGGATGTAGCGAACACCCGCGCTGAAGGAGACCATGGACATTGCCGGAATCGGGGTGAAGCCGGTGTTACGGTCGGGGCCATAGTACTTAATGGTGTGCACGTGGGCAGCAGCCATCAGCTCGAGAGCCTCAGCCCAAGTCGAGCGCACTAAACCACCCTTACCGCGAGCATTCACGTAGCGGGAACGCTTAGCGGGGTCAGACACGATGGAGTGGAAGGCATCCACGGGGTCGCTGTGGATAGCCTTTGCCTCGCGGTACATCTCCAGCAAGGGACCGCGAATGTAGGGGTACTTCACTCGGGTGGGCGAGTAGGTGTACCAAGAGAAGGACGCACCGCGGGGGCAGCCACGGGGCTCGTACTCGGGACGATCGGGGCCGACCGAGGGGTAGTCAGTTTCCTGCGCCTCCCAGGTGATGATGCCGTCCTTGACATACACCTTCCAGGAGCAGGAGCCGGTGCAGTTCACGCCGTGGGTAGAGCGAACTTCCTTATCGTGGCTCCAACGGTCGCGGTAGAAGGCGTCACCTTCGCGGCCGCCTTCACGGAAGACGGCGCGGCCGTCGTCAGTCTCGTCCCAGCGGGAGAAGAACTTACCGAACTTAATCAGCTGATCGGTAAGGGGGCCGTCCGGGCCCTTAATCTGTGATGCTTGTTCCATACTGCCCAATATAACGGAAACTTGGCATGGAAAATACAGAATAAAAACCTAATCTAATTAAGAATTCAAAAGGTTCCTTAGACCGTAAGCCAGGCCGAAATTCCGCCTTCAAGCATGCGTACCGGACGGTCCTCTAGAGGTGCTATCTCACGCGCTGCTTCAACCGTTCTCGTATATCCGGTGCAGTAGATAACGATTTCTCGCGCATTTGGAGGGATTTTACGCCCAATTAGCGCCTTTAAATCACCCCTTCGGGACGATTCCATAATCTCTGTCAAGGGAAGATTGACTGCTCCCTCTATCGAAAAAGCAGCAAATTCGACTCGTTCCCGGACATCCAAAAGGGCAATCTTTTCGCTCTCCGGCATCGATTTCAGCTCTTGAGCGCTCACCCTAGAGGGGGAAGAAGGCGCAGAAGAGCCAGATAAATCATTTGGAATATTACGAATTATTACGTGATTTTGGGGCTTCTCACTCGTTTTCCGAGGTAATTTAGGGGTTTTCTTAGGCTCAGCTTGCGCACTAGCTACAAGGGGTATATATTCCCACTTCCCACCTAATGCAGAATATAGGCCTACCTCACCTATAAGGGGGCGTCCCACCCCCGTCAAAAGTTTCACCGCTTCCATAGCCATCGCAGCCCCCACGACACCAGCCATGGCCCCCACAACCCCCGCAATACTACACGAAGGCACACTTCCCTCCGCCGGAGCGTGCGGATAAAGATCTTCGTACACCGGACCATGACCAGCCCAGAAAACACTAAGCTGAGCATCAAAACCAAGAATGGCGGCCCACACGTGAGGAATACCAGCTCGAGCCGCCGCATCCGACACCAGGTAGCGCGACTCAAAGTTATCGCTACCATCAAGCACAAGATCCGCGCCAGACAGCAAATCATCAGCGTTCTCAGCAGTCAGGCGCGCGCGCACAGCATCAACCCGAATATGAGGATTCAGAGCACGAAGTGACTCTGCCGCCGACTCAGCCTTAGAATTTCCCACGCGGGCATACGTATGAATCACCTGGCGATGCAGGTTGGAAGTATCCACCCGGTCGTCATCAATCACAACGATATGCCCCACACCTGCACCCGCCAGATACAGCAGAGAGGGGGCGCCCAGGCCACCAGCCCCCAGCACCACCACGCGCGCACCCTTGAGAGCCAGCTGAGCCTCGTACCCCATCTCGGGCAGAATCAGCTGACGAGAGTAAAACGCACGCTCGGCATTGGAGAGTTCCTCGATGCCACGCGAAGAGACATGGGACATTGCTGCATCCTTTCTGAGGGGCATTCAGCGAAGCAATACATTGAGAAAAAGAAAGCCTGCCACAGAGGATACCTCTCTGGCAGGCTTATATGAAAACATAAGAATATGTAGAGTTGCGGATTAGCAGGGTGAGGTGTCCACACCAACCCACTCGATGCTTCCATCGAGCAACTCCTGCTCCTTCCAGATGGGCACACGAGCCTTCACCCGATCCGCCACCAGCTCGCAGGCATCGAAAGCGCGGCCGCGGTGAGCGGCTGCAGCCATCACGGTCAAAGCAGACTCACCGATGGCAATAGGGCCAACGCGGTGTACCGCCCACAGACGCACACCGTCCAGTTCAGCCGCCACCTCAGCAGCCACCTCAGCAATGTACTCGCGGGCCTGCGGATGCGCGCTGTACGATAGCCCGCGCACCGCGCTACCGTGATCGTGGTTTCGCACAATACCGTCGAAAATCACGAGGGCACCCATAGCCTCGGTCATCACCTCAGTCTTCGCGGCGGTGTACAGAGGCTCCAGTGGGGCCTCGGTAATATCGGTGAAGATGACGGTCGAGCCGCTGGGTTCAGCCCCCTGATCACCAGAATGATCCAGATGAGCCTCAGCAGGGGCCGCTGAATCAGCATTAGGCTTAGTGGTCATGGTAGTCCTCCATCTGGCGGCAAATGTGCTCAACCAGCGGGTCCAGGGTGGTCACGCCATCCTTCACACCGCCGCGCGAGCCCGGCAAGGTCATCACGAAGGTGCGGTCAATCACACCGGCCACACCGCGAGAGAGAACAGCTGAAGAGATGTTCTTCAGCCCGTTCATCCAGAAAGCATGCATGATACCGGGGATTTCCTTATCCAGGTGCGGGCGCACGGCCTCCACGGTCTGGTCATCGGTGTTCAGGCCGGTGCCGCCGCTGGTCAAGATAAAAGTCGGCAAATTACCGTTCTTCTTCCCCTCAGCCACCAGGTTGTTGAAGTAATCGATAATCTCGCGGTCCTCAATCACCACGGGGTCCGGAGTCTCGAAACCACGCGAGCGCAGCCACTCCACCGCGATGGGGCCGGACTTATCCTCGTAAATGCCGCGAGCCGCACGCGTCGAGGCAACAATCACCAGGCCGGTCAGGTTCTCGGGCATCGTGAAATCGTCGGTGCTCATTGAATACTTTCCTCCTTTGGGACGGCGCACCACTACGCCAGCCCCGTTTCTTCATTCTACGAGTCTGCACGCACGGACCAGTCGCCGGACTTACCGCCGCTCTTCTCCAGAACCCGAATATCGGTAATCACGGCGTGCTTGTCAACGGCCTTAATCATGTCAAAGACGGTCAGCGCAGCCGAAGAGACCGCGGTCAACGCCTCCATCTCAACGCCGGTCACACCGCGAGTCTTGACGGACGCCTCAATACGCACGAAATCGGGCCCACGCTCAAAATCCACCGTAATCTTACCCAAAGGAAGCGGGTGGCAGAGCGGAATAATCTCGGGAGTGCGCTTAGCACCCATGATTCCCGCAACGCGTGCTACGGGCAGGGCGTCGCCCTTGGGCAGGTCGGCATCAAAAATCTTCTCGATGACGTCCGCACGGGTGTGGACGGTCGCCTCAGCCACCGCGGTGCGAGTGGTTACGGACTTTTCCGTCACATCCACCATATATGCCGAGCCGTCGGCGCGCACATGGGTGAGGTCCTGTTCGGGGGTAGAGGTCATCATGTCTCCTGGAATCTACGCATCGACGTATCGTATTCGTCGATGAAGCACCGGGCAGGTCACCCCGGTACATCTCAAAGGGTATCTATTAAGCGTCGGTAAGGCGGATGCGGTGGTAGGGTACGGCCTCTCCCCCGCTGTACGTCACGCCCGGGGAAAGCTCAATGAGCACGTCGGCCTGGGCGGCGCGATGCAACAGGTGCGAACCGGAGAGAACATCCGGATACAGCTCCACGCGGTAGGTACCCGGCTCGGTTTCCACCATGGCGAGGGTTCCGCGCAGGAATTGGCGCTTAGCCGGCGGCGCAGTAAGCGGAGTGTCGGTCACCAGCACGCCGCGGGGTGCGTTATCAAGGGTGGCCTGCTCGGAGGCTACCGCGTGGGGTACACCGTAGGGGCCGCCAGCGCGCAGGTAGGGGCGCAGAATCAGCGCGTAGGAGATGAGGGTACTCACGGGGTTGCCGGGGAAGGAAATCATGGGGACGCGGTGCCCCTTGAAGTCCAGGACGTTCACGCCCTGGGGACCGCCGGGCTGCTGGCTCACGTGGCCGAACCATGAGACGGGCACCAGGATGTCCGCCTCGTGCGCCTTAGCGACGGCGTTACGCACAACCTCATACTTGCCGTGGCTAATACCGCCGGACGTAATAATGATGTCCGGTTTGAAGGATTCGTACTCGGCAGCCAGGCGGTGTAGCAGTTCAACGGGGTCGTCACCGATTGCGATGCGGCGAACCGTCGCGCCGTCCTCACGTAGCATGGCGCTGAGCATCGGACCGTTGGCATCAAAAATCTGGCCCTGTGCGAGGTCGTCCAGGGAGGCGTTATCCTCACCGGCCGTACCGGAGCGAATCTCGTCACCACCGGTGCATACCAACACGCGGGGTCCCGCCGCAACAGTCAACCGTGCATAGCCCTGGGAGGCGAGTGCCCCCAGCAGGGCGGGGGTGACACGCTCGCCGGCTCGGGCGAGCACCTGGCCGGTCACCACATCCTCACCGCGGCGGCGCACGAACTGACCAACACGACCGGCAGCCAGCTTAATCTTCTCGCTGGGGCGGCCGAAAGACTCGGGAAGGTCGGGGTACTCAATACGTTCCGACTGTTCCACGGGAATCACCGCATCATACCCTTTGGGGATGGGAGCGCCGGTCATAATCGGGTAGGTCAGGTCATCGGATGCGCGGGAACGCTGCAGGGGTCGACCCGCAGGAATCTCGCGGCCGACAGTAAAGACACGGTCCTTACGGTCGACAGCAGCCGCGGTGAGCGCGTAGCCATCCATCTGAGAGTTGTCGAAGCTGGGCACGTCCATACGCGCGGTAACGTCCTGCGCAAGGATTCGGCCTGCCGCATAATCAAGAGGAACGGTTTCCGCCGTGCCGATGAAGACCTCTCGCAGGAGAAGGGCCAGGTAGGCGCGGTATTCCTCGGTGCTGGGAGTTCCGTTGAACTCGGGAGCGATCATTGCGGTTCCTATCGTGCGACATACGGATATAAACAGTGTACGGTGCACGCGAGGGCGGGTAAATACAGTTCCACCTAAGGGGCCGCCCCCGTAACATAGCTAGCCGAGGCGCTCGCGTAGTTTCTTAAGTGTGCGAGCCAGGCCCAGCACGCCGAAGATTCCCAGGTAGAGGCTGATAAGGATGAGGGCACTACCCAGGGCACTCGGGAGGTCGCTACTGTTGATGGCCAGGTCAATCGCGAGGGGAATGGTCTGGGTTTTACCCTGCACGTTGCCGGCGAAGGTAACGGTTGCGCCGTACTCACCCAGCGCACGAGCAAAGGAGAGCAGGAAAGCGGTGGCAAGGCCGGGCGCTGCTAGGGGTAGGAGCACCTTAAAAGTCACCTCGGCCGGGCCGGCCCCCTCGACCAGTGCGATTTCCTCGTACTCGCGAGGAATAGCTTGCAACGTAGTAACCGCGGTGGCCACAAAGAAGGGAAGAGCCACAAAGGTCTGCGCAATAATCACCGCGTTCGAGGTGAAGGGGATCGAAATACCGGCCTGGTAGAGATACGAGCCAATCAGGCCTTTACGGCCCCAGAAGAAGAGCAATCCCAGACCAGAAACCACCGGGGAGAGAATCACCGGAGTGTAGATGATGGCGTAGAGGACCGCACCGAAACGGTGCAGGCGTGAACGATTCAGCACCTTGGAAAGGAGCAGAGAGATGGGAGCGCCCAGAAGACCGCAAATCAGGGTGGAGAGGGCAGCCGTCGAAAGCGAAAGGTTAGCAGCGCCCATCACTTGCGGAGTAAATACAGTCCCGAGTTGGCTCCACGGCACGTTAAGGAACAGCCCCAGGAGCGGGCCGGCAATTACTAGAAGACCGATGAACGCCGGAATGGTAAAGGAACGAGGAACCGACACAAAAAGATGGGCCGAAGATCGCGGCGCACGATGCGCAGGAGAAGAAACAGACATGGGTTCGTGAGAGGTTGGGCTGCAGAGGCGGTGAATGGGAGCGGGGCATCCCGCGGGTTAGAAGAGTAAAAGACGTGACGGGATGCGGCGGCACACTTCTATAAGGTACCGCCGCATCCCGGATTTTCGCGCAAGCCACTCACCGCTGAGTGAGTGGGTGAGCGTTTACAGACTACTTAGTGGTGGTGTTGAAGCCGTAGTCGGAGAGGATCTTCTTGGCCTCAGCGGAGGTCTTCAGCCACTCGTTGAACTTCTTAGCGGCGGCAGAGGATGCACCGGTCTTGCTCAGGGCTGCGGGGTACTCGTTGGGCTCAACGTCGGGCAGCTCGACAGAACCGAGGTTTGTGCCCTTCTTCTTGGCTGCTGCGAGGTCGGTTGTGTAGATGAAGCCTGCATCGGCGTTACCGGTGGACACCTTGGTGGCCACGTCGGTGACCTTACCCTCGGTGGTTGCGTTCTTGAGGGTGATGTCGTGCTTCTTCAGTTCCTGGTGTGCCAGGGTGCCGCAGGGAACGTCTTCCTTGCAGACTGCAACAACGCCGTTGGTGTTCTTCAGGTCATCAAGGCTGTTGATCTTGCCGGGGTTACCTTCAGCGGTGACCAGAACCAGCTTGTTGGTGACCAGAACGGTGGAATCGGAGCCGGAGAACTCGCCCAGCTTCTTAGCCTTGTCCATGTTCTTGGTGTCTGCAGTGATAAGCATGTCGGGGGTTGCACCCTGCTCGATCTGGGTGACGAGCTTTGCGGAGCCCTCGTAGACGAAGGTGATGTCGACACCGGGGTTAGCTGCCTCGTAGGCCTTCTCCAGGTCAGCACCCGCGTTGTTCAGGGATGCTGCGGCGAAGACCTGAATCTTGCCGGAGGATGCCTGAGATGCAGCGGAGGAAGAGGCCTGGGAAGAGCCGCAACCGGTCAGGGCCAGGGTTGCAGCAGCCAGTGCGCTAAGAGCGGCGAGAGGAGTCTTCATGAAAGTACTTTGTCCTTGAACTAGTCGTATTAGTTGCATGAGGTGAGGTGCTCCACGCGAGGCTTTTGTGACAATTTGTGTACGCCCCTAGCTTGCGTACACGATGGCACGTTATCGCGGCTTCTTTAGGTCACCGCGAATGTAACTTACCCTTCACACACTATGTAACGGGCCCTCGAACGTGGAATAATCATATTGTTACCCGAAATATACTAATTTTCCACATAGGTTTTCCATGGCGTACACGGCAGATTCCGCCCGCTCTCAGCTGATTGCGGGCCCTTTGTTAAGCACCTTATCTTCTGTAGATAACAACGGTGCTGCTTTTGTGACGCCTCAAAAATCTGAGACCTCCCTAAAGTCGCGGAGGAAGCTCCCAAATATTACGAACAGCGGTCCGCTCCTCGACCGATGGGGACGCATCGCAACTGACCTTCGCATCTCATTAACCGATAAATGTAATCTTCGTTGCATTTATTGCATGCCGGCCGATGGATTGCAGTGGCTCCCCAAGGAAAACCTACTTTCGGCCGAGGAGATTGCACGCCTTGCAGATATCGCTGTCTCTCGACTGGGCGTCGAAGAGATTCGCTTCACAGGCGGTGAACCCCTCGTTCGCGCAGATTTGGTCGACATTATCTCCCGCATCCATCAGAAGCACCCCGAGGTGCCCCTGTCCATTACGACTAACGGCATCGGCCTGGACAAGCGCGCCACCGCCCTCGCCGAGGCAGGTCTAACCCGCATCAACGTCTCGCTGGACACCATCTGCCGCGAAACCTTTGCCGAACTCACCCGCCGCGACAAGCTGGAGGCTGTACTCAAGGGTATCGACGGCGCTGCCGAAGCCGGCCTGTGGCCCATCAAGATTAATGCCGTGCTGATGCCCGGACTCAACGATGGGCAGGCACCGGAGCTCCTGGAGTGGGCTCTCAAGGGTGGCTACCAGCTACGCTTCATCGAGCAGATGCCTCTGGACGCAGATAACCGCTGGACCCGTGAGGGCACCATCACCGCCGCCGAGATTCGCGAGAAGCTTTCGGCCGCCTACGTGCTCGGTTCAGTACGCGAAGCACGCGGCGATTCTCCTGCCCGACTGTGGGAGGTCTACCCGCTCGGCACTGCCCTGGATGAGTCCGGGTTCCCCGTCGACAGCACCGAATCCCTGGGCCGCGTGGGCATCATCGCTTCGGTGACCGAGTCCTTCTGTGGCGCCTGCACCCGCACCCGCCTGACGGCCGACGGCAAGATTCGTTCCTGCCTCTTCTCCGACACTGAGACCGACCTCATGCAGCTCTTGCGCTCCGGCGCCACGGACGATGAGCTGGCCCTGCGCTGGCGTGAAGGTATGTGGTTCAAGCCCCGCGCTCACGGCAAGGAAGACGCAGATTTCGATATTGAGGAATTTGCCAAGGCAAGCCGCTCCATGAGTGCCATCGGAGGCTAGCCCCTCCCCGACTCGGGCTTCCTCTTGTTTTTCGCACCCTCTCGTATAGCATTAGGAGCATGATGCAGGTTCATTTCTTTGCTGCCGCACGCGCGGCGGCAGGCACCGCTGAGCTGTCGGTAGCCCCGAATGAAATTGACTCGCCGACTCTAGGCTCGCTCATCGCGCACCTGGGCCGGGAGCTGACAGGAACCACCCCCTCCGGCCTGACCCTGGCGCAGGTTATGGAGCAGTGTTCCTTTCTAATCAATGGCACCCGTTCTGATGCCGACGCGCCGCTGACCGATGGCGATCGAGTTGACGTCCTTCCTCCCTTCGCGGGCGGTTAGAATGAGCGATTCTTCTATGCCCTCGGATGCGGTCCCACCGATTCTTCCCGAGTATCCCGAGTTCTCCTGCGCCGCGGTTATCGTGGCCGGTGGACAGTCCAGCCGTCTGGGGCACGTGCCCAAGGCCTCGCTCTCGGACGGCACGAGCACGCTCCTTGACTGCGCCCTGCAGGCCGTGAGGCAAGCCTCGCCGCGAGTTGTGGTCGGACCCGATACTCTGCCCGTCCCCTCCGACGTTCTACTCACCCGAGAAGACCCGCCCTTCTCCGGCCCGGCCGCGGCTATTCACGCCGGCCTAGAACGTGTGGCGGCCCAATGCGAGGATTCCAGCACCCCCGCACCGAAGTGGTGTCTCATTCTGGGCGTTGATACCCCGCGCATCGCTCCCGCGGTACAGCTACTTATGCGTACCGCCGCGGTCAGTGACGCAACTACCCAGCCTCCGCTCCCCGAAGAGGACTCCCCCGCGTCTGAGGGCTTCTGGGGGATCTCGGAGGGCATCTACCAGCCGCTGGTGGGTATTTACCGTTACAAGAGCATCCGTTCGGTATTCTCTGAGGGCACCACCGATGCCTCCGTCCGTTCTTTCCTGCGCCGTCTCAACCCGGTCAGCGTTAAGCTCTCCGCCCAGCACACCGCCGATGTCGATACCTGGGAGCAAGCGGAGCAGCTGGGGTACACCACTTCCCTGTGGTCTAGCTACTAGATCCATCCCGCTACCACGGGCATATACTTTCACGGCCGCATTGGGCCGCTTCAGCACACACGAGGTACCATGTCCCACCATATTCCCGCCGTCTCATGGGATCAGGCGCGCGAGCTACTGCACGCCGCTGGCACACAGGCCGCCCCGGACACCAAGACCGAGGCTCTTCCCCTCTTGGCGACGATTGACCATTACCTGTCCGAAGACGTTCACGCGATGATGCCGGTGCCGCACTACAGCTCCTCCGCGATGGACGGCTACGCTGTGGCGGGCAATCCGCCCTGGCGTCTGGTGCAGCCTTCCTATCCGGAGGATTCTCGAGCCAATATTCACCGCCTGACCGTGCCGATTAGTCCGGGCGAGGCCACCCCGATTCTGACCGGCGGTCTCATTCCCGAAGGCACCGAGGCTATCGTGCGCGAGGAGCACACCAGCAACTACGAGGGAACCGATTCCCTAGCCTCCACGGATACCCGCGCTAGCATCCACTACCTGGAGATGGCCGAAGGGTTCAAACCGCCTGCTGCAGGAACTGATATTCGTTTCGCTGGCGTAGAGTTGCAGCATGGTGATTACCTGGCTCGCCACGGCGAGCGCATCTCCTCCCGAATGGCCGCGTTCCTGGGCACAAACGGTTTTGACGAGTTGCCCGTCTATGCGCCCATCCCGGTGCGTTGCGCGTTCACCGGCAATGAGGTGATTACTTTTGGCTTACCCGACCCGGGTCAGGTGCGCGACGCTTTCGGCGGTTTCGTGGAGCATGCCATCGCCGCGACCGGATGCGAGGTCCGCCCTTCGGCCCGTCTGGCAGATGTCGAGTCCGAGTTCTCGACCTTTCTGACGACCTCTACCGCGCGCATCCTGGTGTTTACGGGTGGTTCGAGCACCTCGGGCGTGGATATGGTGCGTAAGGCTCTCAACGATTTGGGGGCGACCTATATCTTTGAGTCTGTAGATGTGCGTCCGGGCCACCCGGCCTTGGCCGCGAGCCTGCCGGTGCCCGAAACCGGACCGAATGCCGGTCGTCAGCGTTTCGTACTGGGCCTTCCGGGTAACCCACTGGCCGCTTACACGGCTCTTTATTCTTATCTGCCGCCTCTACTGGCCGGCCTGCGTTCCATGCCCCTGCCTGCGGCGGATACGGCCGTTCTTGCCGAGGATGTTCCCACGCTGCGCAAGGCTGTGACGACTCGTCTGGTGCCCGTCCGGGTGACCGAGGGCGTTGCTTACCCGCTACCGAAGTCGGCTTCGCACATGCTGTCTTCCCTTGCTGCCGCCACGCACTTTGCGGTGCTTGATGACTCCACGGTGACTGGCGGTGCGCATCCGGCGGGTTCCCGTGCGCGCATTATTCCGGTTTTCTAAACCTGTTGCTGGGGGGGGCTTCGTGGTGGAGGGGAGAGCCGATTCGGCTGTCGGCGTTGTCGGAGGGCTACCCTTCAGGGGTATAGTTAGTAGAGATATGTCAATCGTTTAGCATATCTTGATTCATCCATTAAGGAGCCCCGTGGCGAAGCCTAAACTCAGTGACGTTGCCGCATTGGCGGGCGTCTCCCCCACTACCGTATCCCGCGTGCTCAACAACCGTGGCTACCTGAGCGAAGCCACCCGCACCAAGGTGCACGAGGCCGTCCAACAACTCGGCTACCGCCCCAACGCCATCGCCCGAAGCCTGCAGGGCCGACGCTCGCAGACGGTAGGTCTTATCTTCCCCACCGTAGCCAACCCCTTCTACGGGGAGATGGTGTACCAGCTCGAGAACCACCTGGCCGAGGCCGGGTACAGAGTCATTCTCTGCAATAGTGAAGACCACCCTGAGCAGGAGAAACGCTATCTCGATATGCTCTTCGCCAACCAGGTGGACGGCATCATTAGCGGCGCCCATTCAGACGCGCTCGTGAACGTACCTCATGCTCAGGCTCCCCTGGTGACAGTAGACCGCCTCGAGACCGGTTTCTACCCGAATATCCGCTCCGATAACTACGGCGGCGCACGCGCAGCCACGGAGCATCTTATCGCCACGGGTGCCCAGACAATTGTGCACGTAACCTCCACCCTGGGCCAGCATAATGAGCGCCAACGCGGTTACCGCGAAGCCATGCTTGAAGCGGGCCTGACCCCTGAGTTCGCAGAGCTTGGCTTTCACTCATCCCTCGACTATAAACGCGAGACGCTATATCGCTATCTGGATGAACGGACTGACAGCATCAACCCCGTGGAGGCGGTCTTTGCCTCCAACGACAACTACGCCGCGTTAGCCCTGGGGTGGGCACACACGCACAACATCCGCGTTCCCGAAGATTTCCAGGTGATTGGTTACAACGGGACGCAGAGCGTTCGGCTACTCCTGCCGGAACTTGCAACCGTCATTCAGCCCATCGAGAAAATCGCTCGACGGGCCGCCCAACGCCTACTGGGACTCATCGAGAGGCAGGATGCCCCGGTTACCTCCGGGATGCCAAATAGCGCAGTCCCCGGGGATTCCGCGTATCTTCCCGGGGATATACTCCCCGTCACGCTGTATTTGGGGAGCACCATACGAGCCATTCCCAATCTCTCATCCAAAGAGCCGAACGGCTTGAGGCCCGACGAGCCGCGATAGCCTTTCCGCGTTTTACAAAGCCGTGCCCCGCCGCTCCATGTGCATGGAGCAGCGGGGCACATCTTTGCTGTTGAATACCCGGGTCAAACCCAGAATGTTACGTTAAGCCTGAGCGGCGGCGCGAGCGACGACCTCCGCGGGGCCGGTTGCGGGGTACACCATGCCAACTGCATGAGCCTTCGAGAAGACGCCTTGGAGCGGTCCGAGGGAGAGGAATCCACGGCGCTCATAGAGGCGAGCACTGTCATAGGTCGATGCTTCGAGGTAGGCTGGGTACCCCTCAAGACGAGCAATGCCATAGTCGAGGAGTTTGGTGCCAATACCGCGGCCGCGCAGCCCCTCCAACACGCCAATATTGAAGAGATACCAGTGCTTGTACGAGGGGCGGTACTTGAGCAGATGTAGCTCCATCATGATGGCCCGGACCAGGGTAATCGGCCCCAGCCCACGGTAGTAGGCGCTAACCTGCTTGATTTCGTTAAGGAATGACCCTTCCTGGGACTCCGGGTTATTCCAGAGGCAGACACCAACGATCTTGCCCGAGGAATCATCCAGAGCGACGTCAATCCGTCCGCGATCCTTGAAGTTACCGTAAACCTGCAGGGTCATAATTGCGCGGAGCTTTTTCATCTCCTTTCGGCGGTTTTTGCCACCGATGATGGCCATCATGGCAGGGTCGCCATCGAAGGCCGAGATGAGCACCTCCACTACCTCCGAGTACTCGTGAGGTTCGGCGGTACGGACGGTATAGGATTCGGAGGACATATTCACCCTTTACAAAAGCTTGAAGTCTACATAAATATTAGCTGTATTCCGTCCTCCTGGCTAACGAATCATACCTAATCAAGACATTTTACATACGTATGCATGGATCACCGTCAGTAAATATTGCACCATTATGCATAATTTATACGAATACTTATTCATTTCTTATATTCGAATTTTCCATAAAGAAATGAACACCCCGCATCATTCCAAGGGAAAGATACAGGGTGTTCAAAAGCAGAGAGTTTATCTACTCACTCAATGTACAGACTATGCGTTAGCCTTTGCCTTCAGTGCAACCTTCAGAAGCGAATCCGCATTAGTCACAGAAGCGCCCGAAACCTGAGCATCTTCAACCGAGGCAGCCGCCTTCTTAGAGTTGGTAATCACCATGGGGGTTACCAGCAGATAGCCGGCATCCTTAATAGCGGGAATATCAAATTCAGCAATAACGTCGCCACGCTTGACGGTGTCGCCCTTAGCAACCTTCGGGGTGAAGCACTGACCGTCCAGCTCCACGGTGTCCATACCGATGTGCATCAGCAGGTCCAGACCGTCCTCGGTACGCAAACCATAAGCGTGACCGGTGGGGAAAGCGACGGTAATCTTGCCGTCAGCCGGCGCGTAGAGCTTACCCTCGGTGGGCTCGACCGCGATGCCCGCGCCCAGCGCGCCGGAGGAGAAGGTGGGATCCTTGACGTCAGCCAGCAGAACCACGGAACCGATCATGTGGGAGCCGATTTCGACGCTCTCGCCAGCTTCAGCTGCTACGGCAGTAGCGGGGGCTGCGGCAGCCGCCACGGGAGCCGCAGCAGCGGGTGCCTCAGCTTCCTCAGTGTTGCCAGCTTCAACCTTCTTACCCCAGATGAAGGATGCAACGAAAGCGATGACGGTGGTCAGGACGAGGCATCCCAAGAAGCCCGGGATACCTGCACCGACGGTTGCTTCAATCGAGGGGAAGCCAAGGTAACCAGCAGCGCCCAGCTTACCCGCCTTAATTCCAAGAATAGAGGTAACCATCGAACCAATACCCGCGGAAATGATTGCAATGTAGAAGGGCCAGCGCAGAGCCAGGTTAACACCGAACATTGCGGGCTCGGTAATGCCCAGGAACGCGGAGGGGGCGGCTGCCGAAGCAATACCCTTAATCTTCTTGTTCTTGGTGGTCAGTGCGACACCGGCTGCGGCAGCACCCTGAGCCACGTTAGACATGGAGGCAACGACGAAGATGAAGGAACCGCCGGTTGCCCACAGGCTCATCTCGATGGGCGGGAATGCCTGGTGCATACCGGTCATCACGATGAATGCGTAGAAGGTACCGAAGATCAGACCGCCGAGCGGGCCGGCAACAGTGTAGAGCCAGTTGATACCTTCACCCAGCCAGGTGCCCAGCTGGAACATCGGGGGTCCAACCAGCAGGAAGGTCAGGAAGCCGGTGATGAGGATGGTCAGGGTCGGGGTGAAGATGAAGTCGATGGTGCCCTTGAGAACCTTGTGGAAGAACTTCTCAACGTGGGACAGGATAAAGGCAACCAGCATGATGGGCAGCACGGTACCCTGGTAGCCCGCCTGCTGAACCTGCAGACCGAAGAGGTTCCAGTACTTCATCGGGTCGGAGCCTTCAGCACCCGCCAGGGATGCTGCGACGCTGTAGCCGTTCATCAGTGCCGGGGAGACCATTGCGGCACCCATGGTCAGACCCAGGTAGGGATTACCACCGAAGACCTTGGTGGCGGAGAAGCCGACCAGCACGGGCAGGAAGGCAAAGGGAGCAGCGGAGAGCAGGTTAACAATATCCGCGAAGTCAGCCCACTCAGGGAAAAGTTCAATAACAGCCTGAGGACCGAAAATACCCTTAGAGGTCAGGAGGCTATTGAGCGCCATCAGCATACCGCCACCGACCAGAACCGGGATCAGCGGCACGAAGATGTCGGCGATGGTCTTGATGAAGCGGGAGACAATATTGCCCTGCTTGGAGGCAATTTCCTTGAGTTCGTCCTTGGACGCCTCGGGTGCACCGGCGGCGATCAGGTACTTGTGCACCTCGTTGACGTCGCCGGGGCCGACGATAATCTGGAACTGGCCAGCGTTGAGGAAGCTACCCTTGAGGTCTTCGTCGTTGTCGATTGCTGCCTGGTCGATCTTATCCTGGTTCTTCAGGACGAGGCGAAGGCGGGTTGCGCAGTGCGCGGCTGCAACGATATTGCCGGCGCCACCGACGTCCTTCAGCACGCGCTGTGCCACTGACTTGTGGTCCACGCTCGCTCTCCTTTGTTTGGAGCACCACCGGATGATGCTTTGTGAATGAGTTGGGGCGATATGTCTGTGTGTGCATGTCACGTATATGTCATACGTTTGACATATCAGGTGTAAAACATGGTATCACGCGGAATAATGCAAAGCGAGGGCCCACCCTCTCATGAGAGTGAGCCCTCCGGCACATTTATTTACTTTCCGCTCGGCTCTCACGAACATCAGCCCATGGAAGAGCCAGGGTAACCTAGAGACGGCCGTACTCCAGAGACAGCACCTCGCCACCGGTCAGACGAACGCGACGCTTATCACCCTTGAAGAAGGTGCGAGCGGTCATAACCTCAGCACCCATGGACGCGACCAACTTACCGCCCACATACAGCTCGGTAGCCGAACCGTCTACCAGCAGGTCAAACTCGCGAATCTTCGAACGCTTCAGGGTGCGGCGACGCAGGCTACCACCCTCGGTGTAGCGAGTACCGCCACGGTCCATCTGCACAAAGTCCTTATCCAGCACAATACTCAGTGCCACGCCGTGGGTGTCCTTAATCTTCAGCTTCACGCGCTCATCAGCCACATTTACACGGCCGCGCAGACGGAAGGTCAAGGCATTCTTCAGCTCCACGAGCTTACCCTTCTCCTCCTCGCGGTACAGCGGCTTCATCTCCATCGCGTCATTCAGCTGCGGAACCGGACGCTGGAAAATCTTGCCGTTGCGCAGGTGCAGCTCACGCGGGTAGGTGAACATGTGCACCCAACGGTGGCTCCACGAAGGCAGGTCATCCTGGTCTGCGTTACCCAGCCAGGCAATCATCACCGGGGCATCACCGCTTGCGGTATGCGGCGCCTCCGGGTCAGCGCTCAGGCCGGTCCCCGAAATGGTCTGCGGGGCGTAGAACTCAAAACCCGCATCCAGCTCAGTGAAGGGTGTCTCTACCTTAAACTTGAGGGTCTCGTTATCCAGCGAGCCCACGATGTAACCGCTCTGGAAAATATTGTTGTACTTCTCTCCCAGCGGCTCTAGGCCCTGCGGACTAAAAATCAGCACATCACGCAGTTCACCGGTCAGCTCATCACGCAGAGTCAGCAACGAGGGACACTCGAACATATAACTACCCTTGAGGGTCTTGTCCTTAATGCCAATCTCCCCGCGGAAGGTCCACTCGCGGCGGTCCTCGGAGGTGTACACCACCACGGCACCGGTCAAATCCTCACGCTGCGCGCCAATGACCATCCACCAGCGGCCGTCACGCTGGAACACATGCGGATCACGGTAGTGGGCGGTGTAGCCCTTCTCGGGTCCGGAAATCAGCGGGGGCAGCTGGCGAGTCGGCTTAGCATCCTCACCTGCGGTGGCAAGAATCTGGTACGTCTCGCGGTTGCCCTTGGAATCCTTGACGTTACCGGTGTAGAAGAACTCAAAACCACCGGGAACCTTAATTCCAGAACCCGAGTAGCAACCATGCGAGTCGTAGCGGCTATCCGGAACCAGCGCGGTACCCTCATCGGTCCAGTGAGTCAGATCCTCGCTCACGGCGTGACGCCAGTACACCATACGTTCGGGGTGCAGAGGCGAGTACTGATAGAAAGCATGGTAGCGCTTGCCGTCAAAGACAAGGCCGTTCGGGTCGTTCAGGCGGCCTACCGGAGGAGCCAGGTGCAGTGCGGGGTAGTCACGATCTTCGCGAACCCCGGCACCAAAAGCCTCCAGAATCTGCTGAGCCTCCGCCGCCAGGTCACGGGCGGGGCGGGGCGAGGACTTCTGATTCTTTTTCTTCTGCTCGCTCATGTCTTATCCGTTTTCGTCAGGGAGAATGTCTGGGTTATCTCATCCCATCATACGGCACCCCGAGCCTCCCTACCCGGCCGAGGAGAGAGGCACCACAGAGGCCGTTAAATGCCGCAGGGCGGCACATCCGTAAGGATGTACCGCCCGCGTAAGAATCGAGAAGAAGTCGATTACTTGAGGGTGACGGATGCGCCGGCAGCCTCGAGCTGCTCCTTAGCCTTCTCAGCGTCTTCCTTGGAAACGCCCTCGAGCAGGGTCTTGGGAGCGCCGTCAACCAGGTCCTTTGCTTCCTTCAGGCCGAGGGAGGTCAGGGCACGAACTTCCTTGATCACTGCGATCTTCTTGTCGCCAGCGGACTCCAGGACAACGTCGAACTCGGACTTCTCTTCAGCAGCCTCGCCTGCTGCGCCGCCTGCGACAACTGCAACGGGAGCAGCTGCGGTGACGTCGAACTCTTCCTCGAATGCCTTAACGAACTCGGAAACCTCAACCAGGGACAGTTCCTTGAATGCTGCAATGAGTTCTTCGATGGACAGCTTAGCCATTGTTTGGCTCCTTCACTATCTGGTGCGGACTGACGTCCGCGGTGTAAATCTTCAGTACCTACCCGAAGGTCGGTCAAATTTAGGGTGCGTTACACGATATTCGCGTTCACGCTGCTGAGTATCTCAGCGCTGGTGCAGTAGCACGAAAGGGGCTTATGCCTCTTCCGATGCCTCCTCGGCAGCAGCGGGAGCTGCGCCTTCCTGCTCCTCCAGCTTGACGCGCAGTGCGTCCACAACCTGTGCGATGCGTGCGATGGCAGCCTTTGCGCCACCTGCAACCTTGGACAGCAGAACCTCGCGGGATTCCAGGTCTGCGTAACGCTTGACGTCGTCCTCGGAAAGAGCGGCACCTTCGTAGTAACCGTTCTTCACAATCAGCTGGGGGTTAGCCTTGGCGAAGTCACGCAGGCCCTTAGCAGCATCAATCAGGTCGCCCTTGATGAATGCCAGTGCGGAGGGACCGTGGAGGTGGCCTTCGAATGCGTCGATGCCAGCTTCCTTAGCTGCGATAGCAGCCAGCGTGTTCTTCACCACGGCGTATTCGGTCTCTGCACCGAGTGCGCGACGCAGCTCCTTGAGCTGTGCAACAGTGAGACCGCGGTATTCGGTCAGGATGACTGCGTTCGAAGCTTCGAAGAGTTCCTTCAGCTCGGATACTGCAGCGATCTTTTCCTGAGTCGCCATGGTAGTTCCTTCTTCCGATTCTTGTAAGGTCGCCGGTAGAGCCTCGAAGCACTATTGCAAGCAATAAAAAATGCCTCGACGCGTAGGCGTACGAGGCACGATAGACGGAACCCTCGAGGGGTTATCGGCTATTCACTTCGAGTTCACCTACGCGGGCGGCGATTTCTTGAGGGAAATCAGCTCTTATCAGAACCCTGTCCTCGACCTCCACCGGGATGGGGATAAAGGACATAGTTCTAGACCGGCGGTCTTTGGTTCGTTTATCATCTCAGGTTCTCGAACAGGTCGCAAGTTAAAACAAGAAAATCCCGCCGTTAAGCGGGGTTAATCACTTAAAAAGCTCATAACCCCCGCCAACAGCGGGATCTATCGGCCTCAGCACAACGCCAATCAGCCTATTCGCCCAGGTAGAAGCGCTTACCCTCGGAGAAGAGGAAGCACCGCTGCGGGGCGACGGCCAGACGTACCGTACTACCGATTGCGTAGGAGATTCCCTCAGCATCAGAAACGAAGAATTCCAGCTCCTGACCGGCCGGCACCCGCACCGAGTATTCAGCCTCTTCAACATTCGAGGGCTCCACGGGGTGTCCGTCCTCCCCCAGCTGCTCCGAAGCCACCGGCAAAGTTGCGGTCTCGCTCAGAGCCGCACGGTAGAGCATGCCACCCACCAGGTGACGCTGCCCCAGAACCTGCGCCGGCAGGACGCCGTGCGATTGTTCGGCATCTCCCTCACCCAGTTCATAGAAGGAAGAAGCACGAATCGCCAGGCGGCAATCAGCAGGCAGAGAAGCTTCGGGTTCAATATCCAGCAGATTCAGAGCAGGAGCCGAAAGCAGCTTCGCCACCTGCAAAGTGTGAGGATAATCCAACAGGCGGCCCGGAGTATCCACCTGCACCAGGTAGCCGGAATCCATCACCGCCACGCGATGACCCAGCATGAGCGCCTCGTTCTGATCGTGAGTCACATACAGACCCGTGAAACCGTAACGCTCGTGCAGACGCACAATGTCGGCCCGGATACTCGCACTCATCTCCTCATCAACACTGGCCAGGGGCTCGTCAAAGAGAACCACAGGGGCACGACGAATGAGAGCACGCGCAATACCCACACGCTGCGCCTGACCACCCGACAGCTGCGAAGGCTTACGGTTCTCCAGCTCCTCAAGCTTCAGAGCGGCCAGCAACTCGCGGTAATAGTCCATATTGGCCTCACCCGAAAAAGCACGCAAACGCGTAGGGAAGAGAATATTATCCTTCACGCTCAGGTGCGGGTACAGAATCGGGCGCTGGAAGACCACACCCACCGAACCGCGCTCCAGAGGCTGACCGCCGTAGGTTACCCGACCCGTCGTGGGATCCTCCAGCCCAGCAATAATACGCAGCAGCGTCGACTTACCGGTGCCCGAAGAACCCACCAGCGAAATCATCTCGCCGGGCCGAACATCCAGGTCAATCTCACGCAGAACCGTAGTATTAGCCCCAAAAGTTTTAGAAATACCCCGGATGTGCAGCCCGTCAAAGGACTCCTCAGATGCGATAGCTCCGGGAGCAGCAGAAGAAGAGCGATGAGGAGGTACAGAAGTCATTCCCTCATTATGGATGATTCACTCCTCCGCTCGACCCCACGCAAGATAAGAAACGTCATAAAACGGCAGGTTTCGCGCAGGCAAGCGGCCTAGCTCGGGCGCACCAGCAGGCGCCCCTTGACAGCCAAGTACAGCGTGCCCAGCCACAGGAAAACAAGAAAAGCTGTACCGATTACCGTCAACGCCGGGGCCACCAGTCCCAGCGAGCCCACAGAAACCAGCCGAATACCGCTCGCAGCCATAGAAGCCATACCGAAGGAGAAACCCCACATGCTCATTGAGAAGCCTCCCTCAAGAGCCCAGGGGAGCAACCGCATCAGGAAAATCAGCTGCAAAATGCCGTAGCCGGTCAGCACCAGGAAGAACCAATCCACCGTGCCACCGTTAGCCGCAAGGTAGGCGTTACCACCCACAAAAGGCGGGGCCATCTGAATACCGATGACACCACGCTCCCCCCGAGGTAAAGGGGTCAGGGTGCGCAGGCGGCTCAGAATCGCGGCCTCGACACTGAACCACGAAATCAAACCCGCACCAAAGAAGAGCATCGCCATATCATGCCAACCCACGAACCCCATGGCTGTAGCCGTCGCAAAATTCGTGGCCACAGTCGGCAGATACAGCACCGGCGAGGCAGCCTCGGGAGCACACCCACCACGCCAGGTTCCAGCAATGCGGTGAGTCGCAAAATACAGCTGACCTACCGCCCCCAGCGTTACCAAGGTAAGAGCCGGCGCCTCGGCGTAAGGATAGAGAGAAGCCCCCACCTGCGCCGTCGTGGCAGGAATCAACGAAAAGAAACAGGTACGCGCAGGATGCTCCCAAAAACTGCGCACCCACGCGCGGTACTTCACCACCGCGTGAACCAAGACAGCCACAAGAACCAGCCACACTACGGCGTTAAACGCGAGGATGCTCTCCCCCACCCATCCAGGAGCCATACCTTTGGAGGCTCCGGTACGCCAAGCAGCACCCAGCGCACCGGTACCCAGTGCCACAGCAAAATAGTTGACCGGCAGGCTAAGACCGCGGCGGGCTATCCGCACGTTCTGGGTAGAAGAAGACATAGGCTCTATCTCTCGTTCTTGATGGGGGGGTGAAGAGGATGCGTACGGAGCTTCCTTTAAAATCGGTTGGAGTGGTGCCGAAGCAATCACAGCCAGGAGTTCATTTTACGTTTCATATCTATAGAAGCTAGAAGTTCATGACGTACTTTAACCGCTTCTCACCACCCGAGGTCATGCTTTGTCATATAAACCAGCGCATAAAAATCGCCCCCGACGTTCGCACGTCGGGGGCGATCACTAGCGAATGCTAGACGCTACAGGTGCATACCTTAGGCAGCAACGGCAGCCGGATCAACGGGGATGCCGGGGCCGAAGGTGGTAGCAACAGTTGCCTTGGAGATGTAACGGCCCTTAGCCGAAGAGGGCTTCAGACGGTTGACCTCTTCCAGGGCTGCCTGGAAGTTCTCCTCGAGCTGCTCAGCGGTGAAGGAAGCCTTACCGATGATGAAGTGCAGGTTGGAGTTACGGTCAACGCGGAAGTCAATCTTACCGCCCTTGATGTCTGCAACAGCCTTTGCAACATCCATGGTCACGGTACCGGTCTTGGGGTTCGGCATCAGGTTACGGGGACCCAGAATCTTACCCAGGCGACCAACCTTACCCATCATGTCGGGGGTTGCAACCGCTGCGTCGAAGTCGGTCCAGCCGCCAGCAATCTTTGCAATCAGCTCGTCGGAACCAACGAAGTCAGCGCCAGCTGCCTCAGCCTCAGCAGCCTTGGGGCCTGCTGCGATAACGACCACGCGAGCGGTCTTACCGGTGCCGTGGGGCAGGTTCACGGTACCGCGAACCATCTGGTCTGCCTTACGGGGGTCAACGGACAGACGCATTGCAACCTCAACGGTTGCGTCGGTCTTGGTGGAAGAGGTTTCCTTCGCCAGGGCAACTGCCTCAGCGGGGGTGTAGAACTTACCCTCTTCAATCTTGGCTACAGCTGCCTTGTACGCCTTGCTGCGCTTTGCCATCTGCTTTTCTCCTTATGCAGTTGTGGTCTCGTGAGCCGCGCTCGGCTCTGCCACATCCCGTCCATACGACGGGCATTTACAAGTTCTGTGTAGAAAATCTACGGTGCCGATCACTCGGCTCTTCGGACTAGCCGAAATTACTCGACGGTGATACCCATGGAACGAGCGGTACCCGCGATGATCTTGGATGCAGCATCCAGGTCATTTGCGTTCAGGTCGGGCATCTTGGTCTCTGCGATCTCGCGCACCTGAGCCTCGGTCAGCGAACCAACCTTGGTGGTGTGAGGAACAGCGGAACCCTTAGCAACGCCAGCAGCCTTCTTGATCAGCTGAGCAGCCGGAGGGGTCTTGGTGATGAAGGTGAAGGAGCGATCCTCGTAGACGGTAATCTCAACGGGGATGATGTTACCGCGCTGCGACTCGGTTGCAGCGTTGTATGCCTTGCAGAACTCCATGATGTTCACACCGTGCGAACCCAGTGCGGGGCCGACGGGGGGAGCCGGGTTAGCGGCGCCTGCCTGGATCTGCAGCTTAATGAGGCCAGTGACCTTCTTCTTGGGAGCCAATGTAGGGTCCTTTTCTTAGCTGGGAACCGACGCACAGGAGCGTACGCCGGCAGGGTGATGACCGTGGCGCGGCCATCGGTGTGCACGCACGAAAGCGTAACGTGCGCATACACAAACCAACATTCTAGCGTTAATCCATCACTTAATCCAGTGCTCACCGGTATTCGCTAACATCCGAGGCGCGTGCTGGAGTGAACGACCGGCGACGGGGCCGAAAAAGGGTGGGTTAACGCAGAGCGAACCCGGCCCCTCTCGGGTACCGGGCTCGCTCATCGCTCACGTTGAGCTCTACAGCCTCGTTAGATTTTCTCGATCTCAGTGAAGCTCAGGGTCACAGGGGTGTCTCGCCCGAAGACGGAAATCATCACGACAATCTGCTGAGCCTCAGCCTTAATCTCAGACACGGTGGCGTCCATGCCCTCGAATGCGCCGGACTTCACGCGGACGTTCTCACCCACAGTGTAGTCGGACTCAACGACAGGCTTGGAGACAGGCAGACCCTGGCTCTGTTGCTGCTCCTCGAAGACGGGCAGGAGCATCTCGAAGACTTCCTCCATACGTAGCGGAACCGGGTTGTATGCATCCTGGCCCACGAAGCCGGTCACACCCGGGGTGTGGCGCACAACGCCCCACGAGTGGTCGGTCAGTTCCATACGGACCAGCACGTAGCCGGGAACGCGCACGCGACGAATGGTCTTCTTCACGGTGTTCTTGAACTCGACCACGGTCTCCATAGGAACCTGGACCTCGAAGATCTCGTCCTCGGCCTCAAGGTTCTGGATACGGGTCTCGATACCGGTCTTCACCTTGTTCTCGTAACCCGAGTAGGTGTGCACCACGTACCAGTCGCCCACCTGACGGCGCAGCTTCGACTTGAATTCCTCCAGAGCGTCGACTTCCTCAGCTGCTTCAACAACCTCGGTAGCCTCCTCGGCCAGCTGCTCAGCAGCCTCGACCTCTTCGGCAGCCTCAGCAGCGGCTACCTCGACCTCTTCAATCTCGGATACCAGTTCCTGCTCGGACACGTCGCTCCTACTTTCTATCGTTTACGATCTGGCTGCACTGCATACACAGCACCGATCAATAATCCGGAAAAAATTATGACACTCGGCACAACACCCCGCCGGGGGCAGCCAATGTCGATGACCTAATTACGCTGAATCGTTCCGTTACCAAAAATCCAGAATGCTCCCTGGCCAAACAAATAATCCAACCCAGAAATCAGCAGGAGCATCACCACAACGAACAGCAGAACCGCAAGGAAGTAACCAAGCAGCTCGCGTCCGGTGGGGGTGGTAACCTTCTTCAACTCCGCGATAACTTCGCGGAGGAATGCAAAAATACGGCCGAAGAAACCGCGCTTCTGATCGCTCTTCGAGGATGCGCCAGACTCAGCAGCCTGAGCGGCAGTAGCAGACGATGCCATTTCTTCTGCCCCTTTCTGTATCTAAAAAAGTACGCCCGGAGTGCGGGCGTACAATCATCTATTGAGGCAATTTGAGCAGGGCGGACAGGACTCGAACCTGCAACCTGCGGTTTTGGAGACCGCTGCTCTACCAATTGAGCCACCACCCTTTGAAGCCTGAGCTTCGGCGTGAGAGTTGCTTCTCACTCGTTCGCTCCTCCATTGCCTCCTAAGCCAGTGGGCTTTAGAGGGGCAAACAATTACACCCTTGCGGGTGCAGAACTAACTCTAAACCATGCCGATACGCTCGTGCAACTCCAGAACGCAATATTTTTCAGAAAAAGGCTGTCCATTCCTTCTTTCAGAGGTACCCTATCCCAGCCGGCGCCCGTATCCTATAAAAGATAACGCATCTTAACACACAAGGAACGCACGAGGTGACGCACCCGTGCGCCCTCCGACAGGCCGGCCGGTTACGACTACACCGGCATTTTGCCCGGCAACGCACACAATAAGAAAGAAGAGAGCCCCCATGGCGCGCATTTCCAGCCGTATCGGTGCCATCGCACCCTCCGCAACCCTTGCCGTTGATGCAAAGGCCAAAGCACTCAAGGCCCAGGGACGCCCCGTTATCGGCTTCGGCGCTGGCGAACCCAACTTTGCTACCCCCGCACACATCGTGGATGCTGCCCACGAAGCGCTGAAGGACCCCAAGAACTTCCGTTACTCCCCCGCTTCCGGTCTGCCCGAGCTGAAGAAGGCCATCGCGGAAAAGACCCTGCGCGACTCCGGTGTTGAGGTCGACCCCTCCCAGGTCATCGTGACCAACGGCGGCAAGCAGGCCGTATACCAGGCTTTTGCTACGGTCATCGACGAGGGTGACGACGTACTCCTGCCGGCTCCCTACTGGACCACTTACCCCGAGTGCATCCGCCTGGCCGGCGGTAACCCCATCGAGGTTTTTGCCGGTAGCGACCAGCACTACAAGGTCACCGTCGAGCAGCTCGAAGAAGCCTATACCCCCGCTACCAAGGCACTCATCTTCGTCTCCCCCTCCAACCCGACCGGTGCCGTGTACACCGAAGAGGAAACCCGCGCTATTGGCGAGTGGGCGCTGAGCAAAGGCATCTTCGTTCTGACCGATGAGATTTACGAGCACCTCACCTACGATGGCACCGACTCGGTCTCAATCCTGAAGGCTGTGCCCGAGCTGGCCGATCACTGCGTCATCCTCAACGGCGTGGCCAAGACCTACGCCATGACCGGCTGGCGCGTGGGTTGGATGATCGGCCCGCGCGACGTGATTGCCGCGGCTTCTAACCTGCAGTCGCACATGACCTCCAACGTCAATAACATCGCCCAGCGTGCCGCTCTGGCCGCCCTGACCGGCCCGCAGGACGACGTAAAGGTCATGCACGCAGCCTTCGATCGCCGCCGCCGCGCCATCGTCGAAGGCCTCAACGCCATCGAAGGTGTGCACTGCCCCGTGCCTACCGGCGCGTTCTACACCTACCCTGACGTTCGCGAACTGCTGGGCAAGGAGATTGACGGCGTACGCCCCCAGACCAGCGCCGAGCTCGCCGAGCTCATTCTCGAGAAGGCCGAAGTCGCCGTCGTTCCCGGTGAGGCCTTCGGCCCCAGCGGCTACCTGCGACTCTCCTACGCTCTGGGAGATGACGACCTAGCCGAGGGCGTAGCCCGCCTGCAAGATCTGCTGGGTCGCGCACGCGATTAGTCGCCTCTTACGAATACCTTTCACGAATCGTTAAATATTTTTTGAGCGCCCGGGTCCCGTCCCCACCGCAGTGGTGGAGGCAAACCCCGGGCGCTTCTTCGTTGTCAGGGCGCGGATACGACAAGCACCCGCTCAAAATATGCCGACTGAAGGTGTAAAGTACCTGAACTTTTATACCGGGATGAGGCCACTCCCACCCCAATCCACCACTACCCACACGCCCCAAACCCCGCTAAAATAGAGACTAAGAGAATGACCTCCCGAGCGGCACTCACACGTGCATGCCGATTCGTGGAGGCCATAGTTATATACGCGCGCAACACACCCCCGACGCGCAGACATTCACAAGGAGCCAACATGAAGATCGGTCTGCTTACTTCCGGCGGCGACTGCCCCGGCCTGAACGCTGTTATTCGAGGTGCCGTGCTTAACGGTGTCAAGAAGTACGGTTACGAATTCGTCGGCTTCCGTGACGGTTGGCGCGGCGTCGTCGAGGGCGATTACATAGATCTGCCCCGTCAGAAGGTCCGCGGCCTGGCATCCCAGGGCGGCACCATCATCGGCACCTCCCGCACCAACCCCTTCGACGGCCCCAACGGTGGCCCCGAAAACATCGAAATCATGATGGAGCGTCACGGTATCGACGCCATCGTCGCTATCGGTGGTGAAGGTACCCTCGCAGGTGCGAAGCGCCTGGCAGGCGCAGGCCTGCCCGTCATCGGTGTTCCCAAGACCATCGACAACGACCTGCGTGCAACCGACTACACCTTCGGTTTCGACACCGCAGTCTCCATCGCAACCGAAGCCATGGACCGCATCCGCACCACCGGTGAATCGCACCACCGTTGCATGGTCGCAGAGGTTATGGGCCGCCACGTCGGTTGGATTGCACTGCACTCCGGTATGGCTGCAGGCGCACACGCCATCCTGATTCCTGAAGTGACCGTCTCCATGGAGCAGGTTGCAGAATGGGTCAAGGAAGTACACGACCGTGGCCGTTCTCCCCTAGTCGTTGTCGCTGAAGGCTTCATCCCCGAAGGCTTCGATGACGTCATGGCTAACAAGGGTACCGAAAAGGACGGCCGCCCCCGCCTCGGTGGTATCGGTGAGTACATCACCCACGAGATCGAGGCCATGACCGGCATCGAAACCCGTAACACCATCCTCGGCCACATCCAGCGCGGTGGCGCACCCACCGGCTACGACCGTGTGCTCGCAACCCGCCTGGGCATGGGCGCAGTGGATATGGTTGCACAGAAGCTGTGGGGCAAGATGGTCTCCGTTCAGGGCACCGAAATCAAGTACGTACCCCTCGAAGAGGCATTGGCTGGTCTGAAGTCCGTGCCGCAGGAACGCTGGGACGAGGCCTCCGTGCTCTTCGGCCGCTAAGCCGCACCCCGTACATAAAACCGCCGAGGCGGGCACTCACCACGAGTGCCCGCCTCGGCGGTTTCTACGCTTCTAGAAAGAACCGAGGAACGGCTCCTAGCGCTTCAAGAATTCCTGGCCGGAGAGAGACCGGCGCGCCACCTCACCAGAATCGGGTGAAACCACGGTCGTCTGAGCCACCGCATACTCCGTGGCCGGGGCCGGGGAACCGTCAGGCAGGAAGTCCCCACCGTCTACCGCACGCAGGGGCGCCTTCGGATTGACACCGCGTTTGATAACGGCCAGGGCGATAGGCCCAGCCTCGTGGTGCAACGCCACCGAAGTGATGCGGCCGACCGGACGAGCCTTGCCCTCCACGAAAAGCTCACTACCAACGGCAGGTAGGGTGTGCTCCGAACCGTCGATGTCCAGGAATACCAGGCGGCGCGGCGGGCGGCCCAGGTTGTGCACGCGTGCCACGGTCTCCTGCCCCTTGTAGCATCCCTTGTCGAAGTGCACGGCGGTGCGGGAGTAATCCAGCTCCTGCGGAATGCTCTTATCATCCACTTCGGTAGCGTAGCGAGGGCGCCAGGCCTCGATGCGCAGGGCCTCGGCAGCCCACACGCCCGCGAGGCGCACGTCCTCGCGGTTCTCCGCCAGAACGTTCAGTACCCCACGGGGAACGATCGTCCAGAAGCGCACGTAGTCAGCGCCCGGGTGTGCGTCCCCGGCCTCGTCATAGCGGTAGCCGCCCGGGGCGGGAGTGTTCCAGGGGTCTTCCCACACCAGCGGCTTGCCCTCAACGAGCGCAGGATGCACCGAGCCGTCCTGCAGAATCGGGTTGCGGGCGCTCTCCAGCACGGCGTACTCGTCGCTGAGATTCTGAATCTCGACGCGCAGCATGAACTTCATGCGGTTGAGGTACTCCGTCAGAGGTTCGGCCTGGTAGCCCTCCACAATGAGCCAAAGCGCCTCGCCGTCCTCGATGGCTGCGGGGGCGTACTCGATGCGTCCTTGCGGGGTCAGCAGCAGAAACTCACGGCTGTCACCGGCCTTCATATCGCTCAGAATCTGTGAAGCGATGGAGGTCAACCAGGTCAGGCGGTCCGGGCCTGACACACGCACGACACAGAGGGATGAGCGGTCCACTACTACCAGGGGTTCGTCCGCCCCGGCGGAACGGTCCCGGCTCAGGGCTCGCTGTTCGTGGATGGGGTCGCCGTAGTGGGCCGCTACACCCTCGTCGGGGCCGCCGGCGGCGAAAGCGCCCCTCACCGAAAGCAGGGGGCTCGTGAGGTGTGCGGTCCGGCTCTGCTCGGTCTCAGGCCGGGTCGGACCTGTCAAAGATTCAGTCACGAAGAATATACCTTTCACGCAAAAGAACCCACCCCGCCGTGGAGCGGGGCAGGCTCTGATGATTGACACGAACTATTCGGCGGCGGGCTTATCGGAAGGCTCGCCGGTGGGCTCTTCGCTGTCCAGGGAACCGAACATCGAGGTTCCCAGGGAGTCGCCGGTCATCGAGGAGGTCTTACGCAGCTCAGCGGAAGCATGCTTGTGCAACTTACCCTCAGCATCCGCAATCTCCCAGTCCCACATGAGGTTACCGTTAACCAGGCCCCATAGACGCACCGAACCGGCGTACTCGTGGGAAATTTCGTCGCGGAGCAGGTTGCCGGTCTGCATGCGCACGACCGGGCCCTTGACCATGCCCACGTAATTCTCGCTGATACCGCCGGGGTGGGCGATAGTTGCGAGCAGGGAGAAGCCGTCACCCTCGTTACGCAGGGTCTCAACGCTCTCAGCATCAGCGAAGGCGGGAACAACGTCCTTGGGAACGATGCCGAAGCCGCCGTCAGCATCGGTGAGGGGGCGGTCAATCTGCCAGAAACCGGTCTCTACGGTGATGGGGCGGAGCTTCTTACCCTCGTCATCGAGGAGGAAGGATTCGGCGCGGTACTCGATGAAGGGCAGGCCATCCTGCTCGAAGGTAATAATCTGGCCGAAGGGGGTGTTTTCCTGCCCCTCGTACCACATGGTTCCGGTGCCTTCCCAGGTGCCGAGGAGCCATGCGAAGGGGACAAGTTCAGGGGTTAGGTTGGAAGGGATTTCAATAGCCATATCCCTATTTTACCGGCCGGAGTAGACAGCGAGTAGAGATGTTGCCGGGAGTTCGCCAGCGGCCCAGAGACGTGCCGCCTGTAGAGGACCAGGGGAACGAACAGAGGAAACCCCCGCCCAGATAAACCGGTGCGGGGGTTTACGCCGTCATTGGCGCGGGCGGCTCGCGAACCACCCAATGCCCTAAGTCAGGCTTGTGCTTCTGCCCTTATCGGAAGACTACTTCTGGCCGCTGAAGAGGCCGCGCAACACCGCGAAAGCACCGATTGCGATGCACACGGAGATGATAGCCATCAGTACCATGAAGAAAGCTTCGAGAGCCATAAGATTGTTATCCATGCCTTAAAGCTACCACACGCCCCCGCGTAAAAGAGCCTAAGAGGGGCCAGCAACGGAACGTCTCCTTCGCCGGAGGCAAGCACCGATCCCGGCGGTGAAGGCCCGGACGGGTACACTAGAAGAGACTGTATTAAAGCTACCGCGTGACACAGGAAGGGAGAGAGGACGTGTACCGTATTGCACTTCTCAGCGATACCACCGCCCAGGACGTCGTTCCCTCCCTAAGCCTCCTCAGCCACAGGGTACAGCTCTTCCCCCTTGACACGGCCCATAAGGTTATCGAGGATCAGGGGTTCGACCTAATCATCTTGGATGCCCGTACCGCGCTCGTTCAGGCCCGCCATAGCGCCCAGTTGCTCCGCGCATCCGGCCTGCAGCTACCTCTCATCGCGCTTCTTAACGAGGGCGGAATGGCGGCAGTCGCCTCCTCCTGGCAGGTGGACGATATTGTTTCGGACCAGGCTTCCCCCTCCGAAATGGACGCCCGGTTGCGTCTGGCCATCGTGAGCGAAGCTGAGCCGCAGGACGAGTCGACCCAGGAACGCATTATCCGGGCCGGCAACCTAGTGATTGACACGCAGGCCTACTCGGCGCACCTTTCTGGCGCCGCGCTCAACCTGACTTTCAAGGAGTTTGAGCTCCTCAAATTCATGGCTATGCACCCGGGCCGCGTCTTTTCTCGCGCGCAGCTGCTCTCGGAGGTCTGGGGCTACGATTCCTACTACGGCGGCACCCGCACGGTTGATGTGCACGTGCGTCGACTGCGGTCGAAGCTGGGTACCGAGTACGAGCAGATGATTTCGACTGTCCGCAACGTGGGATACTCCTTCAACTCGGCCCGTTAACCGGCCCATAACGGGCTGGAACACTGCCGGCTCCCGTCATATTCGTTCGTAACCTAGACCAAACTCTTCAAAGAGCAATATTCCCCGGTAGAGTTAAGGAGAAGGCTACGAAAGAAGGCAATGATGGCCCCCAGTCAGACGCTCCCTCCCTCACCCGACCTCGTCTACACCGAACCCGCGCTCACCGCCGAGTTGCTGGACCGTTTCGACGCTTTTGCCCGCGAGGTCGCGTCCTACGACGGCGTCTCGGCGTTCTCCGAGCAGACCCGCATCGAGCTCACCAAGGCCCTGCGCGAGCGCACCCTCACCCCACCCCACCTCTTCCTGGCCGAAGATGACGGCATCGTCGTAGCAGCCTTCGTAGCCCTCACCCCTGCCTCAGACGAAGACGGCGGCGTCATCGAAGCGGCTGTGGCGCCTACCTACCGCGGTCGAGGTGCCGGTAGCGCGTTCTTCGAGTACGCCGTCCGCCAGCTCGGTGAGGAGGCCGTGCGATACCGCCTCTGGGTGCACGGAAGCGCCAACGACACCGGAATCGAAACCCCCGCGCACGCCTTCGCAACCCTGCACGGGTTCAGCCCGGTACGCGTCCTCTACAAAATGGTTCTGCCGCTGGACGAGGCCACCCGCAAGGACCTCGTGGCGCGCTCCGACGCGCGCGCCCTCCCCGAGAACCTGCGGATGCGCACCTACACGAACGCCGACGAATTCCCCTGGTTGCGGGTCAACGCCGCCGCCTTCGCACACCACCCCGAGCAGGGCAAGCTCACCCTGGCCGATTTACGCGAGCGTACCGGATCCGGTTGGTTCCGTCCCGAGGGCTTCTTCATCGCCTCCGAGAAGGGGGACGATGCTTCGATTGCGGCGTTTACCTGGACCAAGATTCCGACCGGACAGGTGAGCGGCGAGCTCTCTCCCGCCGGTGAAATCTACGTTGTGGGTGTAAACCCAGGCTCTCAAGGAGGCGGCCTGGGCAGAACCCTGACCCAGCGAGCGCTGGCCTACCTGGCCTCAGCTACTGATGAGTCGGGCGAGCCTCTGCACGCCATCGAGCTCTATGTGGACGCCGACAACACCGCAGCCTACTCGCTGTACACCTCGCTGGGGTTCAGCGTGGCCACGGTGGACCGCATGTACGCACCCGGTCAGCCCGCCTAGTTCTCCCACAGGCGAGGCCAATCAGGTCTCGCCCCCTACCGACCCTACTCCGGCGCACCGTTGCAGACGCACTCACCGGTTTAGCTCACTACCACACAGGAAAGGAAGTACAGTATGGTACCCGTCCCTAACAGTATGAATAAGACGCCCAAACCTAAGCCCGCCGAACCGGCGCCCGTGACCGGCGTTATCCACATCGGTAACGACATCTCCAAGATTGAGCGTGCGGACTCCCGCGGCGACCGCATCGAGAAGGGCGAGAAGCGATCCTACTTCAGCCTGGAGGAGGAGTTCGGGCCCGAGCGTTTCTTCGACCGCGAGAGTAGCTGGCTCGACTTCAACACCCGCGTGCTGGAGCTGGCGGAGGACCCGAACCTGTACCTGTTGGAGCGGCTGAACTTCTTGTCCATCGTCGCTTCCAACCTCGACGAGTTCTTCATGGTGCGTGTGGCCGGTCTGAAGCGCCGCATCGCCACCGGTTTGGCTGTGCCCTCCGCCGCAGGCCTGAGCCCTGAAGAGCAGATGGAAGAAATTGCCGAGCGCGCCCACAAGCTGCAGAAACGCCACGCCGAGGTGTTCCACGACCAGGTGCTACCCGCTCTGGAGGAGCAGAATATTCGCATCGTAGGCTGGGACGATTTGGACATGGACGCTAAGGTGCGTCTGCGTCAGGAGTTCATGCGCGATATCTTCCCGATTTTGACCCCGCTGGCCGTTGACCCGGCGCACCCCTTCCCTTACATCTCGGGTCTCTCACTCAACCTTGCGGTGTTGGTACGCAACCCGCAGACCGGCAAGGAGCTTTTCGCCCGCGTTAAGGTGCCCGATCAGCTGGACCGTATGGTCTCTGTGGACGGCTCCCGCGCAGCCAACACGGCCGGCCGTGAAAGCCGCTACATTCCGCTCGAAGACATCATCGCTGAGCACCTCGACACGCTCTTCCCCGGCATGGAGGTCGTGGAGCACCACGTCTTCCGCGTGACCCGTAACGAGGACCTCGAGGTGGAAGAGGACGATGCCGAGAACCTGCTGAAGGCCCTGGAGAAGGAGCTTCTGCGCCGCCGCTTCGGCCCGCCGGTACGTTTGGAGGTTGAAGACACCATTAACCCCACCATCCTCGACCTGCTGATTTCGGAACTGAACATCGACGAGTCCGAGGTGTACCGTCTGCCGGCCCCGCTGGATCTGCGTGGCTTGGGCGCCATCGTGCGCGCTAACCGCCCGGCGCTGCACTACCCCAAGCACATTGCCCACACTTCCCGCTGGCTCAATGCCGCAGAGACCGCTAAGGCAGCGGATGTCTTCGCCGCCGCCCGCGATCACGACGTGCTGCTACACCACCCCTACGATTCCTTCGCCACCAGCGTGCAGGCTTTCCTGGCGCAGGCCGCCGCTGACCCGCGAGTACAGGCCATCAAGCAGACCCTGTACCGCACCAGTGGCGACTCCCCCATCGTGGACGCCCTGATTGAAGCCGCGGAGGCTGGCAAGCAGGTCGTGGCGCTGGTTGAGATTAAAGCCCGCTTCGACGAAGAGGCCAACATCTCGTGGGCTCGCAAGCTTGAGCGCGCCGGCGTGCACGTGGTGTACGGCATCGTGGGGCTGAAGACGCACTGCAAGCTCTCCCTGGTGGTGCGCCGCGAAGGTGACCACCTGCGTCGTTACGCCCACATCGGTACCGGTAACTACCACCCCTCCACGGCCCGTTTCTACGAGGACCTGGGCATCATCACCTGCGACGAGCAGATTTGCGAGGACGTCTCACGCCTGTTCAATCAGCTCTCCGGCTACGCCCCGAAGACCAGCTACAAGTCGCTGCTGGTCGCGCCCCGTTCCCTGCGTAGCGGCCTGATTGAGCGCATCGACCATGAAATCGAGAATCACCAGGCGGGTAAGCCGGCCAAGATTCAGATTAAGTGCAACTCGATGGTGGACGAGGCCGTCATCGACTCGCTCTACCGTGCTTCCCAGGCGGGCGTGCCGGTGGATGTGGTCGTGCGCGGTATCTGTGCCCTGCGTCCCGGCGTTCCCGGTCTGAGCGAGAACATTCGCGTGCGCTCAATCCTGGGCCGCTTCCTGGAGCACTCGCGCGTATTCGCCTTTGAAAACGCGGGGGAGCCTGTCGTGTACATCGGCTCGGCTGACATGATGCACCGCAACCTGGACCGTCGCATCGAGGCGCTTGTGCAGATTAAGGATCCGCGCCACATTAAGTACCTGCTCGACATGTTCACTACCTACATGAGTGATTCCTCGCGTACCTGGCACCTGGCCGCGGATGGCACCTGGACCCGCCACAACACCGATAGCGAGGGCAAGCCCCTGCAGGACGTGCAGTCCTACTACCTGCGTTCGCGTTCGCGTAAGAACGTGGATAAGGTCTAGGCCGGTCTCGGTATCGTGCTTTCTGTGAGGAGCCCCGCTTCCCACCCTGTACGGTGGGGAGCGGGGCTCCTCGCTACCCTACGGGTCTTTTCCCTTCCCCTACCCGCTTCTCAGAGGCAAAGGTGAACAGAAGGTTACGTCGAGGTGACAGATTGTGGTTTTTCTCCCGTACAATAAGACGCGGAACCCGGCGCTTCCACTGCGCCGTGCAGACCTAACCACCAAGGACTAGAGAGACATGGCCCCGCAGGATTCCTCCTCCATCTACTACTCGGCCCGACGCTTCGACGCGGTGAACAGCGTCGATCGTTCCCCCGCCAACACCGCAGAAATCGTTGCCGCCGGCGCACTGATTTGGCGCGTACGCGACGATATCTTCGAGGTGCTCATCATCCACCGCCCCAACTACGACGACTGGTCCTGGCCCAAGGGCAAGCAGGACCCGGGCGAATCCCTTGCCGAGACCGCGATCCGCGAGATTCGTGAGGAAGTGGGCCTGCAGGTGACCCTGGGTGTACCGCTGGCCGTCACCTCCTACCCCGTGGGCGGCCGTCCCAAGGACGTTTTCTACTGGTCCGCTCAGCTTCCCGAGGGCGCTCGTGCCCTCGCCGATGAGGGCGAAGTGGACGAGCTGCGTTGGGTGACTCCCGAGGTGGCCCGTGCCCTGCTAACCAATCGGGATGACCTGGGCCCGTTGGATTCCCTCGAGGCTCTGCGTGAGGCGGATGCGCTACGCACCCGCCCCGTCATCATTGCCCGCCACGCGAAGGCTAAGCCGCGTTCGCACTGGGCTGCTGCCGAGGATGACCGTCCGCTAGCGGGCACCGGCAAGCGCCAGGCTCTTGCCTCCAGCGGTCTTTATGCCGCCTGGGCGCCCAGCCGAATTCTCTCCTCACCGTGGCTGCGTTGCCTGCAGACGGTGACCCCCTACGCTGTGGAGCACGGTGTGGCGATTAAGGAGAAGAAGTCTCTTTCAGAGGCTGGCGCTCAGCGCCACCCGGCGCGTACGACCCGCGCTGTGACTTCGCTCTTCGAGAAGGATGTGCCCTCGTTGCTGTGTACGCACCGCCCCGTGCTACCGGTCGTCATGGAGGTTCTAAGCGAGTATCTGTGGGAGGGGTCGCCCGCCGATATCCTGCCGGATGCTAATCCTTACCTGGAGCCCGGTGACGCCCTGGTGTTGCAGGTGACCGAGGGTGAGAACCCACGTATCGTTTCGGTGGAGCGGGTGCGCCCGGCCCTGGATTAGTCCTCCGCTTTTAACGTCTGACTGCGAACGCGCCGATTCTTTTGCTTCGGTGCGTTCGCGCTTCTACAATGGATAGACGGCCCGGCGCGAGCCGTGCCAGGCCCTCCCGCACGAACTACCACGAAGGTTCATCATGAGCGACGCACCCATCCCCACCCCGTACGAAGATCTTCTGCGCGACATTCTGGAGGAAAACAAGGACGCTATTGCGGCGGATGCGCAGCGTTCTGACCGCACCGGCACCGGCACTTTCGGCGTGTTTGGCCGTCAGATGCGCTTTGACCTGCGGGATTCTTTCCCCTTGATTACCACCAAGCGCGTGCATTTTAAGTCGGTGGCTATTGAGTTGTTGTGGTTCCTGCGCGGTTCCTCGAACGTTCGCTGGTTGCAGGAGCGCGGTGTGACCATCTGGGACGAGTGGGCTGACGAAAACGGTGATTTGGGTCCGGTGTACGGCGTGCAGTGGCGTTCGTGGCCGACCCCCGACGGCGGCACGATTGACCAGATTGCCAAGGTCATCGACTCGCTCAAGAACAATCCCGCCTCGCGCCGCCACATTGTTTCGGCGTGGAACCCTGCCGAGGTGGACAACATGGCGCTTCCGCCCTGCCACGCACTCTTCCAGTTCTACGTGCACGAACGCGCAGACGGTGTGAAGGAACTGTCCTGCCAGCTGTACCAGCGTAGCGCGGACATGTTCCTGGGTGTACCCTTCAATATCGCCTCCTACGCACTGCTGACCTACCTGATTGCTGAAGAGGTGGGCATGGTTCCGGGCGATTTCATCTGGACCGGCGGCGACTGCCACATCTACTCGAACCACCTGGAGCAGGTGAAGAAGCAGCTGGGCTACGGCACCGATCCGGAGGGTAACCCCTACCCGCCGCGCGAGCCGTACCCGTACCCGAAGCTGGTGATTAAGACGAAGAAGCCTTCTATTTTCGATTACGAGTACGAAGACTTTGAGCTGGTGGATTATAAGCACCACCCCGGTATTGCCGCCCCGATTGCGGTCTAGTTGCAGGTAGCAAGGAGGCATGATGTATCGTCTGGGCGCTATTTGGGCTCAAACTGACGCCGGCGTCATTGGTCGTGACGGGGATATGCCCTGGTACGCTCCGGAGGATTTGGCGCACTTCAAGAAGGTGACGCTGGGCGCTCCGGTGATTATGGGTCGCCGCACGTGGGAGTCTTTCCCGCCCCGTTTCCGTCCCCTGCCGGGCCGTACGAATATTGTGATTAGCCGTTCAGTTTCTGAAGCTGAAGAGCGTGATGGCGCCCTGTGGGTTCCTTCGCTGGATGCGGCACTGTACGCGGCTCGTGACGCCGCGGGCGCACCGGTTGAGGATGCTCCCGCAGATACCGCCGCGGTTGATGCCTGGATTCTTGGTGGCGGTTCCGTGTACGCGGAGGCGCTCTCCCGCACCGACCTACCCGCCTTCGGCCGGGTGGAAACGGTGGAGCGAACGCTGTTCTACTGCCAGGAAGGCAACGAGATTACTGGCGATACGCGAGCGCCCGAACTGCAGCTTGCTGACTCTCACGGAAGTTGCGCGGCAGGCTCCCCGAACGGGTGCTGGCGGGTAACTTCCGAGAGTGCCTGGGAGAATAGCGAGAAGGGCTACCTGCTCGATGAGTCGGGTACGAAGAACCCCATGTACTTCTCGTTCCAGAGGCTCACACGCCTCCCCTAAACATGCAGCTCAAGCCCGCGGATACTCCACCCGGAGTGCCGCGGGTTTGAGCGTTTAACCCGCCCCGGGATAAGCTCCGAAATAAGCTCCGCGCCTTCCGCAACGTGGTCTGTTCCGAATACCAGATTTTTTGTACGGTGTTATCCCGGAACATTCATCCTGAGAGTACACTGGGAACCATGAACTTTAATCCCGGTGACTCTGTAGGTTTTGTTGGCTGGCGCGGCATGGTGGGCTCGGTCCTCATGAAGCGCATGGTTGAGGAAGGCGACTTCGAGGGCATTACCCCCGTCTTCTTCACCACCTCTAATGTTGGTGGCGCTGCGCCCACCTTCGACGGTGTTCTTGAGCCGTCCGAACTGAAGGACGCATACGACGTCGACGAGTTGCGTAAGCACTCGATTATTGTGACTGCTCAGGGCGGTGGCTACACCGAGGCTGTGCACCCGAAGCTGCGCGCAGCCGGCTGGGACGGCCTGTGGATTGACGCCGCCTCCACCTTGCGCATGAACGATGACTCCATCATCGTGCTGGACCCCATTAACCGCGATGTCATCGACCGCGGTCTGGCTTCCGGCATTAAGGACTACATTGGCGGCAACTGCACCGTCTCCTGCCTGCTGATGGGCTTGGGCGGCCTCTTCAAGAACGACCTGGTCGAGTGGGCAACCTCCATGACCTACCAGGCTGCTTCCGGTGGCGGCGCCCGCCACATGCGCGAGGTGCTCGCACAGTTCCGGGACCTGGGCAACGAGGTGTCCGCCGAGCTGGACGACCCTGCATCCGCAATCTTGGACATTGACCGCAAGGTTCTGGCCAAGCAGCGCTCCGGTGAGCTGGATTCCACCCAGTTCGGTGTGCCGCTCTCCGGCTCCCTGATTCCCTGGATTGATTCTGACCTGGGTAACGGCCAGTCCCGTGAGGAGTGGAAGGCCGAGGTTGAGACCAATAAGATTTTGGGCCGTTCCGCCGACGATAAGGTAACCATGGACGGCCTGTGCGTCCGTATCGCCGCGATGCGCTCGCACTCTCAGGCACTGACCATCAAGCTCAAGAAGGACCTGCCGCTGGAGGAGATTGAGCGCATCATCGCCGAGGATAACCCCTGGGTTCGCTTCGTGCCGAACGAGCGTGAGGCTTCGATGGAGCAGCTGACCCCCGTGGCTGCGTCCGGCTCCCTGGAGATCCCGGTTGGCCGCGTGCGTAAGCTCGCGATGGGCCCCGAGTACATTAGCGCGTTCACCGTGGGTGACCAGCTGCTGTGGGGTGCTGCCGAGCCGATTCGCCGTATGCTGCAGATTGCCGTGGGCAAGCTCTAAAGCTCGCTGACTAGAACATACGAAAGCCCTCGCTTTCCATCCTGTGTGGATGGGAGCGAGGGCTTTTGCCATGTACATCAGACCGGCGAGTGGGAGCCGGTATTAGCGCTATTGAGTTTGAGCCGCCTAGCGTGCGGCTTTGCGTTCCTTACGTTGCTGGCGCCAAGCGCGGTAGCGATACCAAGCGGTGAGCACCACGTGCTTCATGAATCGGTTGGCGCGGCGGGCCCAGGTAAATTCGGTGCCCCAGATGCCCAGGCCGATGAAGATGAAGAGCCAGCCGGGGCCGGGGGTGACGAGCATAATCAGGCCGGCAATAAAGCAGAAGGCACCCATACCAATCACGAGGGGCTTGTAGAGGTGCCGCAGAACCGGATGCGCGTTCATGCGTTCCTTGCGGGCTTCGAGCCAGCGGTGAAAGCGGCTGGTTTCGCTTTCCTTGACTTCGTCTTCGAGGGTTTTCAGGGGTGGTCCTTCCAAATGGGTTGGGCGGTGAGTATCGCCAAGCGGCGGGCTGGTTAGAGAATATCATCTGCCGCTGGGTGGGGGCTGTGAAGGATTTCTTAACCTTTGAGATTTTTTGTTATCTTCAATTTTTTTCGTTTCTATAGTGTTCAAGTCGAAAATACCTTTATACACTGTAAAGGAAACAATTCACCCGGCATTACGCCTAAACACTAAGGAAGCGCCCCATCACCGTGTCCTCCTCCCGCCCCGAATCAACGGACTCACCCCGCGCCCGCGCCGCTGCGTCCATCCCGGAACACAACACCGCGCCCACCCTCAACGAACGCCTCGAAAATCTTCCCTTCACCCGCGCCCACGGCAAGCTCCTGGGCATCTCGGGGCTCGGCTGGGCCCTAGACGCCATGGACGTCGGCCTCATCTCCTTCGTCATGGCCGCACTCATCAAAGAATGGCACCTCAGCCCCGCCGAAGCATCCTGGCTTGGTTCCGTCGGTTTTGTGGGCATGGCGCTCGGCGCAACCTTCGGCGGCCTGCTCGCCGATAAGCTCGGCCGCCGCTACATTTTCTCCCTCACCCTGCTGATTTACGGTCTGGCGACCGGCGCCTCCGCACTGTCCACCTCGCTGGGACTGCTACTGGTCTTCCGTTTCCTGGTTGGCCTGGGTCTGGGCGCCGAGCTGCCCGTGGCATCCACACTCATCTCCGAGTTCTCACCCCGTTCCATCCGCGGCCGCGTCGTGGTTGCTCTTGAAGCATTCTGGGCCGTCGGCTGGATTCTGGCCGCAGTTATCGGCACGTTCGTCGTTCCCCAAGCCAATGGTTGGCGCTGGGCCCTGGCCATCGGCCTGATTCCCGCCATCTATTCGCTGGTGGTCCGCATCGGAACCCCCGAGTCCGTACGATTCCTGGAGTCCGTCGGCAAGCATGATCAGGCACGCGGCATCGTCGAGCGCTTTGAGGCATCCCCCGCCCTCTTCTCTCAATCCAAGAATCAGCCGGTGAAGGCTGAGGACGCCACCGCACACGGCGCAGAGGAGAGCACCGGCTCCGCTAAGGTCCACTCGATTTGGGCAACGGGTCAGCGTCGCAAGACCATCTCCCTGTGCATCATCTGGTTCTGCATTAACCTCTCCTACTACGGCGCCTTCATCTGGATTCCGGCGTTGCTGAGCGCCCAGGGCTTCAGCCTGGTCAAGTCCTTCGCGTTCACGCTCATCATGACCCTCGCGCAGCTACCCGGTTACGCTGCAGCCGCCTACCTGATTGAGAAGTGGGGCCGCCGCGCCACCCTGGCTGCCTTCCTGATTGGATCCGCACTGGCTGCCGCAGGATACGGTCTAGCACACTCCGACGTATTCATCATCATCGCCGGTTGCCTGCTCTCCTTCTTCAACCTAGGTGCCTGGGGCGCACTCTACGCCCTGAGCCCGGAAGTCTTCCCGACTCACCTGCGCGGCACCGGCACCGGTGCGGCCGCCGGCATTGGACGCCTGGCTTCCATCGCGGCACCGCTCATCGTGCCCCCGCTCGTGGCCTTTGGCGGCACCCCGCTGCTGTTCACGCTCTTCGCGCTGGCCTTCCTGACCGCCGCAACCACGGTGTTCTTCCTGCCTGAACGCCGCGGCCAGTCGCTCTAACGCGATTCACCGTAAACCCGCACGCCGTGCCCTCCCGCAGCTTGCCAGGAGGGCACGGCGTTCTTGTGGGCCATAATGGTCGAAGACCTAGAATACGTCTGTGAGGGGTCCGCCATGCTTGATTCTTTTGTACCCACCGCCTACCGGACAGAGTTCACGCCCTGGCCCGTGAGCGAGCGCTACGCAGCCACCCGCCACGCGGGAATGCCCGAGGCCCAGCTGCTCCCCGGCGAGCTCACTGTGCATCGCGGCGACGGGGCTACCATGAGCTACTACCTGAACTGGCCCGAAAACTTCGGGCCCGCCGATAAGCCGATTGCGTTGAGGCCCCGGTACAAGAACTCCTACCCGCAGGACTTCGTGCTCACCGTACAGGTGCGCGATGCGCAACTTCTCTTCAGCGTATCGTCGCGTAGCTTCTGGGAGCAGCGCGACGGTCGCGCCGTGGAGCGCGGGTTGATTGCCCGCGGCTACCTGCCGCTGGATGCGCCCGGAACGCCTCGGCGTGAGGAGGTCCGGCCCGAAGAGGGGGATCCTTCCCCCGCGATTTCTTCCACTCCCCCTCTGCTCGGCTGGGACATCGCAGACACCTACCCAGCCCGCATGGCGCTCATTCGTGCCCTCTGCAAAGGCCTCTGCGCCTCTCTCACGGCGCAGGCAACGACCCTGGCCCCCGGCGAGGCCCGCGCGGACGAACGCGAGGACAGGCTGCAGGCTGTACATCTGAACGCCTCCGCACGCCCTGACGGGGCCGAGACGGGCTGGGAGACTCCCGCCGGCATGGTACGCGCGCTCATCATTGAGCAGGACGAATCCGCGGGCGGCGAGGCCCGCGCCTACTACGCCAACGTGCTCTCGCCCGCACCGAATGAGTTCGGCAACATCGTCTGGTCCACCCGCGAGGACGCCGAATACTTCCCCTACCGTCCCGTACGGCACAAGCCAATCTTCCACGCCCCCTGCCCCCGCGAGCGAGTACCCTCTGCCGTGCAGGCACTCGTGCGGCACCTGCCCGAAGCTCCCGCCGCTACCGACCACGAGGCCCCTCCGCGGAGCCAGAGCCTACCGACCCCCGGCGAGTCCCCCTCGGCCGACCCTCGCTAGATTGCATCCGGCACGGTCGCTTCCGGCCGAGCCCGCTCCGGGCGCCATGAACGTTCCCCCGTAAACGCACGATGCCCCGGTTCCGCTTCACACGAAGCGGAGCCGGGGCATCGCCAATATAATATGGCTCTAGATTTCGCCGTTGACCACGACGGGCTCGGGCACCAGGGTCACGCCAAAACGCTCACGCACGCCGTCACGCACGGCGCGAGCAATCGCGAAGATGTCCTCGGCAGAGGCGCCGCCACGGTTCGTAATTGCCAGGGTGTGCTTGGTCGACAGGCTTGCGCGGCCCTGAGCAATCTCGCGGGACTCGCCCTCCAGGCCGAAGCCCTTGTCGAAGCCCGCATGCTGAATCAGCCAGGCCGCCGAGAGCTTCACGCGGTCCGAATCCTCAGTGCCGGGGCCGAAGGGGTTGACCTTAGTCATGACCGGGAAGTTCGGGGCGCCTTCGGGCAGAGATTCCAGGGTCGAGCGGGGCACAATCGGGTTGGTGAAGAACGAACCGGTCGAGAAGGTGTCACGGTCCTCAGGGTTGAGCACCATGCCCTTGGAGCCACGCAACTCCAGGACCTTCTGGCGCACCAGCGCGGAGTCGGCGCGCTGACCGGGCTCAACACCCAGGCTCTTGGCCAGCTCGGCGTACTTAATCGGGGAGGAGAGGCTACCCAGAGTGAACTGGAAATCAACGGTCAGCACCACGTAACGGGGCGAGCCGTTGACGGTTGCGCGCTTGAGTACCGAGTCGCGGTAGCCGAAGCGCAGGTCTGCGCTCGCGAAGGTCTTCCGAGTGTTCTTTTCGCGGTCCCAGGTGCGTACGGAGGCGATAAACTCGCCCACCTCCACGCCGTATGCGCCGACATTCTGCACGGGGGTTGCGCCCACGGTGCCGGGAATGCCGGAGAGAGCCGCGGGGCCAACCCATTCATTCTCGATGCTGAGCTTCACGAAGTCGTCCCAGATGGTGCCAGCCTGCACGCGCACGTTCGCACCGCCACAGGTGGGGATGGGTAGAACCTCTACACCTTCGGAGGCGATGTGCACAACGGTTCCGTTGAAGCCTTCGTCGGAAACCAGCAGGTTGGAGCCTCCGCCGACAATCAGGACGGGGTCGCCGGCGGCGTCTGCGGCAGAGACCGCCTCGATGATTTCTGCCTCGGAGGTGGCACGGACGTATGTCTTGGCGGGGCCGCCTACCTGGGCGGTGGTCAGTTCGCTCAACAGCTTTTCAGTCATAGGTTAAGGATAGCGGGCATTGTGCGGGCTCAAGACCCGCCACACGTTAAAGTCACATAAACCTTATGGTGATTTTGCCTTCATTTCTGCCGCATCTCCCCCTGCAAGGCGACTCCGCGCCCCAGCCGCCGAGCGTGCAAAGGCCCCGGCACCACCGCAACGGGTAGCGCCGGGGCCTTCAGCGAAACTATTGCGAGCGCGAATAGCCCTATGCCGAGAGACGAACCACAGCCTGGCTCTTCATCAGCACCTTCTGCTCCTTGCCTTCCTCGTCACGAGCGGTGACGGTCAGGTCAATACGGGCGGTGCGCTCCTCCTCGTTCAAGGCACCCACCTTACCGCTGATAGTCAGGGTATTCGTGGGGGTGTCAGGGTTTTCGCCCCCGGGTGCATCCGCCACGGGAACAGGCTTGGTAAAGCGAGTCTGGTAGTCCACAATCGCACCGGGGTCGCCCGCCCAGTCGCTCACGAGCTGTACGGCGGTGCCCATGGTCAACATGCCGTGCGCGATAACTCCGGACAGCCCCACCGACTGGGCAAAACGCTCATTCCAGTGAATCGGGTTGAAGTCGCCGGAGGCACCCGCGTAACGTACCAGGGAGGCGCGGGAGAGCTCCACAGTACGCGAACCGATCTCCTGGCCCTTTTCAAGATTTTCGAAACGCACCATTAGTTCTCCTCCTCGGCACGGACCAGCAGGGACGAGATGCAGGTGGCCACGGGCTCACCCGCGGCGTCCGTAATCTCCTCGCGGGTGGTCAGCATCGCTCCGGCGCCCATGACGCGCAGGGAGTCGACGTGAACCTCGGTGTGCAGCTCGTCACCGGCCACGATGGGGCGGTGATGGGTGAAGCGCTGGTCGGCGTGCACGACACGCGAGAAATCGATGCCGGCGGACTCGTCGTTGATGAGCGCCGCGTCGGCGGCCTGCGCCAGGATGATGGCGAAAGTCGGCGGGGCGATGACGTCTGCGTAGCCGGCCGCGCGGGCGGACTCGACATCGTAGTGGAAGGGGTGCTTAGCGTGAACTGCTCGGGCAAACTCGCGGATCTTCTCTCGACCGACGGCGTAGGTGCCCTCGGCGGGATAGACCCTGCCCACAATCTCAGGGTTAATGCTCATGCTTTCAGTCTACCGGCCCCATGCACAGCGTTCAGCCCGGGCACGCAGAGTGGACGCACAGAGTGGATGCACAGAGTGGATCCGGGCAGCGCACACACAGAAAGCACGCGCAGTATTTCGTCGCATTATTTACCTTCTAGCGAAGGGGTGCGGCGAACATACGCACCTCCAGCCCCGGCAGGCGTAGGCTAAACAGGTCCCATACTTTACACAGAAAGAAGAACCATGGCGTCCAGCGTAAAAATTTCAGTCCTCGACCTGATGCCGCACCGCTCCGACCAGAGCCAGCACCAGACCATGCTCAACACCATCGATGCAGCGCGCGCAGCTGAATCCTTCGGGTACGAGCGTTTCTGGGTGGCCGAGCACCACAACGCCGGCTCCCTACTCTCCTCCGCAACCGTCGTGGTCATGGCCGAGGTTGCCGCCGCGACCGAGCGCATCCGCGTGGGCTCGGGCGGCATCATGCTACCCAACCACGCCCCCTACGTGGTGGCCGAGCAGTTCGGCACCCTCAACGCCTTCCACCCCGGCCGCATCGACCTGGGTCTAGGCCGCGCGCCGGGCACCGACCCCATGACCGCAGCCGCGCTGCGCCGCGACGACTCAGCCGCGATGAACTTCCCCGCCGAGGTCCAGCAGCTACAGCGTTTCCTGGGTGAGCCCTCCCCCATGCACCGCGTGCACGCTATCCCGGGGCAGGGTTCGAAAGTCCCCATGTACATCCTGGGTTCCTCTCTCTTTGGTGCGCAGCTTGCCGCGCAGCTGGGTCTGCCCTACGCCTTCGCCTCGCACTTCGCTCCCACCATGCTACAGGAGGCCGTCGATACCTACCGCGCGAACTTCAAGCCCTCCGAGCATCTGGCCGAGCCCTATGTCATGGTGGGTGTGACCGCGATGCTCGCCGATACCGACGAGCAGGCACGCTACCTGTACACGACCCAGCAACAGCACTTCCTGGGTGTGGTGCGCGGCCACACGTCTTTCGCACCCCCGGTAGAGGACATGGACGCTATCTGGACCGAGACGGAGAAGATGCACATCGACCGCATGACCGCCGAGGCAATCGTCGGTTCCCCCGCGACCGCGCAGGCGCGCATCGAGGGCCTGGTGGCGCGCACAGGCGCCGATGAGCTCATCATCATGACCGAGGCCTGGGAGCACAAGGACCGCCTGCGCTCCTACGAGCTGCTCTCCCAGCTGCCGGTGGTGCGCCGCGCCTCCTAACGCTTTGATCAGAGCATAAAGATGAAGCCCCCGAGTTTTTCTCGGGGGCTTTGCTGTACCCGGCATCGAGTCGTGCACTGAGCGCCTGCAGACCGGGTTTCAGGTAAAGAAAATAGGCAGACAAAATGGGCAAACAAAAAGCCTGCCTCCGAAGAGACAGGCTTATCTGAGCCCCGACCGGGAATCGATCCCGGGACCTCCATCTTACCAAGATGGCGCTCTACCACTGAGCTATCGGGGCAACAGGTAAAACTATACATGGCTTTAGGAGTGCCCGCAAGCGCGAATAGTATGGCTTATACCACATTTTAATTCTCATGTGCCCGATCCCCCTACGGGCCCTATCGCACCACCGCAGGCAGACACTCAAGACACGCAAAAGACCGGTGGGGAAGCGAATAACTCGCTCCCCCACCGGTCGGATATCTCGGGATTATCCCCGCGCTACGCGACGCTCCGGCCGCGCGGCGCGGGATACGGTTTCCGGGCTACAACGCCTATCTAGTAGCGCTTGCCGCGGCCGCCGCGGTAGCCATCGCGACGGTTATCGTCACGGCGGTTATTGCGGCCGCCGAACCCGCGATTACCGTACTCGCGGCCACCGCGGTCTTCACGGCGAGCACCGCGATCGTCACGACGCTTGAAGTCACGGTCACCACCGAAGTCACGGCCGCCGTCACGGTTACCGCGATAGCCATCGCGACGGTTGTTGCGGCCGCCCTCGCGACGATCGAAGTCACGGTAACCGCCCTCGCGGCGACCACCGCCGAAGCCGCGGCCACCGCCGCCCTTGGGACCGTTGTCCTTGCGGATGTTGATGAACTCGCCGGCAATCTTGGTGTCGCGCAGACGATCGAAGAAGTCGCGGGGCAGGTCAGCCTGCGGCAGACCCACAATGGTGAAGTGCTGACGGATATCAATCGAGCCAATCTGCGAACCCTTGATGCCACCCTCATTAGCCAGCGCACCCACAATAGCGCCTGCGGTCACGCGGGAGGAACGGCCAACGTTCAGCTTGTAGTTGACCATGCCTTCGTCATTGTGCACGCGCTTGCCCTTACGTCTACCACGGTCCGAATCATCATCGGAGAAGGGGCGAGAGTTACGGGCAATGTCCTCTTCCTCATCCAAGAAGAAGGGGCGACCCTGCTGCGCGATAACAGCCAGTGCAGCTGCAATATCCTCAGCGGTGGTGTCGTGCTCGCTCTCATAGTCCTCAATAATCTGGCGGAAGAAGCTCAGGTCCTCAGACTCGATGGTCTCAGTAATCTGCTGAGCAAAACGCTGCTTACGGGTCTCGTTCACTGCCTCTGCGGTGGGCATGTGCATCGGCTCGACCTTCTGGCGGGTTGCCTTCTCAATCTGACGCAGCATGTACTTCTCACGCGGGGTAACGAACAGGATTGCGGCACCTTCGCGACCCGCACGGCCGGTACGACCAATACGGTGAACGTAAGACTCGGTGTCGTGAGGGATGTCGTAGTTGACGACCAGGGAGATACGCTCAACGTCTAGGCCACGTGCCGCCACATCGGTTGCCACAAGGATGTCGATGCGGCCGTCACGCAGGGCGTCGACGGTGCGTTCACGCAGCTGCTGGGGGATGTCACCGTTAATCGCTGCTGCCGCGAAACCGCGTGCCTTCAGCTTGTCGGCAACTTCCTCGGTTTCCTTCTTGGTGCGCACGAAGACGATGATGCCGTCGTAGTTCTCAACCTCGAGCACGCGAGTCATGGCGTCCAGCTTGTGGGAGTGCATGACCTGCATGTAGCGCTGAGAGATGTTAGAGCTGGTGGTGGTCTTAGCCTTCACTCGAATCTCGACCGGATCGGTCAGGTACTGCTGAGCGATCTTGCGAATCGAGTTGGGCATGGTGGCGGAGAACAGAGCCACCTGCTTGCTGTCAGGGGTACCTTCGAGGATCTTCTCCACGTCTTCGGCGAAGCCCATGCGAAGCATTTCGTCGGCCTCGTCCAGCACCAGGTACTGCAGGTTGGACAAATCCAGGGAGCCCTTTTCGAGGTGGTCAATCACACGGCCGGGGGTGCCGACGACAACCTGGGCACCACGGCGCAGGCCGGCCAGCTGCGGGCCGTACGGGGAGCCACCGTAAATCGGCAGCACGGTGAAGTCCTCCATGTGGGTTGCATAGGAGGAGAAGGCCTCAGCAACCTGCAGGGCCAGCTCGCGGGTGGGGGCCAAGACCAGCACCTGGGTGTCGCGGGAGACGCCGTTGATGTCGGCGAGCTCAGCCATGCGGGAGAGGGCGGGTAGCGCGAAGGCCGCGGTCTTACCGGTACCGGTCTGCGCCAGACCGACCACGTCGCGGCCCTCGAGCAACAGCGGGATGGTCTGCTCCTGAATGGGGGACGGCTTCTCGTAGCCGACCTCTTCCAGAGCTGCCAGAACGCGGGCGTCCAGGCCCAGGTCGGTAAAGCGCACGCCCTCTTCCTCGGCCTTTTCGGCGGGGGCGTCTGCGGTGGTTTCTGCGGTAGTCTCCGCCGGGGTTTCTTCTGCGGCGGTGGTCTCAACGGTATTCTCAGCGGTCACAACGGTCTCTGCCTCGGCGTTCAACTCAGCCGGGGTATCGGTATTCTCAGTCAATTTTTCCTCTATACGGTAGGGGTGGATAGCGCACGCTCTTCGGCGCTTACCGGGTGTCCCCTTCACGGCCCAGCCACATGCATCCGGCGTGTATGTTCAGCCGACGGTTTCACCGCACACACCCGGCCGCCCCCTCGCACAGGGCGCAGAGGGCACAGTGAGGGCGTGAGGGTTACTGCTGGGAGCGGTCTTGAATTTCTCGCTACACAATTGGGGACTCGTACGTTACCGCGCCGAAAACGCGCACCGGGGCGCGCGGCATCGGAGAGGGGTACGGTCAATTGTGCTCACATAAGGCGTCACGTATTCCTGGCATGGGGCCCCACCCGCATGGCGTATCAGTCTGTAACAGCAGACGCGTCAGGAGGCTTTGACCAGAGATCGTTCAGAGAAGCCCGCGCGCGGCGAGGCCGCAATGAGCGGGGCGTATCAATCGGTGATGGTGAGTACGGCGCACTTTTCGAAGCGGCACCACCTGGGGTGCTCGGTGCGCACAAGACCTTCATTGGGGGTTCCCGTGTCTATACAGTGTACCGCAGGGCAGCGCAGAACACCCCAAAAGGTGCTGAACACCTCATGCAGAGGACAACGCGAAGCAGAGCGGAACGTGCCGGCGCTAACCACAACACCGCTAGTCGACGCGGCGTACGATATCGATGCTTCCCACGCTCGCGTGCTTGGCGTAGGAGTGGCCGTAGCGATCAGCGGCGTACTGAGCCACATTTGCCGGAGGATTACCACCCCAAGAGTTATTGCGACGGTCAATCACCACATACTCGGGGGCCGGCTCGCCGGTGTGACCAATCCAGTAGACGGTGCGGCCCGGAATCAGTTGCGTCAAGATAGACAAATCTGAAGCCACGGTAACACCCTCGGGTACCTGCTGCACGGCCTTAAGCTTCATCTGGTCGCTGGAGGTCAACGACGAGTCGGTAAACTGCGAGTTCGCCAGGGAAGCGAGCGGCTGCGTAGAACCCGCCACAAAAATCGGGGACACAGCCAAGAACAGCGCCACGGTCGGCAGAACCCACACGGGCAGATTGCGGACCTGGATGCGGCGGCGCCCAGAAGGCTCCACGGGAGCTTCGGAGGCCTCGGAGAGCCCAGCGGGTTTGCGGGCCGGAACCGTACCGTAACGCATCCGCAGCACGGTATCCAGCAGGGCACAGAAAACGACCGGCATCAGTACCAGAGAGTAATGCCAAGTGCTGGCCCAATAGGACTCCATCGTGGAGAGCAGACGCCACGCGATGGTCGGTAAGGCCACCAACGCAAGAGGCGAGCTGACCCACAGCACCGCACCCGTGATGAGCAACAGGCCCAAAGTCGCCATCTTCGTGTTGTTATTCATCATCTGAATCAGGGAGCCGAAAGGGTCCCCAACGGCGGCGGTAACGTTCACCTTGTCGGCGTAGTCAAAGGTTCCACCGCTGTTGAAATAGGGCAGAATCACGACAATTGAGACCACCGACCAGAAGATGCCCCACACAACCACCATGCTCGACTCGGCTACCGCGCGAGTGCGGGCCCAGGAGTGGTATAGGGAACGCAGGCGAACGCGGAACGAATCCGGTTCCCCCTCAGTGAGGCGGGGCAGCAGAATATCGTACGCAACGCCCAGCCAGCCGCTACGAATCAGAATCACAAACCCGATGACGGCCGCGGTCACGCCCATATCCTCCTTGACGAAGGCGATGGGCAGGGCCCACCAGCAGGCGCGAACGAGGTATCGGTTTCGTTCACCATCACTCACACGCGAGGCCAACACCAGGTATCCCAGGCTCACGGTCAGCAAGGGCACAGCGAAGGCCACCTCGTGGAACTGCGCGGCGACGGCCTGCTGCACACCAAAGCTCAAGGCAAAGGCGGCACCGAGCAGAAGACCCGTTAGCGTCGGCACGAACCGTTGGAGCCGGGACGGTTCAGATCCCTCACCGGTTCGGGAGGCACGGGCCAGGGCAAAGGCACGCTGAGTCAAGAAAACAATGGCGCTCGTGGCGGCCGCAATCAGGGCGTTCTGCACAACGAGCAGGGTCGTAGGCGAAGGAAACATCCCGTAAATCGGCCCCAGTAGCACCAGGATGGGGTGGAAGTGATCGCCCCAGAGGTTAAAACCCGGCCCCTTAATCGGCACGATCGGCGCGGAGAAGTGCGAGTACGCCTGGGCCATCTGCGTGAAGATTGCAAGGTCCCACGAGGGGGTCACCCAATGCTTAACCTGCTGCAGCGAATAGTAGGTATACAGCGCCATGACGGCCGCGCCCAGCACCAACCCGGGGAGCAAATCAATCAAACGAATGCGCTTGAGGCGCTCGCGAAGGCCCGCGAGGATACCCCGTCGGGAGACCGAGCTACCGGTGGCTCGAGGCTTCGTTGGGGCCGCGTTCTGCGCGGCTACTTCCGTCTCTTCCGATGCCATGAGCGTCCTTCCCTCGGACGTGCACCCATCAGGTATCGGGTTCTACCGCCCGGCCCGTGATGCACTGTACACATTCCTTATCACTCTAGGGTATCGCATGACTCCGGGGCACTCCATCGCCGAGCCCACCCGCTCGAAGCCCCAAAGCTGGCCGCGTAGACTGGTGCTGTGAGCACGCAACCCTCCTCGATTACCCGGCCGCGACCTCCAGCGCCAGGGGCAAACCTGCACCCGCTGGCCGCGGCGCGCCTGCCCTACGCCCCGGGACCGTTGCGCGCTGAACCGCGCGTGACGATTCGCGCGCTCTCCCCCGCGAACACACGTGCCCTACCGGGCACTCTCATGCCAGAGTCCTGCGAGGTCATCCTCGAGCCGCAGGTTCCCGTGCACCTGGCGCAGACACTAGGCGTTCTGGGCCGAGGCGCGGGCGATCCTGCCTACCGCGCACTCAGCCGAGAGGCTGGAGCCGAACGCATCTGGATAACGGCCCGCACACCAAAGCATAACTTTCCTGCGGTGCTCTTCGTGGACCGCCTGCCCGAAAGCTCGACGGGCTCTCCCGATTCCGCGGTAGCCGCTCTTCCGTCCTTACACCGGCTGCTGATGCGCCCCGTCCGCGTTCACATCTGGACTTCCTACGATGCTGCCGACCGGCAGCTGGCAGCGCGCCACGACGTACAAGCCCTGGCCGATGAGATGACCTACTGGCTGGGACTGCACGACCACCTCGAGGACTTCGCCTCCCTTCCCACATTCGGGGAGCTCCCCGAGCGCATCCGTACCGCCTGGCGAGCTAACCCCGGGCTGCGGCTGAGCGCCTCGGGCCAGCTGGACCGGCACGTACTCAACGCCATCGTGGAGCAACGCATCACACAGACCGAAGCTTTCAGGGCTCTGCGGTGGATTCTGTACCGGCACGGTGAACCTGCTCCGGTGAGTGGCTTACCCCATCAGCCCGAAGGCATGCGCGTCTACCCCACGGCCCGCACCCTGGCGGCTGTCCCTACCTGGGATTGGCACCGGGCGGGCGTGGATAAGAGCCGCTACGATGCGGTACGTGCCTACGCTCGCTCCGCCCCCGCTATCACCCGGGTCGCCGGCACCGGCGACGTCACAGCCCTGGCCCGGGCGCTCAACACGCTACGCGGGGTGGGCCCGTGGAGCATCGCTGAAACTCTCCAGCGCGTGTATGGGCACCCGGATGCCATCAGTGTGGGCGATTACCACCTGGCGCACTCGGTTGGCGAACTGCTCAGCGGCCGCCGCACCGATGACGCGGGGATGATTAGCTTACTCGCCCCGTACAGCCCGCACCGGCAGCGCGTGGTGCGTTATATGTATGCTTCGGGCTTCTGGAAGCAGCGCTTCGGCGCCCGCATGAGCATTGAGGATCACCGCGAGCGCTGAATGCTCGCTGAGGCACAAACAACGGGGCGTACCCTCCGGTTATTCCGGTGGGTACACCCCGTTCAAGCTCTTATGCGTGGTTGAGCTTACTTCTGTTCTGAAGAACCTTCAGCCGCTGCAATCTCTGCACGGACCTTGTCCATGTCGAGCTCGCGAATCGAGCTAATCACGGTCTCGAGCTGGTCCTCGCGCAGTGCGCCGGCCTGCTGGTACACCAGGATACCGCCACGGAAGCCCATAATGGTGGGGATGGAGGTAATGCCCGCAGCCTGGGCGAGCTGACCCTGGGCTTCGGTGTCAACCTTGCCGAAAACGATGTCGCTGTGCTTCTCCGAAGCCGCCTCATAGACGGGGGAGAACTGCTTGCAGGGACCGCACCAATCTGCCCAGAAATCCAGGAAGACGATGTCGTTGCTCTCGACGGTTGCAGTCAGGTTCTGCTGAGTAATTTCAATAGTAGCCATGAGATAAAACTACACCCTCGAGACCCCAATCGCGAATTGTTCGCCCTGGGATTCAAACATTGTGAAAGATATGACAAGTAGCCGTCATAGTTGGCTCTTTACGCGGTAGTTTCTATCGAGTTTTAGGCGTGTCGCGGGAACTCCGGTGAAGGTTCCTGGAGCCAATTGTGGAGGCGCGCTACCCGGCAAGCGAAGGCCGTATAGGAGTTTCGATGAGGAGCGCTGCGCACATGCGCCTCGCTACACCTCGCTACCGAGCTCTTAGTTTTAGGTACCGATTTTAGATACACAAAAGCCCGGCTACTTTCGTAACCGGGCTATTTGTGGCAGGTGAGGGATTCGAACCCCCGTAGGCAGTGCCAGCTGATTTACAGTCAGCCCCCTTTGGCCGCTCGGGTAACCTGCCGCCTAGCTAGGTGCTAGTTGCTCGCTCACGCGAACAGAGACTACTCTACAGTAGTTTGCGAGCCGTGTACACTTCAGAGCCGAATTTGTGACGAAGGTTATACTTTGCACTGAGTCTAGGGTTGAACCCCACACACATCGCAAACGCCACAACCCGCGGCTCAGGAGGTCTTCAGCCTAGAAAGCCTAGAAGGAACGGGAGGGAATATCGCCATCCTGCTCAAGCAACAGCACAATCTCGAGGTGCTCCAGGTAGCGGCGCGCCTGCTCAACCGTGCACATGCCACCGGAAATCTCGCGCTCCAAATCGCGACGAACGCCGCGGAATCGAGCCACGAGCGAAGGCTCCGTCAGGGTAATACCAATACCCTCAAAGTCAGAGGGCTCAGCATCTTCCTCATGCAAGTCGAGGTGAATATCGTGATGCTCAGATTCATCGAGGCGCTCCGCCTCAGGAATACCCTCGGGCTCAGCACCCAACGAAGTATGCAAATCGATGAAAAGAAGAGTTTGCAGGTCGCGAGCTTCCTCGCTCGTACGCGGGTCCGTCGCAGACAGATTGTGAGTGGTCATGTCTCTATTGTCCTCTTTTAAAGTTAGCAACACCTGTAAAACAGGCCCGTATTTCTGATAGTTAGCTGTGAACAAGAGCCACCAACCCGGTA
>OFDA01000030.1_pt1 | contig 173385 bp, 135 predicted proteins | sample 1520921 | NCBI WGS metagenome assembly OFDA01 (sample SAMEA2699028, study PRJEB24076) | metagenome
GAATCCTCGCCAAGAAGCAGTTCAAGAAACTGCCGGTGGTGGATGGTGATGGCAGACTCGTCGGTGTGATCCGCCGTAAGTCCGTGATGGAACATGCCTTCGACGCGCTGTTCCCAAAGGATGATCGGTGATTCGGCGTCATCATCGCTGAATAGAATGAATGGAATATGAGGCTTCCCTTCTCACGGGGGAAGCCTCATTGCTTTGTCCGCGGAGTCTTACGGCACCTGCGCAAGGGCAACGTCACGCTTTCATGATGCACTATTGAATAGTGTGTTCCTATCGTTGCATGGTGACGCTAACGCATGGCGTCACGATACTGAAGCCTGCCATCTAACGGCGGGTACGGCTCGTTTCTGGAGTCGTGCACGCATACGCGCGTCGGCGTGCGTATGCCGTGATGTGACCTTTGTGGTGGAATTGAAGAGTTGAGGGGCTTCTGCTGTTTTCGTGGGTTAGGTTCTTGGTTGTGGTAGGTGTATGTCGAGTCCGTCGCAGCGGAGCATGACGAGCGCGATGAGGCTGCCTGAAGTGGCCTGATTTCTGTTCCCCTTTTATTGTGAGACGGCTTGTGCCGCTTGGTTTGCATGATACTCGGTTTCGATCTGTTCCGGTGTCCTGCAGCCCAGCGACTGGTGGAGACGCTTCGAGTTCCACCACGAGACCCACCGGAACGTCGCCAATTCTGGCTCGGCCAGGTCGGCGAATGGCTTGCGCCGCCACACCAGCTCGGTCTTGTACGCGCCGTTGACGCTTTCGGCCATGGCGTTGTCGTACGAGTCGCCGACCGTGCCGGTCGAGGGAAGCATGCCGTGTTCCCTGACCTGGTGGTGTACACCGTGCTGATGTGTGTTTTTGTCAAATTGAAGTAGTCCAGAATGGCGTGTCAATTCAATCTCGTGCTCTACGGCCCGTCGGCACCGGCAAGACGCATCTCGCGGTCGCGTTGGGCAGGCTCGCGTGCATGCGCGCGGTACCGGTCGGGTTCTTCACCGCGACCGGGCTGCTCATGCGGCTGCGCCGCGCGAAACGGGGGGCTCGACGCGGAGCTCCGGCAGATCGCCAGGGCGAGGCTCCCGGTCATCGACGAGTTCGGCTACATGCCGATCGACCGCACCGTGCACCACGGAAGGCTCACCGGATTCGGGGGGGCTCCTACCGTAGCGAGCACGCCCTCATGACCAGATAGCCAGGAAGAAAAGGGCGGCGGGTTCCGACGGCGCAGTTTCTGCTGGAAACCAGCCGCCTACGCTGCTGAAAAAAGTGCCCATACTGTGGACACCAACTTGCAGAAACACAATCCGCACGCTCCGTCCCGGGATGCCCGGTCATCCAGTAGTAGGTGGAGCGGGGAACGCCCGGCATCCTGCATCGCGCTGATATCGGGTAGCGGGCGGAGTTGGCCCGTATCATGCCTGCCTTCGTGCGAATACCGGCACCGCGGGGTCGATCGCGCGATGTCGTACTCGGCCCTGATCCCCCGGGATGGCTTGCCGTTCTCGCACAACTGCGCGATCTGCCGTTTGAACGCCTCGTCGTAGTGGCGGGGGATATTTCGGGCCGGCCATCGTCGGCCTCCAATCTCATGTCATTCGTCCCTCATCGGACTGTCTAATACATTGTAGCCACGCCGATCGCGGCGAGGCCGTCGAACGGCGAGGGCATCGCCGTTCCGAGCCGTTCGGCGACCCGGCGGGCGATGTCTCCCGCGGTCCTCCATACGATATGCGGGAAACCGCCGACCGTCTTCTGGTTCGCGACGCTCACCGGCCACGCGCACTCCGACTCGAAGTCGCGCGTGAACCGGCTGCCCGGCTCGGCCCGCGACACCATCGCGACCACGACCCCGCACTTCGGGCAATCCACCCGCGGCATGTCGGCGACAAGACGGCCGTGTATATCAGCCACCGGTTGTCGTCGTGCAAGTTCTGCGACGACATCGCCGTGTTCGACCATGGCGCGATCGTCCAGTATGGCACGCACGACCAGCTCGTGGCCGACGAAAACGGCAAGTACTACGAGTTGTGGCATGCGCAGGCGCAGTATTACGTCAAGGAGTAGGCGCCGCGGGTGGCGGATGCATTGTCGTGCGTCGGCATGGGCGGCAGCCCGACGGTGCCGCCCATGCCGGAAGGCCGGTAAGTACGGGCGCCCGCGGCCGGTCAGAGCGGCAGCAGGTCGCTCAGGTCGTCGCGCTCGCCGACGGCGGTGATGCGTCCCGCGTCCTTCTCTTGGGACCATGTGGTGATGCCGGCGGCGAGACGGAGCCACACCTCGGGGTCGAGCTCGATGACATCGGGCGGTGTGAGATTGTGAGGGTCGGACGCCGGGCCATCCAGGATCTTCACGGCTCCCCATGGTGCGACTCGCACTTCCACGCCGGGGCCGGGCGCCTTGCGCTCCAGCAGATATAAGGTGTATCGCACCGCCATCGCCCATGTCGGTCGGGGCAGCGCCGGCATCAGGGACTCCGAGTCCGCCCCGTCCTCGCGCAGTCGCTGCGCTGCGTCGTTCCACTGCTGCCACGCGCGCTCGCCCGCGGGTATGTCTCGTTCTCGAATTGCGGCCATGACTCCATTGTGCCTCTAGGGGTGACGATTGCCTTTTCGCATCGGCCGGCGGTTCTAGGTGTGGTTTCGGATGCTTTGCATCTTTGCAAAAGTGTTTCATCGGGCTTGCATCAGGTGTTGCAATACGTTGTTTTCCAACGTGGCAACGTTTTCTGTCGTCTCAAAATGTGGTTGATATATAGCCGATTTGGCGTATTTATGGCAAATCCTGTATGATATTCCATGTTTCTGCAAACGATTGCATAACGTTACGCAGCGTTCACCGGAACTTATTGGCGTGGTCACCAAGCCGTCGCATAATAACACAGGAAGCATAATCCGGAAAGAGAGTCAGACATGACTGAAATCACTGCACCCAAGTCACCTGTCACGACCGCCGAGTTCGCGGACGGCATCCGCGAACAGCTGAAGTACAGCCAAGGCGTCACCGTCGAGCAGGCCACCCCCGCCGACGTGTACGTCGCCTCCTCGCTGGTGGTCCGCCACTACCTGCAGGACGCATGGTTCAAGACCCAGCAGGACATGGTCAATGGCAACACCAAGGCCGTCGGATACCTGTCCGCCGAGTTCCTCATGGGCAAGCAGCTGCGTAACGCACTGCTCAACGCCGGCATGATCGACCAGTTCGACGAAGCCGTCAAGGACCTGGGCTTCGAGCCGCAGGACGTCATCGACGTCGAACACGAGCCGGGCCTCGGCAACGGCGGCCTCGGCCGTCTCGCCGCCTGCTTCATCGACTCGCTCGCGTCCCTCGGCGTACCCGCGTTCGGCTACGGCATCCAGTACAAGTACGGCATCTTCGAGCAGGCCTTCGACAAGGACGGCAAGCAGATCGAGAAGCCTGACTACTGGCTGACCAACGAAGAGCCCTGGGGCCACATCGACTACAACCGTTCCCAGAAGGTCTCCTTCGGCGGCGAAGTCGTCGAAGAGAACGGCAAGAAGGTCTGGAAGCCGGCCTGGTCCGTGCGCGCCGTGCCCGTCGACTACATGGTCCCCGGCTACGCATCCGGCCGCGTCAACACGCTGCGCCTGTGGAGCGCCAAGAGCTACGACGAATTCGACCTGCTCACCTTCAACAAGTCCGAATACCTCGACGCCGTCAAGCCGCAGGTCAAGGCCGAGAACATCTCCAAGATTCTCTACCCGGAGGATTCCACCCCGCAGGGCAAGGCGCTGCGTCTCGAACAGCAGTACTTCTTCGTGGCCGCGTCCCTGCACGACGCCATCCGCGTGTTCTACCCCGGCCAGAGCAAGCCCGACCTGACCACCTTCCCGAGCAAGATCACCTTCCAGCTCAACGACACCCACCCCGTCATCGGCATCCCCGAGCTCATGCGCATCCTCATCGACGAGTACGGCTACGACTGGGACACCGCCTGGTCCATCACCACCAAGACCTTCAACTACACCTGCCACACCCTGCTGCCCGAGGCGCTGGAAGTCTGGCCGGCCAAGCTGATCTCCGAACTGCTGCCCCGCCACATGGAAATCATCAACGAGATCAACGAGCACTTCCTCGCCGAACTCAAGACCAAGACCCGTGACAAGGCCAAGATCGAGCGCATGCGCATCGTCACCGACGAGGAGAACCCCAAGGTCCGCATGGCATACCTCGCCACCGCCGGTGGCTCCCACGTCAACGGCGTCGCCGAACTGCACTCCGAACTGCTCAAGGACGTCACCCTTCGTGACTTCTCCGACCTCTACGGCGACAAGTTCACCAACGTCACCAACGGCGTCACCCCCCGTCGCTTCATCCGCCTCGCCAACCCGCGCCTGTCCGCCCTCATCACCGAAGGCCTCGGCACCGACAAGTGGCTGAGCGACCTCGAACTGCTCAAGGGCCTCGAACCCCTCGCCAAGGACGACGAATTCGTCAAGAAGTTCGCCGCCGTCAAGCAGGCCAACAAGGAGGACTTCACCGCCTACGCCAAGCGCGAATACGGCTTCGACCTCGACCCCAACACCATGTTCAACACCATGGTCAAGCGCCTGCACGAGTACAAGCGCCAGTCCCTCAAGATCCTCGCGCTGATCGCCAAGTACGCCGACATCAAGTCCGGTCGCGTCTCCGCCGACGATGTGCTTCCCCGCACCGTCATCTTCGGCGCCAAGTCCGCCCCGGGCTACTACCTCGCCAAGATGACCATCCAGCTCATCAACAACGTCGCCCGCGTCGTCAACAACGACCCCGACGTCAAGGGCAAGCTGCACGTCTTCTTCCCCTGGAACTACAACGTCCGCCTCGCCCAGCACCTCATCCCAGCCACCGACCTCGACGAGCAAATCTCCCAGGCCGGCAAGGAGGCGTCCGGCACCGGCAACATGAAGTTCGCCCTCAACGGCGCCCTCACCGTCGGTACGTTGGACGGTGCGAACGTCGAAATCCGTGAGCGTGTCGGCGCCGAGAACTTCTTCCTCTTCGGCATGACCGTCGACGAGGTCGACAAGCTCTACGAAGATGGCTACTCGCCGGCCAAGTACTACGAGGCCGACCCCCGCCTGAAGGCCGCCATCGACATGGTCTCCGACGGCACCTTCTCCAACGGTGACCGCAACACCTACGCCCCCCTCGTCGCCGACTGGCTCACCAAGGACTGGTTCATGACCCTCGCGGACTTCACCGCCTACTCCAGCATCCAAAGTGAGATCGAAGCCCTCTACCGCGACCCCCTCGAGTGGAACCGCAAGGCCGTCCTCAACGTCGCGAACTCGGGCTACTTCAGCTCCGACAGGTCGATCCAGGATTATCTCGACAACATCTGGCACACCTCCCCGTTGGCCTGATTACGGAGCGTCCTCGTCGTTGCTCCTCAGTCGCGGTACCTTTGTACCGTTTCCTTCGGTGCGCCTAGAGGACGCACACGTAATCAGTCCAACGGGCTGCGCCCGCTTGCCGACTGACGGCGTGTAACGTGATTCGCCCCCGCTGGCGGGGGCGAATTTTGTTTTACATCACTGCGCAGCGCGGCGAATGGCGAACACGGCGACTGCGGCGATTGGCAGCAGGAAGCCGCTTGCAAGCATCGCCATCACCGGGCTTGCTCGGCGTGGTCGGCTGCTGGCCACCATTCGACGCGATCGCGACCGCGAACGACGCGGATACGCCTGAGTCTCGATGTTCAATGATCCGGAAAGATCGTAATCCAAGGTCTTCGCCTCATCGAACGTCCAGCTCACCCAAGGCTCGGGCTTCACACTGCCCTTGGACTGCCAGTCGCCCCACGCGGTGTCGGTATTGCCATCGCATAGGTTCGAAACCGGCGTCTTGCTTTGCGAATACGACGCTTCGAGCTTGCCGGCACCGCATACGTTGCTGCCGTTTTTCGATCGTGGCGGCGGTGGGGCATGTCTCGACGAAGAGGGGCAAGGTTAGAATCGCCATGCAGTGAGCCATCCAGAACCCTTGTCTGCCGCATTGGGGCTCTCAAAACTCGCAGATACACCGCAATACTTGCTGAAAATGGTCTATAACTGCGAGTTTTGAGAGCCCCAATGCGGCACAACATGCGAGAAGAGCCTGCCTGCGAAATGCAGGCAGGCTCTTCTCGCGGACACATGTGTGCCTACGACGATTGACTGTTAGATGAACTCAGGCGGCTTCCGGGGCTGCTTCGGCCTCATCGGCGTCGCCCTTGTCGGCGTCCTTGGTCAGGCCAAGGTCGACCGGGGACGAGCTGTTCTCCCAAGGCTCCTCCCACGGATCATAATCCGGGTTCTGCTGCTTGTAGATGTACAGACCAACCACGGCGGCCAGCAGCGCACCAAAGAACAACGCAAAGAACTTCCAACCGTTTGAAGACTTGTTCTCCATGACGGCTCCTTTCCCAATCCTGGTTGGCTTGCCCGTTCAAAACCAACTCTGGGTTCCATCTTAATTCCAAAAATGTGGCGATTGCGTGCGGGAATGCTTTTGCTTTGCCGGCGGTGCGCACGACGAGCCGGGAGCGTGTTGTTTCACCGTCCGGCGAGGAGATGCGATTCCGCTACAGTAGATGACATGAGTAATGGCCGATTCAGTTTGTTTCCCGGTGCGCCGTCGGCGCACAACCTGTTCTCCAAGCGGGCGATTCAATATCAGTGGCGGTCGAACGGCCCCGTGTTCACCAGCGCGATCATCATCGCGTGCGTCGCCGTGTGGGTTGTCGAGATGGTGTTCAGCCTGTTCTGGCCTCTTGGACTCGCAACCATGATCTATTACGGCCGGTTCGACCCGATGACGGCGGTCGCACAACCGTGGATGTTCCTCACGTCGATGTTTCTGCATTCGCCGAAGTCGGTGCTGCATATCCTGTTCAACATGCTGGCGTTGTGGAGCGTGGGGCCGGTGCTGGAGAAGATGATGGGGCATTGGCCGTTTCTCGCGCTGTACGTGCTTTCCGGTTTGGGCGGCGGTCTTGGGCTGATGTCCTGGGCCGCGCTGTGGCCGGGTGGCACCGGGTGGCTTGGTGGTGCCTATGGCGCGTCCGGCGCGTTGTTCGGCCTGTTCGCGGCGATGCTGGTTGTGTACCGGCGCATCGGCGAGGATATCCGTTCGATGCTGGTCTGGATGGCGGTCAACTTCCTGATGCCGTTCCTGGTGGGCGGCATCGCATGGCAGGCTCATGTAGGCGGATTCATCGTCGGCGGCGTGTTCACGTGGCTGCTGATTTCCGGCGTGCACGCGTTGCGCGGCAAGAGCCTGACGTTCCGGACGATGGTGTACGGGGCGGTGGTGTTGGCGCTGATCGTCGCAGGCGTGCTGGTCTGTAATCTGAGCAATCCGGCTCTGACGTACATCATGTGATTGGCCTCTTACCCGGTGAAAGTCCCACCTGGCGCGACGTGTTCGAGAACAGCAGGCGCCTTACGGGTACAGGCGCGTCCACCTGGAATTGAGGGGCGTGGGCGTCGTCGTGTCCGCCAAACGGGTCATGCGCCTGGTGGCCCGGCACGAGCTCGTGCCCGTGTCCAGGAGCGCGAGGCGCTACTCCTCGTACAGGGGTGAGATCGGCGAGGCGCCTGTCATCCACTCGGACCGCGGCTGCCACTACCAGTGGCCGGAATGGATACGCATCTGCAAGGGCCGCGGGCTGATCCGCTCGATGAGCGCGAAGGGCTGCAGCCCGGACAACGCGGCCGCAGAGGGGTTCTTCGGCCATCTCAAGCAGGAGTTCTTCCACAAGCGCGACTTCACGGGCGTCACGGTCGACGGGTTCGCCGACGATGCTCGACGAGTACATGACATGGTACCGCGACGAACGCATCAAGACCGAGTACGGGATGAGCATCATGGACAGGCGCATCAAGCTGGGGCTCGTCGGCTGAACGCATGTGATAACCTGCCAGACAACCATACAGACAACGAAGTCCAACAAAACGTCACCGCCCCCGAGCTTGTGATGGGACTTTTGTGGGGTGGGCGGGGCACTGGAGAATGGCTCGGGGTGGAGGCGTCGCACCAATGTGAATTACATGCGTGTAGTTTTCCACATGATGTGGAGAACTTTGTGGACAACTTGGGTATAAGTTGGGTATAACTCGTGGATAACTATGGTGAATAAGTCCGTGTGAGCTCTAACAATGTTGGAAATAATGGGTTTTGACACATTGTGGACAATGTGCACAATGCGAATAAGAGTTATCCACAATTGTGTATAAGTATGTGAATAATGTGGATAACATGGGGAAAACCGGTGGATAGATAGTGCACAACTTGATTTGCGGAGCATCCGTTACGGGTCTCGAAGCCGGGGCGCGATGACGCTGCCGGGATACCATGACACTATGGATATTTCGTCTCAGACCAGTCGGTTCATTGCGGCGCACCGCAATCAGGATGTGCGCGACCTGGCGCTCAGCGCCAAACGCGTGGACGGGCTTGACCTGCCATTCGCGCTCGACCAGATCGCCGGCTGGCAGACTGCGTGCCGCAAGCTGCCGCAATGGGCCGAGACCGACGGCATCGTCTATCCGCCGCACATCTCCATGGAACAGTGCTCTTCCCAGTTCGCCGCGCAGTACAAGGCCGGCATCGCAAGGCGCGTAGCGGGCGCCGGCGGTGCGATGGTCGACCTGACCGGCGGATTCGGCGTCGATTGCTCGTATATCGCGCGTGGATTCAGCCGGGCGGTCTATGTGGAGCGCCAGCCTCACCTGTGCGAGCTCGCGGCTCATAATTTCCGGGCGCTGGGACTCCCGCACATGGATGTGATCAACGGCGATGCGGAGGATTGGCTGCGCGGCGTCGTTGACGCCCGCGCCGCCTCCGCAGACTCGGCCGCAGTCGATTCAGCTACAGCCGTTCCCATCGCGCTGATCTACCTCGACCCCGCGCGACGTGACGCGCATGGCGGCCGAACCTATGCCATCGCCGACTGCACGCCGGACGTACTCGCGCTGAAAGACCGTCTGCTGGCCGTCTCGCCGCACGTCATGGTCAAGCTGTCTCCGATGCTGGATTGGCGAAAGACGGTTGCGGACTTCAACGGTTCGGTCGGCGAAGTGCATATCGTCTCCACAGGCAACGAATGCAAGGAACTGCTGCTGGTGCTCGACCGCGGTTCGCACGACGCCGTACGCGTGATCTGCGTCAACGATGGCGACGTATTCGGATACGTCCATGACATGAAGACCGGCGCGGATTCTGACGGCGTGGTCCTCGCCGCCGCAGGAGAAAAAGGCAGTCAGGGCGGGTCTGCAGAGCCGTCACACGCCGCTCCGGAACAGCCCAGATATCTGTACGAGCCGAACGCTTCGCTGATGAAGGGCGGCTGTTTCGCGCTGCTGGAGGACCATTATGGTATGCGCCAGATCGGCCCGAACAGCCACCTGCTGATATCGGGCACGCCGGCGCCGCAGTTTCCCGGCCGGGGATTTGTCATTGAAACCATCGCGGGTATGGGCAAAAAAGAGCTGAAACGGGCTCTAGCGGGCGTCGACAGGGCGAATATCGCAGTGCGCAACTTCCCGTTGACCGCTGTCCAGCTGCGCAGGAAACTCAAGCTGGCAGACGGCGGCGATGTGTATCTGTTCGGCACGACGTCCGTCGATGGCCGTCATGTCATCGTCCGCACCGTGAAGCAGTGAAACCGCGAAAAGGGTATGACAACAACACAGTTTGGCGGTGGCGCAGCACCATGCCGCGCCACCGCCAAACCGTAACGTCGCTTACCGTCGATATGGAGCTGGCTGCCGCGAGGGGATCTCGCCGCTCAGCGCCACCACATCGTCATGATGAATCCGACCATAATGATCGCGAAGGCGATTGCCAGGTTCCAAGCACCGATACCCGGGATCGGCCACGTGCCGTTCGGCGACAGGTAGTAGACCACGGCCCAGATCAGGCCGATGATCATCAGCGCGCAGAACAGCGGGACGAACCAGCGCGGGTTCGACTTGGTACCCTTGATGGTCTCCTCGACGCGGCGCGTGTTCTCCGCCTGCCGCGACATCATGCGCTGCATCTGCGGGGTCATCTCTGACTTGTCGGCGGTGGCGTTGAGCACCGCCTGCACCTTGTCCATGGAGACGCCGTAATCGTCATCGGCCTCGTCGGTCTCGTTGGCGTCGGTCTCGTTGGTGTCCGTGTCCTTGACGTCGGCGTCGGTCTCGGACTGCCAGTCCTTCTGGTCTTCCGAGTCGGTTTCGTGCAGCTCTGTGTCAGCCATAAGCGTAGTCTCCATTCAATAGGCTAAAAAATCATAATAGCGGTTACACTCGAAAGTTGAACACACTGGGAGGAATCATGGCCAGACACACCAGCAGGCACGCCGCCCGGCGCACGTGGCTCGGCGGCTTCGCGGTGTGCCTGATCGTGGCTTTTTCCGGGTATCTGCTGGTGACGAACGTGCGCGTGAACCGCACGGCAACGGTCACTTCCGACACGGCGGACCTGGTGGAGCAGCGCGTGGAGCATGTCGACCAGCTGCAGAAGGACATCACCGACCTGAGCGCGCAGATCAACACGCTGAAGGATTTCGCCAACAACAGTGGCTCCTCCGAGCAGCCCTCGGGCACGAGCGACCCCAAGCCCAGCGACACCGAGGACGCGGGCTCCGGCACCATACTGCCGGCGGTGCACGGTCCCGGCATCACCGTGACCCTGAACGACTCCCCGTTGTGGGAGAACATGGTGGACAGCTCGGGCTCGGCCGCGAACATCAACGATTACGTCGTGCATCAGGAGGATGTGGAGGCTGTTGTCAACGCCCTGTGGGCGGGCGGCGCGGAGTCGATGATGATCATGGACCAGCGCGTGTTGTTCAATTCCGCAGTGATCTGCCAAGGGAATGTGCTTCTATTACAGGGCAAGAAATACTCGCCGCCGTTCACCGTGTCGGCGATCGGCCCCGCAGATGCCATGATTCGGGCTTTGGACGACTCGAACGCGGTCAAGTTGTATAAAGAGTATGTCAGCGCATTCGGATTGGGCTGGAAAGTGGAAAAAAAGGACGATCTCGTGTTCGGGCAGTCTGCGGCGACGCTGCAGCCGTTGCGGTATGCGTCCGTGGTCAAGGACGGGAGCGAGGAATGAAGCATTCGCGCAACTCTCAACAGATTCAAGGCGATTTTCAGGATTTCGAGGCGCCTGCCCCTGCTGAACCGGAGTACGCCGGGGAAGTGACCATGGCGCTGCCTCCGGTGCCGATGCCCGATCCGAACGCCCGGCGCGGCCTCGCGCAGCCGGCGGCCAAGCGCAGCGTTCTGTGGTCGGTGCTGGGGATCCTCGGCGAGGTGCTGATGACGCTGGCGGCCGTCTGCGCGCTGTACGTGGTATGGCAGATGTGGTGGACCGGCGTCCAGTCCGAGCACACGCAGGTCGAGACCCGCCAGTCGGCGTCATGGTCCGATCCGGCCGGCGGCGACAGCTCGAAGGTCGCCAAGGCGCAAAGCGGCGACGTGCCGGTCCAGCCGACGAGCGCAAGCGATGGCGAGCTCATCGCGCAGGTGTACGTGCCCCGGTTCGGCCAGGGGTGGGTGCGTAACGTGGTCGAAGGCACGGACGAGGCCGAATTGTCGCTGCATGGTCTGGGACATTATCCGTCCACGCAGATGCCCGGTTCAGTCGGCAATTTCGCGGTCGCCGGCCACCGCAACGGCTACGGTCGACCGCTGGGAGACGTCGACCTGCTGCAGGAGGGCGACGCGATCATCGTGCGTACCAAGGACTACTGGTACGTGTACAAGTACACGACATACAAGATCGTCACCCCGGAGCACTCCGAGGTCATCGCCGCTAACCCGGAGGATCTCAACACGCCTCCCAGCAAGCGCATGATCACACTGACCACGTGCGAGCCGAAATACACCACGGCCACGCATCGTTGGATCAGCTACGGCGAGCTGAGCTATTGGGCTAAGGTCTCGGATGGCGTGCCGCAGGAGCTCGCCACGTCGTCGAACTCGGCGAAGGTGGCGTTCTCCAGCAGCAACACGAGCCAGTCGTTCGTGTCCAAGCTGGGCACGCTGCAGCCCATCGTGCTGTGGGCGCTGGTGGCGTACCTGGTGCTGTACATCGCGGCCCTGGTGGCCTGGCGGTACCCGGTGCTGCGCGAGATTCGCGCCGGCAAGCGCCGCCGTCCGGACGCGAGCATCTACGGATGGCTGCTGCGTCACCAGCCCGGTCCGCTGGTAATCAGGTGGGCGCTGCTGATACTGCTGCTGTTCATCGTCAGCGTGGCGCTGATTCAGTGGGCGTGCCCATGGGCGGCAAGCAACATCCCCATCCTGCAAAGCATGTCGAATTACGCGGTCGATTAGCGGCATGGCCGGTTGGCGGCGATAATGGGAACGCATGGGATGACGGTCGGCGCTCGCCGGTGCCATCCCATAATCAGAACGAGACGAGGAGCGTCATGACGGATTCGGCACGCATTGTGGTGGTGGACAATTACGATTCGTTCGTATACACCATCGTTGGATATCTGAAAACCTTGGGAGCGACGGTCGATGTGGTGCGCAACGACGCAATAGACCCCTCAGATGCCTCTGTGCTGGACGAATATGACGGTGTGCTTATTTCCCCCGGTCCGGGCGCTCCGGCGGATTCTGGGGCCAGCGAGGACGTTATTCGGCTATGTGCCAAGCTCGGCAAGCCCATGTTCGGTGTGTGCCTCGGCCTGCAGGCGCTCGCCGAGGTGTTCGGCTGCACGGTCAGCCACGCGCCCACCATCATGCACGGCAAAACCAGTCTCGTCGAGCATATCGATGATGAGATCTTCGCCGGTGTCGCCAATCCGATGACCGCGACCCGATATCATTCGCTGGCCGTCGAGCCCGACACCGTGCCTGATGACCTGGTCGTGACGGCGTGGACGAAGGATGACCATATCGTTCAGGGCATCAAGCACCGGTCGTTGCCGATGTATGCGGTGCAGTTCCATCCTGAATCGGTGATGACGCAGGACGGCTACCGGCTGCTCGCCAACTGGCTCGCCGTCTGCGGGCAGACCAACGCCGTGGCCAAGTCCATCGGTCTGCAGCCCAAGGTCAACCGCTGACACGCACGTGTGTGTGGCGCCGCGCGTGACGCGCATGACAACGATGATGGCCCGTGGCATTCCTCATGCCACGGGCCATCATGTGTTCTGGGCCGATGTGTGTAGACCGCGCGGCTGGGCCGCCCGTCTGGCCGATCGACCCGCCGCGATTGCCGGTTGCGCTTACCGGCCGTCAGGCGGCCGATCGGTCACACCGCAATGGCAATCACGGCCATTCCCGGCGGTTCAGTTCCCACCTGTCGTCGTGCCGCCGTTGCCGTTGTTGTCGGGATCCTCGGTGGTGGGCTTCTTGGCGGTGACCGAGATGGTGCTGCCCTTGTCGACCTGCGTGCCGGCCGCGGGATCCTGCGTCTCGATGACCGCATCATCGGTCGCGTCGCCGGTGACCTTCAGCGTGAAGTCGCTGCCCAGCGTGGCCTTGGCCCCGGCGATCGTGTTGCCGAGGAGATTGGGCACGCTGACTTGCGGCTTGCCGGTGGACACGTAGACCGTGATCTGCGAGCCCTGCAGCACCAGTTCTCCGGAACCGGGGCTGACTCGCGTCACCGAGCCCTTCTCCACCTTGTCCGAGGCCTCCTGCTCGACGACCGGCAGGAACTTCATGGACGAGAGCTTGTCCAGCACCGTGTCCTTGGGTTGGCCGACCAGACCGTCCGGCACCTTGGTCATGCCCGAGGAGATGTACAGCGTGATCGTCGTGCCCTTGGGCTGCGACGTGCCGGAGGCCGGGTCGGTGCTCACGACCTTGTCCTTCTCGATGGTGGCGCTGTCGGCGGTCTTCGTGACGGACGACACCTTGAAGCCCCGTTTCTCCAGCGCGTTGCGCGCATCCTCCTGGGTGTAGTCGCTCAGGTCGGGCACGGTCACCGACTTGGGGCCTACGGAGAACCAGACCTTCACGTCCGAGCCTTTGACGGCCTGAGTGTCGCCCTTGGGGGACTGCTTGGTGAACGTGCCGGCGGGTTCACCGGAATCCGAATCCTGCATCTCCACGAAGTTGAACCCGGCCGAGGTGACCTTCTCCTTCGCCTGCGCCTTGGTCATCGTCGCCGTGATGGTGGGCACGGTGCCCATCTCCGTGGCGGATTTGCGGCTCATGGTGTAGATCACGCCGAAGATGATCGCCAGCAGCACCACGCCGCTGATGATCGACGCGATGATGATCTTCTTCTTGCGCTTCTGCCTGGCCGCCTCCGCGCGTTGTTCGGCGCGAGACTTGACCGCCAGGGCCTCGTTCGGGTTCTGCGCCGGAGGCACCATCTCGAACTGGCCGGTCGCCGGGTTGTACGCCTGCGTGGGCTGACCCGCGCCGACAGCACTCATCGGCACGGTAGCGCCGCCGTCCTGCTGCTCCGCGGCCTTGCGGGCCTTCACGTTGGCCAGATCGGTCAGCGGGTTGAACGCCGCCGCGACCGGCACGCCGCCGTTCATGAACGTCAGGATATCGTTCTTGAATTCGGCCGCCGTCGCGTAACGGTTCTGCCGGTCCTTCGCCATCGCCTTCGCGCAGATCGAATCCCACATGCGCGGCAGACCGGGCACGAGCGTGCTGGGCGGCGTCGCCACCTCCGACACGTGCTGATAGGCGATCGCCACAGCCGAGTCGCCGGTGAACGGCGGACGGCCGGTGAGCATCTCATACAGCACGCAGCCGGCCGAGTACAGGTCGGAGCGCATGTCGACGGTCTCGCCGCGAGCCTGCTCGGGCGAGAGGTACTGCGCGGTGCCGACCACGCCCTGGGACTGGGTCATCGTCGCAGCGGAGTCATCGAGCGCGCGGGCGATGCCGAAGTCCATGACCTTGACCACGCCCTGCTCGGAGATCATGATGTTGCCGGGCTTGATGTCGCGGTGGACGATGCCCATGTGATGCGAGTATTCGAGCGCGTTGAGCACGCCGAGCATCACCTGTTCGGCGTCTCGCTGGCTGAGCGGGCCGTTCGCCTTGATCACGTCACGCAGCGTCTGGCCCTTGACGAACTCCATCACCAGGTACGGCAGCCGCTCCGTGCCGCCGCTGTCGGTCATTACGGTCTCCTCGCCGGAGTCGTAGATGTTGACGATGTTCGGGTTGTTCATCTGCGCCACGGAGTGCGCTTCGCGGCGGAATCGGGACAGGAAGATCTTGTCGTTGGCCAGGTCGGCGCGCATGATCTTGATCGCCACCGTACGTCCCAGGCGCGTGTCCAATGCCACGCGCACTTCGGCCATGCCTCCACGCCCTACAAGTTGGCCGAGCTGATAGCGGCCGTTCGCCAGCGATGCCGGCATATTGCTGCTCATAGCTATTCCTCTCGATTCTTCGGGTCGGTCGTCGCCGTATGCCCGCCAAATTGGTTACGGTTCATGGTGATCAGCGTCGCCGTGTGCGGTGTGCTGGATACGCGGCGGGGCATGCGCCCGCCAAGTCCCATGATGGTCTCATCCATCTGCGCGGTCTCCTGATCGAGCAGACGTCGTTCTATGCGCGACAGCGTGCGCGAAACGGTCAGCGCGTCCTTCGGACGGTCAAGCGGATCCTTGGACAGCATCGACATGACGAACTGCCGAAGCTGCACATCTATGGAATCCGGCAGCGGGGGCACCGGGTCGTTGACGTGTGCGGCGGCGATGTCGACCGGTGTGGTGCCGGTGAACGGCCGATGCCCGCACAGCCCCTCGTACGCGACGACGCCCAGCGAGTAGATGTCGGATTGCGGCGTGGCCTGTTTGCCTTGCGCCTGCTCGGGGGAGATGTACTGCGCGGTGCCGACGACCATGCCATCCTGCGTGATCTGCTCCTGGTTCGTGGAGTAGGAGACGCCGAAATCGGTGATTTTCACCTCGCCCGTAGTGGAGACCATGATGTTGGCCGGCTTGACGTCGCGGTGGATCACGCCGTGGCTGTGCGCCACGAACAGGCCGCGCGCGGTCTGGATCAGTATCGGCAGCAGTTCCGTCGCGGGCAGCGTGCCACGGTCGCGGTAGATGTCGGCCAGCGAGTCGCTGGGCACGTACTCCATGATGAGGAAGCCGATGCTGTCGTGCTCGTAATACTCGAACAGCGCGGCGATGTTGGGGTGCGCCAGATTGGCGGAATTGTGCGCTTCCGCCCGCAGACGGTGCAGCTTGGCCTCGACGTTGCCCTGATCGTCGCGCAGCGCCTTGATGGCGACGGGACGGTTGAGCTGGATGTCGTGGCCTTTCCACACCTCTCCCATGCCGCCCTGCGCCAGTCGGCGATCCAGGCGGTAACGGCGGTGGATGAGTTGTCCTTCGACGAGTTTCATTGTTTCAGGGCCTCCTCCATCAGTGAACGCATGATCGGTCCGGCGGCTTCCACACCGTACTGATTGACATTATGGATAACAACGGAGACCGCGATCTTCGGGTTGTCGGCGGGGGCGAACCCGATAACCCATGCGTCGTTGGTCTGGTTGGAGCTGCCGATCTGCGCGGTTCCGGTCTTCGCCGCGACCTTGATGCCGCTCAGCTGCAGGCTGGGCGCGTCATGCTCGACCACCGACTGCATCATCTGGTTGAGCTTGGACGCCGTGCTGGAGCTGAACGCGGTGGACATCACTTCGGGCGTGGCTTCGGACAGCGTACTCAGGTCGCTGGCCCGCACGCGGTCCACCAGCGTCGGCCTCATGAGCTTGCCGTCGTTCGCGATGGCCGCGGCGACCATCGCGTTCTGCAATGGCGTGGACAGCACGTCGCCCTGGCCGATGGACGCCAGCGCCACCTTGTCGTCGGACAGCGTGTCGGGGAACTTGGCGGCGACGGACTTCATCGGGCGCCCGGACGACGAGGTGCCGTCGATGGTGATCGAGCTTCCGTAGCCGAGCTTCTTCGCCTGCTCGGCGATCTTGTCCTGGCCGAGTTTCACGCCGAGCTGGGCGAACGCGGTGTTGGACGAGTATGTCAGCGCGTCCTGCAGCGTGATCTTGCTGTCGATGCCGTTCGCCGCGGCGGTGGTGTTAGTCAGGTTCGTCGAGGTTCCGGGCAGCGTATAGCTCGCTCCGGCGGGAATCTGAGTATCGGTGTCGTAGTCGCCGGATTCCAGCGCCGTCGCGGCGACGATGGTCTTGAACGTGGATCCGGGCGGGTACAGCTGCGAGGTCGCGCGGTTGATCATCGGGCTGTTGGCCTGCGCGGCGAGTTTCGAATAGTTCGCGGTGGCTTTCTTCGTGTCGTGCGTGGCGAGAGCGTTCGGATCGTAGCTGGGGGCACTCGCCAGGGTCAGGATGCGGCCGGTCTTGACCTCGATGACCACTGCGGCGCCGTCGTTGCTGCCGAGCTGCTGGTAGGCGAGCTGCTGCAGCTTGGGATTGATGGACGTCTCGATGGACGCGCCCTTGTTCTCGACGCCGGTGAACAGCGATTTCAGCTGATCCCAGAACAGCGCGTCCGCCTTGCCGCTCAGCAGCTTGTTGCGGGATGATTCGATGCCGCGGTCGCCGCGCTGGGTGACCGAGAAGAAGCCGGTCACCGGGGCGTACACCGGCCCGTTCGTGTAGGAACGCTGGTATGAGAACACGTCGTTGACCGGGGTCGACTGCGCGAGGATCGTCCCGTCGGACGCGAGTATGGCGCCTCGGGGAGCGCCGTATTCCTGATACAGCGCCCTTGCGTTGCGCGGGTCGGAGCTCAGCGAGTTGGCGCGGATGGCGGTGATGATCGTGGTGGACATGCCGAGTACCACGAACAAGGCGATGACGGCGGTGAACAGCTGCCTGAGGTATTTGTTCATCGCGCACCTGCCTCGATGATTTCCGTGGTCTGGTTGTTCGCCGCCGCGTGGCGGGGTTCCGGTGGCCGCTCGGCCTGCGGTTCGCGTTCGGGTGCGGACTCCTTGTCAGTGCGTTCCTTCAGCTCGCGGTCACGCAGCACCGCCAGCGCCTCGTATTGGAACGTGTCGGACAGTGTGTCCGGCTCCGGGCGGTTCGCCGCGTTCGAGATGATCATCAGCAGCGCGGCGAGCAGGTAGTTCGCGATCAGCGATGAGCCGCCGGCGGCCATGTACGGCATGGTCATGCCGGTCAGCGGGATTACCAGCGTGATGCCGCCGACCACGGTGAACACCTGGAAGGCCATCGTGAACACCAGTCCAGAGGCCAGCAGCTTGCCGAACCCGTCCTTGATCTTCATGGCGGTGATGAACCCGGACGCGATGATCAGCAGGTACAGCACCAGAACGGCCATCAGACCGGTCAAGCCCAGCTCCTCGCCGACCGACGAATAGATGAAGTCGGAATTCGCGAACGTGGTCAGCCCCGGCTGCCCGTGACCCAGGCCGGTGCCGGTCATGCCGCCGGAGGCCATGCCGAAGATGCCCGTGACCAGCTGCCACGAGCCGCCTATGCGGTTGTACTGCTCGTCGCTGAACGGGTGCAGCCATGAGTCCACGCGCTGGCCGACGTGGCTGAACACACTGGCCGCGGCGACCGCACCCACGGCGAACGCGATGAAGCCGATGACGATCCAGCTTCTGCGCCCGGTGGCCGCGTACAGCATCGCGACGAACATCGCGAAGAACATCAGCGACGTGCCCAGATCGCGCTGCATGATGAGCACGCCCATCGAGATCAGCCACACCATGATGATCGGACCGAGGTCCTTGATGCGGGGCAGCTGGAGTCCCAGCACCTTCTTGCCTCCCACGGCGAGCTGGTCGCGGTGGTCGAACAGGTAGGCGGCGAAGAAGAACGCGAGGAACAGCTTGGCGAATTCGGCGGGCTGCAGCGAATATCCGCCGATGCGGATCCAGATCTTGGCGCCGTTGATGTTGCGCCCCAGACCGGGGATCATGGGCGACAGCAGCAGTATCAGGCCTATCACCATGTTCACGTACGAGTATTTGCGCAGCACACGATAGTCGCGCATGACCGCCACGAGGATGCCACACAGCGTCAGGGCTATGCACAACCAGATCAGCTGCCTTGAGCCGACCGAGGAATTACCGGACTTGTCGATGCGCGCGATCATCACCACGCCGATCGCGGTCAGCATCAGCACGCATGGCAGAATCGCCTGGCTGGCGTACGGCTTGAACCGCAGCAGCAGTCCCCACAGCACGAGGAACAGCGCGCCGACCACGGCCAGCAGGCCGATGTAGTTGGCGGGGAAGTGGCCGTAGACGCGCAGGAACATCTGGTAGAAGGCGACGACGCTGATCAGCATGGCGAACAGCAGCAGCGACGCCTGACGGAGACGTATGGGGATCATTGGGCGTCACCGCCGTCTGTGCCGGTGGACGATGCGTCCGTGCCGGTATCGCCCGCGGTGCCATCCGCAGTGCCGCCGTCGGTCTGGCTGCTGCCGGCGCTTGAGTCGCCGTCCGTGCCGTTCGACCCGGATGAGTCGGATGAGTCGGATGAGTCGGACGTGCCGTTGCCCGCGTCGCCGGACGACTTGGACGTGTTGGAATTGTCGTTGAAGTTGCTTTTCTCCTGACGGATGACCTGCACGTGCTGGATGGCCTCGTCATAGCTGTTGAAGGTGATGCCGTCCTGCAGCTGGTCGCGCCACGCCTGCGGCAGCGAGTCGATGTCGATGTTCGTGCGCTTGACCTCGTGCGACAGCGCCAGGCCGAACACGTTGGTGTTCACGCCTTGGTACACGGCCACCACGCCGTCTGCGTTGCCGATGAAGTATTTCGTCTGGCTCCAGCGGTAGGCGCCGAAAGCGCCGCCCGTGGCAAGCGCGAGCGCGGCGATCACGATGAGGATTGCGATCAGACGATTGCGGCGGCCGCGCTTGCGCGTCTCCTTGCGCTGCGTCTGCCGCTCGTGATGGATGGCCTTGGCGACGTCGGGATCGTTGGGATCGTCGGTGACATGGCCGTCACGCTTCTGGATGACCGGTATCTCGCCGGTGTCGGGGTTGGCGCGTTCGCCGTTCTCCTCGCGCACGGCCGACGGCTGCGCGACGCGCGGCGACGGCTGCGAGGCGGGCTGGCTCTGTATCAGCGCGGCGGCGCGTTGCGCTGGCGATGCGTTCGCGTCGCGCAGCATGGGCGCGGTGGCGACAGGCTCGTTGAGGATGTCTGCGATGGGCTCCAGGCTGGCGCTCGCCGCTCCGGCGACCAGTGGGGTCTGGTGGGGCAGGTCGAAGGCATCCGCGTCGAGAGCCAGCGTGGCGTCGGCGATGACCGCGGTCACGTTGTCGGTGCTGCCGGCCTTCAAGGCCATCGAAACCAGCTGCTGGGCGCATTCCTCCTGATCGGAGTAGGCGGTGAGCGTCTGCTCGATGGTGGAATCCTCCAGCACGCCGCACAGGCCGTCGGAGCACAGCATCCAACGGTCGGTTGGATGGGCGGCCCGAATGGCGATGTCGGGGTGCGGATCGATGTCGAAGTCGCCGAGCACGCGCATGACGACGTTGCGCTGCGGATGGTTGCGCGCCTCCGCGGGGCTGATGCGGCCTGTGTCGATGAGATGCTGAACGTAGCTGTGGTCCTGCGTCATGCGGGTCAGGCGACCGTCGCGCAGCAGGTACGCGCGCGAGTCGCCGATGTGCGCGAGCACCCAGTAGCCCGCGACCAGCGCCACGGCGGTCACCGTGGTGCCCATGCCGGCGAGCTTGCGCTCGCGCTTCGCCTTGCCGACGATCGCGTCGTGAGCGGCCATGACGGACGTTTCCATCATCCGGGCGACGGTGCTCACGTCGCCGTTGACGTCATCGTGCTCGATGTGGGCGAGTGAACGGATGGCGATGGTCGAGGCGGTGTCGCCGCCGGCATGGCCACCCATGCCGTCGCAGATCGCGATGAGGTGCTCCCCGGCGAACGCGGAATCCTGGTTGTTGGAGCGCACGGTGCCGACGTCGGACACCGTGGTCGAGTACAGGAACAAGGTCTGTGATGCAACGGAATTTGGCATGAGCCGTCACCTCAATTCGAAGGTGGTGGCGCCAATGCGCACCGGCATGCGCGGGGGCAGCAGCATGGGCATGTTCAGCCGCTGCTGGTTGACGATGGTGCCGTTGGTGCTTCCCAAATCCTCGATCGCCCATTGACCGGAGGCGGGATCCTTATATATGCGGGCGTGATGCGAGGAGACGAATTCGTCGTCGAGCACCACGGTGTTGGACGCGGCGCGTCCCAGCGTGATGGATTCGCTGGTCAGCGGCACGGAGGCGCCGGCCTTCGGGCCATCGATGATGACCAGCAGTGTGGGACCGGATTGCGGCGTGCGCTGCTGGCTTTGGCGCGGCGGCGTAACGGGCGCGGTCTGTGCGGCGGCCGGGCCGGACGGTGCCGGGCCGTCAGAGGATTTCATCGCGCGCTTGTCTCGGCGGCGTCGGGCCCGCGACGGCTGCGGGCTGAACGCTTCGATGTCTTTGTGCAGCGATCGCACCGCAAGCCAGACAAAGACCCACAGCAGGATCAGGAATCCATACTTGAGGATCGCAAATGTCAGTTCGGTCATAACGGAAAGTCGACTCCTGGCTCGGGGTCACTCCTGCTCTCGTGAGGAAGCCCAGAACAGGATGCGGGTGCGGCCGATGGTGATGGTATTGCCGTCCAGCAGCGTCGCGGCCGGCACCTGATGGCCTTCGACGTACGTGCCGTTGGTCGAGCCCAGATCGCGCGCGATGACGCCGTTGGGGGTCAGGTCAATTTCCAGGTGCTTGCGGGAGATGCCGGGATCGTCGATGACGATGTCGCAGCCGGAGCCGCGGCCGATCACCGTCTTGCTCTCGGTGAGCAGGTAGGGGTTGCCGTTGATGTCAAGCATCGGATGGTCCTCGGCCTGGTCGGTGGTGGTCACGGGGACCGCGTTGCCCTGCACGGATTCGGAGCTCAGGTTGAAGCTGCCCTTGGGCAGGTCGAGGTCCTCCTCGAAGATGACCATCACGGGGCCGACGAACGCATAATGCTGGCTCTTGGCGTATTGCGTGAGGTTGTCCGCCAGCTCGTTGGCGAGCACTTCGCTGCCCCACTGTTCGATGCGATCGAAGTCGGCCGTGCTGAGCTTGAAACGGTATTCGTTCGGGGCTACCGTGCGGTCGCGGCCGACCGGCATGGCTTCGGCGTCGATCTCGCGCTCCAGGGCGCTGGAAAGGTCGACAGGCTTCAGGTCTTTGGAGCCGAACTTGGAAAAGACTCCGTTGACCGCGCCTTCTACACTTTTCTCAAAACGGTCGAGAACGCTCATGGTGATCCCTTTCTATATCCTTACCCATCCTATACGTCAGTGGGGAAGTCAATTGTGATTTCTGAGGAAAAAGCCTGTTTGAGCGCAAAATTTCCACTTCTGACACGGCGTTGTGGGGCGTGAGACCTATTTGGACCGATGCCGTCCGCCTGATGCGCCAGCCCGCGGGGCGATCATGGGGGAGGCAAGGGGGAGGGCTGCCGGCGTGGTTTGCCCAGTGCGGTGGCTACCGTGGTGGGCATGAACGATATGACGACTCTTCATGATGCAATCGGCGATTTTCCCCGCCGCAAGGCGCAGACGCTGCGGTTCTCCTGCGGTGCCCCGCGTTCCGCGACCGCGATTGGCGACGGTTCCCGCGTGCTGTTCCTGCGTTCCGACGGCCCTGAGGACCTGGTGACCTCGCTGTGGCTGAGCGTGTTCGACGCGGACGGCACACATCGGGAGGTGCTGCTGGCCGACCCGCGTGTGCTGCTTGCGGACGCTGATGACGAGGACGTGCCTGCCGAGGAGAAGGCCCGTCGCGAGCGCGCCCGTGAAGGCGGCTCGGGCATTGTCTCGTATTCGGTGGATGCGGCTGGCCGCCGTGTGGTCTTCACGATCAACGGTCAGCTGTTCCTGACCGAGATCGCCGAAGACGGCAGCGGTCGCACCCGTATGCTGGCGGCGGATGGCATCGCCGCAGGAGAGGGTGCCACGCCGGTGCTTAACCCGCGCATATCGCCGGACGGCAGGCATGTGGCGTACACGACCGGCGAACATCTGATGCTGGTCGACATCGTGCCGCAGTGGCCGTCTGACAGTCGTCATGATGACGCCACCGACGACGACTGCGACGGCCAGCCGGCGCCGCACGCGCACGGCCACCGCTGCGGCGACGAGGAGTCGGGCGCCCCCTACGACCCCTCCGCCGACAAGCTCAGCACGCTGTGGAGCGTGTATCCGGACGATGACGCCGATGAGAACACGTGGAAGATCGGTCTGGCCGAATTCGTCGCCGGCGAGGAGATGGACCGTTACGACGGCTTCTGGTGGGGGCCGGACTCCCGTCACATCATCTTCGAGACGTTCAACGCGGCACCTGAGCCGATGTGGTACATCAGCGACCCGGCGAACCCGCAGACGCCGGCCTCCGGCCGTCGATACGCGCGTGCGCTCACCAGCAACGCCGATGTGCGCCTGACGCTGGCGGAGCTCGCGTACGACGGGCACGACGAGTATGCGGGACTGGGCATCCAGCAGATCTCCTGGAACCGCAAGGACTATGAATATGTCGCCGCGGTGCACTGGTCCGCCGGCCATGAGCCATTGCTGCTGGTGCAGAACCGCCGACAGACGCGTGACCAGGTGCTCTCGGTGCATCTCGGCTCCGAGGCCTCTGCGGGCTCGGCGCCGGTCGGCTCCACGACCGTGCTGGAGGAGCATGCCAACGACCAGTGGCTCGACATCATCCAGGGCACGCCGGTCTTCACACCGGACGGACGCCTGGTCTGCGCGCTCAACGACATGGACGCCGACACCAACCGGCTGACGGTGGACGGCCGCCCGTTCACGCCCGCCGGCTGGCAGGTGCGAGAGGTGCTCGACGTCACCGATGAGGACGTGCTGGCGGTCGTGCAGCGCACCCCGGAACTGGACGGATACGAGGCGCCCGACGGACTGAGCCCGTGGCGAGGCAACGCCGATGGCCATGACGCCCGCAGCTTCGACGTGGTGAGCTTCGATTATGATGGCAATGTGCTGCCGATGACCGCACGGCCCGGCTCCTGGTCGGCCAGCCGGTGCGGCGAGGGCCTGGTGATCTCCGGGCGCGACATGGACTCGGCGAAATCCGTGATGTCGCACTCCTTCACGATGCGCCCGGTCGACGGGGGAGCCGCGCCGGAAAACGATGGCGATGGCTCCGCCGCGATGAGCACGCTCGTCTGCCCGATCGACAACCATGCCGCCGAACCCGGTTTCGCGCCGAACGTGCGCTTCGCCCGGCTCGGCGAGCACCGCCTGTACACGGCCATCATCGCGCCGAGCGCCGATAGCCCGTACGCGAAGGCCGACAGGCTGCCGGTGCTGCTCAAGCCGTACGGCGGCCCCGGATTCCAGCAGGTCGTGTTCAACCAGGCGTACTACTGGGACGCGCAGTGGTGGGCCGACCAGGGCTTCCTGGTCGTCACCGCCGATGGCCGCGGCACCACAGGCCGCGGGCCGCGATGGGACCGTGAGATCTTCGAGAACATGAAGGACGTCACGCTTGCCGACCAGGTGGAGGCGGTGCATGCGTTGGCCCAGGCCGTCGAGGAGCTGAACCGCGGCACCGCGCAGGACGGCGACGCGTCGCGCATCCCCGCCCCGGACCTCGACAAGGTGTGCATGATCGGCTGGTCGTACGGCGGTTTCCTGTCGGCGCTCGCGGTGCTGGACGCCCCGGACGTGGTCAAGGCGGCATGCGCCGGCGCCCCGCCCACCGATTGGACGCTGTACGACACGCATTACACCGAGCGCTACCTCGGGCTCGACCCGGCGGCGTACGAGCGCAACAGCATCATCGCCGACGCGCCGAAGCTCGCCCGCCCGCTGATGCTGATTCACGGCTTCGCCGACGACAACGTGACCATCGCGCACAGCCTGCGCCTCAGTCAGGCGCTGATGGCCGCCGGCCGTCCGCACACCTTCCTGCCGCTGACCGGAATCACGCATATGACCAATGACCCGGTCGTCGCGGAGAACCTGCTGACGCTGCAGCGCGACTTCCTGCGCGATGCCCTCGACCTGTGACCGGTCGCCCGTTTCGGGGCGGAATGGAACGACATTCCGCCCCGAAACGCGGCAAATGCGACATCGGTGGCGCATGTGCACAGTATGTCCGATATCGCGTTCGACATATGGGCGGTTCGTGTCCACATATGACCTCGGTGGTGCGCTGTGGGCGAATCCAGCTCTTACGGCTGGGGATATACTCTCACTGAGCATGATCGGGCGGAACATACGAAACGAGGGGTTTGGTGCGTACGATTTGGCGAATATTCACGCGCGACCTCATGCGCATCCTGCGCAACCCGGTCGCGGTGGTGGTGACGCTGGGCGTGGCCATCATCCCCTCTCTGTATGCATGGTTCAACATCCTCGCCAACTGGGACCCGTATTCGTCGACCGGCAACCTCCAGGTCGCCGTCGCCAATGAAGACAAGGGCACTACATCAGATCTGGTCGGGCGGCTCGACGCGGGCAAGCAGGTCGTCAGCCAGCTCAAGAAGAACGACCGGCTCGGCTGGACGTTCGTCAGCGCCGACAAGGCCGTGGAAGGCGTGCAGTCCGGCGAATACTACGCGGCGATCGTACTGCCGAAGGACTTCAGCGAAAGCCTGATCAATTCGATCACCGGCTCTTCCGACAAGCCGAACATCATCTACTACGTCAACGAGAAAAAGAACGCCATCGCGCCGAAAATCACCGATACGGGCGCCACGACCATCGACTCCCAGATCAACGCGACATTCGTCTCCACCGTCAGCAAGACACTCGCCCAAACGATGACGAAGGAGGGCGGTAAGCTCAGCCAGTCCGCCGACGGCACGCGCACCAGCGTCGTCAACGACCTCAACGGCCTCATCGAGCAGCTGAACGACATCGACTCATCGCTCGGGCGCATGGGCGGCACGTTCGACGATGCGAAAAAGGGCATCAAACAGGCCAAGTCCACCGTCGCCTCGCTGAAACGTCAGATCTCATCCGCGCAGAAAGCCGCGAAACAGTCGCAGAAACTGCTCACGCAGGTGCAGGGCAGCGCCCAATCGTTCTCGTCGTCGCTTGCGGGCGCATTCGACAACGGATCCGTGCAGCTGTCCGGCATCGGCGTCAGCGTGAACAACGCGGCGGGAGACGCGCTCAGCGCCTTCAACACCGCACAAGGCAGCATCGACGACATCACCAACGCTCTGCAGAAGCCGATCGACGGCGCGGCTACGCTGTCCAGCGACCTCAAGGACGCGATGAACAAGGCCGGCATCGGCCGCGACACCGCCATCGGCAAGCAGATCTGGCAGCAGATAGACGCGCTCGACAAGACCGTGAACACCCAGCAGAGCCAGCTCGACGCCTTCCACAAGGACACGTCACAGTTCATCAGCTCCGGCAAGAGCGCGGCCACCAGCCTTTCGGACGCCACCAGCACCGCCACCGGCAGCGGCATCGGCATACTCAACCGCGCACGCACGACGCTCACCGGAACCGTCACCCCGAACCTGACCGCGGGATTGAGCAACTTCGCCACGCTCAGCGGCACAATCGACGGCACGCTGTCATCGCTGTCATCCACGCTCGGCCAGTCCGACAGCCTGTTTGACGAGCTGTCCGACACGCTGAGCCAGGCGAAAACCACCGTGGCCGGCACGCAGAAATCGCTCGCCGACCTCACCGACAGCGTCAGCGGCGTGCGCACCGACATCGCCGCGCTCGGCAGTTCGGCCACATACCAGAAAATCAAGCAGGCCCTGAACATCGACGGCGACAGCTTCGGCGAATTCATGGGCACACCGGTCGAACTGTCCACCAAAAGCGTCTACCCGATGGACAACTACGGCTCCGCGGTCACCCCGTTCTACACGAACCTGGCGCTGTGGGTCGGCGGCTTCGTGCTCATCGCCATCTACAAGCTAGAGGTCGACCGCGAGCGGCTCGGCGACGTGACCGCGTCGCAGGCGTATCTCGGGCGGTGGCTGCTGTTCGTGGTCGTCGGATTCCTCCAGGCCCTGATCGTCATGATCGGCGATCTGGTGCTCGGCATCCAATGCCAGCGTCCGGTGCTGTTCGTCCTCGCCGGTCTGTTCTGCTCGTTCGTGTACATCAACATCATCTATGCGCTCGCGGTCGCGTTCCGGCATATCGGCAAGGCGGTCGCCGTGATACTGGTGATCGTCCAGATTCCGGGCGCGTCGGGCCTGTACCCGATTGAGATGATGCCGGACTTCTTCCGGGAGCTGCACCCGTGGCTGCCGTTCACGTACGGCATCAACGCGATGCGTGGCCCGATAGCGGGACTCTACGGCAACCATTACTGGATCGACATGCTGCATCTGTTCCTGTACCTGCCCGTCGCGCTGTTCATCGGGCTGGTCGTGCGCCGGTACGCGCTGAACCTGAACGCGCTGTTCGACCGGCGGCTGGCCGAAACCGACCTGATGATGACCGAGCACAACGCGATGGTCAACGAGTCGGTGAGCTTCTCTTCGATCCTGAACGAGTTCTCGAACACCGAAGAGCTTCGCAAGGTGATCCGCCGTCGCGCGAAACGGTTCTTCGGGCGCTATCCGCGGCTGATCCGCGCCGGGCTGGCCCTGCTGATCGTGCTGCCGTTCGTGTTCCTCATCCTGCTGTTCGTCATCCCCAACAAGGTGGCGATGCTGACGACGTGGATCCTGTCGATAATCATCATCGATGCCTTCCTGATCGTGGTCGAATACATGCGGGACCGGTACGCGCGGCAGCTGGGCGTCAGCGCCATGAGCGCGGACGCGTTCCGCGACGCCGTGCTGCGTGGGTACACGCACCGGCACCTGACGTTCCGCACGTCCGGGAGGTCGCCGCGCAGGCATGCGGCCGTCTCCAAGGCGGCTCGGGACGACGGTGATGCCGGGGCCGCCGGCGACGGTGACATCGGGGAGCTCGGTGAACTCGACGGCCTTGACTGGCCGGCGCAACCGATTTCAGGCAATGACGATGCCGAAGGCGGCAATAACGGCAATGAGGAGAGCGCCGGGGAGACCACCGGGCATATACCGCCCGCAGGGCATATGCCGTTCGCCGGGCAGGAGGACGAGACGCGATGAAAAACATCTGGAGGATCTTCACGCGCGACGTCTGCCACGCCACGCGCAACGTCATCGCGATCATCGTGGCCATGGGACTGATCATCGTGCCGGCGCTGTACGCCTGGTACAACATCGCCGCCAGCTGGGACCCGTACGGCAACACCAAATCGTTGAAAGTGGCCGTGGCGAACGTCGACAGCGGATACAAATCCGACCTGATCCCGGTGCGTGTCAACATCGGCGAGACCGTCGTCAGCTCGCTGCGCGCCAACCATGACCTCGACTGGCAGTTCGTCGACCGCGACACCGCGATCGACGGCGTGCATTCTGGCGAATACTACGCGGCGCTGATCATCCCCAAGCAGTTCAGCGCCGACATGATGACGCTGTTCTCGCCGGAAATGAAGCACGCCGAACTGGAGTACTACCTCAACGAGAAAATCAACCCGATCGCGCCGCACATCACCGATCAGGGCGCGTCCACGGTCGCCACGACCATCGACCAGACCTTCGCGAAGACCCTCGCGCAGGTCGCCCTCGACCTGGTATCCAGCCTGCTGAAATTCGCGCAAAGCCCGCAAATGAGCGAGTACGTATCCAACGCCACGAAACACATTTCGTCGATTTCGTCGCAGCTGAAGTCCGCCGCGTCACAGGCCGACTCCTACGCAAGCCTGATGGGCGCGACAGGCAAAATCATCAGCTCCACCGACCGTCTGCTCGGCTCGACCGGATCCAGCGCGTCGGACGCGAAGAAAGCGCTGAAACAGGGCACGGCCGGCGTGAAAAGCCTGGACGAGGCCCTAGCCGGCGTCTCGACGAGCATGAGCTCGTCGCTGTCCGACGCCGCGGGAGCCTACGACACGATCAGCAAGCAGGTGGACGCCGCGTTCTCCGACATGGGCTCCCAATCCTCCCAGATTACCGACAAGCTCACCACGCTGCGGCGCAACATCCAATCGCAGGCCGACACATTCGGCACATATGCGGAGGCGCTGCGCTCGCTGGCCGACGCCGCGCACCTGCAGGCGGTCAAGGACGCGCTCAACAACGCGGCTCAGCAGGCGCAGAACACGCAGAACAGTCTGCAGAAGGTCGCCGACAGCATCGGCGACGCCTCCAAGAAAATCACCGACGGCACCGCCAGTGCGGACGACACGCGCAAATCCCTGAAGAAGCAGATAGCCGCCGCGAAGCAGTCGATCACCGACATGGCGAACACGTACGACACCACGATCAAGCCGCAGCTCGACGAGCTGGGCAAGTCGATGAGCGATGTCGTCAAGCAGTCGGGGAGCGTCATCGACGGACTGGCCGCCACCGCCACCAGCATGTCCGGCCTGTCCGGCGACATCACCGGCAGCCTGTCCGACGTGCAAGCCTCGTTGGGCGACGCGGCGACCACCCTGAACGCCTCGGCCGAGAAACTCGACTCGCTCAACAAGCAGCTGACGGCGGTCGTCGGAGGCAGCGGCATGCCCGATCTCTCGCAGATCACGTCAGCCGACCCCGATTCGATCGCCACGCTGCTGTCCGCCCCGGTCTCGGTGAACCGCATCGCGCTGTACCCGGTCGCCAACTATGGTTCCGCCATGACGCCGTTCTATACCGTGCTGTCGATCTGGGTGGGCGCGATCATCCTCGTCGCCATGATGAAGGTGTCGGTGTCCGACCGCGAGAAGGCGAAGGTGCTCGGCCTCGGCGAAACGCTGCCGATGGGCGAGACGATGGGCGTGAAGGATGCCGTGATCGCCGGACGGACCGCAGGGCCGGGCGCGATGCTCGACGTGCTGCGCAAGCCACGCCCCGAGTCGCCCGGCAACGCGCGACGGTTCGGCCTGCACCCGTATCAGGAGTATTTCGGGCGATACGCCATCTTCGGCGCGATGGCGCTGCTGCAGGGCACGCTGGTATGCCTGGGCGACATGTTCTTCCTCGGCGTGCAATGCGAGCATCCGCTGCAGTTCCTGATGGTCGGCTGGCTGTGCGCGCTGGTGTTCTCGCTGCTGATCTACACGCTGACCGTGTCGTTCGGCGACATCGGCAAGGCCATCGCCGTGGTGCTGCTGGTCATGCAGGTGGCCGGCTCGGGCGGTACCTTCCCGATCGAGACGTTGCCGCCGTTCTTCCAGACGATCTGCAAGTGGCTGTTGTTCCCGTACGGGGTCGATGCGATGCATTCGGCGATGGCGGGGTCGTTCGGCAACGAATACTGGGTGTCGATGGGCAAGCTGGCGCTGTTCATCCTGCCGGCGCTACTACTCGGCCTGGTGCTGCGCAAGCCGGTGATGCGGTTGAATGATTGGATCATCCGCAATCTCGAATCCACCAAGGTCATGTGACGTGAGTCGGCGGGCGAGCGGTGGGCTGGCCGCGCGGGTGCGGCGGCCGGTAGCCGCCGGTTGCCGGCCGTCCGGCCGCCCGGCCGTGACGCCGGACGAAGCCGGTCGTTTCCCCGCCCGTCGCCGGCGTGAAAGGCGGTACAGTGGAGGCTATGCAAGTGAAGCTTATCGACGAGAACCGCTATGCAGACGAGATGCGCGAGATGGTGCTGCCCGCGCTTGCCACATGCCGGTCCGAAGGCTGGATGGCGCCGGCGGACGACGACGGTCTGCCGCCGCTGCAGCGTGCGGGCAAACTGCATTACGTGTGTTACGACGCGGCGAAATTCGACCGGTTGAGCGAGGACGGCGCCGCCGCCACATTCCGCGGTGCCGTGGTGATCTCCCACGGGTTCACGGAGTTCGCCGCGAAATATGCGGAGATGGTGTGGTACTTCCTGCTCGCAGGGTACTCGGTGTGCGTGTTCGAGCACCGCGGACATGGGTATTCCGCGCGTGACGTCGACAATCCGTCCCTGGTGTGGATTGATGATTGGCGGCGGTATGTGGCCGATCTGGCGAAATTCGCGGAGACGGTGGGCAAGGATTACGCGGATGGCCGTCCGCTGAACCTGTACTGCCATTCGATGGGCGGCGGCATCGGGGCGAGTGTGCTGGAGACGCATCCGACGCTGTTCGACAAGGCCGTGCTGTCGTGTCCGATGATCGCGCCGGTGACCGGTATGCCGAACTGGCTGGCGTCGGTGCTTGCCGGCGCGATGTGCCGGCTCGGGCTGGGACGGCACATGGTGTTCGGGCAGAGTGAGTTCACGCCGGAGCTGGATATGGCCGATTACGAGGGCGCGAGCGAGGCCCGCGTGCGCTGGTTCCAACAGCAGCGCATCGACGACCCGCATCAGCGGACGTATGCGGCGACATTCGCGTGGGTGCGGCAGGCGCTGCGACTGTCGCGTGCCGTGCAGCGGCCGGAGGCGTGCGACAATGTCGAGACGCCGGTGCTGCTGTTCCAGGCCGGGCGCGACGTGTGGGTGCTCAACGAGCCGCAGAACCGGTTCGCGCAGGAGGTCAACTCCGATGGAGGGAATGTGCGCGTGGTACGCATCGAGAACTCGCTGCATGAGATTTTCAGCATGCCCAATGCCGTTCTTGGGCCGTATCTGGAGCGGATTCTGGGCTTCTTCGGCTCATCTGAGATGCCGACGTTCTGATGGTTTGTGACGGATGCCGACCGGATGAGTCCGCAATGAAAGATGTCGTGAAACATGCCGTGAAACATATCGTGAAACAGTCGAAAACGCCGGCCGCCGAGTCGGCGCCCGAGACTGCATCATTCGAGCGTACGCCGAAAGCCATGCTGCTGGGTGCCGTGCTAGTGCTGCTTGGCGGTGTGCTGTGGGGCATCAACGCCACAGTGTCGAAATTGCTGATGGCCGACTATCACGCCGACCCGCTGTGGATCGCCTGCGTGCGCGAGCTCGCGGCCGGCGCGTTGTTCCTGGCCTGTGCCGGTGTGCGTACGCCGAAACTATTGGCAGGTGCGGTGCGCGACCGACGCTCCTACCCGATGCTGCTGCTCGCCGCGCTGACCTGCGTGCTGTTCGTGCAGGTCTCGTATCTGTCCGCGATCGACTGGACGAACTCCGGCACCGCCACCGTATTGCAGACGTTGAACCTGCTGTTCGTGCTGGCGTATGTGTGCATACGCGGGCGCCGCTGGCCGGGGCTGCGCGAGAGCATCGGCGTGGCGTTGGCGTTTACCGGTACGGTGCTGATCGCCACCGGAGGAGATCTTTCCACGCTGAAGCTGCCACTGGTCGGATTGCTATGGGGCCTCGCCGATGCGGCGTGTACGGCGGCGCTGTCGATTCTGCCGGCCAAGCTGGTAGCGCGATGGGGCAATCTTGCGGTCAACGGCATCATGTTCGTCATATCCGGTTTGGTGCTGACGCCGTTCGTCCGCCCGTGGGCCAGCGCGCCGCAGCTGGATTGGTTCGGCGTGCTGCTGATGGTGTTCACCGTTGTCGGAGGCACGTTCGGCGCATATTGGCTGTTCCTGGCCGGCGTGATGCGTATCGGCTCGATGCGCGGCACAATGCTGGGTACCAGCGAGCCGATCGCCGCGACGATATCCGCCGTGCTGTGGGCCGGGGCGGTGTTCACGCCCACGGATTTCGTCGGCTTCGTGATGATCATTGTCATGGTGTTCCTCGTGCGCTAGCACGCGTGGCCCGCATGCCGACATACAGTCTCTCTCGCGTGCGACGCGCTTCACCGACTGTTTGCGTTCTTAAGTGCGCGCCGAGACGACAAGTCCGCGCACATAGGAACGTAAACAGGGCGATTTGCGTTCCTATGTGCGCATGGTCGTCGTTTTGGCGCGCACTTAAGAACGCAAAACCACGTTTCGCCCGCCAGGCCAGGCGTCGCGGGATGTGTGGATAGTGATAGGTGAGCATCCGAATGCATAGAACGGGGGCTGCCATGCATGAGTCATCGTATAAGGCCGGTTCGGGGCGACGTTATCAGTCCGGGCAGGGGCGTCCGGGTCGCGTTCCGCGGATCCTCGCCACTGTTGTCGCCGTAATCGCGCTCATCGTGGGCGGCCTCGCACTGGTTCGGGCCGTCGCACCCCATGCAATCGCGAAGCTGACAGCGGTATCCGTGCGCAGCCTGGCAATCGGCGCGGCGGCGCTGATCGTCGTCGCCATCATACTGATCGTCATGGCTCGCGTGGCTTCCCGACGCGGCAACCGAGTGAGCGTGCGTGGAACCGCAGGCGGAGCCATCGTCGCCGTCGTATTCGCAATCATGCTGACCGTAGCCGCGCTGCTGATCTCCAACCTGTTCAAGGACGGCATCGTCAAGCCGTCATCGCCCGACAAGTCACCTGCTCAGAGTGCGCAGAACATGCAACAATCAGTTGAGGAGGCTGGCATCTACTGCGAGTCCGGCTGGTCGGAACTCTCATCGCAAGGGTATCCGGGTGTGACGGACGTCGCGATATGCCTCAAGCCGCGCATCGCCTACGTCACGTTCGATAACGAATTCGCTGCCGACATGTACCGCGCGCCTTTGCGATACAAAATCATCGAGATGTTTGACGAGCAAGCGAACAGCACCATCTCCAAGGGAGACTGGCGGCTGTTGAGTGGCAAGAAATGGTCGGTGTTCAGCTACAGGACCATCATTGACAAGCTCCAGAAGCAGTGGGGTGGAACCGTCGAGAAAATAGGATGACGGCGGATGATCCGGGTGCGATGCAACCGCGGCACATGAGGCGCGGACGCGGTTCTCCGCGAAGGCTATGATGGAAACGTGAATGACGTCTCGAATCAGCCGGCAGCGAAGACCCCAGCCGAATCATCCTCCGAGTCCACCGAATCCTCCCGTTTCACACGCGGAGACAGCACGCTGACCACCGTAGGACGGATCGTCATGGTCTACGCGGTCGTCCAGCTGCTGATGGCGATCAGTGCGCTCGCGTCACTGTCCGGCCTTGATCCCGCGGCTTCCGTGCAAGTGATCGGCGGGTGGCGCATCGGCCTGCGCGTGGCATGGTTCACGCTCGGCCTGGTGTTCGCGGGCAATTGCGTGCTGTATCTGATCGGCGGATGGCTCGGCCGCCGGGCCGGAGCGGACACGTCCAAATCCCGGCCGTTCATGGCACTGATGTGGCTTTCCGTGGTGACCACGCTTATCGGTCTGCTCGCCGCGCGGGCGACCACATCCGGCTGGGAGGCGTGGTTTTCGCTTCTGATCGCCGTGATACTTTCCCTATACGCGACCAAAGTCGTAAAGCGCAGCACGCGCATCTGAGCGGTGACATCGGCGGCTGGCCTACAGACGAGCGAAACGCCGCCAATCGACGGTGCTGTGAGTGAACGCAACGCAAAGAAAAATCAGGTATGGTGAGACGCATGAGCGAGCAGAACAATCACGATACAACAAACAACTCCCGGCGCAACCCGGCCGCGGCGGACGGCCTGTCCATGCAGACGGCCTATTTCGCGGGCGGATGCTTTTGGGGGCTGGAACGCTACTTCCAGAACGTCGACGGTGTCACCGACACCACGGTCGGTTACGCGCAGTCGAAGGTCGAATCACCCTCCTATGAGCAGGTGTGTGCGGGCGTCACCGACGCCGCGGAGACCGTGAAAGTTGTGTTCGACCCAGCGCAGGTGACGCTGCGCACGCTCACACTGCTGTTCCTGGAGGTCATTGACCCGTTCTCGGTGGACCGTCAGGGCGAGGACAGTGGGCGGCAGTACCGCACTGGCATGTTCTTCACGGACGCGACGCAGCAATCCGTGTATATCGCCGCGCTGGAGCAGCTGGTCGATCGGCAGCCCGCCCGCCCGGCGGTCTTGGTCGAGCCGCTGCGCAACTTCTACCCGGCCGAGGCGCACCATCAGGATTATCTGATCGCCAATCCGGGAGGCTTCTGCCATATTCCGCTGGCCGCCATCGCGAACGTGAAACGGCGGCAGAAGTATGTGGAAAAGATCTGGGACCTGACGCTCGAACAGTTCGCGGTCACGCAGTGCGCGGCCACCGAGCGGCCGTTCGTCAACGCCTACGACGAGGAGTTCGAGCCGGGCATCTACGTGGATGTGGTCAGCGGCGAGCCGTTGTTCTCATCGCGCGACAAATTCGATTCCGGCTGCGGTTGGCCGGCGTTCTCCAAGCCGATCGCGGACGAGCTGTTGACCGAGCACGCGGATCATCGCATCCCGGGGCGCGACCGCATCGAGGTGCGGACGGCCGACACGCAGATCCACCTCGGGCACGTGTTTGACGATGGGCCAGCCAATCGGGGCGGTTTGCGGTACTGCATGAACTCCGCCGCGCTGCGCTTCGTGCCGCGCTCGCGCATGGAGGCGGAAGGCTACGGCGACTGGTTGCCTGCGGTGGATGGCGAATAGCCGTTCAGAGAGCCGTTGCGCGCCTTTTCCTCCGCGCCAGCCATCGCCGCCATTGGCCATGGACTAGCGCAACGGTCGCGATGAGACTGGCCGCCGCAGCCAATCCCAGAGAATACACGAATCCCGGAGTGCCGAAGCCGTGGGCGATCACCAGGGCGTTGGAACCGATGCAGATCGCCGCGAACGAGGCGAGCGTCGCGATACGCAGCCATGGCACCCAGCGCGCCGGGATTCTTGCGACGGCGAGATACAACGATGCGATAACGACGACTTGCAGGCATGATGCAGCGACGAATTGCCACAGCATCGCCGGATCATGCAGAAATGCGGTTTCGGGGAACATTCTGATGATTTCGCGGATGGTGTTCGGCAGGCGCCACCATTTGAGCCATACTAGCCAAGCGTCCACTGCCACTGCGATGCCCCACGCCAATCCTGTGCGCAGGCGCAGCTGTGGCGACGCGCGTCGGATGCTGCTCTTGGCGATGAGCGTAGATTCTCTCATCGTCGGCTCCTTCGAAGGCGAATCAGGTATATCGCACATTGTGAAGGCGCGGTTGCCGCGAATCGCCGCCAAACCTCATACGAACGGGCAGACTTTTCGCGGGAAGGGGCAGCCATCTGCGTTTCAGGGGGTTGATTTCGTGTTCGCCAAACGTCTATCTACGTTTCGAGGGGTTGCCAAAACGCGATGCCCGGGGTATTGAGCGCCAATCGCCATTGGAATCATGCGGTTTTGGGGGTGCTTATACTTGGCCACCAACCCCTCGAAACGCAGATAGATGTTCGGATCAAACCGAATCGCCCCCTCGAAACGCAGATAGCCTTCTGACAGCGCTTATCTGCGCAATCTCTCACCCGACAAGGTGCCGGTACAGCTCAGGATCCAGCGGCCGCGCAAGTCTCAGTGTGGAGAGCGTGACCTTCACCGTACCGTTTCCGGCCGCGTTCGGCTTGGTGGTGAGCGTCGGATTGTCAAACGCGGCGACGTGCCCGACGTAATAGTATTTGCCGTCGGCCTCTTCCGCCTTGCGCATGACGAACAGCGGAACGAAATGCGTACGGCCCCAGTCCGGTCCCACACCGCTCAGCGCCCACTGGAATTCGGGAGATTGCGGGGTGCGCCCGTTCTTGCTGAAGTACTTCATCTCCTGTGCGTTCAGGAACTCGTCTTCGTATTGGCTGGCCGCGTACTTCACGAAGATGGGCATGGTGTTGGTGTCTTTGTCGAGCAGGTACCCGCCTACGTTCTGAGGCGTGTTCTCCTTCTTCCATCCGCACAGCCGCATGACGTCGGCCATGGAGTATTTGCGCTCATACAGGAACGCATGGTCGAAAGCGCGTCGCCGGCTCTGCGCCTCCTGGAACAGGTCTCGGCAATTGGCCAGACCGGTGCGCAGCGTGTCTGCGAGAAAGATGCGAAACGTGCGATTTTCGGCGAGCATGTTGACGAAGCCGGAGCTTAAACGATAGGCCGGTTCGCCCTGATCATCGTCGGCCAGCGTCTCCACCAGTGGCAGGTTCCCGAAACGTTTGCGATTCGGTCCGGTGAAGTATGAGTAGTCAAGCACGCTGATAGCGGAGTCGAACTGCGCATCCGAGAGATCAGCCTGTGGGAAGTCCGCACGGATCGCATCAAGCAGCGCATCTCGACTGATTGGCGCGGATGCGTTCCAGCTGACAGGAGTCTCGTCATCCAGGCGCTCTTCGGCAAGCCGACACAGCCGTTCGAGGATGGCCAACTCATGAGGGCGCAGCCCGGGCAGCAGTAATTCCGTGGCCATCTTGAGGACCGCGTCTTCGGTGTCGGTTACCGGGTCCAGCTGATCCTCAAATGTTGTCTCGTGGTTCTTGCCGCCGCCGAGGCTCTTCTCGCGCGATCGCACGAAATCGAGGTAGTTGCTGCGCTTCGTGGCCAATGTATACGGCAAGGAAGGATCGTAGGCGTAGATATCCATGAGCATCGGAATGCGGCCGAGCTCGTATCGCACCTGCCGGTATTGTTCCGATAGCTTCTTCATTTCGGACCAGTTGGCGGTGTCCAGTGATTTCAGCACGCGTTCCTTGGCGATCGGGTCGAAGCTTATGGAGGACAACCCGATCGATTTGCGCTGCAGGTTCTTGCGCGCGCGGTCGCGGTCACCGGTGTTGCCGTACAGGGCCACGGGGATCAGGTAGTTGTTGTTGTAGTTGCCGATAAAATCGATGACCACGACGCTGTCCTTGTACGGGAACTTGCGCAGTCCGCGGCCAAGCTGCTGGGTGAATATGATGCTGGACTCTGTGCTGCGCAGCATCACGATCTGGTTGACGGCGGGGATATCGACGCCTTCGTTGAACATGTCGACGGTGAACAGGTAGTCGAGTTCGCCGTCGGTGAGCTGCCGGACGTATTCGTCGCGTTTTTCCTGCGATAACGGCTTGCCGTTGATGTCTTTGCTGGTCACCGCTGCCGTGCGATAGGGGCGTTCCGCTTGCTGGTTCCAATGCTCGTTGAACAAGCGGGACAGCTCGTGCGCCTCCTCCTGCCTGCTGCAGAACACCAGCCCGGTGACGGGGATCCCGAATTGCCCGTATTCCTGCAGCTTGTCGATGATATAGCGCACGCGCTGCTCGGTGGCGAGCTGCCCGATCTCGTATTTGAGCTGTTTCGACTCCTTCGCGTCGAGCCCCTGTGAAACATCGAGGCGGTGCATGTCCTGGTCCGGGTCCTCGTCGGAACCGAGATATTCTGCGACGCCGTAATAATGGAACGGGCAGAGCATGTTTTCGTCCAGAGCCTTCTGCAGCCGGATCTCATAGGCGATGTTGTGGCCGAACAACTCGAAGATGTTGATGCCATCGGTGCGTTCCGGTGTGGCGGTCATGCCCAGCATGAAGTCGGCGTCCCTGAAATGGTCGATGACGCGCTGATACCCTTCGGCGCCCGCATGATGAACTTCGTCGACAAGAACGTAGTCGAACTCGTCAGAGGCGAATTGCGCCAGTGCCTCCGGCTGGCGCATGGTCTGCACCGTGGCGAACACGTAACGCCGATCCTGTTGTTTGCTGGTGCCGGTATACAGTCCCAGCTCGGATTGCGGACAACCGAGCACCTTTTGGTAGGATTTCATCGCCGCTTTGAGGATCATTTGCTGCTGGGCGATGTACAGCATGCGCCGGGGCCGGTACTCACGCACGTCGAACGCGGAAAGATAGGTTTTGCCTGTTCCCGTGGCCGACACGATGATCGCGCGATGCTCCCCTTGCTCGCGTAGTTTCTTCAGGCTCGCGAGGGCTTCTTTCTGCATGGCGTTCGGCTGGATCTCACGGCCTTCGAGGGACTTCAGAATGTCGCGCCGTGGCGGCGCGTACTTCTTGAAATCCTCCTCATACTGTTTGATCCATTCCGCGGTGAGCGGCTTGGAATCGGCGATCTGTGAGTCGATTTCATCTCGCACCTGCGCGACCAGTTCGCCATTGGCGAGGGATGAGACCTTGAGATTCCATTCGCGTTGAGTGTTCAATGCGGCGCCGGTAAGATTCGAACTGCCGACGAACAGGTCGTAGTACGGGGTGCCGTTGCGCATGCGGCGCGAGAATACGTATCCTTTGGGATGGAACGGCTGCCCTTGAGCGACTGATACTGAAGAGTCGGAGCCTGCCCACACGCGGACGTCCACGCCTGCCGTCCGCTGTAGGTGAAGCAGTTCCCAGAAAGCGCGTGGGTCGTTGAAATGATTCTTCGTCGACGTGATCAGTCTGCTGACCTGCTCGGGCGCATTGGCATGATGACTGCGGAAGTCCTCGAACAAACTGAGTATGGCATCAGGAGAGACGAAGGCGACGGAGATGTCGAAGGAATCGCTGTTCGTGAGCGCATCGCTGATTTCATCATGCATGGTGAGGTCGCCTGGGCGGTTCGAAATCAGCGTTGGCTTATAGCTTTCGGGGGCGTCCTGCCGGGGTTCGATCAGTCCGGAGATGACGCTTTCCAGCACGGAATGCGTGGCATCGGTTTTGAGGTCTGACTGCGGGTTGAGTGATTCTCGCGTATTCATGGCCGGCTCGGTTCCTCGGAGGTGCCCGACGTTGTCTGGGTGAGGAAGCGCATGCCTGCGATGATGCCGACGGCCGTACGGTCGACCGGAGCCCAATTCAGCTGTGGCATTGCGGAAGGATCCAGCCAACGGATGTCCGTGTGCTCGGTCAGCCGTGGCATGCCGTCGATTAGGTGACAAATGAATGTGATGAGTCGGACCGTGCCGAAGTCGTAGGCGTACTCGCTGGTGCACACCTCATCGGCGACCTTGATCTCACAGAGCAGTTCTTCTTCGATCTCCCGATGCAATGCCTGACGAGCCGTCTCGTAAGGCTCTATTTTCCCGCCGGGGAATTCCCAATATCCGGCGAGAGATTTTCCCGGTCCGCGTTGCGCGCATAACACCGCTCCATCGCGTACGATCGCCGCACCCACAACGTTGATGATCTTGGCATGAGAGTCCATGGTTACCCAGGATACAACGGCGGCGTTTGATAATGCGATTGTGCGGACGGGTGTCATGAGCGGCATGTGAAGTGATTGCAATTGCTGTCGGAAGTTTCAGCTACTGAAAGTTTGACACAAACCGCTCGGCAAATACCACCACCAGCAAGTATGACCGCGGCGCCGCGGTTGGAGGTCGGCTGCCCGCGATCCTTCAGCGAGACGCCAGCACAACCGTCACCATGACAGCTGCGCCGCGTCGCTGTCGGACGAAGGGGCCGCAAGATTCGCGTCGCTCGTGTAGCTCGTGCCCGGCTCCGGTGCGACGGTCTCATGCGGATCCGGAATCGCTGCGGCTGCGCTGGCTGTGCTCGCGCCCGTGCTCGCGCCCGCGTCACCTTCCAGTCCTCTGGCCACCTCATCGAGAAAATCGTCGACTTCGTCGATGTCGTATCCCCCTCTGAAACGCACATTGCTGAAGGTCTTCTCCTTGATGCGCCTTGCGAGCGAGTGGTCGCCGGTCGTCATGCGGTCGACGATTTCGTCAAGGAAGTCGTCGACCTCTCTGGTGCTATACCCTTCCTTGAACCGCACTGTGGTGAACGTTCTCGATGTGATGGCGTCTGCGCTGATCATGACTGATCCTGTCTGTCGCTGGATATCTCGCGCTTCCACTCTACTCTCGCCTCGCTTGTTGGAATTGCGATTATGGAAGCAGCATTGAAGCCCGCCGCGCCCTCTGCCGTCACGGTGGTGATCACCAGCTGCAATCAGGGAGCGCTCATCCGTGAAGCAGTCGAATCTGCGCTCGCCCAGACGATTCGTCCCGATTGCGTCATCGTCGTCGATGATGGTTCCGACGATCCGGCCTCCATCGCAGTGCTTGATGGGCTCGCCGAACTCGGTGCGCCAGGACGCGACGGTACCGCTCCCGCCGGCCAGTTTGCGCCGGTCCTCGAAAAAACATCCCTATATCAATTCCCGTCCTGCCCACCTACAGGACGGGACGATTCACCTGCTCGGCGCTAGACTGAAGATGTCAATCGTAGTCAAACCAAAGGCGGTCATATCATGATTCTCGTCACCACCACGCCGTCGGTCGACGGTTACATCATCAATAGCTATCAGGGCATCGTGTTCGGTGAAGTGATTTCCGGCGTCAACATGTTCAAGGATATCGGCGCCGGCCTGCGCAACATGTTCGGCGGACGCAGTCAGGGCTATGAAGAGGAGCTGATGAGGGCGCGCAACGAGGCGATTCTTGAGATGCAGCAGCGGGCCGAGGCAATGGGTGCGCACGCCGTGGTCGGTGTGGACATCGACTACGAGGTGCTTGGCGCCGACAACGGCATGCTGATGGTCACCGCATCCGGCACCGCCGTGCAACTCGCCCGCCGCGGCTGAACTGTGCCGGCGGCGGCTTGTGTGCCGGCACCGGCGTTCGGTGAAACATCGCACGGCGACGGTATCGTAAAGCGTTGCGCCGCGAAGCGCGACGGATGATACCGGTGGAAAGGACCGTGTGATGACTCAACCGCAGGCATATGCAGTGACCGAGGGCGACGGGTTGCCCGTGGTGTTCGTGCATGGCATGGGCGTGGACCACCGTTCGCTGATGCTGCTGGATGAGGCATTCTTGTGCCCGGAGTCGGGCGCTGCCGCGTCGCGGTCGCTGAAGCGCATATATCTGGATTTGCCGGGGTTCGGCCGCACTCCGGCACTGCCGGCACGCGCGTGCGGTCTGCCGGAGATGGCCGACTGGCTGCAGTCCGCCATCGACGATCTGGTCGGCGCGGGGGAGCCGTTCGCGCTGGTCGGCAATTCGATGGGCGGTGCACTCGCCCGTGAGATGGTGGCTCGCGAGTCATCGCGGGTTCGCGGGCTGGCATTGATCGCCCCGGTGGTGGATCCGCGGCGCACTCGTCGTCATGTCGCCGAGCATGTGATCACCGAGCCGAATCCGACGCTGATACACGCGCTGCCTCAGGATCAGACGTTCGATTTCGTAACCATGGGCGTCAACCAGTCATTCGCCGCGTGGCGCCGCTATCAGTCATATATTTTGCCGGGCATCCGTCTGTGCGACCGTGACGCCTGCGCCAGATTGGACGCCCGTTATTGGCTGAATGACGACCCGGAGCGCGTATTCGGCACTTATGCCGGGCCGACCCTGTTCGTCACCGGACGACGGGATCAGATCGTTGGTTTTGAAGATCAACGGGCCCTGTTGTCGCATTATCCCGACGCCACGTTCGTCACGCTGGATGATGCCGGCCACAACGCGCACATCGACCAGCCCGAAGCGGTGATTCGTCTGCTCCGGGAGTGGGCCGGCCGGCTGTGACGGTAGGCATCCACGCGATGCCGGGCGCGGCACCACGTATGACACGCGCTACACTGGCGCCCATGACCGGTAAAATCGAAGCCTACGACCATCTGCCTGAAACGGCTCGTGCGATACGCGAGCAGGTGTTCATCCGCGAGCGTGACTGGCGGCCTGAATTCGACGAGTGGGATGCCGTGGCCGTGCATCTGCTGGCGTTCGACGGGAATCGAACCGTGGCGACATGCCGATTCTATGCGGATCCCGACCATTCCGATCAGCCGGGAAGGTACGTGATCGCGCGTCTCGCCGTGCTGCCCGACGCGCAAGGCCGCGGTATCGGCTCCCAACTGCTGGCCGACGCCGAACGCCGTATTGCGCACAGTGGAGGAACCATCGCCGCGGTACATTCGGAGAACGACCACTACAAGTTCTACGAGCGGCGTGGATATCAACTCACCGACGAACTCTACGACGACGGCCGCCACGGTTGGCTGATCAAGGCGCTCATATGATGCAACTTACGGGTTGAAATAGCCGAAATCCGTGATTCCCCGTGTGAAATCGCCGTTTTCGGGCCCGAAAGCGACATTTTTGCACGGGGAATTGCCTAGAACGGCGATTTCAACCCGTAATTGGTGGATTCTAGTGGTGGTTGCAACGCCTGTGTTGTTTTGTTGGTTTTAGGTTAGTTGCTGGTGTCGAGAAGATCATCGAACTGCTCGACGCCGCGTGATAGCCTCAACAACCGACAACGTGACCATGGAAGGCCGCTCAAACCTCAGGTGTTGCAACCACCACTAGAATCCGCCAGGCCCTTAAGCGTTTATTATTCCAGTTTGTCTTTGGTTAGTTTCCCATCGAAGGCTTGGTTGACGAGCGTGTACACGGTCTGGGCGACACCCACTACTCCAGCGAGTACGATGCCCCATGTGTAGGTGCCGTCGAATCCGCCGGTGGCGGCGATGGCGATCACGCCGAACAGGATGGACACGGCGAGGGAAACGAGTCCCACGTATCCGCTGGGAATATAGGTTTTGAACGCCTGCACGAGTGCGGGCGCGATGAGTGCCACGAGTCCGGACGCGAGGGCGGTTGCGGTGGAAATATCCATGGGTTTTTCTCCTTGGGTTGATGATGAAAGGTGGCCTCCGGCATGGTGCCGAAGGCCACGGTGAGTTTGGTCAGTAGCGGAGCCGTTGGCCGGGGTAAATGAGGTTGGGGTTGGCGAGGTTGTCCAACTGGGCGACGTGCTGCCAGCCATTGGCTCCGAAGATGCCGCTGAGCGTTTCGTCGCTCTTGACGACATGCACGCGGCTACCCATGGCCGTGGACCCGCTGACAGCGATTGCCTTACCACGGTAGGTGACGATGTTGCCCGGATAGATCAGGTTGAGGTTGCCGGACGGAACCCTCCATGCGGACAACGGCCACAGGCCAGTTCGCGTTGCTATGCCGGACATGGTGTCGCCGCTGCGCACGGTCACGCTCACGTCCTTCGCAACCGAGGCGGGCGCTGGAACGGACGCACTGGCGGAGGTCACGCCGAGTCGCCGGTTGACGATCTGTATGACGCGCTCGTAGTTCGCACTCAGCGCGGCTTTGCGGGTTTGGCCGTTGCCGTAGTCGCCGCGGATCGTGGCCGTCGCCAGCGCCTCGTAATCCACGCTCGGAACGGAGGGACGCGGCGCGGGAGAAGGCCTGACGGCGGTGCCGTTGGGGTTGGCGTACTTGTCCCACTGCCAGGCTTCGCCACGGAACACGTTGAGATCCAGCGGGCCAGCGTATCCGGGCAGCCGGCCGTTGGAAGTGTATTGGCGCATGGCCTCGCCATATGCGCCGTACTTCCACGGGCGGGTCTGCCATCCTGTGGCCGCGTTGGAAGCGTATTGCGCCACCCACAGTCCGCACTTGGCCCTCACATCGGAGGGAATCTGCCAAATCGCGGATGCCTGCACGTAGACCATGGGCCACACGCCGGTCATCGCGTGCACGCGCCGGACAAATTCTCGTACCCAGTTGCCGTTGCCCCATGCGCCGTTCTGGTAGGATTCCCAATCCAATACCAGCACCGCGCGGCCCCCGTAAGATCGCGTGTGGTTGGTGAAGTGGTTGGCTTCGGCGGTGGCGTTGTTACCGCCGGCGTAGTGGTAGAGGCCGAGTTTCTTGCCGGTGTCCAACGCGCCCTGTGCTTGTACACGCTATGCGGTGTTGACGAACCCGGTGTTCTGGGTGACCTTGGCCACGGCGAAGTCGGCCTGCACCTGGCGTGTGATGCCGGCCGGCTGCCAGCCGGACACGTTGATGCCGTTCATGTCCACCATCGCGGATGGCACGACCATGACCATGACCAGCAACGCCACCAGCAGCGTGGATATTCGTTTGAGTATTCGGGGCATATGTTGTCCTTCCGAAGGCGTTGCGCGAGCGCCGGCCTGATACCAAGGTGAGGCGGTGCTTGTTCCGCGTGTGCATGGACATCACCCAGCTCACCGGGATCAAGCCAAGGTCCGGGGCAGGCAAGCAACTGCGGAAGATCGCCGTCGCCTTGAGCCGTGTGACGGACGCGGACGCCGCGGCCGCATGGCCCGCCTCCTGCAACCGGTGGGGGTAGACATGCGACGCGTTCCTTGACGGGAAGGGCACGTACGCGGACGGCACCATCGCCGACCGGCGCCAACGCCTCGTCAGGGCCAGACGCATGATCCGCAAACGTATCCCGCGAGAACCACCTGTTCACGTTCCTGGAACCGACCAGGGGTTGCGCCACGCCGATCCCGGCGGCGGACAGCCTCGTCGAGTCATGGAACGGGCGGATCCGCGGCATGCTCCGCCACCACCGGGGATTAGGCCTGTTGCGCCGGATCAAGGCGATCTGCTGGTGGTGTTATCAACACGCCCGACAGCCCGGACCGGCCTCATGGCTCATGACCAACGCCATCAGTGACCAGCAGATCGAGGAACTCTACCGCAAAGCATGGGAGCACAGTCCGCAAGGCGCATACGAAACCTACGGCATCCCCAACCGGTACGGCACCGGCATCGACTGGAACGAATTCCACAAACCCGTCAGATACCTCAACGGCACTGACTAGAGGAGGACGCCACTAGGCACACATTTTGGCCTATAACCCGTCAAAACGACTAGACCAGACAAAGCAAAAGGGCTGGAATCGTTGGATTCCAGCCCTTCTCGGCTCGTGCGAGTGGGGGGAGTTGAACCCCCACGAGCATACACTCACTGCCACCTGAAGACAGCGCGTCTACCATTCCGCCACACTCGCAGACAAAGAGATAACTTACCAGCGATACGCGGATAATGCAATTCGGCGTGTCGCGGTGGGGCGCCGTAATGATTGTCGCGGCGGGTGCTGCGGTGATTGTTGCGGTGACGCCCGCCGCAAGCACCCGTCGCAGCGCTCCCTCACCTCACCCGCGCGGCCCGTTCGCATAGAAGCGGGCAAGCGACTCGTCGCGGAATTCGTCGAAGTAACCGCCGTCAATCGAGGCACGAATATCGTCCAGCAGCTTTACGAAGAAACGTTCGTTGTGGATCGTCGCCAGCGTGAACCCATTGAATTCGCGGGCGCGCAGCAAGTGGTCCACATATGCGCGCGTGTAATGCTGGCACGTGTAGCAGTCGCACCCCTCCTCAAGCGGGCCGAAATCGAACTTGTGCTGGGCACGCTTGACGTTGTAGCGCCCGTCGCGCGTGAAAATCGCCCCGTTGCGCGCGCACCTTGCGGGTGCAACGCAATCGAACGTGTCGCCGCCATTCTCCACACATGCGAAGATGTCGTCGACCGAGGCGATGCCCAGCACGTGCCGTGGCCGGCTTTCCGGCATCGCGTCGCAGATCCACGCGCACGTGTCTGCGATGATACGCTTCTCGATCGCGCCGCCGATGCCCACACCGTCGAAGTCCAGCGAGGCGATCTGCTCGGCCGCATGCCTGCGCAGGTCCTCATAGTTCGCGCCCTGCACCACGCCGTACAGTGCCTGGTACGGTTTGCCCAGTCGCTCCTCGGTCAGCCGCTGGTGCTCGGCCACGCAACGCTGCGCCCAACGGTAGGTGCGTTCCACCGAGGCTTCCTGATACGAGCGCGTGTTCATCAGCGTCGTCAATTCGTCGAACGCGAACATGATGTCCGCGCCGATTTTATGCTGGATGCCCATCGAGATTTCCGCGGAGAAACGATGACGGTCGCCGTTGAGCGGCGATTTGAATGTCACCCCATCCTCGTCGACGAACGCCAGTCGTTCCTTGCCCGCCGCGATCACGTCGTCCGATTTCATGCCGGTTACGTCCATCGCCAGCGTCTTCTTGAATCCGGCTCCCAGCGACAGCACCTGGAATCCGCCAGAATCGGTGAACGTCGGCCCGTCCCAGTTCATGAATCGCGCGAGTCCGCCGGCCGCGTCGAGCACGTCCTGGCCAGGGCGCTCGAACAGATGAAACGCGTTGGACAGCAGACATTGCGCCCCCAGCTCGCGCATGGTCTCCGGCAGGACGGCCTTCATTGCCGCCTGCGTGGCGACCGGCACGAAGGCCGGCGTGCGGATGTCGCCGTGCGGCGTGTGGATGATGCCGGTGCGGCCGTAACGGCGGCCGCCACGGCCTTTGCCGTCAGCTGAATCGGGCAGTTGCGTAAGGGTTTCGAAAAAGAATGCGCTGCGGTCGCCGGGCCTGCCATCGGCCGCGCCGCGCGGGTGCTCCAGAAAACTCGTCATACGATTACTCTAGGCGATGGCCGGGAAGGCGGGGGACGGCGCTCGGAAAGCCTGTTTCGGGCTTTCCCGGCGGTTCGTGGCGTATCGTTGTCTCAAGCTGTCCGGCTGATGCGTCCGCTTTTCGGACGGGATATCGCGGGTTTCAGAAGAATCGTTTTGCTGCTGACCGGTCGGAAATGTCGTACGAGACAAGGCCGACGGCCTGCTTCATGATAACGGTAGGTAATTCATTCTCTCCTTCCAATCAACGTTCAGGAAACATCCAGAGCAGGTATCTTTACTCTTACGTAGAGCTTGGCGGCGCGCTGGCTCACAGATACGAGACCCAACCCGCCTGCTGATACTTACGAATACTGAAGGAGACAACATGGCTGACAACAACAATGGATACTGGCCCGCCGATAACGGCCAGCCTGAGCAGCCGCAGAACGACAACCTGCAGCAGGACGCTTCGACGACCTCGGATGCGCAGGATCAGCAATTCGCCCAGGAGCCGCTGGGCGCGCCGCAGGAAGCGCCCGCGCAGAACGACGACGCGCAGCAGCCACAGCCCGAAGCGCAGGATACCCGTCCGACCCAGCCGTTGGCGCCTGTCGCGCCGACCTCAGAGCAGGCCCTGGCTTCCGAACCGACTCAGCCGCTGCAGCCGCAGCCGACGCAGCCGCTGTACCGCCCGGCACCGGAATACGGTGCCTACGGCCCGACTCCGACTCAGCCGGAGCCCCAGCAGCCGCAGCCGACCCAGCAGCAGAATCAGAACACGGGCAACGGCGGCAACCCGTTCTTCAACGGCAACCCGTTCATGACGCGCCCGACGGACGATGCCTCACAGCAGAATCGCCAGAACGGCAACACGCCCTACGGTTTCCCGTTCGGCCCGCAAGGCCCGAACGGCGGCCAGGATCAGGGCATGGCTCAGCCGGAAGACGGCGGCAACGCGTCTCGCGGCGGGAGCTCCGCGGCCAGCCACATCGTGACCGCAGTGGTGGCCGCCCTGGTGGCCGCGGCGCTGTGCCTCGGCGTTGGATACTTCGCGCTCACCTATGGTTGGGTGAGCACGCCGACGACGACATCCCTGACCAACGTCCAGTCGAACAAGTCCGGTACCGGCAGCGCCACCGCCAAGACGGGCGAGGCCGCCGACTGGAAGACCGTGGCGAGCGAGGTCTCCGGCTCCGTCGTGTCGATTCAGGCGGCGCTGAGCAACGGCACCGCCAAGGGATCGGGCGCGATCGTGAGCGCCAAGGGCTACATCGTCACCAACAACCACGTGATCTCCGGCGCCCAGCAGATTCAGGTGACGCTGTCCAACGGGCAGATGTACACCGCTCAGGTGGTCGGCACCGACACCACCACCGACCTGGCGGTCATCAAGCTCGACAACCCGCCGAGCGACCTGAAGGCTGTGGAATTCGCCGACTCCGACAAGCTCGCCGTCGGCGAGGACGTCATGGCCATCGGCAACCCGCTGGGCTATGACGACACCGCCACCACCGGCATCGTGTCCGCGCTGAACCGCCCGGTCACCGTGACCGATGACTCCGGCTCCGACATCGTCACCAACGCGGTGCAGATCGACGCGGCCATCAACCCCGGCAACTCGGGCGGCCCGACGTTCAACGCCGCCGGCCAGGTGATTGGCATCAACTCGTCGATCGCCTCCACCGCGACCTCCAGTGATTCCGCCGGCTCCATCGGCATCGGCTTCGCGATTCCGTCGAACCTCGTCAAGCGCGTGGCCAACGAGATCATCAAGGACGGCAAGGTCAAGCACGTGGCCCTCGGCGTGACAATCACCACCGGCACGGTCGAGGCGGACGGCGTGACCCGCGCCGGCGCCAAGGTCACCGCGGGAACCTCCGGCTCCGCCGTGGTGTCCGGCAGCCCCGCCGACAAGGCCGGCCTGAAGGTGGGCGACGTCATCGTGGCGTACGACGGCAACGCGGTGAGCAGCACGTATTCGCTGCTCGGCTATGTACGTGCGTCGGTGCTTAACGACAAGGTGACGTTGACCATCGTGCGCGGCGGCAAGACCATGGACGTCGAGGTGACGCTCGACAAGGAGGAGTCCGCGGTGAACGGCTCCGGCAGCTCGAACTCGAACAACAACCAGAACAACCAGAACAACCAGAATGGCAACGGCCAGAACGGTAACGGCAATGGCAACAGCAACAACGGCAACAGCAACAACGGCAACGGCAATGACAGCAACGGGTACGGCAACAACGACTACGGCAACGGCGGGTTCTCCGATCCGTTCGGCCTGTGGTAAGTTCCGCTCCCGAAGCCGCTGACGCTGCCTGACGGCTGACATTGCCCGGTAGTTGACATGGCTCGATGATGGAGGGGCCGGTGCGCTTGCGCCGGTCCCTCCACTTGCGTCTGCGGCCATGTTCCCGCGTGACGTTGGCGTGTCCTTTCGCAGTTGTTGCTAGACTTGGTGGAAGCTGCGGTGGCATGTGCCGCCGCGCAATATAATCGAACGAACAATTGAATATCGAATAATCTTTTTACGCCGTGTATCGCCTGCCCTCGCCGTTTTAGGCAGTGCTGCCGATGGGTTAACAAGGCGTGGGTCGCATGCCGTTCGTGATTCCGCGCTTGTTGCTGGGATGACGGATGGTCCGTATACGAGCGTAAGGAGATACGATGCGTAAGTTCATCTATCTTTGCAGTCATCTGTGTGTTCAAGTGCCGCTGTTGCCGATTGCCGTGCTCACGGTCATTCCGCTTGCCGTGTGCCCGTCATGGCGCCCGTGGGGAGCGGCGGATATTCCTGTACTGGGCAATCCCGGCGTGGGCCAGTGGATTGTCGTCATCGTGGTGGCGTACACGATCATCGACACCGTGCGCGGCATGATCGACGATTTGCGGCATGGCCGGGTCGGTGTGGATCTGCTGGCTGTCGTGGCGATCGCCGCCACGGTCGCCGTGCAGGAATACTGGGCGAGCTGGGCCGTGGTGCTGATGATCTCGTCCGGCGAAGCCATCGAGGAATACGCCCAATCCAAGGCCGAAAGCAGCCTGACCGCGCTGATGACGGCCGCGCCCCAGACCGCGCACGTCGTGCGACGGGCCGGCGTGGGCGTCGCTGGTGTCAACACCGGCGACGGCAGCTCCGACGACCGGGGCGACGGCTTCCGCAAGGTCGCCGCTCTGCCGTCTTCCGCCGCCAGCGGGTCGTCCGACGCTGCGACTTCCCACTATGACACCGTTGCCGTGGAATCCGTCACCCCCGGCGATGTGCTGATTGTGCTGCCCGGTGAAACCGTGCCGGTGGATGGCGAGCTGTTGTCCGGATCCGCCACGCTCGACCTGAGCAACATCAACGGTGAGCCGGTGCCGCGTGGAGTGTTCGCGGGCGCCCGCGTCATGTCCGGCGCGGTGAACGGCTCGACCACGCTGACCATGCGTGCCACCGAAGCCGCCAGCGACTCGCAATACCAGCGCATTCTCGCGCTCGTCGCGGCCGCGCAGGATTCCCGCCCGGCGGTGGTGAAGACCGCCGATGTGCTGGCAGTGCCGTTCACGGTGCTCGCACTGGCGATCGCGGCCGTGGCATGGTTGGTGTCCGGTGTGCCGACGCGCTTCGCTCAGGTGCTGGTGCTGGCGACTCCTTGCCCGTTGCTGATCGCCGCCCCCGTCGCGTATGTGGCGGGAACCGGCCGACTAGCCAAGTCGGGAATCCTGATCAAGACACAGGACGTGCTGGAGAACCTCGGCCGCGTCACGCACGTGTTCTTCGACAAGACCGGCACGCTGACCGTGAAGCAGCCGCAGGTGACCCGCGTCGAGATGCTGCCCGGTGCCGGCACTCACCTCAATGAGGACCACGTACTGATGATGGCGGGCGTGGTCGAGACCTATTCCGTGCACATCCTCGCCAAAGGCATCGCGAAGGCCGGCACGGAAGCTCTGTCCCGGCTGCATCGGCGGTTCGAGGAGGGGCAGCGGCTATGCCCGCAGCCCGATGCGGACTGGCCTGGTCACGGGCGCGATTATCCGGTCGTCAAGCACATTGATGAAGACGCCGGGAAAGGCATCTCCGGCGAAGTGAATGGGCATAAGGTGCGTGTAGGCAGACTGTCTTTCGCGGCCTCAAGCGAAGATGGGTTCCTGCCGGTTGAGCGGATCGTCCCGGGCCGGGCCACGACTGATGGAGACCGGCGGTCCGGAAAACAAGGTGAGGGGCGGCTTGCGGACGAGATCCGTACCCGTTTCGGCATGCTCGCGCCGGATGAAATGGCCTCGTACGTGTCGGTCGACGGTCATCTCATCGCCCGGATCGTCCTGCGTGACGTGCCGCGCGCGAACGCCAAGTCGGCGCTCGCGAGCCTGCGCGGTCTCGGCGTCGCCAAGCTGTCCATGCTGACGGGAGACAAACGATCCTCCGCCGCCATCATCGCCAGTGAGGTCGGCATCGACGACGTGCATGCGGAACTGTTCCCCGAAGATAAGGTCACCGCTGTCACGACCGCGACCGTGACGCCATCGCGCGGCGTGACGATGATGGTCGGCGACGGCGTGAACGACGCGCCCGTGTTGGCCGCCGCCGATATCGGCATGGCCATGACGGACGGCACGTCGACTGCGGCCTCGGAGTCCGCGCAGGTGGTGATCCTGAACGACGACATCGCCGCCGTTCCACGGGCCATCGCCATCGCCCGCCGCACCAAGCGTGTGATGCTGCAAGCCGTGCTGGCCGGTCTCGCGCTGGCCCTGATCGGCATGGTTGCGGCGGCGTTCAACTTGATTCCCGTCGTGGTCGGCGCTTTTCTGCAGGAAGCCATCGACGTGGTAAGCATCCTCTGGGCGCTCACCGCGCTGCTTGACCGTGACTGACGGGCCGTGGTCGACCGGTCGCGCCCGTCGCCGGACGATCGGGCGAGAACGAATGTGACATTCGACAACAATGGGGGCAATGCCGGGAAATCCCGCCGTTGCCCCCTTCCGTGATTCGGTGGCTTGCGATAACCTATAACGCGTGACTGAATCTGAGAACAATGAACTTCGTATCGCCGTGATCGGCGCCGGTCCCGCTGGCGTCTACTCCTCCGACATCTTCCTGCGCCAGCTGAAGAAGCTCGGCGAGGAGCTGGGTCTGGGCACCAAGGCCCGCATCGACCTGTTCGAGAAGCTGCCGGTCCCGTTCGGCCTGGTCCGTTACGGTGTGGCCCCCGACCATCCGAGCATCAAATTCATCGCATCCGCGCTGGAGAAGACGCTCGACAACCCCGACATCCACCTCTACTGCGACGTGGAATTCGGCAAGGACGTGACCCTGGACGACCTGCTGGCGCGTTACGACGCCGTGCTGTTCGCCACCGGCGCCGTCAAGGACAAACCGCTGAACCTGCCGGGCGCCGACCTCGACGGCGTGTACGGCGCCGCCAAGTTCGTCGAATGGTATGACGGATACCCCACGGGTGCGCGCGAATGGCCACTTTCGGCCGAGAACGTCGCCGTGATCGGTGGCGGCAACGTGGCGATGGACGTCGCGCGCGAGCTCATGCGCAACGCCGACGACCTCAAGGCCAAGACCGACATCCCCGACAACGTCTACGAAGGCATCCAGGGAAACAAGGCCAAGGTGCTGCATCTGTTCATCCGCCGTGGCGTCGCCCAGGCCAAGTTCAGCGTGCAGGAACTGCGTGAGATGGAGAAGCTGCCCGGCGTGCAGCTCATCATCAACGAGGACGACTTCGAGCTGGATGACGACACGATCGAAGAGGCCGGCAAGGACAAGCTGACGCGCCAGATGGTCGAGGAGCTGTTCACCATCCGCGAGATGGCCGAAGACATGGAAGATGACGGCGACGTCGATTACGAGGGCAACCCCGCAGATCGCAAGTATTACGTGCACTTCAACTCCGCTCCCACCGAGATCCTCGGCAAGGACGGCAAGGTCGCGGGCATCCGCGTGGAGAAGACCGAGACCGGCGCCGACGGCAAGATGCACCGCACCGGCGAATTCGAAGACTACCCGGTCGAGGCCGTGTACCACGCAATCGGCTACAAGCCCGCCGAAGCGCCCGGCATCACCTATGACGAGAAGGGCGCCCACCTGGCCAACGCGAACGGCGATGGCCGCATCACCACCGAGGCCGCCGGCGGTGACGTGCGTGAACGCCTGTATGCCACCGGGTGGGCCAAGCGCGGGCCGGTCGGCCTGATCGGCTCCACCAAGTCCGACGCGTTGATGATCGTCACCAACATGCTGGAAGACCTCGCCAAGGCGGCCGAAGGCGGCCGTGTGGCCGTCGACCGCGACCCCGAGTCCATCGACCGCCTGCTCGCCGAGCGCGGTGTCAAGCCGATTGACTTCGCCGGTTGGAAGAAGGTCGACGCCTTCGAACGCTCCGAGGGCGCGAAGGAAGGCCGCGAGCACAAGAAGGTCGTCGAGCCGGATCAGATGCGTGAGCTTGCTCACGCCTGAGCGACCTGTAGCGCGACTCGTATACATCGATCAAGCCGCCTCCTGCGTGACATTGCGGGCGGCGGCTTGTTTTTGCCCGTACTTGTATCATCCCGTGCCTCCGGAATCATTTCATTGTGCTCAAGGCGCATATCCAGCCAACTGTCAGACAGTGAATTTAGTGTGTGGGCTATGGACGGTAAATTGCATGTGCGCGGCCACTTCAACGGCCTGAAAACGACGCTGCTCTTTGCGTTGATGTGGGCCATCATCATGTTGATCTGGTGGGCCACCGGCGGTGACCGCGGCACGCTGGGCGTATATATCGTCATCGGTCTGGTCTCCACGTTCAGCACGTACTGGTTCTCCGACAAACTCGCCATCGCCTCGATGGGCGCCCGCGCGGTCACCGAGCAGGAAGCTCCCGCACTGTACCGCATCGTGCGCGAACTCAGCGCCAAGGCCGGCAAGCCGATGCCTCGCATCTACGTCGCCCCGACCATGAGCCCCAACGCGTTCGCAACGGGCCGCAACGAGCGCCACGCAGCCGTATGCTGCACGCAAGGCATCCTCAACATACTCAACGAGCGCGAGATTCGCGGCGTCCTCGGCCACGAGCTCATGCACGTGTACAACCACGACATCCTCACCTCCGCCATAGCCTCCGCACTGGCGACCATCATCACGTATCTGGGATACTCGCTCATGTATTTCGGCGGCGGTCGCAGCAACGACCGTGACAACTCCTCCGGCGCCTTCGGTCTGATCGGCGCGCTGTTGAGCGCGATTCTCGTGCCGATCGGCGCCTCTCTGATCCAGATGGCCATCTCCCGCACCCGCGAATTCGACGCCGACGAGGACGGCAGCCGCCTGACCGGCGACCCCGAAGCGCTCGCCTCCGCCCTGAACAAGATCTCCTACGGTGCTCAGACCAATCCGATGCCGAAAACCGCGGGCACGCAGTCGGTGTCATCCATGATGATCGCCAACCCGTTCTCCGCGCGCGGATTCTCGAAGCTGTTCTCCACGCACCCACCTACCGACGAGCGCATCAGCCGGCTCATGCAGATGTCGCAGGAGATGCGCAATTCCGGCATCGGCGGCGGCAGCAGACCGCATTACTTGTACTAGCTTCGTTGCGCAAGGTTCGCGGGCATCGCCGTCATGTGATACACTGACGACTTGTGCACAAAGTACTGCGGATGTAGTTCATCGGTAGAACGAAAGCTTCCCAAGCTTTAAAGGCGGGTTCGACTCCCGTCATCCGCTCCACTTCCCTCAACGATAAGGCTTTAAAACCCAATCATTCCAACGATTTTCAATTTTGTAGGCACTTGCCCAATCACACGATTTTTGTCGAATTGTTGTCACCGTGTTGTCACGAGGTGTGTAAAAGAGGATTCGGAGAGTGGTTTGGGCTCAAGAGTTTTCCCGTGGTCAATGTTTCTGCTGCAGTGATCTTGCTGCTGATGGATGTTGCCACGTAATCAAGATCGGTGTCGAATAGGTCTGCATAAGTATCCCTTCTTAGCTTGGCTTATGACAGGATTTTTCTCTGAATTCAGTGCTCTTTCTCTGAATTCAGAGAAAGAATGTATAATTCAGAGAAAAATTCAGAGATTCAGAGCAGGCGGTGGCGAATGGCGCACGAGTATGGCAAAGAAACCCTGTCCAAGGAATTCAAAAGCGATCGCGATAAAGGTCTGCCGGATTCCGAATTAGTGGAGGCTGTTGTCGCCTTAGCCAATACGGACGGCGGGTGCGTGTATCTGGGTGTTGAGGACGACGGCACCGCGACCGGTGTCCAGCGCAAGCATCAAGATCCTGTCGGGCTGTCAGCGATGATTGCCAATAGGACTGTGCCCCCGATATCGGTTCGCGCGCAATTGGTGGGTGATGGCGTCACCGTCATCCAAGTCGATGTACCCAAGTCACATAGTGTGGTGTCAACTAAGTCGGGGAGAATCCTGCGGCGCATGATGAAAGTGGACGGTACGCCCGAAAGCGTACCTATGTATCCGTATGAGATCGCTACCCGGCTTTCGGATCTGGGTAAGCTCGACTACTCCGCCCAACCGGTTCCGGGGGCCACGCGGGAGGATTTCGATCCGTTGGAGCGCGACCGCCTGCGCAAGATCATCTCCACCTACCGATCCAGCGACCGTAATCTTCTAGAGCTTTCAGACGAGGATCTGGAAAAATCATTGCGTCTTGTCGTATCGGCGGATGGGAATGTAACGCCGACCTTGACAGGTTTGTTGCTCATCGGCAGTGAGGAGTCACTGCAACGTCTTGTCCCGACAAGCGAGGCGGCTTTCCAAGTTCTGGTCGGCACCGACATCAAGGTGAACAATACATATCGCGGCCCGCTGCTCAAGACCATAGAGCAGATAGCGGAGTCGTTCGCTCCTTGGAATCCAGGAACTGAACTGACCGTGGGTTTGTTTTCCTCGGTGGTGCCCGAATTCGACGAGAGGGCGTTCAGGGAAGCGTTGGTCAATGCGTTCGGCCACAGGGATTACTCAGTTCTTGGCCGTGTGCGTGTGCTGGTGGATGACGCGGGACTGACGATTGCCAATCCTGGAGGATTCGTGGAAGGCATCAACGTTCACAATCTGCTTACCGCGGAACCGCATGGACGAAACCCATGCCTCATGGATGCGTTGAAGCGAACTGGGCTAGCCGAGCGAACCGGTCGTGGAATCGATCGCATTTTCGAGGGGGCCTTGAACTATGGTCGGCCCTTGCCTGACTATTCGAGATCCAACGGGCGGGGTGTTTCGGTGCTGCTGCCTCGGAGCGCGCCCGACGAGGCGTTTGTGGAATTATTAGCCGAGGAACGCGAGCGTAGCGGCAAGTCAATGTCGCTTGACGGTCTGCTTATTCTGGATAAGCTCAAGCGAGAGAGACGTTGTGGCTTTGACGCGTTGTCAGAGTCCTTGGATATGAGCGATCAACGTCTGCGCACTGTATTGGGGCAGTTGACGGAGTCTGGGCTCGTCGAAAGCTCCGGCACTAACGCTCGTCGTACATACACATTGGGGGCGAAAGTGTATCGGCGCAGCGGTAAAACGGTGGAATATGTCAGACAGTCAGGCATCGACAGGGTGCGTTACCCCGAATTGATCATGAAGCTGATGCGCGAGCAGAAGTCGGTAAGCAAAAACGACGTGATGGAGCTATTGCATCTCGACGAGAACCAGGCATATTACCAATTGCGAAAACTGGTTGGTGAGGGACGCGCCAAAAAGGTGGGTGGTGGTCGCAATGTACGATATGAGGAAATGCAACGAGACGACGATGGAATATCGGGCGAACAGTTCTGATTAGGGATTATCCCCTGAATGCATAGAGCTGGGATTCAGCACAGCAAAGAGGATTTTCATCGACTCGTTCGTCGGTATGCAGGAATCGCCATGGAATTGTTCCATGGCGATTATCCGTTTTCTCCGGACGCTCATCGTCCAGACCAGTTTCGCTGATTCTGCTCCACGATTGAAGTGTGGGCGATCCTTTTGCCCTCTACTGATGCCGTTGGAAGGGAGCCGGCATGCCGATATATTCATTCCCCGAACCACGCTATATTTCGGGCGCGGGCTGTTCCCAATCCATTGATATGAATATGGGGTTAGCAAGCGACGTATGTGTGGCCACACGTGCTCGCTCCACAGGTGCGGGACGGCTTGCCGGGAGACCCGGTCCCCATGGTCGGCGAGGCCTCCAGACCGCTGACGTGGCTTATGGAATGAGCCGTTCCAGCTCCCGCGGGGAGGTGTTTCTTTATGGGCTGGCGTGACAACCGCAGGCGCAGCGTATGCAAGAAAATCATGTTCACACCGGAGGAATGGGAGCAGACTAGGAGAATCCACGAGCGTTGGGCGAGGAACATCCCGGTATACAGGCGGTGGGGTGATTTCGCCCGCCAGACCCTCATGCATGGCGCGTTGATGAACGTTTCGGTGACGCTGGCGAGCGATCCGGAGGTGTTCAAGGCCGAGCCCCACCACATCGGCGTGAACGTGAACCAGACAGCCCATTGCGCTGGCCCGACTGGTGGATCCTGCTCACCGCCACCACGCACCCGGTCTACCTGCTGGCAATAGCGCCAAAGATCAGCCGGTTCATCACTGGCGGCCAGCGATGAATGGCAAGAGCATGGAGGCATGGCGGTATCTCGGCATGGCGCAAATGACGAATTCTTCCATAACGTTCTTCAGGTCCGGGCCAGTTGCTTATAGAGCGTATGAGCGTCTGGGTAAATCCTGCAGGGCACTCCGGCGACGTTCGCTTGACGCTCCATGATGGGGTCGTGCTTGCCATACAGCAGCAGTTTGCCGGGCCTTATCGCAAAAAGCTTCTCGGCGAAGAGCAGATCCAGTTCGGATTCGGTGTTCGCGCATCCCAATGTGCTGGTGGCGCACATCACTCCGGAAGGAACGCAGCTCAGGCATGTGATGGTGCTGGGGGAACCGCATCTGAGATTCTGCACGATTTTGACGCCGTTCACCGCCAATGTCGCCAGATAGAGCTGATTAAGCAGCATGATTGCCTGCTGCCATTCCAGGTCCATGTCCGAAGTGACGGTGAGGTCCGAGCCGACGGCACCCATATACCGCGAGTATTCCGGGATGTCGTCGAGGGCCTTCTCCAGTCGCGGGTATATCCGCATGTCACTGGTGAACAGACAAAGCACGGTATGGGAAGGATTATGGACGAATCGCGCCTTGCGATCCCGGTACGGCACCATGAGCTCCGGCCATTCGTCCAGATACATCTGCGGCTGAAGCATCGGGAAACCTTGTGGATTGAACTGGATGCCTTTACCGCTGAGATAGTCGGCGTAGCGGTCGATGAGCTCTTCGAATGATGCGATGGATCGGTTCATGCCGCCCTTCCCACGTTGGGAAACTTCATGACAAGGACGTGCGCCCCCGGGATTTCGCATCGCAGCAGGCACAGCACCTGGCGCAGGCGATGCTGGTGAAACTGCTGCACCGCCTGGCCTTGGAACCGGGGACGGCAATCGTCGATCACTGCGATTTGACGGCAGCCGGCCAGGGACGCCCTGACCCGTTCCCAGTCCGCCTCATCCCGAACGGCGAATAGCACCGAGAGCCAGATGCCGCGCCGCTTGCCATTGATGTCGAACAGACAGTAGGGCGTTCCTGCTTCCGGCATCAGGGGATCATAGGGAACCGTCTGCGCGACGGCGTCGGCGGGCCTGCCGTCCCAGAAAGTGCCGATGAGATCATAGGTGGATTTCATGCTTGTCCCTTTGCCTAGAGATCGAAGACAATGCCGGTGCCCAGCTCGATAGCCTTGTTGGCGAACTCGACGAGCTTGCGGTAGATCGTTTCAAGCCGTGGGTTGATCGGCTCCGTGAGCCGCCATTCAAGCCATCCGAGCATGAGCTTGCACTGCTCGGCGTTCAAGTAGTCCACGTCTCCAGGGTCGATGAGCGAATTGCACAGCCTGTCTATCGGGCCGATGAAGTCCTTATCGAGGAGATCCTCGTCCCCCTCGGTTAGTTCGAATGATTCCGTCTGCCCCGGCTTCGCTTGGAAGGTTTCGGGAATATAGCCGTAGTAGTTGAGACCTTCAAGGCTGAGAACAAGGACAAGTTCCATGATCACATTTCCCTTCTCTTGAGAATTTTGAAGTGGGTTTCTTTGTTGCTTCCAGGCAGACCGTTGAGCTTGACGTTTTTCTTCGTTCTTTTGTCGTATATGCGCAGATAGCCCGCCACCATGTCCGCGTCGATTCTCCACCGGGCGTTCTCGAACACGTACTTGACGCCCCTTCTGCGCCCCTGGGCACCGGGAGTGAACCGGCTGACAATGTCATTGAGATCGACCGGCTGCCTCTTCCAACTTTCGTTCCACCTCGTCTCGCGGTCTTTGCTTCTGTCGTAGCGGCCCTGATCCACCATGGAGCCGGGGACGTCGTTGCCGATGTAGCTGCGCGAGCTGTCCGAATACCGCTGCTTGCTGTCCGACATATGCCATATGTCCTTTCCTGCGGCGCCTTGCCGCATGCCATCTTGAAGATGCGCCAGCATTGTGAGAATGCGGCGCGCTTCACCTGTTTGTATGAGTGGGTGGGTCCAGACGGTGGCACAATGGGATGTGCGAGATAGTCCATTGTGGGCCGTCTGGACCACGGTGCGAGAACTTGCCGGTTCGCGCACCGTTTTTTTTTATTGCAGAATCTGTGCCGGGTCGGCCTGCTTCTCATCCCTCCTTTCCAAGAGGAGTCCGCGTGCGTAGAGTTCGAGGATGCTGGCGTCGAGCGCTTCGTCATCATGGCGATGGCGCAGCCAGTTCGCATGCTGGTTCAGGATGTTAGAAGCGCATTCCAGCGAGGTGCCGAATCGCTGAGAGATTTCCTCGATGGTCGTGAGACCGAGTTCTTCGATGAGTACTTGGGGCGCGATAGCGTATTTCGCCCAGAAATTCGCTTCGATTTCGGCAAGCTCGCTGTCTCGGAGATGGCCTCGCATGGTGTGTCCCATTTCATGCAATTTGGTAAAACGAATTCTTCCTGAGTTTTCTTGGAGATTGCAGGCAATGTATCGGCTGTCATTGCCGTTTGCGCTAATCGTGAATGATATGCCACTTGGGCAGCTGCAGAGCGTCATCAAGTCATCCAAGGAGACAGATGGGTTGAATGCAATCTGATAGGGTATCGTTTGAATTCCGTGTGCATCCAGCAACTCTGATGGGTCGATGGGCAGCCTGATGTAGCCGAGTTGCTGGAATGCGTCCACCACGCTCCATTTCAACTCCTGATAAAACGACGGGTCGTCAATCCTATATCCCGTGATGTCCTCCTTGTTCCCTTGCAGTCAACAGAGTCATGATGAGCTCCCGCGTCTCCGCTTCGCTGAGATCGCCGCCGTGCCTGGCGCAGTACGCCTTGATCGTGCCGAACGGCGTATCGGCGTTTGATTCGGGCAGGCCCAGCAGAAATTCCGATGTGGTGTGCAGAGCGGTGGCTATGTTCGCGAGCGTACTCGACGTGGGCTCCCGCTCTCCCGCAAGGTATTTCGAGATATTCGGCTGGGTTGTCCCGGCTCGCGCGGCGAGCTGGGACTGATTGATGCCATGCTGCCGCATAAGCTTGCGCATCCTGTCGCCAAGTGCCGCCGTCATATGATGTCCTTTGTCTTTAAGCCTGCGAGGCTCCTTTTCAATTGCTTCACGGCAATCAATATACCACGATTATTCCAAAAGGAATAATCGTGGTGCAACAACTAATGTGCTGCAAGTAGGAAAACGCAAGATAAGTCGTTCCCAAATTGTTGTCACCATGTTGTCATACAAGGCTGCAATCAGGTAAATAAAGCCGCTAAATCACTGGTATTTAGCGGCTTCTCAGCATCGGTCAAGGCGGGTTCGACTCCCGTCATCCGCCCCACCACTTTCCGCTCCCGCTGGCGGGAGCTGGCTCGCGTCAGCGAGACTGAGGGTGAGACTGAGGGTGGTTTTCCACCTATCAGATAGCTACACGTGCCAGCTCCAGCAGGGGGCTCAGTTGCCCGCGTCCCCCGTATCTCCCGCGTCGCCGGCCATCTTAATCAGCTGCTCGATGGTGACGAACTCGTACCCCTGCTTCTTGAGATCGTCGATGATGCCGGGAAGCGCCTCGACGTCCTGCGAACGGTCGCCGCCGCCGTCGTGCATCAGCACGATCGCCCCGTTATGCGCGCCCGTCATCACGGCATCATGAATCGCCTTGGCTCCGGGACGCTTCCAATCGAGCGTATCGATATCCCACAGCACGTTCATGTCGATCAGGTCGGACGTCTCCTGCCACTGCTTCTTGCCGAACGCCCCGTATGGCGCCCTTAGCACTTTCGTTACATGCCCGGACGCCTTCTTCATGTTCGAAAACCCGGCGATGATTTCAGCGCGCAACGCGTCGCGGCTGAGTGTCGGCATGTCCGGATGCGTGTTGGAATGGCTCGCCACCTGATGTCCCTCCTCCAGCATGCGTTTCTCGGCGTCCGGGAACGACAGACACTCCTCGCCCACGTCGAAGAACGTGGCCTTGACGCCCTTCTCCTTGAGGATGTCCAGGATCGGGCCGCTGTATTTGCTCGGCCCGTCGTCGAACGTCAGCGCGATGACCTTCTTCCCCTCCGGACGCGGGTTCAACGGCACGACGATCGTGTCCTGCGGCTCGACGGTGACGCCTTTGTCCACATGCTTGCCGGAACGTTTCCCGACCCAGTATTCGTGCACGCCGTCTTTCCCGGCCTGCTTGAGTATCTGTATCGAGCCGCCTGCGATGTTGATGCTTTCGCCGTGCGGCACGGTCTCCTTGCTCACGGTATGGTCTTCGGTCACATCCTCGCCTGACGTCACCATCACCATGCCATCCTGCGGGATCGTCGTGCTGTCGATTGCATCCCGGCGCACGGCAGCGCCGTTGATGCTGACGACGATCGGTTTGCCGGCATGCTTCTCGATCATGTCGCCGGCCACGTCGACCAGATTGCCCGGATGCGCGTCGAAGTCGCCATTGTCGCGCAGCAGTCGTCCCAACGTCATGTCGACGCTGACTTTCATGGAAGTGCCGTTTACCGTGATCGGTATCTGCCGCCAATGCCGGTCCCACATCCACCAGCCACCGACACTGCCACCGGCCAACGCCAATATCACCAGAATGGCGACGAATGCAATCAGCCGATGCCGTCCCCTGCCGCGCCGACCGTTATCGGGGCCGGCTCCGTACTCGCCATATTCGTTCCCGCGCGTCTTCCCCGCCCGGCTCACACTGTCCCCAAACGACAGCTCTTCAATGTACTGCGGTTCTTTTGTCACGTCTTTATTTTACGGAGGTGAAGATGGGGGAAAGGTGAGGAACGGGCCGTGGCGTGCGGAGGCGATGGATTCCGCCCGGCGGCTCCGGCCGGAGTAGCGGTGGTGCCAAATGTTGCATGGTCGCGGGATAATGCAGGTATGACGATTGCAACTGCCGAACGATACGCTGAAATGCTGGACGCTGCGCGCCGCGGCGGATATGCCTACCCGGCGATCAATGTGACGAGCTCCCAAACGCTGAACGCTGCGCTGCAGGGTTTTGCCGATGCCGAGTCGGATGGCATCATCCAGGTTTCAGTGGGCGGCGCCGCGTATTTTTCCGGTCAGGGCGTGAACGACCGCGTGACCGGGTCGTTGGCGTTCGCGGCGTTCGCGCATGAGGTGGCGAAGCGCTACCCGCATATCACCGTCGCGTTGCACACAGACCATTGCGCCAAGCAGTATCTGGACGGTTGGGTGCGTCCCCTGCTGGACATGGAGGCCGATGAGGTGGCGCACGGCCGCGAGCCGATGTTCCAGTCCCACATGTGGGACGGTTCGACGGTTCCGCTGGACGAAAACCTCGCCATCGCCGAACAGCTGCTCGACAAGTCCGTCGCCGCGCGCACGATCCTGGAAATCGAAATCGGCGCGGTCGGCGGCGAAGAGGACGGTCATAGCGCCGAAATCAACGAAAAACTGTATTCCACGCCGGCCGATGGCGTGAAGGTCGCCCAGCGTCTCGGCCTGGGAGAGCGCGGCCGGTACATGGCCGCGTTCACGTTCGGCAACGTTCACGGCAGCTACAAGCCCGGCGTGGTCAAGTTGCGCCCGGAACTGTTGGGCGACATCCAGCGCGAGGCGGCTCAGGCCGTGGCGGACGGGCGTATCGCGTCCGCCGCCGGGGCCGTCAATTTTCCGAACGGCAAGCCGTTCGCTCTGGTGTTCCACGGCGGTTCGGGCTCTCGCCCGGAAGAGATCGCCGAGGCGGTGCGGTACGGCGTCGTCAAGATGAACATCGATACGGACACGCAGTACGCGTTCACCCGTGCGATCGCCGATCATGTGTTCTCGAACTACGATGCCGTGCTCAAGGTGGACGGCGAGGTCGGCGAGAAGAAGCTGTACGATCCGCGCTCCTGGGGCCGCGAGGCCGAGAGCGCGATGGCGGCCCGCGTCGTGGAGGCCTGCAAGCAGCTCGGTTCCGCCGGCAAAGCCCTGAAGTGACGTCGGTCGCCGCGGTAGATGCAACTGCAGCTGTCGAGTTACGGTCTTCCGATATGATGGCTGAATATTGAAAAAATGCGTCGGCGCGGGATTTCCCACGCAAGTGCAGGGAGAGACTGCAGGAACTTCAACAAGGCAAGGACGGCAAGTTGCAGCCGTTCGCGCCCATGTTGATATGGGCGTTGGAAAAACGAATGCGACGGTAACCGCACCCGCCCCAGCGCTTACCTTCGCAGTAGAGGGCATACGGTAGGCTGTTCCCGGCGGAATCGTGCGGATGCGGAGGTGCAGTATGTCCGGAATCGTGTTGATCGGCGCTCAGTGGGGCGACGAAGGCAAAGGCAAGGCTACCGATCTGATCGGTACCAAAGTGGACTATGTGGCCCGTTTCAACGGCGGCAACAATGCCGGCCACAGCGTGATGGTCGGCGACCAGATGTATGCGTTGCACCTGCTGCCTTCCGGCATCATCAGCCCGAACGTCACCCCCGTGATCGGCAACGGCGTCGTCGTGGATCCGGAAGTGCTGTTCGAGGAGATTGACGGTCTTGAAAGCCGCGGCGTGGACTGCTCCCGCCTGCTGGTGAGTGAGGCTGCACATGTCATCGCGCCTTACCATCGCACGCTCGACAAGGTGACCGAGCGTTTCCTCGGCAAGCATAAGATCGGCACCACCGGCCGCGGTATCGGCCCGGCCTACGCCGACAAGATCAACCGCGTCGGCATCCGCGTGCACGACCTGTTCAACGCCGAGCACCTGCATGACAAGGTCGAAGCCAGTCTGCACCAGAAGAACCAGATTCTGGTCAAGCTGTACAACCGTCGCGCCATCGACGTGGACCAGACCACTGACGAGCTGCTCAAGCTCGGCGAACGCCTCAAGCCGTACGTCGCCAACACCGGCCTGATTCTGAACAAGGCTCTCGACGAGGGCAAGACCGTGCTGTTCGAAGGCGCCCAGGCCACGATGCTTGACGTGGATCATGGCACTTACCCGTTCGTCACTTCCTCCAATCCAACCGCCGGCGGCGCCTGCACCGGCACCGGCGTCGGCCCCACCAAGATCACTCGCGTGGTCGGCGTCTCCAAGGCGTACGTGACCCGAGTCGGCGAGGGCCCGTTCCCCACCGAGCTGTTCGACGAATCCGGCGAATGGCTTCGCCAGCAGGGCCACGAGTTCGGCGTGACCACCGGCCGTCCGCGCCGCTGCGGCTGGTTCGATGCGGTCGTGAACCGCTACGCCAGCCAGGTCAACGGTCTGACCGACCTCGTGCTCACCAAGCTCGACGTGCTCACCGGTCTCAAGGAGATTCCGATCTGCGTCGCCTACGACGTGGATGGCGAGCGTTACGACGATATGCCGACGGATCAGGCCGCCTTCTCTGCTGCCAAGCCGATTTACGAGACCATGCCCGGCTGGACCGAGGACATTTCGCAGGTCCACGAGTTCGACGAGCTGCCCGCCGCCTGCCAGGCGTACGTCAAGCGTCTTGAAGATCTGAGTAACTGCCGCATCTCCGTGATCGGCACCGGCCCTCAGCGCGACCACATCATTTCCGTCCACTCGCTTCTCGACTAGTCGCCATTCGGCGTCCTCGCCGACCCACGGCTGCCGGGACAAAGTGAATCCGCGTACTACAAGGGTTTCAGATCATGAATCAGTCTGTACCGTTCGTGCCCTCCTCGCATGACGAATCCGATGGCGGCGACGCCGCCGGCGCGGGGGACATCGAATCCGTCTCTGCCGGGTCCGACGTCGCCGACACTTCCGCGCCGGACTCGACTCCAAGCGAGGCTCGCGTCCTCGCCGCGGACGAGCCGGCGCCATCGACCCAAGAGATCAGCGCCTCCGAAATCGAATACGCGGCGCCTCGGCCCACCGGACTGGCAGCCGCGGTAGCACCACCTTCCATTCCACTGGCCCCGGCCAAGCGCGTGCAGGCGAAATTCAATCCCCTCGCCGATGGCATGCTGTATTTGGTGGTGTTCGTCGGCGGGTTCTTCGGCACGGCGATACGATACGGGCTCTCGCTGCTCCTGCCGAATCCGGCCGCGCCAAGTGGTCTCCTTCATTCGTTCCACACCGCCACGTTCATAGCGAACATGCTGGCGTGCTTCATCTTCGCCGCCCTGAGCACGTACATGTCGCAGGCGGCGTGGATTCGCAAGCGCATCCGCCAGCTGGTCAGCCGCGGTGTCGGCATGGGCATGTGCGGCGGGTTCTCCACGTTGTCGGCGATGATGATCGAGGATCTGAACTCGTTGCGCGACGGGAACATCGTGGGATTCGTGACCTACACGCTGCTGAGCTTCATCTGCGGTTTGATCATCGCGTGGCTTGGCACCATGCTGGGCCTTGCGCTGAGCCGAAAACGCGAGGCGCGCGTGGTGGCTCGCGCGGTGCGCGAGTCGCAGGCCGCCGGCGTTCCGTCCGGAGCAGACTTGGCTGTTGAAAGTCAGGCCGGTTCGGAACCGGCTGCGGGCCGCGTACAAGACATGCCAGTATCCGACGAACAGCACCTTCCGTCGTTCGAACCGGATCCGATCACCGCGGAAATTCCGCTCAGGCCTGATCCTGAAACCGGGGAGGTGCGCTGACATGTTTGCCCTGATCTGTATGTGCGGCGGCTTGGGTGCCGTGACGCGGTTCGTCCTGAACACCTCGATTCAACGGTGGTGGAACCGCGCGTTCCCGCTGTCCACGTTCATCATCAACGTGCTCGCCACGTTCTTCGCCGGCGTGGCCGCCGCGGCCTACTTCTACCAGACGGCCGACCATTCGTCGTACCTGCTGTTCGTCACCGGCTTCCTCGGCGGTTTCTCTACGTTTTCCACGGCTATCAACGAGATGGTGTCGCTCGCCCGCAGCGGCAAATACGCCGCGGCCGCCGTGTACTTCATGATGACCGTGCTGGTGCCGGTGGTGTGTGTGGTGCTGGGTTGGGGGCTGATCGCGCTGGTGCGGTAGCTCGTCTGCGCTGGAGTGGCTCTCAAAACTCGCAGATACAAAAACGATGTTGTTGGAAAATAGGGGTTCTGTTTTTGTATCTGCAAGTTTTGAGAGCGTCGTTCTGTATACAATTAGGCGAACAGGCATATTGTGACGGCAAACGATGGAGTGGGGGCATGGTCGGGATGCGTGATGTGGCCAAAAAGGCCGGGGTGTCGTTGAGTACGGTGTCGCTGGTGGTGAATGGTGCCGGGTGCGTGTCCGATGACATGCGCGAGCGCGTCGCCGAAGCCATGAGTGCGCTCAATTATGTGCCGAACGAGCTCGCCCGCAACCTGTATCATGACCGCACCAACACCGTCGGCGTCGTCGTGCCCACCATCCGCCATCCGTTCTTCGCCACGTTGGCGGCCGGTCTGCAGCGAGAGCTGTCGGAGCGGGGGCTGCGTACCATGCTGTGCTCGACGGCCGATTCGGGTACTGGCGAGGCCGAGTACGTCGACATGCTCCGCCGGCATATGATGGATGGCATCGTGATGGCGGCGTACACCGAGCACGCTCCGGATTACTGGACTTCGATCGGTCGGCCCATCGTGGGGTTCGATTGTTATCTCGGCGAGGGCATCCCATCGGTCGGCTCCGATCACGAGCAGGGCGGGCGACTGATCGCCGACCTGTTGATTCATAGTGGTTCCCGGCATGTGGCGATAGTAGGCGGCCCGTGCAGGCAGTTCCATGATCTGGCGCAGACGCCGACTGGCGAGGCGCGGCAGACGGAATCGCCCGGGAACACCACGTTCCCGACCGTGCGCTATTACCTGACGCTGGAGCGTGAACTGCAGCGTGCAGGCATTCGGTGCGAGTACATCGAGGCCGGGGAAGTGGCGGATTTTCAGGGTTGCACAACGGCCATGCGCGAACTGTTCGACCGTTTTACCGACGTGGATGCCGTGGTCAGTTCCGATATCGGTGCCGCCTGCTGCGTGCAGGAGGTGTTTCGCCGCGGCATGCGTGTGCCGCAGGACGTGCAGGTCGTCGCCTATGATGGCACGTATCTGACCGACATGGCAGGGTTGCGTCTGACCGCCGTATGCCAGGACTTCGATGCGCTTGCCGGCACGGCCGTCGCCCGCATGACGGATGCCATCGAGGGGCGACTGGTCGATTCCGCCGGTGACGTAATCCCTGTTTCCCTGCGCGAGGCCGACACCACGCGGCGCTGATTGCCGCGCCTCCGCCAGCGAGTCCGGAGGCGGTACCTACGCCAACCGCTTCGGCGACGGCACCATCGCCTCGCTCACCGATGTGCTGCGCACCCGCTTCGCCGGGGTGTACGACGGTGTCCACGTTCTGCCGTTCTTCACGCCGTTCGACGGCGCCGACGCCGGCTTTGATCCGATCGACCACACCAAGGTGGACCCGCGCCTGGGTTCCTGGGATGACGTGGCCGAACTCAGCAAGTCCCACGACATCATCGTCGACGCGATTGTCAACCACATGAGCTGGGAATCCGCGCAGTTCCAGGACGTGCTGAAGAACGGCGAGAAATCCGAGTACTACCCGATGTTCCTGACCATGAGCTCCGTATTCCCGAACGGCGCCACCGAAGAAGACCTCGCCGGCATCTACCGCCCGCGCGGCGAATCTCGCAAGTTCCGCACTCCCAAAAGTTTCACGCGACGCGGCCGGCATATCGGCCGTGCCGCGTCATCGTGTAATATGCGACCGTTACGATAGTTGTATACCCGTAACGAGAGCGCACAAGAGAAGAGAAGTAAACCGATATCATGACCGATGATCAGCAGCAACCGAACGAATTCCCCGCTCCGAAGCCGTTGCCGGGCAGCGTGTACATTCGCCCCGGCATCGATGATCGGCCTGATTACGACAAGGTGCTCAGCCCCGAAGACAAGTCCGCGGTCGCCCGCTTGGCCGTGCATCAGCCGCGGCGCAAGGTCGAGGCGTCCGTGACGCAAGCCGAGACCCAGGTTGCGCAGATGACTTCGGAGGGATCTCCCGCGGCGGCCGCGGCCTCCGTCGACACGGCGGTCCCGGACATGGGCTCGGCGTACGTGGACATGCGCGACCCGGTGGTCAGCGCCGACGGCCAGCGCCCGAACCCCGGTCAGGTGACCCGCCTGTCGTGGGGCTTCGCGGTGGGCGCGACCATGTCGATCGTGCCATGGGCCGCATTGAACCTGCTCGCGCTGCCTGCGGTCATAGCGAAAGTCAGCTGGCAGCGGGTCTCCAGCGCGGTTGCCTCCCGCGCGGCGTTCTCCGGTGGCGGCCAGGAACTCTCCGAGAGCCTGGTCAGTCGCATTGGCACGGTCGGCGACGGCGGGGTGGCGTCGGCATGGGCCATTGATCTGGCCGTGGTTGTTGTCGTGGGCGTCGTCGTGTCGCTGATTGCCGAGGCCGTCGTCTCCGCGCTGTCCGATCGCACGCGCGTGGCCGCTGGCCGGCGCACGCCGTGGATCATCGCGGGAGGCGTCGTCTCCGCGGTGATGACGCTGGCGCTGGGACTGTGCTCGAACGTGGTGGGCATCGCGTTGCTGTGGGGTCTGGTGCAGGTCGGTTATGTGATGCTGACCGTGCCGATGGCGGCTGCGTTCAGCGAGCGAGTGCCCGACAAGTTCCGTCCGCGCATCGTGCGCGCGCGTGGCATCGGCCAGATGGTCGGCCAGGCGCTGGGCGTGTGGATCGGCGTCGCCTGCGTCGTGTTCGGCGGGCTGTATACGCCGTTCGCCGCGGCCGCCGCGGTGTTCCTGCTGGCCGGCATCGTGCCGGTGCTGGTGTGGCCGAAGGAACCGTCGAGCGAGGAGCAGCCGCATACGGCGATGAGTGCGCACATGCTGATGGAGCGGTTCCGCGCGCCGCGGCACGCCGTCGAATTCTGGAAGGCGTTCGCTTCGCGCTCCTTGGTGTCGGCTGGTGTCGGACTGACGACCATGTTCCTGTGGTTCATCGCATCGGCGCTGATCTTCCGGGATTGGTTCACGCAAGGCAACTCCTCTCCGATCGCGGTACCGGTGTGCTCGTTGATCGCCTCGATGGCCTTGGCGACGCTCGTCGGTTCCGTGGGGGCCGCGTTCATCGCCGGTCCGGTGGGTGAGTACATTGAGGATCCGCGGTATCTGTCGGTCATTTCCTGCGTGCTGTACACGGTGGCGTTGGCTTTGCCCATGACCATGCCGAGCGCCGTCAGCATGGTGCTGTTCGCCCTGATCGGAGGGTTCGCGTTCGGCCTGATCGATACGTTCGGCCAGTTGCTTGCGATGGGCGCGTTGCCGGATGCGCGTTCGGCCGGCCATGATTTGGCGTTCTTCAACCTGTCGAATTCCGTCGGTCTGGCGCTCGCCGCGATAATCGGCGCGGTCGGTGTGGCCGTCACCGGCGGTTTCTCGGTGCTGTTCCCGGCGGCCATCGTCTGTGTGCTCGCGTCCGCGGTCGTCACGATTTCGATGAAGCGCTAGCAATCCGGCCGGATTGGCCGCTGTTGCGCCTCGTTTGGGATTGAGGCATCATCCTATCCGCGATTAGTCCCATCCGTTGCTGCTGAAATGGGACTTTCGCGGGATGGGGCGTCGATGTGTCTGTCTGTAATGCAGGCGGAACGCAGACAGGTTGTGCCGACGCCGCCGATGTTGTTATGCCGCGGCCGTCCACATAGTGAACTTTTGATGGCTGTCGTGGAATCCCGCGCCTATGTTGTCAGACAGTCGAGCGCGAAAGAGCTCGAAAGACACGTTCGATACCGAAAGGAGGTTCGCCGCGATGACTGGATATGCTGCTGATAACGCCGCTAGCGCAACCACCGTTAACGTTGTTCTGCTGTCTGCACGAATTATTATTCCGTCTTCGCTGGCGGACTGATTCGGCATCACTGCTTGGAACCCCGCCAACGAAGGCAGGGCTCAGCGAGCAACCAATCGTATAGCCCTGCACGAGTCGCGGGGCTTTTTTTGATGCGTCCCACAAGGTCACCGGATCAGCAAAGCGGCAAACGAGAGAGAACAGAGTAAAAAATCGCGGGCTCGTCCGCGTGCAGTAACAGGAGCTAACAATGACAGCAGTCACACTGACAGCTGACGGCACCACTTCGGTGGGTGGAAAAGCAAAGGCGATGGTCCGTGACTCGGTCAAGACCGTGATCGCCGCCTCGATGGTCGGAACCGCCATCGAATTCTACGACTTCTACGCCTACGGCACCGCCGCAGCGAACTACTTCCCGCACATCTTCTTCTCCGCGAAGGACAACCCCACCGTCGCGCTGCTGATGAGCCTGCTGACCTTCGCCATCGCGTTCATCGCTCGTCCGCTGGGATCCCTGATCTTCGGCCACTTCGGTGACCGCATGGGCCGCAAGACCACGCTGGTCGTCTCGCTGATGACCATGGGCGTCGGCACGTTCCTCATCGGCTGCCTGCCGACCTACAGTCAGGTCGGTGTCGGCGCGGTCGCGGTACTGTGTCTGCTGCGTTTCATCCAAGGCATCGGCCTTGGCGGCGAATGGTCCGGTGCTGCGCTGGTCGCCACCGAGAACGCGCCCGAAGACAAGCGTGCGCTGTACGGCTCCTTCCCGGAGCTCGGCGCCCCGATCGGCTTCTTCCTGTCGAACGGCACCTACTTCGTGCTGGAGTCGTTCAATGACACCGATGCGATGTGCGCCTGGGGTTGGCGTGTGCCGTTCCTGCTGTCCGCCGTGCTGGTGATCATCGGCCTCGTCGTGCGAGCCCACATGGAGGAGACCCCGATCTTCCGCATGGCCCAGGAGCAGAAGAAAGTCGTCAAGTCCCCGCTGACCGAGGTGTTCCGCAAGTCCTGGAAGCAGGTGCTGCAGGCGACGTTCCTCGTGGCCGTGACCTACACGCTGTTCTACACGCTCGCCACCTGGTCGCTCGCATGGGGCACCAAGACCAAGCGTGAAGGCGGCGGCGGCCTCGGCTTCACCAACCAGGAGTACCTGCTCATGCTGATGATCTCCATCTGCGTGTTCGCGCTGTTCATCGTGCTTTCCTGCCTGTATGCCGACCGGATCGGCCGTCGTCGCGTGCTGATGTTCTCGTCCTGCGCGCTGGTCGTGTTCGCCGTGCTGTTCCCGTTCCTGCTGGACAGCGGCCTGGTCGGTCAGAAGAACTTCGCTGCCACCATGGTGTTCCTGTGCCTCGGCTTCGCCCTGATGGGCATCGCCTTCGGCCCGATCGGCGCCTTCCTGCCCGAGCTGTTCGACGCGAACGTGCGTTACTCCGGCTCCGGCATCGGCTACAACCTCGCCGCCATCGTCGGCGCTGCTTTCGTGCCGACCATCGCCACGTGGCTGTCGAAGAACTTCGGCGTGCATTCGGTGGGTCTGTATCTTGCCGTGATGGCCGTCTGCTGCCTGATTGCGTTGGCGACCTGCAAGGAGACCAAGGACGTCGACTTTACGAAGTGACGGCGATGGTCGGGTACCGCCCGGCCGCGTTTGAACTCCCAAAAAACAACAACAATACACAAAAACAATCATTCAATATTTGGACGTGGGCAACCACGTCGCCTCCAGTGGTACTAGAAATGAGCCACAGGAGGGGATGACTTTGGCGCGGGACACAATCCCGCGTGGAAGCCGTCTGCAACCAAGAGGGCCGTCGAAAGCGAGCGCGTTCGGCGGCAAGACATCCAATTAAAGGAGTGCCTATTATGGCAGCAACTATCTGGTATGAGAAGGACGCCGATCTGTCCGTGTTCGATGGCAAGAAGGTCGCCATCCTCGGTTATGGCTCCCAGGGCCACGCGCATGCGCTGAACCTGCGCGACTCCGGCGTTGACGTGGTCGTCGGCCTGCGCCCGACCTCCAAGTCCGTCGAGTTCGCCAAGGAGCAGGGCCTTGAGGTCAAGCCGGTCGGCGAGGCCGTCGCCGAGGCCGACGTGGTCATGATCCTGCTGCCCGATCAGTACCAGGCCGCCGTGTACAAGAAGGACGTCGAGCCGAACCTGAAGCCGGGCGCTGCCCTGGCCTTCGCTCACGGCTTCAACATCCATTACGGCTACATCAAGCCTTCCGAGGATCACCCGGTGTTCATGGTCGCTCCGAAGGGCCCGGGCCACATCGTGCGTCGTGAGTACGCCGCCGGCCGTGGCGTCCCGGTCGTCGTGGCCGTCGAGCAGGACCCGGACGGCAAGACCTGGCCGCTGTGCCTGGCTTACGCCAAGGCTCTGGGCGCTCTGCGTGCAGGCGCCATCAAGACCACCTTCACCGAGGAGACCGAGACCGATCTGTTCGGCGAGCAGGACGTCCTCATGGGCGGCATCAACCACCTGTGCGACCTCGGCTTCGACGTGCTGACCGAGGCCGGTTACCAGCCGGAGATCGCCTACTTCGAGGTGTTCCACGAGCTGAAGATGCTGGTCGACCTGGCCAACGAGGGTGGTCTGAACAAGGCTCGTTGGTCCTGCTCCGACACCGCCCAGTACGGAGACTACACCTCCACCGTCATCACCGACGAGACCAAGAAGCGCATGCAGTACCAGCTCAAGCGCATCCAGGACGGCTCTTTCGCCAAGGAGTTCATGGATGACCAGGCTGCCGGCGCCCCGAAGTTCAAGGAACTGCAGGAGAAGTTCTCCCACCCGCACCTTGAGACCGTCGGCCCGAAGCTGCGCGCCATGTTCTCCTGGAACAACGGCCCGGCCAAGGACCAGGACGAAGCCGAGTCCTTCAACGGCAAGATCGCTCGTACCCAGGTTCAGTGATCGCCTCCGCTCCGGCTCCCGCTGGCGGGAGCTGCCAGTCGGTCGCAGACTGACTGAGAGCGGTGCATAACAAGGCCGCCGTTCCCGTTCATTCGGGAGCGGCGGCCTTCTGCGTTGCCGGTGATGCGGCCGGTAACGAAGCCGACATTGCCGCGTCCTGCGCCGCGTCACCCGCTCCCCACCTGAACTGTTCATACTCCAATAGTGAGATGGCTCACGTTGTGGACGGTGAGGGGGCTGTGGCGGCGTTACCGGTAGGATAGTCCTCAGTTCTAAGGACAAAATCCTTAACGCTTGGATCGACCGGGCCCATGCCCGACCCCAAACGCGCGGAATGCAGGCTTCTGCATAATGCGCAACCACAAACGACACCGTGTGCCGGCAAGAGTGCCGGTACGCAAGTAAAGGAGTGCCAAACATGGCTGCACAAATCTGGTATGACAACGACGGTGACCTCTCCGTGTTCGATGGCAAGAAGGTCGCGATCATCGGTTACGGCTCGCAGGGCCACGCGCATGCGCTGAACCTGCGCGATTCGGGTGTTGACGTGGTCGTCGGCCTGCGCCCGACCTCCAAGTCGGTCGCCTTCGCTAAGGAGCAGGGCCTTGAAGTCAAGTCCGTGCCGGAAGCCGCCGCCGAGGCCGACGTAATCATGATTCTGGCCCCCGACCAGTACCAGCGCACGATCTGGGCCAACGACATCGAGCCCAACATCAAGCCGGGCGCGGCCATCGCCTTCGCCCACGGCTTCAACATCCACTACGGCTACATCAAGCCTTCCGAGGATCACCCGGTGTTCATGGTCGCTCCGAAGGGCCCGGGCCACATCGTGCGTCGTGAGTACGCCGCCGGCCGTGGCGTCCCGGTCGTCGTGGCCGTCGAGCAGGACCCGGACGGCAAGACCTGGCCGCTGTGCCTGGCTTACGCCAAGGCTCTGGGCGCTCTGCGTGCAGGCGCCATCAAGACCACCTTCACCGAGGAGACCGAGACCGATCTGTTCGGCGAGCAGAATGTGCTCATGGGCGGCGTGAACAAGCTCGTCGAGATGGGCTTCGAAGTCCTCACCGACGCCGGTTACCAGCCTGAAATCGCCTACTTCGAGGTCTGCCACGAGCTGAAGATGCTCGTCGACCTCATGAACGAAGGCGGTCTGAACAAGGCCCGCTGGTCCTGCTCCGACACCGCCCAGTACGGCGACTACACCAACACCTGCATCGACGAGCACGTGCGTGAGCGCATGCAGTACCACCTCAAGCGCATCCAGGACGGCTCCTTCGCCAAGGAGTTCATCGACGACCAGGACGCCGGCGCTCCGAAGTTCAAGGCGCTGCAGGAGGAGTACTCCAACGTGCGCATCGAGACCGTCGGCCCGAAGCTGCGCGCCATGTTCTCTTGGAACAAGGACGCCGTGAAGGACGCCGACGAGGCCAACTCCTTCACCGGCAAGATCGCCCGCGCCCAGGTGCAGTGATTTCTGAGGCTGTGAGGCCGTAAGGCCGTAGAGCTGTAAAGCCAGGCCTTACCGCATGACTCAGGTCGTTGTCTTCGTCGTTCATCGCCGAAGACGACGACCTTTCGTTTATCTGGTCCTATTAGTGTGTTCGTAAGCAATGTGCTTACGAACACATTACGAGTATCAAGGGTTGCTATCACGCCAAATTGCGTCACTGTGTGCGCCCTCGCACACAGTGACGCCTGTGTAAACCCTTTATTTTTCAACGGTTCTGCAGATTGCGTCACTGAGAGAGGTCGCGCACAGTGACGCAATCCGCACACAGTGACGGTCGATAACCATGGTTGTGTCGCACGATTCGCATGTTTCGTATGATCACGTGCGAGTTGCAGGATCCGACGCTGGTGGTATCAGCGCCGAGGCTCGTTCGCTGTCGTCTTCCGCGATGCCCGACTCATACGCGGCGCCCTTTGCGGCGTTCTCTGGCGCGGTACCTACGTTGCCGCTGACGGGCCGTCTCAGCACGATCATCTGCCAGCAGTGCCCGGAATTTCGGGTGTGGTCTATTCCGGCAGGTGGTGTCAAGGGCTTTCGCCACCCTTTGCGCGAATCGTCGCCGCCCCTGCGAGGTCAATATATCATCGGCAAAGACGACGATGACTGTATATCCCATCGCCCGCAAAGCCTGCCTCTTGCGTTCGTCCCATCGGTATTGTCGTTTGTCGCGGCGATGCGCGTCTCCATCGTATTCGATGATGACCCGTTGTTTGGGGTATGCGATATCGACTGTCGCCTCGTGAGCCAACTCCGGAATGAGTATCTTCCAGTGTTTGACCGGCTGCGGCAATCCATGTCGCAGCATCACGAGAGTACAGCGGCATTCCATGGTGGAGTCAGTCACGGCATCGAGGAAAACGAGAGCATCAATGCATTTCCTTCTGCCCGGGAACGCGTCTGCTCCATCGAGGAACCGCGAGATATTGGCGACCGTCATGGAGCCTGATGACGCGCGCAGTATGGCATCCGCCAGAACGATTACCTCGATTTGCGTGAGATACGGCGCCAGCAGTGCCCATGTCATCAGCGGGTGCGTGTAGACGATGGTGATGTTGTCGTGAGTCCATGTGAGGTGGGCGATGCCCGTCAACGATGGCGGGCATTTCAGGTAGGACGTATCTTTCCGTCCGGATCTCTTGGTTGGCTCCCCAACGTACAGTACTTGGAACTTCACGGCTTCAAATCTTGAACATAGCGGTGTCTCTATGCCTGCCAGACGTAATGCGGTCATACCGGTATAGACCGGTGGCGAGGTGTTGATGGTTTTTCGTGAGTGTTCCATGCAATGCAGGAACGTCGTGGATTGCAGCTGGCGCAGTGAGCGCGCAAGATAGTTGTTCGCGACTGTTGCGCTGGAGTTGACAGGGGTGTGCTGATTCGTATTCATGGATTGAATGTAAGCATGATAATCTGCGGTGCGCCACCGGCCGCCTCAAATCTGTGGATAAGTGTATAACTCATCGGTTATCCACAGTGATGTAGCGAATGTGGATATGTAACTGGCGGAGATGCTGCGTGTGGTGCTGCTCTGCGGATGGAGGAACGCGTCACTGTGTGCGGGGTGCGTCACTCTGTGCGCCCTCGCACACAGTGACGCCCATGTAAATCCCTTATTTTTCAACGGTTCTGCGAGTTGCGCCACTGAGAGAGGGCGCACACGGTGACGCACCCCGCACACAGTGACGGTATTGCGGGCTTCCACCGTGCACGGGTACGGGTATCGGATCATGTGACTGATCCGATACCCGTACCCAACGCCTCAGAGCGCCTGCGGGCGCAGGACGAGATCGAAATCGAACTCCGCGTCGTCGAGGCGGTATTTCTCGTGCAGCTTGGGACCGCAGCTGTTGGACCCGACGCCGGACTGCATGTAATCCACGCACACCACCGTCGAATCCGCCGGCTTCAGCTCGCTGTTGTGGGCCTTGGCGGTCAGCTCCTCCTGGGTGTAAGGCAGCGCCTGGAAGTCGAAGGCGTGGTCACCGGCACGGAGCACCAGCAGCTCGGCGTCATCGCTGGCGACGCTCGCCCAATCGCAGTCGTGATGGTTGCCGTTCTCCTGCGGCTTGATATACGGCTCGAACAGCGATTCGGGAGTGCCGGAGAACACGCCATGATAGCTGGACCGGCGCTTGTCGATGTAGCTTTCGTTCGGGCCGAGACCGCAATAGGCGATCTGCCGCATCGGCTTCGGCACGAACAGGCGCAGGCCGAAACGCGGCAGGAACGGGAAATCGGTGTCGCGCATCACATGCATGCGCAGCGCCACCGAACCGTCGGGCGCGATGGTCCAGTCGGCGTCGATGTCGGCGATGCGCTGCACAATCGGCGCCACCAGCGCCATCGTCGCATGGATCGTCACCTGGCCGTCGACCACCACCGAGCCGTCCTCGGACGTCGCTATGGCGCTCACGTCGCCGGCGTTGCCGTCGTCGAGGATCGCATCGTCTCCAAACGAGGCGACCGGCGCATCCTCATCGTCCGCACGCAGTTCAATCGACTCGGGCTTGGCGATGACGTCATCCTCATCGACCAGTACACCGACCTCGTACGCGCGCGCCTGAGCGCGGTCATACTGGGCGCGGATCCAATCGGCCTTGATGTACTGGTCGTTGTCGGTGGGAGCGCGCCACACGTTCAGCTCCATCGGCCTGTTAAGCAGCGACCGGTTCGCGAACGACATCGACGAGAACAGGCCGGTACGGCGGTCGAGCACATACCGGAACGTCGAGCCTTCCACGGTGATCGAGGCATCGGTCTGCATGACGGTCAGCGGGTCTGCCAGCACGACGTCGTCGTAGCCGGCATCCGCGGCATCGTTCGCTCCATCGTCGGCGCCTTCTACGCTATCGGTGCCGTCATCGGCAACGTCGTCGACATCGTCATCCGAGCCGATGCCATCGGCGATATCGGCCAGCGCGGCGACGACCGTCTGATTGCGCGGATCCGCGGTCGGCACGGCGACCTCGTCGAAGCCGAGCTCGAAACCGATCGGCAGTGTCTCGGTGTCCGTCGCCTGATAGTACTTCACCAGCATCGTCACGTTCCCGGCCTCGGGTATGGCATCAAGGATCTCAGCCGGTATGTCGACGACCGCGTCACCATGCGGCGCGATCGATGGCATCGACGGCGTGTAATTGCCGGGATGCTCCTCCCGGAACGCCGCGCCCGCCGCAGGGTCGCTCTCCCACGCAGCCCATACGGTCTCCACGCCATCCACCAGCAGCTCGAACGTCATGAACACCGCGTCGGCGGCATCCAGGAAGTCCAGGTAATTGTGCAGCGTCACCGTGCCCGCGGCCGCGTCGAAACCGGTCACGCGCACCGGCCGATACACGTTCTTGAACTCCAGCAGCCCGGTATGCGGCGTGCGGTCCGGGTACACCAAGCCGTCCATGCAGAAATTGCCGAAATGCGGGTACTCGCCCGAATCGCCGCCGTACGCGTACTCGCGCTTGCCGGCCGCGTTCGTGCCACGGTCGATCGCATGGTCGCACCACTCCCAGATGAAGCCGCCGGCCAGGCCGTCATAACGCTGGATGCGCGTGAAATAATCCTCCAGATCGCCCGGGCCGTTGCCCATCGCATGGCAGAATTCGCACAGCACGTACGGCTTGACGCCGTTGTCGCCGTCATCGCCGTTGCTGCCGTCGCGCAGCCCGTCCGGCGTGCGCGGCCCCTCCTCGGAGAAGTACTGGTCGATCTCCTCGACGGACGGGTACATGCGGCTGTGTACGTCAAGATAGCTGTAATCGCACTCCTGTCCCTCATCCACATACCGGGCACTCTCATAGTGCGTCAGGCGGCTCGGGTCGAAGGTCTGCGTCCACAGCAGCGCCGCCTCGAACGTACAGCCGTACGCACACTCGTTGCCCATCGACCAGAAGATGATGCTCGCATGGTTCTTGTCGCGCTCCACGCTGCGCTGCGCGCGGTCAACGGTCGGCGCGATCCACGCGGGGTTGTCGGCGATAGGCCGGTTCCAGCGCTTGTTGACGGCCGCGTCGCTCTCGTCCGGATGCACGCCGCGCATCGCGCCGTGGCTCTCGTTGTCAGCCTCGGCCACCACGTAGAAGCCGAGACGGTCGTACAGGTCGTAGAAGTGCGGCGCGTTCGGGTAATGGCTGGTGCGGATCGCGTTGACGTTGTGCTCCTTCATCAGCGTGAGGTCGCGCATGAGCTGCTCCTCGCTGATGACCGGGCCGGTCACCGGGTCGCTGTCGTGCCGGTTGACGCCGTGGAGCTTGATCGGCTTGCCGTTGACCTTGACCACATTGCCATCCACGCTGACCTCGCGGATGCCGACGAGCGCGGTGATGACCTCGTTCGCGGTGGTGTACACGATGGTGTACAGGTACGGCGTCTCGGCGGTCCACAGATGCGGGTCGTCGACCGCCAGGGATGCGTGCGCGGTCGGGGCGAACGCGCTGTCTCCGGTGAATCCGGTGCCGTTCGCGCCGCCGGCGAGCGTGCCGGTCACCGACGCGATGCGCAGTGCGGCCTGTGCGTCCGTGGAGTCATCGTCGATGGCGGCCACGTCGTCGGTCGACTCGATGACGCCTTCTTCTTCGTCGTCCGCGGCGGTGTCGTCGCTGCCAGTGCCGGTCGCGTCGTCGGCTTCGCTCGCGTCGGGCTGTGTCCGAACCGTCACGTCGTCCTCGTCCCCGGCCATCGGATCATCGATCGGCTCCGAGGCCGTCTCTGCCACCAGCTCGCCATCCTCATCGAACAGCTGCACCTTGACCGGCACATCCGCATCGTCGAAGAACGCGAAATCCACGTCGACCGTCGCGTGATCGACCGGCGACGCATCATATTCGTCATCGCTGATGCCGGCCTCAACCAGCGCGGAATCGACATTGCGCCAAATCGACGTATGCACGAACATGTCACGAATCGCATACTCGGGACGGTCCAGCAGATACACGTCACGGAAGATGCCGCTCATGCGGAACTTGTCCTGATCCTCCTGATAGCTGCCGTCGCACCACTTCAGCACCAGCACGGCCAGCGTGTTCACGCCGTCCTCCAGCACGTCGGTCACATCGAACTCGCTGGTCGAATGCGACACCTGCGAATACCCGACGAACTCGCCGTTCACCCACACATAGAACGCCGAATCCACGCCCTCGAAATTCAGGTACGTGCAGGGTGCGTCAGGATCGGACGTATGCATGAAATCGCACAGGTACACGCCGCACGGGTTGTCCTGCGGCACGAACGGCGGGTCGAACGGGAACGGATAGTCGAAATTCGTGTACTGGTGGCGGTCGAAACCATGGTTCTGCCACACGCTCGGCACCGGCGTCGTCGTGAAGCCGTCCGCCGCCAGCGCACCCGTGGCGGCAGTGCGCGGATCGGCGTTCTCCGGTGCGTCATCCCCGCCGAAATCCACGTCATAGAACACCGGGCGGCCGGCGGCGCGCAGTCGGGAGACCTCGGCGTCCAAGTCGTAGATGCTCGCATAATACTTGAAATCCCAGTCGCCGTTCAGCAGCATGAAACGGTCGGAATTCACGCGATTCTCGCCGACCGTGTCCATCGGCGTGGACGCGGGCACGTAATACGCGCGGTTCGGCTGCGTGCCGACATGTAGATGGCCGAGACTCTCGTAGTACCGGGGAATGAACATGATGGAGCCCTCCTTGGTTGTGCATGTGCCAGTGCGATGACACTGCACACCATTATCGGCGTCAGCATGGTCGAGAAGTAAGGCCTTTGCCTGGCTTCCGGCGATATTCGCGGGTCCTGGAAAGGTGGTCTCGCGCTAAACCAAGGAAAATGGCGGATCGCAAGGTTTGTGGGGACTTCGTTGTGACTTGTGTTCGGCGTGTCGGATTATGGTGGGCTGGCTCTGTTCGCGCGTGCGGCGGCCATGGCTCCATCCGTGGGATGTGCGCGACTAAGGGCGGACGGTCTTGCGCGTCTGCGTGACCTGGTATGCGGTCAGCAGAATCGCAAGCCACACCACACCGGCGATGACGGCGACGCGATAGCTGGACGAGAAGCACATGAGCACCACGACGAATGCCAGGAATGCGAGCACTACATACGGCATCACGCGGGCGAACGGCAGCTTGAAATGGATGCGTCCCAGAGCCTCGTCTCCGGTGAGCCCGGCCAGCTCGCCGGGCCCGTCTCCGGCCGCCACACGGCGACGGAAATGAATCTCGGTGACCATGATCATCGACCAGTTGATAACGCCAGCAATCGTGGCGATCGACATCAGATAATTGAACGCGAAATCGGGCCACAGGAACACGACCACCACGGCCAGCGCGGTGATGGCCGCGGAAGCGAGCACCCCGACAACCGGTACGCCGTGGAAGTTGAGCTTGCCGAGGATTTCGGGCGCGTTGCCCTGCCTGGCCAGCGAGTACAACATGCGGGAGTTGGCGTACAGGCCGGAGTTGTACACGCTCATCACCGCGGTCAGACACACGAAGTTGAGGATGCCGGCGGCCGCGTGCACGCCCACCGAGTCGAAGATCTGCACGAACGGGCTGGTCGTGCCGTCGATCGTGTTCCACGGCACCACGGCCATGATCACGCCGAGTGCGCCGATGTAAAACACCAGGATGCGCCAGATGATGCCATTCGTCGCGCGGGGAATGGTTCTGCGCGGATCTTCGGTCTCGCCGGCCGTGATGCCGATGAGCTCGGTGCCGCCGAAACTGAACATCACCACGACCAACGCCATCAACAGTCCGGTCCATTGGCCGTCGGCACTTTGCTGCAGCAGGCCGTGGGGGAGTACGCCGCCATTGAGCGCGAACCAGTTCGAGAAGCTCGCCTTGACGCCGGAATCCGTTGGCAGTCCGGCAATCAGTACCGCGAGCCCGCCGACGATCATCGCTATCACCGCGACGATCTTGATGAGCGCGAACCAGAATTCGAACTCGCCGAACTTGCTCACCCCCAGCAGGTTCATCGCCGCAATCACGACGAGAAACACCGCGGCCGACACCCATTGCGGAATCGCGGGAAACCAGTAGTTGACGAACGAGCCGACCACGCTCAGCTCCACCATCGACACCAGAATGTAATTGAACCAGTAGTTCCAGCCGCTCACGAAGCCGGCGCGCTTCGACCAGTAGCGGGTCGCGTAGTAGCTGAACGCACCGGCCCTCGGGTCTTCGACCGACATCTCGCCCAGCGCCCGCACGATCATGAAGATAGCCAACCCGCCCACAAGATAGGCAAGCAGGATTGACGGGCCTGCCAACGCGATCGACTCGCTGGAGCCATAGAAGAGTCCGGTGCCGATCGCCCCTCCCAGCGCGATCAGCTGGACATGCCGGTTCTTCAACGATTTGCGCAACGCCGCCGGTGCCGGCGTGTTGCCGGTGCCGGGGCGGGAGGCCGTCGCCGTGCTGTCGTGCATGGTGTTCTTGCTCATCGGTTCCTCTCCATCGTTGCCGCACGCCGGCGACTGCTCGCGGCATTGGCCGTCTGCCCGTCGTTGACCCGCTCGCGCCCGTCTTCGACATTGCCGTCATCGCCGGTGGGGCCGGGCCGTGATGCCGTGATCGCCGCACCCGCCACAACGCAGGCCGATATCGGCACGACCGCCATTCTATGCCATCCGCTGACGAGTCGACGTCACCGTGCGCCGTTTTGTCTCCCGCATCGGCTCATCGGGGTGCGTCATGCCGCGGTGGGCACCACGGTCACGGTCTGAGCCTTCCTCATCGTCGCGGCGTCGACTTTTCGTGGCTATCTGCGTTTCAAGGGGGTGGTTTCGTGTTCGCCGAACATCTATCTGAGTTTCAGGGGGTTGCCAAAACATGATACCCGGAGTATTGAGCACCAATTGCCATTGGAATCATGCGGTCTTGAGGGTGTTTATACTCGGCTACCAACCCCTCGAAACGCAGATAGATGTTCCGGAAGAGCGCCATCAACCCCTTGAGATGCAGATAGCCCAATTTTGCCGCAACATGTCTGCGATTGAGCGCCTAGCATCACGTTTGCATAATCGTGATTTACTAAATCGCGATTATGCAAACGATCTGTGCCGGTGCGAAGAATATGTCATGCCCCGTCGATTCCTTGTGACCAGCATCTCCGATTCGTCTAGTGCCGCTGCGGCACTCTGGCCGTATGATTTCGGGTGGGTCGAGGCCGGAATCGTCTGCCTCACCGGGCGCCGGGCATGCCCATGGTGAAGATGATGTGGGCGACGGTTTCTGGTGGGGCGGCGAGGTCGGTGGCGAGCCAGTACTGCAGCAGTCCGATGCTGCCGGATACGGCGAACCGCATGCGCATCTGCGCTTCGGCCGGGTCGCTGGAGGCGGGCTGCATCTGTTCGGCGACGGAACGGCGGCTGTAGATCAGGCCGAGCAGCTGTTGCTGGAAATCCAGGTCGGCGGTAGGGCTCATCAGCACCTGCAGATGGTTGCGGTTGTCGGCGATATAGCGGCAGATGTGCTCGATGACGTGCTCGACGCCGGCCGCGTCAGGCTGCATGAGCAGCTGGTCGAGCGCGGTCGTGACCCATGCCATCGTTTCGTCCTCGATGTCGTGTAGCAGCTCCTCGATGCTGTCGTAGTGCGCGTAGAACGTGGAGCGGTTGACGTCCGCCTGCTCGCACAGCGCCTTGATGGTGATGCTGCCGAGCGGCCGTTCGCGCATCAGGTCGATGAGCGCGTCCTGCATCGCCTTCCGCGTGTAACGGGTGCGGCGGCTTTCGGTCAGTTCCTTGGCCATGGCTGGTCCTTGCCTCGTATGATCTCGCGCCGGCGGATTCCTGCCCGACATTCGGCAATCCGACTGTTGGTTGCGAAACCGACATAGTGTTGTTTTACTTGAGTATAACATCTGTTGCGTGTGCGGGGAGGTGCATGATGGCGTATATCGAGTTCGACCGCGTGGTCAAGGAATACCCGTCCGGGCGCACCACGATCCGCGCACTGGACGAGGCCAGTTTCACCGCCGACCGAGGCGAACTGACGGTGATCCTCGGGCAGTCGGGCGCGGGCAAGACCACGGCGCTGAACATCCTTGGCGGCATGGACACCGCCACCTCCGGGCGCGTGGTCGTCGGCGGCCGCGACATCACCGGACTGCGCAAACGCGACCTCATAGCCTACCGGCGGATGGACATCGGATTCGTCTTCCAGTTCTACAATCTCGTGCCGAATCTGACCGCATTGGAGAACGTCGAACTCGCGTCGCAGATCTGCCCCGACCATTTCGACCCGGCCGACACCCTGCACAAGGTCGGCCTGGGCGACCGGCTGAGCAATTTCCCGGCGCAACTGTCCGGCGGCGAACAGCAGCGCGTGTCCATTGCGCGCGCAATCGCCAAGAAGCCGAAGCTGCTGCTGTGCGACGAGCCGACCGGCGCGCTCGACTATGAGACCGGCAAGGAGGTCCTGCAACTGCTGCAGGACATCTGCCGTGACGAGAACATGACGGTGCTCATCATCACCCACAACTCCGCGCTCGCTCCGATGGCGCACAAGGTCGTCCGCTTCCGCTCCGGCAAGGTGGTGGGCGAGGATGTGAATCCCGCGCCGACACCGATCGCCGACATCGAATGGTAGGTGCTGTGATGGGACGGCATGCGCATAGGAACAAAGGTCGGAAGGCGGACGGTGATTCTGCCGGGTGGTCGCCCGCGTCCGATGTGCCCACCGAGGTGATTCCCGGAATCTACGACTTGGCGGCCGACACCGATACGGGCGGCAGGCCGTCTCGTGGGCGCTCGCTGTCGGGGGCGTTCGTCAAGGATACGATGCGCTCGTGGCTGCACGGGTGGAAACGGTTTCTGTCCATCGCCGTGATTTCGCTGCTTGGAGTGGCGGTGATGACCGGCATCTACGCCGGTTGTCGTGACACGTTCCGCGCCGCGAACCGGTTCTACGACGCGCAACGGTTGCACGATATCCAGGTGCTGTCGACCTACGGCCTGACCGATGATGACGTTGCGGCCCTGAAGCAGGTCCGCGGAGTCGATGTCGTGCAGCCGGAACGCAGCCAGAGCGTCGAAGCCGACGTCAAGGGCACCGACAAAACCGTCACCATCAACGAGATCGGCGTGAACGGCCTCGACCAGCCGTACCTACAGGACGGCCGCATTCCGAGCAAGGCTGGCGAGGTCGCGGTCACCAAAAAGTTCCTCGCCGACAGTGGCATGGCAGTCGGCGACTCGCTGACCGTCACCCCGGTTGACACCGGCACTGCGACATCGACCGTTTCGGATACGGACTCCGCCGATAGCGGCGCGAACGGCACGGAACCGGCGGACGAGCAAGCCGATGCATCGCAATCGGCGCCGAGCTTCCCGACCGAACTGACCATCACCGGCACGGTGATAGACCCCAAGGACCTGAGCAATCCGGACGGATACAGCGGCGCCAAGGCATTCCGCAACTCGCTCGCGTCCGACTACACGTTCTTCGCGCCGAGCGACGGCGTGACAGGAGACATCTACACCGCTATCAGCCTGACCGTGAGCGGCTCGACCGACGAGGACGCGTTCGGCGACGACTATGACACGCTGGTCCGCGATGTCGCCGACCGCATCGAAGCCACGGTGCAGACCAAGCGGCAGAACGAACGCCGGCAGACTCTCGTGGACGCCGCGCAGAAGAAGCTCGACCAGGCGAAGACCGACGCCTACCGGCAGCTCGACGACGCGCAGATGCAGATCACCGAGCAGACGGAGGAGCTGAAAACCCGGCGCGAGCAGGCGAAAACCACCAAGCAGAGCCTCGAAGACCAGCTCACACAGCTTGAAGACCAATCGGAGCAGCTGCAGGACGGCAAAGACCAGGTCAACGTGGGACTGCTCCAAGCCCGCCAGGGCCAATCGCAGCTGCAGCAGGGCATCGCCACCGCGCAGACGATGAACGACCTGGCCGCGCAGGGCGCGCGGGCCGCAGAGCAGGCCGCGGACGCGGCAGACCAGGCGGTCGCCGGCGCGCAAGGTCTGCCCGAGACGGTACTCGAACCATTGCGCAAGGCAGCGAAAGCCGCGCACGACCTCGCCACACAGGCACGGTCCAAAGCCGATGAATCCGCGGCACGGCTCACGCAACTGCAATCCCAGCTGAGCCAGGTCAACGCCACCATAGCCCAACTTGAAGCGCAATCGGCCACCTTGCAGCGGCAAACCGAGCAGCTGCGCGGCGGTCGCCAGCAGATCCGCGACGGACTCAAGCAGATAGCCGCCGGCGAAGAGCAGATGGACACCGGCGAACGGCAGCTCAAGGACGCGCAAGACCGGCTTGACGCCAAGCGCAAGGATGCCGACAGTCAGTTCGCCAAGCAGCAGCAACGCGTCGACGACATCGCCGCAGCCCGCTGGTACGTGCAGACACGCTCGTCAATCGGCGGCTTCAGCTCGCTCAAATCCGACATCAGCTCAATCGAATCAATCGGCTACGCTTTCCCGGTCGTATTCCTGATTGTTGCGGTGCTGATGAGCCTGACCGCGATGACCCGCATGGTCGAGGAGGAACGCGGTCTGATTGGCACCTACACCGGGCTCGGTTACGGGAACGCGGCCATCGCGATGCGATACGTGCTGTTCGCCGCGCTCGCCTGCCTAATCGGCGGCGGACTGGGACTGATGGTCGGCTTCCTCGGCATTCCGTCGTTCCTGCTGCTGGTGATCGAGGGACTGTACACGGTGCCCGGCATACAGCTCGAATACGATTGGCTGTACGGGTCGACAGGCATCGCGCTGTTCGTCGTCGGCGTGGTCGTCGCAACGGTCGTCGCCTGCGCCGGGGCTCTGCGGCAAAGCCCGGCGCAACTCATGCAGCCGAAAGCGCCGAAGGCCGGCGCGCGCATCTTGCTCGAACGCATCCGCCCGCTGTGGCGGCGGCTCAGCTTCCTCAACAAGGTCACCGCGCGCAACATATTCCGCTTCAAAAGCCGCCTGTTGATGACCGTCGGCGGGGTGGCGGGCTGCACGGCGCTGATTGTGTGCGGCTTCGCCATCAACGACACCGTCGCCACGCTCGGACCCAAGCAGTACGAGGACATCTACCATTACGACCTGCTCGTCGTCAGCGGCGACGACAGCGTCGATGCGATGCGCGCTCGGCTCGACAAGGACGGGCGCGTGGAACGTTCGCTCGATCTGCGGCTCGACAGCGGCGAGATGGACGCGGGCGACGCAGGCGAGACGATTCAGCTCATGATCGTGCCGGATGATTCAGCAGGGGCGCTCGGAGACATGATTACGCTGCGGTCCGCGAGCGGTGGGCATGGCAAGCTGCAGCTTGGGGGCGATGGCATAATCGTCGCGCAATCCGCGGCGAACTCGCTCGGCGTCAAGGCCGGCGACACCGTCACGCTACGCGACGGCAGTATGCGTCACGGCGAAGTGAAGGTCTCCGCGGTGACGCGAAACCTCATCGGCTCGAACGTGTATGTCAGCGAAAGTCTGTACAAGAAAACATTCGGCGTGTCGACGGCGGTGACGCACAACGCCGTGATCGCCACACTGGACGGAACCGCCGACCAGAACATCGCGTACGCGGATCGGCTCGCACGCGATCCGTCGGTCGTGAGCGCCACCAGCACCGACGATCTCGAGCGCAGCTTCTCGTTCGACCTGATGAGCGCCGTCGTGGCGCTCATCATCGCGCTCGCGGGCGGGCTGGCGCTCGTCGTGCTGTTCACGCTGGCGAACACGAACGTGTCTGAGCGCGTGCGGGAAATGGCCACGCTGAAGGTACTGGGCTTCTACGACCGCGAGGTGCACCGGTATGTCAACAAGGAGATGCTGATACTGGCCGGCATGGGCATCGTCGTCGGTCTGCCGCTCGGGCGCGCGGTCGGCGGGCTGCTTACGGCGGCGCTCAACATGCCCGCGTTGTATTTCGAGGTGAGCGTGCACTGGTATAGCTATGTGATCGCCGCCGCGGCGACGATGGCGTTCGCGCTGCTCGTGCAGCTGCTCACCAATCCGGTGCTCGACCGCATCGATCCGGTCAGCTCGCTCAAGTCCGTGGAGTGAGCCGCCCGCCACCGCCCTACTTGTGGTATGGCTCGCCGGCGTTGATTTTGTAGGCGCGGTACAGCTGCTCCAGTAGGATCACGCGCATCAGCTGATGCGGGAACGTCATCTTCGAGAAGCTGAGCCTGTAGTCGGCGCGGCGCAGGATCGCGTCGTCCAGGCCGATTGAGCCGCCGATGATGAGCTGTATGTGGCTTTCGCCGTGCAATCCGAGCTGGTTGATGTGCGCGGCGAGCCCTTCGGAGGAGAGCATCGTGCCGTCGATCGCCAGCGCGATCACATAGGCGTCGGGGCGGATGTGCTTGGCGATGCGCCCGCCTTCCTTGGCACGAATCTGCCGTTCCACGCCTTCGCTGGCATGTTCGGGGGTCTTCTCGTCGGCGACCTCGATGATGTCGAGCTTGCAGTAGCGGCCGAGCCGTTTGCTGTATTCGGCGATGGCGTCGCGCAGATACTGCTCTTTGACCCTGCCGACGCAAATGACGCTAATACGCATTATCCTGCTTTCTATCTGCCCGGAGGATTACGGAAGATACGCCGTCGTACTACTCCGAGAGTCACGGCACGACGATACCGCGACTCTCAGAGTCCCTCGGTGGGGGATTGGCTGACGCTCCGCCAGTCAATCCCCCACCGTCGGCATTGGTTGATGTGTGCGGATACGGCCGTTCAAAGCCGAAGGCGTATTTCGTACGTCGAGCGCTGAGGAAAGGCCGTATACGCTCCATCAATCAATGACGCCGTAGAGGCGGTCGCCGGCGTCGCCAAGCCCCGGCACAATGTACGCCTTTTCGTTGAGTTTTTCATCGACGGCGCAGACGACGACCTTGAAGGCGATGGAGGGGTCGATGTGGTCTTGGACGTATTGGATGCCTTCGGGGGCGGCGATGATGTTGATGGCGGTGACGTCTTTGGCACCGCGCTCGGCGAGGTAGTGGGTGGCGGTGACGAGGGTGCCGCCGGTGGCGAGCATGGGGTCGATGAGGAAGCACTGACGGCCGGTGAGGCCTTCGGGGAGACGGTTGGCGTAAGTGATCTGCTGGGTGGGGTGCTCTTCGTCGCGCTTCATGCCGAGGAAGCCGACTTCGGCGGTGGGGATCATTTTGGTCATGCCGTCGAGCATGCCGAGTCCGGCGCGAAGGACGGGAACGATGATGGGGGCGGGGCTGGCGATGTGCTTGCCGACCATGGGGGCGACGGGGGTTTCGATGGGCTTGTCGACGATGTCGAGGTTGCGGGTCGCCTCGTAGGCTTCGAGCATGACGAGTTCGGTGACGAGCTCGCGGAAAGTGGCGGATGAGGTGTTTTTGTCGCGCAGGACGGTGAGCTTGTGTTCCACCAGCGGGTGGTCGAGTACGTGAAGTTCCATGAGTACCAGCGTACCCGGTTATCTCACATTCTGGATGGACGCAGCGTGTTGCTTATGTGACGTAGTGGTCAGGATGTGCAGTGAGGTCGGACTGCAGGAGCCGAAGGCGGTTTCGACGGCGACGACATCACCAAGGCCGCGCCGAACCAGCGCGTCCGCAAAGGCATGGCGTTCGTGCCGCAGGGGCAGCAGTCGTTCGGCACGATGACCGTCGACGAGAACCTGCATGTGGTCGCCGACCGGTACGGGTCCGAGGCGAAAGCGCGGTACGACGAGGCCGTGACGATGTTCCCGGTGCTCAAGGAATTCGCCGTCGAACGGGCGGATCGCTACTATGTGCTGGCCTCCGGGCGCTTCATCGCCACCGGCGAAGGCGGTCCTGCACAGGTTGAGGCCACCAAAGAGGCCATGCGCGTATAATCGCGCTCTCAAAACTCGCAGATACAAGGCTTTTTTCGAGCGTCAATCGTTATACCTGCGAGTTCTGAGAGCGCCTATTGCAGAGCCTTCATCAAAGAAGCCACATGACCCTTTGCCCGGACGTTGTAACGGGCGATTTCTATCGTGCCGGCTGCGCCTGTAACAGGCACGCTGATGACGAATGTCGAGCGGATCACGCCTATGTGCGTGCGCCCATAGAGCTTCTTTTCGCCGTACGCGCCGTAAAGCCGATGCACGGTCAGGTCCGCGTCCGACAGCAGCGGGAACGACAGGTGGTCGCGCTCGCGGAAACGCTGCAGCTTGTCGATTGGGTCCTTGGAGACGCCCAGCACAGTGAAACCGAGTGCGGTGAGCCGGGCAATGTTGTCGCGGAAGTCGCATGCCTCGGTGGTGCAGCCCGGCGTCATTGCGGCCGGATAGAAGTACAGCACCACGCGCTTGCCCTGCGCCAGCAGCCGCGACAGCGTGACGGAGGTTTCACCGCCGTCCGGGTTGACCGCAGGCAGGGTGAAATCGGGGGCGGGCTGGCCGGGGGTGAGTCGCGTGGGAAGGGCGGGCTGGCTGGATTGTCCGGGCTGCGGTGATTGGTCGCTTGCGTGTTTTTCTGTCATGATGCGTGCCCTTTTACCTCGATGCCCATGTGTGCCACCACTATCGCCGTCGTGGTGGACAGTCGCGCGACCGCGTATAGTCGAATCATGCAATGGCTGCACAGGATAGGCGAGGCGATTGATTCGCTGGTTGCATGGTGGCGGCGCTCGCTGACCGGGCGGGTGATTGACCGGTATGTGTCGCGGCGCGGGCCGCTGCTGGCGAACGGGCTGGCATATGGGCTACTGTTCGCGTTCTTCGCCGGCGTGTGGATCGTGGTCAGCGCGCTCGGACTGGTGGTGACCGGGAGCGAGGAGATGCAGAAAGCGCTGCTCGCGATGCTGCGCACGGTGATTCCGAGCGTTTCCGATTCGCTGTTCTCCGCGTCGATGCTGAGCGGAATCTCGCATACGCTGACATGGACCGGTCTGGTGACGCTGGCGGTGTTCTGGTGGACGGTCACCGGTTGGATGAATTCCCTGCGCAATGCAGTGACGACCATGTTCGACGATTGCACGCAGGAGCTGAACGTGGTCAAGGCGCGATTGCGCGATACGGTCGCTGCGATCATGGTGGCGGTACTGTTCATATTGTCAACCGCGGCGGGCGTCGTCTCTGGCGGCCTGATGAGACTGGTGTTGCGGGCGCTTGGCATCGCCGACGATTCGCTGCCGGGCGCGCTGTTGCTGGAATCGACCGGTTTCGCTACCGGCGTGTTGCTGAATTTCGCGTTGTTCATGCTGCTGCTGCGCGTGGTCGCGCACATACGCGCGGGCAAATTCACGCTGGTGGGGGCGGCGCTTGGGGCTCTGGCGGTCGCGGTGATGCAGCTGCTGGGCGCTCGTCTGTTGACGGGTGCGTCGCGCAACCCGATGCTGGCGCCGTTCGCAGCCATCATCGGCGTGCTCATCTGGTTCAACTTGGTGGCGCAGGTGATCATGATCTGCGCGGCGTTCATCGCCGAGTGCCGTCGGGGGGGGGCGGGGAGAGCCGGAGCTAGCTACAGCCGCTGTCAGCTGACAGGGTAACTGGCACCAAGCATTGCCGGATACGATATCGTATGAGACGGCTGCGAGCTTCATCGCAGGTCGCAAGGTGCATGTCTTTCATGAGATGTGCCGTAGAGCATATGACGAGAGGGGAGTTCCCATGGCGATTGATGTATATGGTGCAACATGGTGCGGCGACTGCCACCGTGCCAAGAACGCGCTCGACCGGTTCGGCGCCGCTTACACGTGGCACGACATCGAGCAGGAGGAGGGCGCGGCCGACCGTGCCGTTGAGATCAGCGGCCAAAAGCACATCCCGGTCGTGCTCTATGGCGACGGGTCGTTCCAGGTCGAGCCGTCCGTCGTGGACATCCAGAACAAGCTCAAGGAGCTTGGCCTGCTCGGGTGAGCGGTGAGTGGCTGCGGCGGTGGCGAACGATGGCGGGCGGCTGATGGCGAGGTGCGGTATCGGCTGTCCGCCATTGAACACGATGCATCAATTCGCGCCTTATGGTCGGCGCTTTTGCAAAGTGAGGACAGCATCGTTGCTTGATTTGACCAGATTCTATTCGTAGGCAGAAAGGGCACTTGCGCCCGCAGCGCGAACACCTGAGTGCCGCCTTCCGGCACCGCACCCGGACCGCCAGCGCGGGAGCGGGACGCAACGGGGAATCGTCCACTGACACGTTCTCGACGACCATGCCTTTGACGTTCAGCAATCGTTTGAATTAGCTCTTCAACTAAGGCGCTTTCTTCGGTTGTATTTCTTGGTCGAATGTAGTATTGAATTCGCATGATATGGAAGCGCGACCGTCTCCCATGCCCCCACGGGATAAGGAGCTTCGGCCTGACGGCCTCCGCGCCGTTACATCCATGTCGATGGGCGAATCGACGTGTCAGCGCATAAGGGCATAGGGAAGAGCAATGACGAAGCCATCAGAGGAAGTGGAAACCATGGATGACGCCACCCCAGAGGAAGGCAAGCCCAAGGGTATTAAGCCCGCCAAACTCACCGCCGTCATCGTCGCGGCGGTGGTCGTGGCGCTGGCGGGCATCGGCGGCGGCTACGCCTACTGGACGCACCACGAGGGCAACTCCTACCACGAGGCGGTAGCCCAAGCCGGGAACGCCGACAAGGCGCTCTCGAAGGCCGTGGACGAGGCCACCGCCACCACATACAAGGCTGATCAGCTCAAGGAGCCGAAGCTGCTGGACAGGCTCGACGACGCCATCGGGAAGGCGAAGGCGCTCAAGGGCATCCCCAACGACGCCCCCAGCGAATGGCTGGCGTGGCGGCTCGCCTCCGCGAGGAAGGCCAATACCACGGACGCGGACGAGGCCAATGCCCAAGCGAGGACGCTCGATGCCGCGCTCAAGGCCGTCAAGGACAGCAGGCTGGCGAAGGAGCTGGACGACGCCAAGGCGCAGCTCAAGCAGGGTATTGACTCCGCGAGCCAGACCCTCAGGGGCACGGACGGGAAGGTGGCGGACAACGCCACCCGCGACAGCCTCGCGAAGGCCATCGACGAGGCGAACGACACCCTTTCCAGGAAGGGCGTCACCGACCCGAAGGCCTACACCGACGCCAAGGCGAAGCTCGACGCCGCCGTCAGGCAGGTGACCGATTCGAAGGCCGCGAAGGAGCAGGCCGACGCCGAGGCCGCAGCCCAAGCGCAAGCACAGGCTGCCCAAGCGCAGGCAGCCGCGGCAGCCGCGCAGCCGCAAAGCTCCTACTCCCAGTCCTACAACCGTTACGGCGGCTCCGGCCGTGGGTATTCCTCCAACCGTGGGTATTCCGCCCCGCAGCAGTCCTACACCCCCTCCAATAACGGCGGCAGCTCAGCCCCCGCTCCTGCTCCCATCCAACGTCCCAACAATGGAGTCCTTGGCGGCGGCACCGGCCCGCTGGTTGATTGCTCCAAGGTTGCTTGCTCCATCCTCGGCAACTAATCTTCGTCCTCTTCCCTCCTTCAAGCCCCATCTCGTTGAGATGGGGCTTTTCCATGTCTTCGCGCATTGCTCTCATGCTGGCGTGTTGGCGCTTGTCTCTCAGATGGCGTGGGTGATGCCTGTGGTGTGATTGCTTGCTTCGGGGCAAGCAGGTCGTGCGCCGCCGGTTGGGTTCGGCGGGTGCGCGGCGTTGCTTGGTCAATATAGTTCGATTTAGGAGAGATATGCTGAAAGACAAAAAGCATAACAAGCCCACTCCACCCAAGGAAAAGCCGGGTTGGCTGAAGAGGGGTATCGCGTCGCTTGCGGCGTTCGCGACCCTCGCCACGGGTGGTCTGGTGGCTGTTTCCTCGGCCAACGCCATCGATAACTCCGGCAACGGCGTCATCACCGGCGGTGGCGGTAGTGGCAGCGGCATCGGCCCGAATGACTTCGTCCTGTGGCTCAAAGATAATCTGGCTCAAACTGCTGCGGGCAATCCGCCCACCGGCTGGGGCACGAGGGACAACGCCAACACCAGCGATCTGCTCAGCGATCTGGCCAACGCAGGCGTGGATGTCAGTGATTCTGGTGTCAACAAGCCTCTGATTCAGAAGGCCTGTAACCAGGCGGTGAACCGCGCACTTGACGCCACCCATCAAAGGGCGCGCGTGATTGGCTTCGCCACCTCGTTGCGTGGCGGATTCATGTGGGGCGACAACGCCAAGCACTGGAAGTCCCTGTTCGAGCAGAGATGGTCTCTGGCTCAGGCGCAGCCGAACGGCGGTGTAAAGTTCATTTTGAATGGTTGGACTGATAGCGACGTAGCCAAGTTCGCCCGTGGTGAGTTCGACAAGGGCATGGCTGAGATGGCCGCAGCCGGCACGGTGAATAACCTGGCCATCTGCGTCGCGGTGAACGAGTCCCAGCCCCCAATGGCCTTCACCCCCACCATCTCCACCGAGGCCCCTCACATCATTCAGGAGGGTCAGCCCATCACCGACAAGGTGACGGTCGGCGTGAAGTCGGGTGACCATTGGATCGACGGCACGAGCGTGACGGCGAAGGGGTATTACTTCACCGGCTCGAAGGATGTGATCCTCAAGGATATTTCTCCCAATGGCGGTATCAACTCCGACGCCGACATCCAGACTTACCTCAACCGGGTCAAGTCAGGGGTGAATACCCGTGGGTGGCCGGGGTGGGGGTGCGGTACGGGCTTATCGGGCCGGATCCGGCCCGTGGGTGCGTGATGGCGACACAAACGCTTCAAGGGCGGGGCGGAAGTGGGGACGGCGGCCGGCCGGGCGTGTGCGCGACCGGGGGTGAAGGGTGGGCCGCCGGAATGCCGCTTCGCACCACTTCGCGCTTTTGCTTATCGCCGGTAGAACTTGGGCTTGTATGCGGGCAGGACGGCTTTGTGGTCTTTTTCCGTTCCGTGGGCCAGGAGGATCGTCGTCTTTCCCATTTTCAGTCGCGTCTCGTTCAGGGTCAGCAGTATCCGGGCTCCTTCGCCTCGGAGGTCTTTCCTGCCGACAAGCAGGATCGCCGTGTCCGCTCTTGCGGTCTCGATCATTCTTTCACGCTCGTCGAGGTTGGTTACGCGGGTGTCCTTCAGCAGTTCCCGCAGGGATGGAATACCCGTCTGCGGGGTTCGTGTCTCCGTGTTTTTGATGGCCCGCAGCTTGCGGAAGAATGATTCGACGATGCTGATGTATTCCTTGGCCGTCTGTGTGCGTGACACCGTTTTGCCGCCGGCCCACGCCGCCGCCGTCAATTCGTCCCGGATGTCGCGCGCCTCCTTCTTGGTGGGCAGCCCGATGATGCGCGACCTGTCCGCGGCTTCTTCCGGGTCGGTTAGGGAGTCGTATATCTTGGCGAGTGTTTTCCTGCCTTTGCGGCGGATGGGGTCCGGGCTCATGTCTTCTCCTTGGCGGTCATGGCGGTGCCGGTGCCGTTCGCTGGCGAATACCCGGGGGAGGGATGCCGGCGGGGTCTGCCGGTTTCTCCTTCGGACCCATCCGACCGACGGACGTTCCTCGGCTTCTTGTCTATGTATCAAGGAGTCGATTGACGGTTCGAATGGGCTGTTATGGCACCCGTATGCGTTCGTGTGGCGTTCATCGGAGGGGGTCCGGGGGGACCTTCGCGCTGGGCCGACCGGTATTCGCTGCGATGCGCTTGCGATACGGAGGCTGGGATTGTTGCGAACCAAAACGAAAAAAACTGCGCGGAGCACATGAAGGGATTCGAATCTGCCCACTGACGGGACACATGGGGCGCGGTCGGGCTTCAATGGCGGACACGCGGCGGGCGGGGGCCTGAAGGCGTTTTCGGAATCGTCGGTTCCGATATGTGACACGCGCGGCGGGTCGTGGCCGGAGGTGTCGAAACGGAGGGAACCTGGGGGGTCGACAATCGGAAGGGATCAAAGCGAAACCCCGGAAACCGAATGTTTTCAACGGTTTCCGGGGTTCCAATCCGGGCGGAGGATACGAGATTCTGTGCAGAATGCGAGAAAAGCCTTATTTTCCGCCAGTTTTCGAGACTGCAAGGTGACGACGCCACGGTAATTCCCACTGTTTATACGGGCCAACATGTCCCTTCTAGTAGTGCTACAGTTAATTCCACGATCATTCCGATTGTCGTCTGCATGACGTTAAAGCAATTACCCATGGCAAGGTCTGCCTTGCAGGAAGGAAGATTATCATGTCAGCAACGGTCGCTCCTTGGAATTTGGAACCTATCTCCGTGACTATTGCCGAGGCCACCCGTCTTCTAGGCTTCAAAGACTCCAAAACTGTCTACAACCTCATTTATCAGGGAAAGATCAAAGCCCGCAAGGTCGGGCGAGTATATCTTGTCTCCTACGCGTCCCTCAAAAAACTCATTGAAGGCTAAGTATCCGTACTTGGAAAACGTGAGGTCACGTCAACGGGAATTGACACGACCTCAAAGAATCCATGTTCATGCGCGCTGCTGTTTGCAAACCGGCGCGAGATAAAAAGGACCCTTACAATGCTTCATTATAGCGATGCGCGCCCGGAGAGGGGCGAATTCATCGGGGACGGCATAGCAAGAACCGCGGGAAACATCCCGTACAATCCGGAATCCGATGACAACGCGTCATTTCCTGACGACGAATTCTGGAATTCGAGGGAGAGCCTGCAACAGATCAAAGATTATGCGGTCAGCAGGTTCGTTTCCCCCTACGCGGTGCTCGCCGTGACGCTCTGCCGCATCATCGTGGCGACGCCGCCCCATGTGGTGCTGCCACCCACCATTGGCGCGGATTACGGATCGTTGAATTTCGGCGTGGTGATTCTTGGTAATCCGGGCTCGGGCAAGGATGCGGCCTTTGGCGCAGCGAAGGCACTGGTGCCGGACATTCGTGACGCCCCAGTGACCAGCGTGGCCAGCGGGCAGGCCATCAGCGCGTTATTCGGCCAGCGTGTGCAGGACGACGGCAGATTCAGACTGGAATGCAAGACTCCTCGCGCGATGATCAGGTATTCCGAGGCGTCCAATTTCAAGGCGCTGTCAAGCGCGAAGGAAAGCAACCTCCAGGCGGAGGTGCTGTCGCTGTTCTCCGGCCAGCAGATCGGCGACTACACCAAGAACAAGGAGCTGTCCGTGACCATTCCGGAACACGGGTATAGAACGGCTGTGGTGATTTCCGCCCAGCCGTCGATGATGGGCATGTTCGAGGTTGGCGTCGGTGTGGGATTCCAGCAGCGGTTCCTGTACGTCTCCGCGTACAGCGACAGGCTCAATGTCCGCGCCCTTGACGAGGATCCGGTCGCGCTGTCATCGTTGACGAGATTTCCCTACGACACCGGTCTGCTGCCCGTTGACTATCCCATCGAGCAGATGAACCGGCTCTACGAGTGCGGCAGCTATGCAAAGGCCAATGACTCCACGCCGGATTCCAGCCATCTGGAGAAGCGCCCCATGCGTCTGCCGCCGATAGCGATAGCCGAAATGAGAGCCGACAAAATACGGGTCAACAGGGAGCATGGCGGCGATCCGCGCCGGGCCCACGGCATGTTCCTGCGTGCCAAACTGTCGGCGGCCTTCCGCTTGCTTGAAGACCCGCTGTCATCCGAAATCATGCAGGAGGACTGGGAACTCGCGGGCATGATGATGCGTTACTCGCGTCGATGCTACGAGGAAAACCTGCAAGAGTATAGGAATGAGAACCTCAAACGACGCGCGGACTATAAAGAGGAGGACGAGCTGGTCCGCGAACAGGTCGATATGCGTTCCCAGCTCGCCACCGAGGAGCGCATCATGGAGGTGCTGTCCAACTCGCCGAAGCCATCCGTGTCCAAAGGGGAATTGACCCGTTCCCTGTCCAAAAGACAGAAAGCCAGTCTGGATGCCGCTCTGGAGAACCTGATGGCTTCAGGAAAGATCAAACACAGGAAGGGCATGAAGGGCGGCCACTGGTATTCGCTTGCGTGAGCGACCTACCGACCTACCCGCCTACTCACTACTGCCGTAAGGTTTTCCGCGACCTACCGACCCGAGCCTACCGACCTACCTACGGGAATCCAAGGTAGGTCGGTAGGCGAGCTCAGTAGGCGACCAAATCCCAGTGATTCCACCAGGTAGGTCGGTAGGTTGGTAGGTTTTTGGGAATAGACCAATTCTGACCGACGATTAAACCCCGGCTATCGAAACTGGAACATGGGAAAGCCATGACCCTCAGCATGACGCACAGTGTGGGTGTCGTCTGCTTCTACTGGTGTGTGAATCTGCGTACTTGGTATTGTTGAAGGCTATATCTACGGTTTTGAAGAAGGCATGGCATGACGAATAGCGGAACGCAGCGCGCGGAGTTGCACAAAACGATTTGGAGTATCGCCAATGTGCTGCGCGGCTCAGTGGACGGCTGGGATTTCAAACAGTATGTGTTGGGATTCCTGTTCTACCGGTTCATCTCCGAGGACATCACCTCATACCTGAACGAGTACGAGCACCAGGCCGGCGATGTGGATTTTGACTACGCCAAGCTGGACGATGCCACGGCCGAGCAGGTACGTAAGTCGATGGTGGAGGAGAAGGGCTATTTCATCCTCCCGTCCGACTTGTTCGCCAACGTGCGCAGATGTGCCGATGCGGACGAGAACCTGAACGAGACGCTGCAACGAGTGTTCAAGAACATCGAGGGCTCAGCCATCGGCTCGCGTTCGGAATCCAGTCTGCGCGGCCTGTTCGACGATTTGGACCTGAACAGCCGCAAGCTCGGCGACACCGTGGTGGATCGCAACACCAAGCTGGTGAAGGTGCTCAACGCCATCGGCGATCTGGACCTGGGCACGGAGAGCTTCGCGGACAACACAATTGATGCGTTCGGTGATGCGTATGAGTATCTGATGACCATGTACGCGGCGAACGCCGGCAAGTCCGGTGGCGAGTTCTTCACGCCGCAGGAGGTCAGCGAGCTGCTGACCAGAATCGCCACCCATGGCAAGAGCGAAGTGAACAAGGTCTACGACCCGGCGTGCGGTTCCGGTTCCCTGCTGCTGCAATCCATCAAAGTGTTGGGCAAGGATAAGGTCAGACAGGGCTTCTTCGGCCAGGAGAAGAATCTGACCACATACAACCTGTGCCGCATCAACATGTTCCTGCACGATGTGAATTATGACCATTTCAACATTGCCTACGGCGACACGCTGATCAATCCTCAGCATTGGGATGACGAACCGTTCGAGGTGATCGTGTCCAACCCGCCCTACTCCACCAAGTGGGAGGGCGACGACAACCCCACGCTCATCAACGATCCGCGATTCTCCCCGGCTGGCGTGCTTGCGCCGAAGTCGAAGGCCGATCTGGCGTTCACCATGCACATGCTCTCCTGGCTGGCGGCTGACGGCACCGCGGCCATCGTCGAGTTTCCCGGTGTGCTCTACCGCGGCGGCAAGGAACAGAAAATCCGCAAATACCTGCTGGAGAAAAACTTCATCGACGCAGTGATTCAACTGCCGCCGAACCTGTTCTTCGGCACTTCCATCGCCACCTGCATCATCGTGCTCAGGAAATCGAAGACCGACGACAGCGTGCTGTTCATCGACGCGTCGGAACGATTCGTGCACGTCGGCAACCAAAACCAGCTTTCACCCGACGACATCGCCACAATCATGGACGCCTACGTGAAACGCGAACCGGTTGAGCATTTCTCCGCCGTCGCCTCGCTTGAGGATATCCGTAAGAACGATTACGTGTTGTCGGTCAGCGGCTACGTGCAACCCAAAGACACACGCGAGAAGATCGACATCGCCGCACTCAACCGGCAGATCTCCGACATCGTGGCACGAGAGAACGAACTCCGCACCCAGATCGACACCATAGTCGCAGATTTGGAGAGCTGATGGACGTATCGGATTGGATTAGTCTCATCGGAGCTCTTGCCTCGCTTGTTCTGACGATTGTCATCGCGGTCGTTCAGTACAAACAGAGCAAGAAGATAGCATCCATGGAGCGCGCTTGGGACGAACGTGACGAGCGCAGGCGTGTCCAGGAAGTTAAAGCGTCAGCCGTATCGTTTATTTCGCGTTATTACGTGGACAGGGAGTTGATTCCCTTGTGTGCAATAGCCGCTATGTACAATCCCCTCCTTTACTATTCGCGGCAGATGTACCGTGATTTCTGTTGTCTGACGGAAGAAACCCAGAATACGGTTCTGAAATACTTGCAGCTAGATCTTGTCGTTCATGAGGACGATCTCTTCTACGATCACTGTCTGTCTGTTCTTAGGTCAATAGTTCGGGACCATTTTCCCAAGGATAGGGATATCTTCTATGACAACGGAAAATATCTGTTTTATACCATTGATCACCATTCATCCGAAGTGATTCCTCACAAGCAATTTGAATATGGAAATTACTTAACGGACGTCTTGGTTGCCGCATTTAGGGAAGAGGACAAAAAGACCTGTCCGGTGCATCAACTTTATGTTGAATATAATTTCTCCGGTTGCCCTGAGATCGAAGCATGTCAACTGGCCTCTATGATTGCCGGATATCTAGCTTTGTACGCGTTGAAAGATAGCTCCGCTGCTAATCGTTACGGCATGCCGGGCGACGCACTATCCGACAAGATGCATTCCATGGAAGACTTGTTCCTATGGGCCATGTTCTATCTCTATGCATATTCGAAAGTTGAGGAGGCCGAGAATGAGCAGGATTGATGATTTAATTGTGGAATATTGCCCCGACGGGGTTGAATTTCATAGTATCTCTGAGATCTTTGATTTGAAAAATGGCTATACGCCATCCAAATCCAAACTGGAGTATTGGACGAATGGGACCGTCCCATGGTTTCGTATGGAAGACATTCGAGCTAATGGACATATTCTCTTTGACTCCATTCAGCATGTGAGCCAACTTGGAGTCAAAGGTGGCAGATTATTTCCAAAGGACTCTGTGATGATTGCAACAAGTGCAACCATTGGAGAGCACGCGCTCCTAAAAGTAGATGCTTTGACCAATCAAAGGTTCACGGTTCTTTCGAGAAAGACTCAGTATGTGAATCGTCTTCTACCTGAATTCGTCAATTACTACTGTTATGTACTTGACGAATGGTGCAAGACCAATGTTCATGCTGGTGGTTTCGCCTCAGTGGATATGGAAGGTTTTAAACGTTATCGTTTTCCGATTCCCCCATTGCCCGTGCAGGAGGAGATTGTTCGGATTCTGGATTCGTTCAGCTCGCTGGAGGCGGAGCTGGAGGCGGAGCTGGAGGCGGAGCTGGAGGCGCGGAGGAAGCAGTATGCCTATTACCGCAACGAACTCCTCACATTCGATAGAGAGAGAGTCCAATGGCTAAAACTCGGAGAAGCGGCTTTTATCAACAAAGGCACGTATATTACGAAAAAACAGGTTATTCCAGGGAATATACCAGTCATACTGGGGGGTGTGGAGCCTGCCTATTGGCACTCGGAGTCTAATCATGATGGCGAAGGCATAGTGATCTCGCGCAGTGGGGCAAATGCTGGGTTTGCAAGTTATTGGAATGAACCGATATTTGTCTCTGACGGTTTTGTACTAGATGCAACGCCTGGGATTGACATGAGATTTCTTTTCCATGTGTTGAAGAAACAACAGGCAAAACTGCATTCAATGAAACGCGGTAGCGGTGTGCCCCATATTAACTCCAAGATGCTTGCCAATAACGTGGCTATCCCAGTGCCGCCACTCGAAGAACAGCAGCACGTCGTCTCCATTCTTGACCGCTTAGACAAGTTCACCAATGACCTCAGCTCCGGTTTGCCCGCAGAAATCGAGGCCCGGCGCAAGCAGTACGAATATTACCGGGACCGTCTGCTGTCATTCGACGAACTTGCCGTGTGACGTTCCATCATAGAGACAGTTGAGTGGTGCATGGTCGGCTGCCGGACTATGGGGATACATAGCATGGTTGAGACGCGCCGCAGACTTTTCAAAACGTGAGGACACGACTAGCATGGCAGATAACAGCAGCTCCCTAAGCCTACTCACAGTGCTCAAACCAGGGGGCTCTTCTCATACTGGGGCGGAATCCAAGCCTGCGAAGACCATCGACCAGATGATTGCGCTGATGTCGGATCGCGGTTTGGCGATCACGGATGAGGCGAAACTACGGCAGGTACTCTTTGACTGCAATTACTATCGTCTCTCGGGCTATTTCCGTTCATTCCAAGTCAACCCAGCGGCTGGCGACAACAGGTACAGGCCCGGCACCCGGGACGTTGACTTCCTCATTCCCTACATGATGGACGAGGAACTGCGCAACATCATCCTCAAGGGCACCGCGAAAGTGGAGCTCACCCTGCGCTCAAGGTTCGCATACCTGCTGGCATCAGACGGCAATGCCTACACGTATATGGATCCCGAATCCTATCAGAGCGTGCGCAGCAAACGCGGCGAACTGTTGCGCGACAATCTGCTACGCAACATGAGCAAATGGATGGGAATGTCCAATGAGGTATGCATGCGGCATTACCGGCGCAAAGGCGGACCGGTGCCCGTGTGGGCGGCCGTCGAGACGTTCCCGTTCGATACGCTTTCCCGAATGCTTTCCCTGCACACGGATGCCAAGGCGCTCAGGGAATTGTACAGATCAGTCGGATTACGCACCAATCTGCGGACTTCCTCGGAGGTCGTGCACGCCATGGTTTATCTGCGTAATCTGTGCTCGCATCATGCCAGGCTGTGGCATCGGGAGATGGTCATTCCATCGCCTATGACGCGTGACATGAAAACGGCGTTCGCTGATTTCGAATACGGCGAGAAGTCCGTGGCGTCATCGCTGTTTGCGCTCATGTATCTTGTGTGGAATATCGAGGGCGACGATGGCTACGCCATGGTGATTCGTCACTTCCTCGACTCGAATGAGACATACGCCTCTGGAATCAGGACGGCCCTGCATTGGGAATAAGCCGCAGGATCCAGGAATCCCATATGCGCTGCGGAATCCGAATTCCTTTGAGTAGGATGGCGGATAAATACGGATGAAGAAGGAGCCCCTGATGACGGAGCGGTCGGATATGGATCTGCCGGATGGCGGCAAGTCGTACAAGCTCGTGGCCGAGGGCGCGGAAAGCACCGTGGTGGCCGAATACGAGCCTAGTCACGGCCGTGAGACCGCGTACCAAAGCGAAGCGGATCTGGAGGAGGAGCTGCTGCGAATCCTCGAATCCCAGGGCTATGAACGACTTTCCGCGCATGCGGAGTCCGAGCTTATCGCAAACCTGCGCACCCAGCTTGAGAAGCTGAACGATGTCCGGTTCACCGACAATGAGTGGTCGCATTTCTTCCACGAGATCATCGCCTCTTCGACGGCGGGCATCGAGGACAAGACCCGGCTGATCCAGGAAGACAACATCCAGATCCTGAACCGTGACGATGGCACGACGAAGAACATTCGTCTCATCGACAAGGTGCATGTTCACAGCAACCGCCTCCAGGTGCTTCACCAGTTCGAGGAGGAGGGTGGCAGCCACCCGACCCGGTATGATGTGACGATTCTGGTCAATGGCCTGCCGTTGGTGCAGATCGAGCTGAAGCGACGGGGCGTGGCGATCAAGGAGGCGTTCAACCAGATCAACCGTTACCAGCGCGACAGCTTCTGGGCCGGATCGGGACTCTATGAGTACGCCCAGATCTTCATCATCTCGAACGGCACGCACACCAAGTACTACAGCAACACCACGCGCTTCAAGCACATCCATGAAATGGAGGGCCGTCCCGCAACAGGCCGTTCGCAGAAGAGCTCCGACAGTTTCGAATTCACCAGCTGGTGGGCCGACGGGCGCAACCACGTCATCGCCGACCTGACGGGTTTCGCCAGGACCTTCCTCGCCCGGCATGCATTGCTCAATATCCTGACGCGATATTGCGTGTTCACCGCCGAGCATGACCTGCTGGTGATGCGCCCGTACCAGATCGCGGCCACCGAACGCATTCTCAACCGCATTCTCATCAGTGAATACGATCCGAAGAAGCTCGGCACGCCCGAGGCGGGTGGATACGTGTGGCATACCACAGGCAGCGGCAAGACGCTGACAAGTTTCAAGACGGCGCAGCTCGCCAGCAACATGGATGGCGTCGACAAGGTGCTGTTCGTCGTGGACCGCAAGGACCTCGACTACCAGACCATCAAGGAATACGAACGTTTCAAAAAGGGCGCGGTCAACTCCAACAAGAGCACCAAGGTGCTTGCCGATCAGCTCGCCAGCCCCGACGCGAAGATCATCGTCACCACGATTCAGAAGCTTTCCTCATTTATCCGCGGCAATCCCAAGCACTATGTCTACGCGCAGCATGTGGTGCTGATTTTCGACGAATGTCATCGCAGCCAGTTCGGAGAGATGCATACCGCCATCACCAAGCATTTCAAGAACTATCATCTGTTCGGGTTCACCGGTACTCCCATCTTCGCCGTGAACGCGAAAACCGGTGGCTCCCCCGACCTGCGCACCACCGGACAGGCGTTCGGCGACTGTCTGCACTCATACACGGTGGTAGATGCGATCAAGGACGGCAACGTGCTGCCGTTCCGCATCGGCTACGTGGATACGGTGCGCCGTAAGGAAGACGTCAGGGATGAGCAGGTGTACGGCATCGACGCGGCCAAGGCGCTGAGCGACCCGCGGCGCGTGAGCGCGGTCACGTCGTATGTGCTCGACCATTTCGACCAGAAAACCAAGCGGCAATCCAGCTACATACTCAAGGACCGGCGCGTCCGCGGCTTCAATTCGCTGTTCGCGGCTGATTCCATCGGCATGGCCAAGCAGTATTACGCCGAGTTCCAGCGCCAGCAGGCCGAGCGCGGTGGGGAACCGTTGAAAATCGCCTTGATCTACAGTTTCGCGCCGAACGAGGCCGACCCCGGCGAGCAGGGCTTCATTGATGACGAGGACTTCGAGACCGCTGGCCTTGACCAGTCATCGCGGGATTTCCTCGGCGCCGCGATCTGCGATTACAACCGAATGTTCGGCAGCAGCTTCAGCACGGCACCCGACCAGTTCGAGAACTATTACAAGGATCTGTGCCTCAGGCTCAAGAACCGCGACCTGGATATGTCCATCGTGGTGAACATGCTGCTTACCGGCTTCGACGCCACGACGCTCAACACCCTGTGGGTGGACAAGAACCTGAAGCAGCATGGCCTGATGCAGGCGTTCAGCCGCACCAACCGCATCCTGAACTCGGTGAAGACCTTCGGCAACATCGTCTGTTTCCGTGATCTGCGGCAGGAGGTGGATGACGCCTTGGCTCTGTTCGGGGACAAGGACGCCAAGGGCACGGTGGTGCTTAAACCATATGCGGAATATCTCGCTGCATACAACGAGAAGATCTCGCAACTGCTCAAGCGGTTCCCCTTGGGCGAGGAAATCGTCGGAGAACAGGCGCAGAAGGATTTCCTTACCCTGTTCGGCTCAATCCTGCGGCTGCGCAACATCCTGCAGGCCTTCGACGATTTCTCCAACGAAGATGTGCTGAGCCTGCGCGACCTGCAGGACTACCAGAGCATGTACATCGATCTCTACCAACAGCGGCGTTCGCATGAGGAAGCCGACAAGGAAATCATCAACGACGACGTCGTCTTCGAAGCCGAACTGGTCAAACAGATCGAAGTGAACATCGACTACATCCTCGAACTCGTAGCCAAATACCATGATGGGCATATGGAGGACAAGTCGATCCTCGCGGACATCAGCCGCACCATCATGTCTTCGCCCGACCTGCGCAGCAAAAAGGACCTCATCGACTCGTTCGTCGAGTCCCTGTCCTCAGGCGCGGACGTGCAGCGCGACTGGAAGGAATACATCGTCCGCAAGAAGCAGGAGGAATTCGAGCGCATTGTCAGCGAGGAACACCTGAAGACGGGACTGGCCGAGCAGTTCATCATCGACTGCTTCAAGGAAGGCTATGTCGACACGGACGGCACCAGAATAGTGTCGATGCTGCCCCCTGTGTCACGCTTCGCGCCGAGCAACGCGTACGAGCTGATGAAGAGCCGAGTCGTCGAACGGTTCCGCCAATACTTCGATCGCTTCGTCGGAATGTGAGGGAACGGCCGTCCCAGGGGCCGAAACGGAATGAGGACACCGGGGACCATACTTTTGGCAATCGGGGCTCCGCAGAAAAATCTGCGGAGCCCCGATTGCCGTCTAAACCAGCAGCTTGTCCAACGTCCAAACTGGTCTCCGCTGTCTTGATGGATGATGAATATGCAACAGGTTGTTGCCGCTAAAGCTGATGACGTAAGGAGCGGAGCAATGAGCGCGATCATCCCTCAAGGAATCCCACGGCCGCATCATGCGGAACCATCCCAGATCCCTGGAACGGATACGGGGATAGCAAGCGACGCATGTGTGGCCACACATGCTCGCTCCACAGACGTGGGGCGGCTTGCCGGGAGACCCGGACCCCATGGTCGGCAAGGCCTCCGGACCGCTGACGCGGCTTATGGAATGAACCGTTCCGGCTCCCGTGGGGAGGTGTTTCCTTATGGGCTGGCGTGACAATCGCAGGCGCAGCATATGCAGGAAAATCATGTTCACGCCGGAGGAATGGGAACAGGCGAGGAGGATCCACGAGCGTTGGGCAAGGAACATTCCGGTGTATAGGCGGTGGGGTGATTTCGCCCGTCAGACCCTCATGCATGGAGCGTTGATGAATGTCTCGGTGACGCTGGCGAGCGATCCGGAGGTGTTCAAGGCCGAGCTCCACCACATCGGCGTGAACGTGAACCAGATCGCCAGGATCGCGAATCTGACGGGCTCCGTGAGTCCGCAACAGATGCGTGAGCTGCATGATCTGCTCGCCTTGATCGATGAGAGGATGACGGGGATGGAGCGCGAGAAAGCGGAGATAGATGCGGTACAGGGGCTGTACTGATGGCCGTGGTCAAACTTGGGAACAAGGTCAAGACGAATCTTCCGGACACGATTCGTTACGTCATCAATCCCGAGAAGAACGATGGCGGCAGGCTCGTATACGCGAGCTACAGCAGTGAGCGGCATGACGCGAACACGCTCGCCGAACCGATGATCCGGGATCTGGAACGATGCGCGAATGGGCTGCGCAAGGATGGCGTGCTCGCCCTGCATCTGAAGCATTCGTTCAGTCCCGACGAGCATGTGAGCGCGGAACAGGTGCATGAGCTGGGCGTCATGCTGACCGAGGCGATCATGGGCGGCGACTACAAGTATGTGGTCTCCACGCACATGGATCGGCATCACCTGCACAACCACATCGTCATCTGCGCGGCGAACCGGAGGACGGGAAGGAAGATGCGTCTGACCCGCAGAAGCATCGACCGGTGGCGCGCGGTCAGCGACGAGCTATGCCGTCGTGAGGGCCTTGCCGTATTGGAGAACCCGAAGGTCGAAACCGCCGTGGAACACGATGAGATGCTCAAAGCGATGCGGCATGCGCCCGACCAGAGCAGCGGTCGGCAGTTCGGAGTCGAGTCCCCTGTCATCGCGTCCACGGGCGTGGGCGCGGACATGGGCGAACTGTATGCGGCGGCGAGGGGCGTGGGCGTCAAAGAGCGGCTGCGCATCCTGATCGATCTCGATGCGGCCAGGGCGAACAGCATCGGAGAGCTCGCCGAACTGCTCGACTCGCACGGCGTCGGATTGACGTTGCACGGTGGCGGCGTGACCTTCATGGACAGGGCCACGGGCCGTAGATTCCGTGGCGCGCGTCTCGGCCCGGCGTATTCGCTCGACGCACTCGGCATGCGGCTCTCGGACGGTGGAAGCATGCTGCATCTGACGTTCAACAACCGTCTCGTGGCCGCCGTGAACGATCGTTTCGTAAGCGTGTGGCTGCCCGGAACCAAACGGCGGAGGAAGGTCAATCTGCCCGTGAGCATGCTGCGCCGCGATGGCAGCACATGGCATCTACTCATGCCCGCAACGTTCACCGGCATGCTCATGGACCAGTCGAACAGGTACGCGGCCCGTTTCGACACCGGCACGCTGTCGGAGGCGTTCGGCCACCCGAGGCAGCGCGTCGAATCGTTGGCAGGAGACGATTCCACGATGCCCAGACGTTATGCGGCGAGTCCCGCGCAGTACCGCTACTACCAAGTGCAGGCAAGGAAACTCGACGAGCTGAGGACGATGGCCGAGGGGTTGAACGCGGCGTGCAGACTCCAGCGAGAGAACGGTGGCGGCCTGGCCAAGGGACTGCGTGACTTAAACGCCAAGGCCGACTGGGCATACGGCGAACTACGTGCCGCGGTCGTCGCGCTGAACGACGTGATCGACAGCCATGACCCCGATCTTGTGGTGGAAGCGCGTGAGGAGATCGAACGTCGCGAGCGAACGCTGCTTGAATGCCGGAGACAACTCGACGCCATCAGATCAGTCGCCCGTAATTCCGGAGTCGGACTGCCCAAATGGATATGCAAGGAACGGAACGATGAACCAGCCAACGAACATGAACAGCGGAATGGAATCCGATCCGATGGGCGGCATGTTCTCCCAGATGTTCGATCGGATGCAGCCGATGGAGCCGGAGAACACCATGCCGGCGTCGGAGGCCGATACGATTCGGGCGGAGGAAGAGAGCCGGAGGCTCAACCGGCAGGTTGCGGAACTTCGGAGCGAGAATTCGACGCTCTCATCACGGAATCAAGAGCTTCAATCAACGAATCGGCGGCTCTTGTCGGCGAATCAGACGCTCAGGAAGCAACTCTCCGAAGTCAACGAGACGGCCAGATTGCTCAAAGAGACCAGGAAGAGAGAACGCGCGTGCATAGAAAGGGAAAAACGTTGTGACCGCATTCTCCGTCGCGAGGCGGTTCTTGAAGCCGACGAATCCAGAGTTCGGGATGAACGCGAACGTCTTAAAAACGAGCGGAAGCGGATACGTGAGGACATCGCCGAACAAGTCGAACGGGAATCGGAGCGGATGCGTCGATGTCTTAAGGAGAGCAGCGACAGGCAGCGTGAGCGTGACAGGCGCATCCTCTTTGCCTTGTGCCTGGGCGTGTGCTCGTCCATGGTGCCGATGCTCGCTGTCGTCATGCAAGGCCGCTGGCAAACCTTCGCCGACTCATTGTTCGACTGGCTTCATATGCGCGGGAAGCAGCTCACGGCGGTCGGCCAATGGCTTGCGGGCATCAATGCGCGGCTGAATGAGATCATCCCCAGCGGATGGTGGGATCGGCCACTCGTGTTTCTGCTCATGCTGCTGTTGGCAGCCGTGGTCTGCGGCATGCCTCTGCTCGCGGCAGGCGGATACGTGATGGTGGTTTTTACGACGATGAGAGGCTGGCTTACGGAAGGAACCCTGGGAGTCCATATCGTTCTTTGGACGTTGGCCGCCATGGTGGGCTTCGTCCTGGCTGGCCATCTCGCCATGATCCCGCACAATCCGATGGGCTGGCCCACTTGGTGGATCCTTCTCACTGTTGCCGCGCACCTGATCTATCTGGCAAAGCTGGCGGGCCCAATCAGCCGATTCATTAGGAACAGCTAATGCGATGGACCATGCGGTACATGAGAGAACGCCTCGAAACGAGTCGTTCCCAAATTGTTGTCACCATGTTGTCATACAGGACTGTAAACCACTGACCACACCCAAACGGCTGCCCCTGCGCTACGGGGTGAGCCCTATGACTGTCGATGCGGAAACGATTAAATGGGGAGATTGCCTGGACGCAGTGTCGCGAACCACGCCGCAACCTGTGGTAAAACGTTTCACACAATCCTCCGGCACGGAAAATAATATCGAAGAAAGGAACGACGATGGACGAGATAACATGGACCGACCCGCAGCTCAAGGCGCGCTACGAGAGGAACCTCAAGGCGATGGAGCAGCGCCGGGCGGCGCATCCGGAACTGCTCAACAAGTGGGCGGTGCCGTACAAGGTGTTCACCCGCAGCAGCCTGCACGGGATCCAGAACATGCGCATCAACTGGCTGATGGACAACCATCCGCAGCAGTTCAGGGAGATGATGATGGCCAACGTGCTCGAGGAGCATCTGCGGGACATCGAGAGGCGCACGAGGGAACGCCAGGCACAGATTGTGGACCGGCTGATGGAGTCCAGACACCTGCTCAACCGGACAGACTGCCTGAAGGCAGCACCCCAGATGACCGACCTGGACCGGCTCAATGGGATGAACGAGGCGCAAGCGGAGTCGATGAGCATGGCAATCCACGAGATTGTGGAAAGCTTCTAAATGCAAACGCAGATGTTCATCTGGGTAGTGTTCCGAAACGGCTCTGTTTGATCGTACCGGTCTTTCAGAGTCTGCGGCTCTTTCCTAGGTGAGGCATGGAGTGAGCTTTATTAACAGACTTCCAATACAGCTCGATATCGCCGCTATAAGCCGCCTTGACATAGCCCGGCATGGTCTTCCTGTCTGCTATGCCGGACTTCAACCAGCGGTTGTACTCGTGGATACACGAGTGCCAATACTTAGTGATTCTGTCCTCATCAACGGATGAGCCCGACTTCGCCAAAGTTCGTTTCAAGGAGCTGTATTGGCTGGTCGCATAGAGATGCGCGGCAATATATGCACCAAGCTTCAGAAAGAACGATGGTGCTTTTTCAACTCCGATGGATTGCCCCCACTCGCGCTCAAAGAGGTCAATGTAGGCTCGCGAGAACATCACATTCCAATCATCAGAGGGACGAATAGACTCAAATAGGGATAGGAAACGAGTGATCTCATCCAATAGCTCATGGCTTTCGTGCCAGAACTGCTTGTCATCATCGTCGTGTTTTTGCCACTCCATATCCTCTTTTTCAACAAGCAGATCGCGAAGCGCGTAGTCATCTATAGCCCCGTCCTTTTCCAACGATTGACGTGCGAATTCACGTACAGAGGGCGGCTCCATCCAACCCCAGCTCCAGAGACGTTGAGGATCGGAGACCGGAATAAAATACCAAGTGACGGTCCGCATCAATAAGTTCGTTTCAATGGGAGCGCTAGTATTCGGACCATCATTCACGATGGTACGAATGGTGCGCTCGGCGCGGCGACGAGTGGTATCAGTGAGTTGCCAGTGCATAAATCTAGGCTTTCTCGGATATATGGGCAAGGATTTTCTTAGCGACGCCGAACGGAAGCACATTCAGAATCGCCGTGCGTACGTCATCCGTCATGGCCTCAAGAAACGCTACCTGGGTATTCAGCGGCATACTCTTCACATACTCGGACATCAGCTCAGGCGTGCTCTCCGCGTCGTCTATTGGCGTCGCCGGCAACTGAGATGTCATCCCTAGCTGTTGCCTCGGTGCATCTTCGTAGACGACCTTCTCGCTGTTCGGGGATCGATGCAGACCGCGTATGTCATGCTCCATGCCTTCGAGAATCTTGGCGTTCTCGCTATCGATTGCATGCTGATAATGCAGATCCGTACTGAGCTGCGTGTGGCCCATAACCTTCATGATTGTCTTGTCGGAGTTGGTGTAGGTCTTCATTACGCTGGCCGCGCGATGCCTTAGATCGTAAAGACGAAGGCCACGTTGTTCAAGACGAGGCACACTGCGACGCGCGTTGTACCAGGCATTGCGCAAGCGTTGATCGTCCACTACGGTATGCGTACGTTCGCCGGTGAACAGGAAGGAGTCGGGCGCGTCGAGAACATAGGTGCGTATGTGTTTGTCAAGGATTCCAGCGAGTGATGCGGGTATCTCTAAATCGCGTACGCTACCACGGGTTTTCGGGCGTCCAATGAGGATATCTCGATGTCCGCCACCCGTCTCGGAATCAGGCACGCGTATAGGCTTAGCGGTTTTGGTGATGTGGATGATGCCGCCAGAGAGATCGTCAGCAAGCACGATATCTTGACGCTGGAGCGCTGTGACCTCGCCGGGGCGCATGCCCATGATTCCTATCAGATAGATGACCGGTGCGAAACGTGGCGTCATGGCTTGATAGAGCGTCTCAAGTTCTTCCGCCGACACATTGCCATAGGCCACGTCCGAGCACGGCTTGCTGACTTCAATCAGTACGGGAGATTTCGTGAGCAGCGTGGTGCCGTCCATATCCAAAGGTGTTTCCACAGCATGATTGAAGATGGCGCGCAAAAGCTCCCACACTTTGCGCTTGATGGCCCCGCCCTCTCCCGCAGCCCCCAGCGGCATGGTGTCAGCCCAGGCCTGAATGTCTTTCGGAGTAATACCGCCCATCAGTTTGTTGCCCAACACGGGAATCAGATAGTCCCGCAGGTACTGTTCGTACTTCTGCTTGGTGGTGATGGCCAGTGGCTCGCCATTTTTCTTGCGGCGGTTCTCCACGAAATTCGCAGCATATTCGCCGAAGGTGACTTGGAAGGCAGCACTCCGATTCGACGCGATGACTGGCGGGATCCATCTTCCATCGTCGATCTCGCTTTTGGCTTCAGACAGCCACGCCTCGGCCATGTGGCGCTGGGGGAAGTTCTTGGTGATGTACTGGGGCAGATTAGGCCATTTCGCGCGCGCTTCGATCGGCGGGCGGTAACGGGCCTCATAATACTTGTGGCCAGTGCTTTTGCTTGTGCGGGCATTGACTGAACCGAAGTTGCGCCTGTTGCCCATGTCGCCTCCAAGAGTGGTAATCGGACAATCCGTGGTAAAAATCCGGTGCATCAGAAAAGTACCACGCTATTTACCACTGATTGTACATGGATAAAAGGCGCTTCACGTGCTTCTGGGGAGATTATGTGAAGGTGGCAGATTGGCTGAAATCGTTGAAATTCCGCCATTTTCGAGAAAGAAAAAGGGCTTTGGTGCGAAGCCAAAACCCTGATGGCGGAGGATACGAGATTCGAACTCGTGAGGCTGTTACACCAACACGCTTTCCAAGCGTGCGCCATAGACCACTAGGCGAATCCTCCATTGCGCTGTTTGCCGCGGCCTTTTGGCCTCAACAGACAACTCAAACAGAATACCACAGACTCGCGGACAAGCAAAACCGTCGCGTGTTGTGCGTGTGTCGCGCTTGGCGGCTCGCGCGTCCGGGATCCCTCCGGCGCTCCGATGCCCGAATTCAGTAGTTGTTCGAGCCGGCACCCTCGAAGCGCACGTTGAAGCCGCGCTCGTAGTGCAGGAACATGTCGGCGCCGTAGCGGTCCGCGTCGCGGTGGGTGAACAGCATGCGGATGGCAAATGCGGTCTGCGCGTCGTGCGGCATGGCGCGGAACGCCTTGTGGGCGTTCCATCCCGTCTCGGTGATCGCCTGGTCGGGCACACCTACCAGCTTGTCGGCGTGCAGTCCGGCAAGAACCTGTCCGCCACGGCTTCCGGCGATTCCGCACTGTCCATCGCCGACACGCCCGAGACCCTGACCGACACCAAGAAGCAGGCCTGGAAGTTCACCCAGATCGACCAGTCCGACACCGAGCGCCCCGGCCTCAAGGCCTACGTCATCACCAATACGGACTGCAAGGTGCTCGTCGCCAAGGACGGCACCAACGCCTTCAGCGATGAGTCGGTGGAAGACGCCAAGTCCGACCCCGCGGCCCGGTGGATTTTCGACACGTCCGACGGTGCCACCTACCAGCTGCTCAACGCATCCGCGAAGCAGAACATCAACGTCGACGCGTTCGACCCGAAGGCCGGTGCGGCCGCTTCCGATGAGGAGGACGGCGATCTGACCGACAAGATCCTGGTCGAAGGTTCGGCGAACACCGAGAAGGACGGCGAATACACGCTGACGTATTCGGTGACCGACTCCGAAGGTGCGTCATACACGGTCAAGCGTGTCGTGGCCGTCAAGGAGAAGTCAGAGCCGACCGAACCGACGAAGCCGACCGAACTGACGAAGCCGACTGAGCCGACGAAACCCGGCGACACGGTGAAGCCGAACAAGCCGGATGCCGGCAACAAGCAGCCCGGCCTGTCGAAGACCGGCGCCTCTGTGAGCGGCGTGTTCGGCGCGTTCGCGGCACTGCTCGCGGTCGGTGCCGGCGCGGCGCTTGCCGCCCGCCGTCGGCGCGAGCCCCGGCGCTGAATCAGCGGATCGGCATATGATGCCGGTCGGTCACCTATTCGGTGGCCGGCCGACTTTTTGTTGACTGCCGGGGCCTCACGCGGGAGGTGAAGTCCACCCATCCCGCCAAAGTCCCATTTGAGTGTCTTCGGATGGGACTTTCGCCGGAACAAGTCGAAAGGAACCGGGGCCGGGACTCATGGGCTGGCGCATTGCCAGTCGGCCCTGTGTTCGTGTCGCGTGGGATGATGGTGGCATGGTGACATCGAACATTGTGGAGTTTGCGGGGAAAGCGCGCATGCCGCGCCTCGGCATGGGAACGATGGCGCTCTCTATCGAGGGACGCCCGGACCGGGCGACGGCCATCGGCACGATCCATGCCGCGCTTGACGCCGGAGTGCGTTATCTCGACACCGCATGGTCGTATTATCTGCCAAGCGAACCGGGGCCTGACGGTACAGGCGTGCCGCGTGATTTCGGGTACGGCGAGATGCTGGTTCATGCGGCGCTCGCCAGCTGGAGCGGTCCGCGCGATGAGGTTCTGGTCGCCACGAAGACTGGTTATCGCCGAACGCTGGAAGTGACGAACCGCGACGCGGAAGATCCTCAGCAATCCCCGGGCGACGGCGCGAGCGCATCCGCATCCGAGCGACAGCACCTGCAGGCGGCCGGCAGCCGGTACGGGTGGATGGCCGACTCGCGCCCGGAGACGATGATTCGTGACGCGAAGGAGTCCGCTCTCCGCCTCGGCGTCGACGCGCTCGATTTGTTGTATTCGCATGGCCCTGACCCCGCGGTTCCGTATGAGGATACGGTCGGCGCGCTGAAAACCTTGCTGGATGAGGGCGTGATTCGGTTCGCCGGCATCTCGCGCGTGGACAATGCGCAGATTGACACCGCCCGTGGGATTCTCGGCGACCGTCTGATTGCGGTGCAGAACCAGTTCTCGCCATCGCATCCCGACCCCGAGCATACGATGGGTCACTGCGCCGATCTCGGTCTTGATTTTGTGTGCTGGTCGCCGCTCGGCGGGTTCCTGGACGCATTCGACAGTCATGCGTATGATCCGTTCCGCACGGTCGCAGCGGCCCGCGGCGTCTCGTACCAGCGTGTGGTGCTCGCGTGGGAGCTGACCAGATATGACCGTCTGTTCACCATTCCCAGTGCCCGCAACCCGCATGAGGTCCGGGACTCGTTCGCCGCAGTCAATCTCACGCTCGCCCCTGAGGAGCTGTCTTTACTGCCGTGAATCAACGCTATGAGTCACCGTCATAAATACGGAACAGGCTCGTCGTCAAACGAGCCTGAGATACATGCTGGTGGTTCCGGGAATCGGTTGAAAACCGAAATGCGCATAGAACGCGCGTGCTTTATCGTCGTAAGGTTCCACAATGAGCGCACGTGACCCTAGTGCGCCGCTGACAGATCGTGCTCGCAGTGCCGAATATGCACTCAGCGTGTAGAATCTCGCCGGTTCACCTAACGCAGTGAATGACACGTACGCGACGGCCGTCCCATGCTGGGCCGATGACGGTGCGCGTTGTGCGGCCCACTTGTCGATGAACGGTACTCCACAAGAGAACTTCCCCATTCTCTCTTCCGGGCCGAGCTTGCGCGGACGTTGGAAATGATGGATCATGCCCACTGCGGATCCCTTTCCGTGAGTTTTTCGGCTGCTGGCGGAACCGGCTGATCCAATGCCTGTATGAAATCTTCGAATGCCTGTGATTCCAGATGCAGGACGGTTGCTTCTTCTATATCCTTACGGGCTGATTCCAGGAGATGGCGAGCGGTCCATTGCGTGAGCGTGCTGCCGGTCAGCTCGGCGGCACGCTCGATGAGCTGCCGTTGCGCATCCGTCAGTCGAATGTCAAGCCGGGACGTTTTCTGTTTCGATACCGTTTGCTTCGTTAGTGTCGCCATAGAATGGTTGTACGGAAAAAATGCGTACAGATCAAGTTAGTAGCAGGGGAGTAAGGCGCGGACATATAATCACATACTGTAAATTGTTTACGGTGTGAGATAATATTACAGATGTTTGCACGATGTATATGCCGCTGGAATGTATTGGCGGTACTCCGCGGAGCGCGGTAGTGCGGCAATGGTCGAATCGGAAGGCGGTGCGAAATGGGTTTTGAGCGGGAGGCGCTCAGCGAACTGTACGCCAGCGTGTGGGGCAACCGTTCCAAGATGCAGAAGGAGTTCGCGCGCGGTGCGCATGGCGAGCCATTCATTCTGCACGAGCTCGCACTGCGCGGCACCATGACGCCGTCGCGGCTCGCCAGTTCGCTGAAGGCCAGCTCCGGCCGCATCTCCACAGTGCTTGCCGCTCTGGAGAAAAAAGGGTTGATCACCCGAGACATCGACCCGGACGACCGCCGCATCATCCGCGTGAACCTTACGGATGCTGGGCGAGAGCGGTCCAAGTGCGACTTGGAGGAGATGCGTTCGGCAATCTGTTGGATCTTCTCGCAGATGGGGGAGCGGCGCACGCGCGAGTTCGTTGATCTGCTGTCGGAGTTCTCGACATACATGGCCATCTGCCATCCCGGCGCTCCGCGCCCGACCCCCGATGAGGTGCGGGCTGCGTTCGCCGAGCGTGACAGGCGTGTCGCCGATCATATGCGGGCCGAGCGCGCGAAGGCCGGCGAGGAGTAGCTTCTTCCGCCGGCTGCGGATGACGTGGGGGACGGCGTGCGTGCCGTGTCTCTCGTGCGCAGCCAGCGCAAAGCGCGCCATTCACAGCGAATACACAGAATAATGCGTAATATCTTACACTGTAAGTAATCTAACAACAGAAACTAATTCGGGCATCGGATATCGATGCCGCGGCAAATAACGTAACCAATCACCAACAAAACACAAGGGGAAAGCCAATGCTTCGCATCCTGAAATACCTCTCCAAAGCGGAGATCGGTCAGATGCTCATCGCCCTGGTGACCATCGTCGGGCAGGTCTTCTTCGACCTCAAACTGCCCGATTACATGTCAGACATCACCACGCTCGTCGAGACGCCGGGCAGCGCGATGAGCGACATCTGGATCGCCGGCGGCAAGATGCTGCTCATCTCCCTCGGCTCCGTCGCCTGTGCCATCGTCACCGGCTACATCTCCGCACGCGTCGGCTCGTCATTCACCCAGCGCCTGCGCTCGCTCGAATTCCGCAAGGTCGAATCCTATGGCCCCGCCGAAATGAGCAAATTCTCCACCGCGAGCCTCATCACCCGCTCCACCAACGACATCACGCAGATCCAGATGTTCATCACCATCGGCCTGCAGCTCATCGTCAAGTCGCCGATCATGGCCGTATGGGCCATATGCAAGATCGCCGGCGAAGGTTTCGAATGGACTCTCGCCACCGGCATCGCCGTCGTCATCCTGCTCGTCGCCGTCGTCATCATGATGGCCATGGTCATGCCCAAGTTCAAGGCCATGCAGAAGCTCACCGACAACATCAACCTCGTGGCCCGCGAAAACCTCACCGGCCTGCGCGTCGTGCGCGCCTACAACGCCGAGGACTACCAGGAGGCCAAGTTCACCAAGGCCAACAAGGACCTCACCGACACGCAGCTGTTCACCAACCGCGTCATGGCGTTCATGATGCCGCTGATGAACACCGTCCTGAACGGCCTGATGCTCGCCGTCTACTGGATCGGCGCCTATCTGATCGACGCCGCCGGCCTGACGGACAAGCTCAACGTGTTCTCCAACATGGTCGTCTTCTCCAACTACTCCGTGCAGGTCATCATGAGCTTCCTGCTGATGAGCATGGTGTTCGTGCTCTGGCCGCGCGCCGACGTGTCCGCGCAGCGCGTGCTCGAAGTGCTCGACACTGATCCGATCGTCAAAACCGGCACCAAGACCGCCGCCGACGTGGCGCGTCTGGGCGGCGGGAAAACCGGCACCGTCGAGTTCCGCAACGTGAGCTTCACCTACCCCGGCTCACGCGAGGCGACGCTCGAAGGCATCGACTTCACCGCCGAAAAGGGCCAGACCGTCGCGTTCATCGGCTCCACCGGCTCCGGCAAGTCCAGCCTCATCAACCTCGTGCCGCGCTTCTACGACGTGTCGGCCGGGCAGGTGCTCGTCGACGGTGTGGACGTGCGCGAATACGATCTGAAAGCCCTTCGCGACAAGATCGGATACGTGCCGCAGCAGTCCGTGCTGTTCAAGGGCACGGTCGCATCCAACGTGAGCTACGGCGACGACGTGAACGGGGCAAGCTCCGCGGACGTCGAAATGGCCGACACCTCCACTCCGGCCGGCCGCAAACGCGAAGCCGAACTCATCGCCGCGGGCAAAAGAGCGGAAGGCGCCGCAATGCCGGCTGAACAGATGAACCGGGTCAAGGCGGCGGCCGGCGTCGCTCAGGCCACCGAGTTCGTCGAGCGCATGGACGGCACATACACCGCCCCGATCGCACAAGGCGGGTCCAACGTCTCCGGCGGCCAGAAGCAGCGCCTGTCAATCGCGCGCGCCGTCTACCGCCACCCCGAAATCCTGATCTTCGACGACTCGTTCTCCGCGCTCGACTTCAAGACCGACCGCGAAGTTCGCGACGCACTCGCCAAAGAAGCCAAGGGATCCACCAAACTCATCGTCGCCCAGCGCATCGGCACGATCATGAACGCCGACCGCATCATCGTGCTCGATGACGGCAAGGTCGTCGGCCAAGGCACCCATCAGGAACTGCTCGACACCTGCGATGTCTACCGTCAGATCGCCGAATCCCAGCTCAGTCAGTCGGAACTGACCGCGTGAGATCAATACGGACTTTTAAGGAGTAACAAATGCCAGGACCAAGAGGACCAATGGGCGGCGGCCGCACGGTCGAAAAGCCTGCCAATTTCGGCAACGTGATGGGCAAGCTCGTCCACTACTGCCGCAACTACCTGCCCGTCATCATCATTGCGCTCGTGCTGGGCGCGGTCGGCACGATATGCCAGATCATCGGACCGGACAAACTCAAGGACATGACCAACGAGATCGTCAAGGGACTGCCGGCCATCGTGAACGGCAAGCCGGTGATGAACTCGGTCGATTTCAACGCCGTCGGCCGCATCGCCTGGCTGCTCGTCGCACTGTACGTCGGCTACGCGGTGCTCAGCTACGTGCAAAGCTGGATGATGGCGAACGTCACCCAGCGCACCGCCCAGCGCCTGCGCGAATCGATCTCGGTCAAAATCAACAAGCTGCCGCTCAAATACTTCGACAAGGTCAGCTACGGCGACGTACTCTCCCGCATCACCAACGACGTCGACGCCATCGGCCAGACGCTCGGCCAGTCCCTCGGCTCGCTCATCACCTCGGCGACGCTGTTCGTTGGCGCGCTCGTCATGATGTTCTACAACAACGTCATCATGACCCTGTGCGCGATCGGCGCGAGCATACTGGGACTCATCATCATGATGGTCATCATGAAATCCTCGCAGAAATACTTCGCCCGCCAGCAGATGGCGCTCGGCGACGTCAACGGCCACATCGAGGAGATGTACGCCGGCCACCTCATCGTCAAGGCGTACAACGGCGAGGCCGACTCAATCCGCCGCTTCGAGAAGTACAACGCCGACCTGTACGAATCCGGCTGGAAATCGCAGTTCCTGTCAGGCCTGATGATGCCGCTGATGAACTTCGTCGGCAACTTCGGCTACGTGATCGTGTGCGTGGTCGGTGCGGCGCTCGCCATGGACGGACAGATCGAATTCGGCGTGATCGTCGCGTTCATGATGTACATCCGCCTGTTCACCCAGCCGTTGAGCCAGTTCGCGCAGGCGTTCCAGAACCTGCAGCGATGCGCGGCCGCCGCCGAGCGCGTGTTCGGCTTCCTCGAAGAGCCGGAGATGGATGCGGAACCGACCAAGGCCGAACTCGGCGTGGCTGATGCCGCTGCGAGCACGGCACGGACGGACAGCGGCAAGCTGGCGCATCGCGGCACTCGCGCGAATGCCACCGCCGGTATGACGGCTTCGCAGCGTTCGCAGCTGCTCGGCTACGATGCGGCCGGCAACCCCCGGACCGTGCGCGGCGACGTCGAATTCAGTCACGTGCGATTCGGCTATGAGCCCGGCAAGCCGATCATCCACGACTTCTCGGCAAGCGTCTCCGCCGGCCAGAAAGTCGCCATCGTCGGTCCGACCGGTGCCGGCAAAACCACCATGGTCAACCTGCTGATGCGCTTCTACGAGATCTCCGGCGGCTCCATCTCCATCGACGGCATCGACACCACTTCCGTGCCGCGCTGGAACGTACACGACCAGTTCTCCATGGTCCTGCAGGATACATGGGTGTTCCGTGGCACCGTGCGCGAAAACATCGCCTACTCCAAGCCCGGCGTCACCGACGAGCAGATCGTCTCCGCATGCAAGGCCGTCGGACTCGACCACTTCGTGCGCTCTCTGCCGCAGGGCTACGACACCGTGCTCGACGACAACACCTCGCTCTCCCAAGGACAGCGCCAGCTGCTCACCATCGCCCGCGCCATGGTGCAGGACGCTCCGATCCTCATCCTTGACGAAGCCACCTCCTCCGTCGACACCCGCACCGAAGAACTCATCCAAAAGGCTATGGATGCGTTGACCGTGGGGCGCACGAGCTTCGTCATCGCGCACCGCCTCTCCACCATCCGCGACGCCGACATGATTCTCGTCATGAACCACGGCGACGTGATCGAGCGCGGTACCCACGAGGAACTGCTCGCGGCGGGAGGGTTTTACGCCGACCTCTACAACAGCCAATTCACACTCACCGATTGATGGGGCGCCCGTTGCGCTCGCTGGATTGATGAGGCTGACAGCCCGGTGAACTTACGCATGGCAGTGCGCCGTGCGTGGGCTCGCCGGGCTGTTTGCTATGTAGGCGAGTGATGGGCGGAGATATGGTGCGCGACGGGTTCGGGGACTGTGGTTCGCGTCCCTATGTGCGCACGGTCATCGTTCCGGCGCGCACATAGCGACGCAAATGGGAGAAGGATTGTTGAGAGCGGATGCACTGGTGCGGCAGATGGCCGGTGTGCTGCCATAGAACATGATTGTGACGAGAGCAGAGGGGCGTCCGGCGCGTATCGCCCTCTCGGTCTGCCACACAATGCGTTTTTCGGTGGTTTTTGGGCTGGTGTGGTACGCGGGCATCGGAGGAGTCGTTTCGGGCCGTTGAAAAATGGCGGTTCTGCGGTGCATGTTGTGCCACACCACGTGATGTGAGGGTTCACATTTCATTGTGAGGCAGACTGGCTGGCCACACAATGCGATTTTGATGTGATTTTGCGCTGGTGTGGTACGCGACCGGCTGCGCTGACGACTTGTCCGGCCGATGGCGCGGATGGTGTGCTCCCGCTGTCAGGAGCTGCCGAGCGTAGCGAGGCTGGGGGCGGTCTTGCCGGAGGCCCTGCACCCTGTGATAATAATGCCAAGAATGTTACGTAATTCTGGGAACAACGGTATCCAGGGACTCTCTGAGAGCTGTGGTTCCAATTGAAGACACAAGTCGCCGACGGACTTGATTCTTTTAGTAAACAATGTATATATTAATATGAACCGGCAAAGCTGCTGGCTGTCCTATAGGAGAAAGAACCAAATATGAAACATAGAGCGATGTCATCGCGTCTGATGCCACTGGTGGCGTCCTGCGCGACGGTCGGCATGCTGCTGGCCGGACTACCTGTGTCGGCCGTCGCGGTCGGCACGACGAGAGCGGCAGCGTCCGACGCCTCGTCCTCCACCACAGCAACCATCACCCCCTCCGCCGATACCACGTTGCAGACATGGACGAGCGAGAAGAATTCCTCAATGGCGTCCAAGCCGTACATCGGCACACTGCAAGGGCCCTCGCAAGGCGTGTTCGGCGAGAAGTTCGAGTCCACGGATGCCGCGGACACCACCGATCTGAAGACCGGTCTGCTGACGTTCGACCTGAGCGCCTACGACCATGCCCCCGATTCCGCAACGTTCGAGATGACGTACCTCGGCTACCGCGGCAACCCGACGGCCACCGACACCGACACCATCAAGGTGACCCCCGTCGACACCACCGTGTGCACCAATAACGCCACAGACTGCGGCGCGAATGTCGCGACCGGCGCGACCAAGCCGAAGTTCAGCATCAACGACTCCTCATTCGTCGCCGAGTCCAAGCCGTTCGAGTACGGTACGACGGTTTACACGGGCGACGCCATCACCGTGGTTCCCGCCAATACCAAGAAGGTCACCGTAGATGTGACCGAAATCGTGCGCCAGCAGTTCGCCGAAGGCAAGAAGGTCATCACCCTGGCCGTGGGCGAGACCAAGAAGACCGAGGTTCGTTTCGCCAGTTCCGAAGGCACGACGTCCCTGAACGGCGCGACCGCAGACATGGCTCCGAAGCTGACCGTTTCCGTGTCCACCAAGGACGATCTCAAGCCCTCCGCCGACACCACGTTGCAGGCATGGGCCAGCGAGAAGAACGAGAAGAAGAACACTGCGGCCTATGTCGGCGCGCTGCAGCCGGAAGGCGATTACGGCGACTTCGGTGAGAAGTTCAAGTCCACCGACGTCCACGATGTCACAGACGCCAAGATGGGTCTGATGACGTTCGACCTGTCCGATTACACCGCGGCGCCCGAGCACTCCATCCTCACCTTGACGTATCTGGGCTACGCCGGTGCAGACAAGACCGCCACGGCCACCGATAAGGTCAAGGTGGTCGCTGTTGACACGTCGCGGTGCACCGGCACCGCTCCCTGCGACACCAACAATGCCACGTGGGCGAACCGCCCGGACTTCGAGGTGACCGATACCACGAAGACCGCGACGTCCCATGCGTTCGCTTATGGATCTAAGAAGTATTCCGATGGCATGACCGTCGAATCGGGCAACGCCAAGAAGGTTCTGCTCGACGTGACCGACGTCATCAAGGCAGAGTTCGCCAAGTTCGGCACCGACGCCACCGAGAAGAAGATCACGCTGGCCCTGGGCGAGCTCAACAAGTCCGACATGCGTTTCGGCAGCAAGGAAGTCACCTCGCTGACCGGCGCCACCGAGGCCATGCAGCCGACCTTGTCCGTCACCAAGAAGCCGAAGGCATACACGCTGAGCATCGAAGGCCCGACCAAGGTCAAGTACCAGAAGGGCGAGGCGTTCGACAAGGCCGGACTCGTGGTCAAGGCCACCAGCACGGCTGACGGCACGGTCAAGACGCTGACCGAAGGCAACGGTGAGGATAACTACACCATCGACACCAGCGCTTTCGATAGTGCCAGCATCGGCGTATACCCTATTACCGTGAAGTACAACAAGGACCCCGAAATCGCCGCTTCGTTCAACGCCTACGTCATCGCCAGTGTCGAGGACGGCGGAGACGGCGACACCAGCAAAGACGACTGGCTGTGGTACAAGCAGCCCGCGTCGCAGACTGACGCCACCGCCACCGCCGGCGGCAATTACGGCAACCCCGACAACAACCGTTGGCAGCAGACCACCTTGCCGTTCGGCAACGGCAAGATCGGCGGCACCGTCTGGGGCGAGGTCAGCCGTGAACGTGTCACCTTCAACGAGGAGACGCTGTGGACCGGCGGCCCCGGATCCTCGACCAGCTACAACGGCGGCAACAACGAGACCAAGGGTCAGAACGGCGCCACGCTGCGCGCGCTCAACAAGCAGCTCGCGAACGGCGCCGAGACGGTCAATCCCGGCAACCTGACCGGCGGCGAGAACGCGGCCGAGCAGGGCAACTACCTGAACTGGGGCGACATCTACCTCGACTACGGGTTCAACGACACGACCGTCACCGAATACCGCCGCGACCTGAACCTGAGCAAGGGCAAGGCCGACGTCACGTTCAAGCATGACGGCGTCACCTACACGCGCGAATACTTCGCGTCGAACCCCGACAATGTCATGGTCGCCCGCCTCACGGCCAGCAAAGCCGGCAAGCTGAACTTCAACGTCAGCATGCCGACCAACACGAACTACTCCAAGACCGGCGAAACCACGACGGTCAAGGGTGACACGCTCACCGTCAAGGGCGCTCTCGGCAACAACGGCCTGCTGTACAACTCGCAGATCAAGGTCGTCCTCGACAACGGTGAGGGCACGCTCTCCGAAGGCGCCGACGGCGCTTCGCTGAAGGTCTCCGACGCGAAGGCGGTCACGCTGTACATCGCCGCCGCGACGGACTACAAGCAGAAGTATCCGTCCTACCGCACCGGCGAAACCGCCGCCGAGGTGAACACCCGCGTCGCCAAGGTCGTGCAGGACGCCGCCAACAAGGGCTACACCGCCGTCAAGAAAGCGCACATCGCCGATCATTCCGCCATCTACGACCGCGTGAAGATCGATTTGGGCCAGTCCGGCCACAGCTCCGACGGCGCCGTCGCCACCGACGCGCTGCTCAAGGCGTACCAGAGAGGCTCCGCAACCACCGCGCAGAAGCGCGAGCTGGAGACGCTGGTGTACAAGTACGGCCGCTACTTGACCATCGGCTCCTCCCGTGAGAACAGCCAGCTGCCCAGCAACCTGCAGGGCATCTGGTCGGTCACCGCGGGCGACAACGCCCACGGCAACACGCCTTGGGGCTCCGACTTCCACATGAACGTGAACCTCCAGATGAACTACTGGCCGACCTATTCGGCCAACATGGGAGAGCTCGCCGAGCCGCTCATCGAGTATGTGGAGGGTCTGGTCAAGCCCGGCCGTGTGACCGCCAAGGTCTACGCGGGCGCGGAGACGACGAACCCCGAGACCACGCCGATCGGCGAGGGCGAGGGCTACATGGCCCACACCGAGAACACCGCCTACGGCTGGACCGCACCCGGTCAATCGTTCTCGTGGGGTTGGAGCCCGGCCGCCGTGCCGTGGATCCTGCAGAACGTGTACGAGGCGTACGAGTACTCCGGCGACCCTGCCCTGCTTGATCGCGTGTACGCGCTGCTCAAGGAGGAATCGCACTTCTACGTCAACTACATGCTGCACAAGGCCGGCTCCAGCTCCGGTGACCGCCTGACCACCGGCGTCGCGTACTCGCCCGAACAGGGCCCGCTGGGCACCGACGGCAACACGTATGAGAGCTCGCTCGTGTGGCAGATGCTCAACGACGCCATCGAGGCGGCCAAGGCCAAGGGAGATCCGGACGGTCTGGTCGGCAATACCACCGACTGCTCGGCCGACAACTGGGCCAAGGGCGACAACGGCAACTTCACCGATGCGAACGCCAACCGTTCCTGGAGCTGCGCCAAGAGCCTGCTCAAGCCGATCGAGGTCGGCGACTCCGGCCAGATCAAGGAATGGTACTTCGAAGGTGCGCTCGGCAAGAAGAAGGATGGATCCGCCATCAGCGGCTACCAGGCGGACAACCAGCACCGTCACATGTCCCACCTGCTCGGACTGTTCCCCGGTGATTTGATCACCATCGACAACTCCGAGTACATGGATGCGGCCAAGACCTCGCTGAGGTACCGCTGCTTCAAGGGCAACGTGCTGCAGTCCAACACCGGCTGGGCCATTGGCCAGCGCATCAATTCGTGGGCTCGCACCGGCGACGGCAACACCACGTACAAGCTGGTCGAGCTGCAGCTCAAGAACGCGATGTATGCAAACCTGTTCGATTACCATGCGCCGTTCCAGATTGACGGCAACTTCGGCAACACCTCCGGTGTCGACGAAATGCTGCTGCAGTCCAACTCCACCTTCACCGACACCGACGGCAAGAAGTACGTGAACTACACGAACATCCTGCCCGCCCTGCCCGACGCCTGGGCGGACGGCTCGGTGAGCGGCCTCGTGGCCCGCGGCAACTTCACCGTCGGCACGACCTGGAAGAACGGCAAGGCCACCGAAGTCAAGCTGACCTCCAACAAGGGCAAGCAGGCGGCCGTCAAGATCACCGCCGGCGGCGCCCAGAACTACGAGGTCAAGAACGGTGACACCGCCGTGAACGCCAAGGTCGTGACCAACGCGGACGGCGCCTCGCTGCTCGTGTTCGATACCACCGCAGGCACCACGTACACGATCACGAAGAAGGCGAGCGCCAACGTGCCCGTCACCGGCGTGACCGTGACCGGCGCCAACACCGCCACCGCAGGCGACACCGTCACTCTGACGGCGACCGTCGCCCCGGCCAATGCGACCGACAAGTCCGTCACCTGGTCGACCTCCGACGCCGCCGTAGCTACGGTCAACGCCAACGGCGTGGTGACCACGAAGAAGGCCGGCAAGGTGACCATCACCGCCACGTCGAACGGCGACAAGACGAAGTTCGGTTCCATCGAGATCACCGTCTCCGCCGCGACCGTGCCCGTCACCAGCGTCACCGTTGCCGGCGACGCCGCGATGACCGTCGATGGAGAGCAGACCCTGACGGCGACCGTCGCCCCGGCCAATGCGACCGACAAGACGGTCACGTGGAAGTCCTCCGACGCCACTGTGGCGACGGTTGACGCCAACGGCAAGGTCGTCGCGAAGAAGGCCGGCGAAGTGACGATCACCGCCACGGCCGGTGGCGTGTCCGGCACGCTGAAGATCACGGTGAGCGACAAGGCCCCGACCGTCATCCCGGTCCAGTCCGTGACCGTGACAGGCAAGCAGGAGCTCGTCGAAGGCGCCTCCACGACCCTGACGGCGACCGTCGCCCCGGCTGACGCGACCGACAAGACGGTCACGTGGAAGTCGAGCGACGAGTCCGTCGCCACGGTCGACAAGGACGGCGTCGTGACCGCCAAGAAGGCCGGCACGGTGACCATCACCGCCACGGCCGGTGGCGTGTCCGGCACGCTCCACATCACCGTGACGGCCAAGCCCGTCGAGACCGTCCCCGTCACCAGCGTGGAGGTCACCGTCGAGGCCGGCACCACCGTCTCCGTCGGCAAGACACTCCAGGCCACCGCGACCGTCAAGCCCGGCAACGCCACCAACAAGAAGGTGACGTGGAAGTCGAGCGACGAATCCATCGCGACGGTCGACGCCAACGGCGTCATCACCGCGAAGAAGGCCGGCAAGGTCGTCATCACGGCCACCTCGACCGACGGCACGGACAAGTCCGGCAGCGTCGAGATCACCGTCGCGGATGAGACCAAGCCGACGCCCGACCACAAGTCCGTCAAGGCCGATACCGGCGACGTGACCGCCGGCAAGACCGGTACGGTCACCGAGCCGAAGGACGTGGCGGGCTGGAAGAGCCGCTCCATCATCAAGCAAGGCAAGCTCGGCAAGGCCGAAATCGCCGACGGCACGCTCGTGTATGCGGCCGGCGACAAGACCGGTGACGACAGCTTCGTCGTGCAGTACACGATGGCCGACGACACGGTCATCGACGTGACCTACAGCGTCACGGTCAAGGCCGCCGAAACCGGCAAGAACGACGGCGACGGCAAGGGCGACGGTGTCGCGAAGACCGGCGCCGCCGTCGGCGCGCTCGCCGGCCTCGGCTTGATGCTGCTCGCCGTCGGAGTGAGCGTGGTGATGATTCGCCGCAAGCACTCCGCCTGATCCCCAGTCAGACCGGCCAGTCGTGACCGGTCGGCCTGACTGACTCTTTCTCCACCGTCCCCCGTCGGATAAACCCCGGCGGGGGACGGTGGCTTGTTGCGGCCGGTCTGCCGTCGCGCGCGGTGTGGCCTGCAGCCGGGTGCCGCACGTCACGCTCATGCGCGATACTGGAGACATGAAGATTTCCGCTGACTTCACGGTGATGCCCGACGACTTCGCCAAAGCCGCCGCGCCCGAATACCGCACCGACGGCGTGCCCGTCATCTCCTTCCCGTTCTATATCGACGAGATCGATCCCGCCGCCCGGTACCTGCACTGGGCGTTCACCGACCCCGACTCCATCCCGGTCTGCGGATTCGAATGGATTCACTGGACGGTCGCGAATCTGCCCATCGACGCGCTGATGTACGACTTCAACGATTCCCATGCACTGCAGATTCCGCCGGACTTCTCCCGGCAGCTGCCCTCCATGATTCCCGAGACCGTGCAGGGCCGCACGTCGGCCGCGAGCAAGCTGGTCGGCAGCACGAATCCGCAGGTGACGATGCGCTACAACGGGCCCCAGCCGCCCGACAAGGACCACGACTATTCGCTGCACGTGTGGGGCACCGCGAAGCCGTTGCCGGGTCTGAACCAAGGATTCTGGCTCAACGAGCTGTTCCACGCGCTGCGTGACATCGACCACGTCACCGATCAGGGTGTGATGTTCATCACCGGAAAAGCCTGAGGGCTGATGCCGTATACTCCCGTACGGAGTCATACACTCATGTGACAGGAGGCGCGCCGCGGATGCGCGCCGCAACGTGCACGCGACAGCGTGTGCACAGCAAGAAAGGACAGTACCGAATACTATGGCATGCACCACGATTCTGGTCGGCAAGGACGCCAGCTATGACGGTTCGACCATCATCGCCCGCAACGAGGATTCCGCCAACGGCGAATTCAACCCGAAGCGGTTCGTCGTCGTCAAGCCCGATGAACAGCCGCGCGAATACCGCAGCGTCATCAGCCACCTGACCATTGACCTGCCCGACGATCCGCTGCAGTACACCGCAGTGCCGAACGCCGACCTGAAGGAAGGCATCTGGGGCGAGGCCGGCGTCAACGAGGCGAACGTGGCCATGAGCGCCACCGAAACGCTGACCACCAACGAGCGCGTGCTCGGCGCCGACCCGTTTGTGGAATACCGGGCGGCACGCGGGCGGGAAGGTGACTCGGATTACGAGCCGGCCGTGCCCGGCGGCATCGGCGAGGAGGACTTCCTGACCATCGTGCTGCCGTACGTCACCACCGCGCGTGAGGGCGTGCAGCGGCTTGGCGACCTTCTTAAGGAATACGGCACCTATGAGATGAACGGTGTCGCGTTCTCGGACGCCGACGAGATTTGGTGGATGGAAACCGTCGGTGGCCATCACTGGATCGCCAAGCGCGTGCCCGACGAAGCGTATGTGACGATGCCGAACCAGCTCGGCATCGACGAATTCGACCTCGATGACGCCCTCGGTGAGCAGGAGAACCACATGTGCTCCGAGGATCTGGTCGAATTCATCGAGCGCAATCACCTTGATCTGGCCGTCGAATCGACGTCGCCGTTCAACCCGCGTGATGCCTTCGGCTCGCACTCCGACTCTGATCACGTGTACAACACGCCGCGCGCATGGGTCATGCAGCGGTTCCTCAACCCGTACGACGAGATGTGGGACGGCCCCGAGGCCGACCACCGCCCGGACAGCGACGACATCCCGTGGGCCCGTCAGCCCGAGCGCAAGGTGACGATCGAGGACGTAAAGTACGTGCTCAGCTCGCACTATCAGGGCACGCCGTTCGACCCGTACGGCCACCTCGGCGACGAGCACACACGCCACATGTACCGCCCGATCGGCATCAACCGCCAGAGCCAGCTGGCCGTCATGCAGATTCGCCCGTACCGTCCGCAGTCGGACCGCGCGATCCAGTGGATCGCCTACGGCTCCAACCCGTTCAACACGCTGGTGCCGTTCTACCCGAACGTCAACGAAACGCCGAAGTATCTGGAAGACACGACCACGCGCGTGACTTCCGAGAACTTCTACTGGGAGAACCGCATCATCGCCGCGCTGTGCGACGCGGCGTTCGCGGAGACCTCCAACGCCATCGAGCGCTATCAGGAGAAGACCGGCGCGATGGGCCACCGTTTGATCGCCGCCACCGACGAGCAGGTCGCGCGTCTGGGCGGTGCCGACGAGGCCGCGGCCGCCTTGGCCGACGCGGAGTTGGAGGCGGCGAACGCGGACGGCGACGTCGAGCCGATGGATCCCGAGGACATCATCGACGCGACCCGTAACGACGAGGTGCGCGACATCCTCGCCGCCGCCAACCAGACCATGGCCGACCAGCTCAAGACCGAGACCGACCAGCTGCTCGACACCGTGCTCTACACCGTGAGCATGAAGATGAAGAACGGTTTCAACCGCTCCGACAACTGATGCGCTGAGAGGCTCCCGGCCAAGCGTTTTCGGCCGCCAGCCGCTTCGACGGTAAGCAAGCGTCATACATCTACAGAAAGGTTCACCTACTGATGACTACTATCGAGGAGTTCACCAGCCAGTACGGGCTGGTCAAGAAGATCGACGCCTTCGGGTTTATGAAGTACCTGCACGACAATCCCGACGCGCCGCGCAAGCACGGCAAGGTCGTGCTCGTCACCGCCGATACGCCGCTCAAGGCGTCGCGCGGCGAGGGCAAGACCACGACGACGATCGCGCTGATCGATGCGCTGCGGGCTCGCGGCATCGACGCGACCGCCGTGCTGCGCCAGCCGAGCATGGGCATCACCGCCGCCGGTTCCAAAGGCGGTGCCTCGGGCGGCGGCAAGGCTTCGCTGACCCACCCCGAGCTCATCGACTGGGGCCTGTGCGGTGAGATGGCCGCCATCGCCGCCGCGCAGAACCTGCTCGTCTCCTTCGCCGAGAAGGCTGTGGACGAGGGACGTATCGACACGATCCTCGTGCCGCGCGTCTCCGAAGTGCCGTCCCGCTCGCTGCGTTCCATCACCGTGGACGCGGGCAAGAACAACGTCGCCGAGAAGGTCGTGCTCACCCCGACGTCCGAGCTGATGCAGATCGTCGTGCTGTCCCGTTCGATGGATGAGATCGGCGAGCGCGTGGCCGCGATGATCGCCGGCACGAAGGACGGCGAACCAGTCAAGTTCGGCGACTTCATCGACCTGTGGCGTATCACCGATATGCTCGCCGATGCGGTCAAGCCGGCGCTCACCGAGACGGTGAACGGCTCGCCGGTGTATGTGCATGGCGGCCCGTTCGCCAACGTGTCGATCGGCATCCCGACGCTGGTCTCCGTGGAGCTGGCGTGCGCCCTGCACGATGTGGTCATCGTCGAGGCCGGTTACGGCACCGACGCCGGAGCGCAGAAGTGGCTCGACATCGCCTGCCGCGAGTATGGCGCGCAGTGGCCGTCCGCGGCGGTCGTCGTGACCCGCGCCTCGACGTGGCGTGATGACCCGGAGCTGGCGTGGCGCTACCCGTTCCACGTGGATCGCTTGGAGAAGCTCGACATTCCGGCGTTCCCGCTGGTGAACCTGTGGGACGGCGAGGACGATCAGATTCCCGAACTGCGCGAGACCGCGGCCCGTCTGGAGCTGCGCGACCCCATCATCGGCAACCTGTATCGCGACGGCGGCGAGGGTCTGAGCGACCAGATCGACGCATTCGTCGATGTGCTGTCCAACACGTCGATGCCGTCCAAGCATGACAGCCACAAGGGCATGGCCCTGCTGGAGAACGTGAAGTGGGTGGCCGAGAACGCCTACGGCGTGCCGGCCAGCCGTGTGCTGCTCAAGGACGGTTTCCTGGATTCCCTGGGTGCTGCGGATGATCTGTGCAAGGCCGCCGGCATGTCGCTGGACGATCTGGCGCTGGTCGCCGTCAAGTCCCCGGCCACGATGACCGACAACGACCGCGCTCCGGAAGACGAGCGTACGGTCACCCTGAAGAAGGTCGAAGTGCACGCAGGCGCCGGGCTGGTTCACGTGAACCTCACCACGTCCCTGACCACCCCGATGCCCAAGATCGTCTGATTGCGGCAGAGGCGTACCGCCGGGGTGCCGGGGCACGCGTGCTGTGAGAGTGTGCGGCGGCGTAGCGTGCGGAATCATGCCGCACTCGCGCTGACCGCACACCGTGACTGCATCATCACAACCCCTTTCGGATTGTCGGCCGATCATACGGGCCGACTGGCCGCAAGGGGCTCTTTCATTTATATATCGGCAACCTGTGTGCCGCAGAAAAGGCGTCACTGTGTGAGGGTTACGTCACTGTGTGCGTCCTCACACTCCGTGACGCACCCCCGCAACCCTTGCAAAATAAGGGTTTTGCGATTTACGTCACTGTGTGAGGGCTCGCAGCGTGACGGTGGTCGCACACAGTGACGCTATGCGCGACAATATAGCGGCGGATACCATCACACCTGAGCTCAGAAGTTACCGCCGTTCCAGCCCCAGTCGGTGGTGGCGGTGTAGCGGATGTAGGTGCGGTCCTCGGGGATGCCGAGCTCGCTGTTGAGCGCGGCCATGATCGACTTGGTCAGCTTCTCCCACGCAGAACCGGGCACGGAACGGCCGAACACATTGACCTCGACGTATGCGGCCGGGGCATCGTCGCTGCCGCCGAAGTAGATCGGCATATCATCCTCGAATGGGCACATCAGCCAGCCCTCGGACTTGCCGGGGACGGCCGTGATCGCCTTGCCGTAGGCGGCCTTCAGCGCCTCGCGCTGCTCGGGAGTGGTCTTGACGGATACGTGAGTGTGGATAACGGGCATGATTCCTCCTTGATTGGGTTCGTTCCCTATCCTAATCGGTTCCGCGGCGGGCGCGGGCTGTGCGGCCATGTGTGAAATCAGTGGCGGTTCAGGAAAACCGCGGTGTGAAGTCAGCGATATGTATTAGACAATCAATGTGAGGAAATTGATTGAACAGCTGATGAAGTTCGGTATTGTCGGTGTGGTCGCGTTCATCATCGACTGGGGTCTGATGAACATTCTGCTGATGACGCATATGCATAACGTGCTGGCCACGTCAATCTCGTTCTTCGTCTCGCTGATATTCAATTATCTGGCGAGCATGAAATTCGTGTTCAAGCATCGGCCGGACATGGCGCGCTGGATGGAGATCACGATTTTCTTCGTGGCGGCGCTTATCGGCTGGTTCATGAACGAGGCGATCGTGTGGACCAGCACGTCGTGGATGCCGCATGATTCCATGTATTCCATGCACACGCGGTACGTGCTGTGGACGAATGTCGGCAAGCTGGTAGCCACGGTAGTGGTGATGATCTGGAACTTCGTGATCCGCAAGTGGCTGCTTGACGATACGCATACCAATGCGATGAACCGTTTGAGGAAGTCCGAGAACCGTTTGAGTCAGGAAGAGCTCGAAGCGAAGTGGGAGAACAGCTTCTCGCATCGGCTTGGCCTGTGGTCGCTCGCGCATACGCCGGAGGGCTGGCCGAAGTAGCGCGGTATGCGCTCTCAAAACTCGCAGATAGAGTGTGTTTTCCTTCAAAAATGCCTTGTATCTGCGAGTTTTGGGAGCGGCATCCGGTATCACACGCTGACTTCGGTCAGAGTCGGGGTTTCGGTGCTGGATTTGATCTGCCGGAAGCCGACGAAGGCGATGGCAAGCGAGGTGATCGCCAGCACGGTCGCCATCAGGAAGCCTCCATGCGATCCCATGTGATCGATGAAGACACCCGCGATGGCTGAGCCGGCTGACGAGCCGATCGAGTTCATCGCGCCCATCCACGCCACGCCTTCGGTGAATCGCGTGGGAGGCACCAGATGCAGCATCAGCTGATTGCCGTTGATCCACGTGGGTGCTTGGCAGACGCCGATCAGCAGGTAGATGATCATGATCACCCACAGATGCTTGGCGAACATGAACGTGCCCACGCCGAGATTCACCACGATGAGGCAGAAGTAGAAGCGCTTCCACAGCGGGATGGTCCAGTTCTTCGCGCCGTACACCAGTGCGCCGCATAGCGAGCTGAACGAGAAGCATGCGAACACGAAACCGGTGTATTGCTTCATGTTCGCTTCGGTGGCGAACGCGATGATCGAGATGTTCGACGCCGACTGGAACGCGCCAAGACTGAACCAGGTCACGCACACGGCGATCAGGCCCGGCCCCCAGATCGACTCCTTCTTGCCGGCGCGGGAATCGGCGATGGCTCGGTCGACGGCGGCCTGCACGGCCTGCTCATCGTCGCCGCGGGCCTCGGCCTCTCGGCGGGCGCGGTCGGCGGCGTCCCTCTCGCGCATCTTCTGCGCCTTGGCGGCCTCGCGCTTGCGGTACTCCTCGCGGGTCAGACCGGCCTCTCGGGCCAGCTGGGTCTGTGATTTCGGCTCGGTCGTCAGCTCGGTCAGGAACATCAGCGCGCCGATGACGACGCACACGCCGGTGAACGAGAACGCCAGCAGGCCAGAAATCACCGCCAGCGTAGAAGCCAGCGGATTGCCGATGATCCACATGCATTCATCGAACACGCCGGACAGCGAGAGCGCGCGGTCGGTGCGCTCCCGGTCTCCCTTGAGCATGGTCGTCCAGCGGGCGCGGCTCATCGCGCCCCACGGCGGAATCGCGGCGAGGAACGGCGTCAGGCAGTACAGCACCCATACCGGGGCGCGGTTGGTGATGCTGGTGGTCAGGGCGATGGCGGCGACGATCCAGACCAGGATCGTCGGAATCGACACCTGCCGCTGGCCGAACTTGTCGACCAGCTTGCCGAGCAGCGGGCTGGAGACCGCCAGCGCGATCGCCTGGATGGCGGTGAGCACGCCGGCCAGCGAGTAGTTGCCGTAGTAATGCTGCACGGAGATGGTGATGGTCATGCCGACCATGGGGAACGGCATGCAGGCGATCACCGAGCCGATGGAGAACCTTGCGGTGTGCGGCATACGCAGCAGTTCCGCGTATCCGCCGAATACCTTATGGGCGACTTCCTTGATTGCAGCCGCGACATTGGCGTTATTGGACATGACAGCATCTCCTTTCCGCTCCCGATTGGATGTCCCCCGTCGGCGTGGCGTTGCCGGCGGAGCCCTCATCGTATTGATGTGTTGTCCTGTTGGTCGCGCAAAGGATGCTTTGCATGTTTGCGTCACGGCAACTTTAATCGCGCGTCGGGGCGCGACACGCGGTGTTGATATCACGAACGCATCAATTTTCATAACGTTCATAAACGACGGTGATATATCGGTGTATCAGATGGGATGACGAGCCGGAGTCGGGTGGGTGGAGTCAGGACGATATCGGGTGGGGCTGGGCCGTGCCGGGGCGGGGCGATGTTCGTCGGGCAAACGCCGCCGCGGACGCGGCATCGCCGGCCGGCCGGTGAATGTGGGACAATGAAAGACAGACATCACGAGTCCCGCAGGAAGGCCGCATATGCCGACAACCACCATACATTTCGTCCGCCACGGCAAGGTATACAATCCCGACCATCTGTTGTACGAGCGGCTGCCCGGATTCCACCTGTCCGACCGCGGCATGCGCATGGCGCAGGCGACGGGCGCATACATCGCAGCCGACCCCAAGCTCAACACGGTCGCCGCGGTGTATTCGTCCCCGCTGGAACGCACCCGCGAAACCGCCGGTGCCATTCTCGACGCGCTCAACCCGGTACGCGCCGGGCGTGGGGAGGAGCCGCTGGAACTCATCACCGACCCGCGTGTGATCGAAGCGGGCAACGAGTTTCGCGGCAAGCGCATCGGACATGGCAAGGGCGCGCTGTGGCGCGACGGCAACTGGAAGCTCGTGCTCAACCTGTGGAAGCCGAGCTGGGGCGAGTCGTACCGGCACATCGCCGAACGCGTGGGCGCGTTCGCGAACGAGAAGATCCGCGAGTATGCCGGACGGCAGATCATCGTCGTCAGCCACGAGTCACCGATCTGGAGCTACCGGCACCTGCTGGAGACCGGCCACCCCGAGCATTGGATGTTCCTACGCAAGACCGCGCTCGCGTCGATCACCTCGATCACCTACGACAGCGATACGGGCAAGGTGATGTCCATCACATATGCCGACCCTGCGGCGCAAGTCGAGTGAGTGCGGCGTGCGCCGGCCGTACAATACACAGAGAGGACGGCTGCGGGCTCGCCCGCGAAAAGGTGCGCATGCGGCGCGGGCCGGGACTGACGGCGGCCGCGTAGCGGTCACTTGTGACGACGCCGCGTAACGGCAGGCGGCGAGTGGCCGGCGGTGCTGTGACGCGGTGGCCCGCGGTGCCGGCACCCGGCACGGCGGAAGGTTCCGCGCGTCGGCGGACAATGAAAGCGAAGGAGCGATATGGCATTCCAACTTGACGCGACGGCGATCGCCCATGTGTCGATGAATCCCGCGGTACGCGATGCGGCGGCCGTCGGCGCCGGACTGATCGAACTGTGGCCGCTGACCGACGCCAAGCAGATGGACAATGACACGAAATACGGTGAGAACCTGCAGGTGCGGATGACCCGCATGGCCGCACGGGTCATGACCGGCGACGACGTGACGGTCCCCGATGCGGAGTTCGTGTATGAGGGTGCGGACGAGATTCCCGGTCGTCCGCAGCGAATCGTCGATGCGTTGCTCGCCGCGAATGACGCTTACGACGAGATGGGCGACTACTCCGAAACCGGCGACACGAGGCTGATCATGAGAGGCGCCGGCCAGTTGGGCGTCGATTGGGATGATGACACCGTGCACGCCATCGCCGAAGCGTTGGAGGCAATCGAACAGGCCATCGGTGCCGCCGATGGTGCCGCCGGTGGTGCCGCCGCCGGTGCCGCCGCGCCTGCGAATGCTGCGCCCAGTGCCGATGTCGAAGCCATCGCGCAGCGATTCGCCACGGTGACGGTGGCGGCCGACGGGTTGCTGCGCCTGATCGATCTGCGCAAGCCGTCGCGCGCGGTGCCGGTGATGTTCTATGTCAACGAACTGTGCGAGCGCCTGTCGGTGCCGCGGCTGTGCTTCAAGGCCGAGCAGCTGTCGTCGCTGATGACCGCCCGATCGCTGACTAACGACGACGAGGCCGTCCTAGCCGAAACGGTGAAATTGTTTACTATGGTCGCGGCGAGTGAGTGGAAACGTCACCATGACGACGTGCTGTGGGATGCCGCCGAGGCGAAGCGGCTCGCGAAAGAGGAGGACGAGCGCCGCAACAAGGAGGCGCTCGCCGCCAAGTTCGCGCACGTGAGCGACGACCCGTCCAAGCCACCCGTGGAGCTGTGACGGCTGCCGCCTGACGTCTGATGGGACGGGGCGGAGACCTGAAATATATGCGATTCACCGCTGACTGCTCGGAATCGTGCCGACCTGCTTGCGGCGCGCCCGCTGAATGTGGCGTACTTCTTCCAGAACCTGAGGAACGCCTTGCCGAACGAGCACCCGTAGTAGGGTTTGTCCAGCGGTGGCTCGCCTGTGCCGAACTGAGAGGGGCCGGCGTAAGGACTGTTGCCGCCGTACGCCGGCGCGGCCGTATATGGCTGCTGTGGTGCGGCGCCGGCTCTATTCGCTGTCGTCGTTGAACGCGATGGTGTCGTCCGGGCCGAGGAGCAGGCGTTCCGCGAGACTGATGATGGTCAGCAGCAGTGCGGTCAGTGCGACCACCATGATCGTTGCGGAGAAGATTAGCGGGGTGCGGAACGAGTTGAAAGCGGCCTGCAGCCAGATGCCCAGGCCGTTCATCGCGCCCAGATATTCCGCCGTCACCGCGGTGCCGAACACATAGGCGGCGCTGATGCGCAGGCCGCCGAACACCTGGCGGGCGGCGACGCGCAGCTTCACATGCCACAGCGCCCATGCGCGGGTGGCGCCGCAGGTGAGCGCCACGTCCTCGTAGAACTGCGGTACGGCGAGCATGCCGCGGCACGTCTGCACGGCGACGGGGAACACGCCGAATACGGCGACGATCACGATTTTGCCGAGCGGCTCGAACCCAAACCAGATCATGAACAGCGGGGCGATGGTGATGAGCGGGATGGTCTGCGCGGCGGCGAGCAGCGGATAGATACCGCGATACAGGGTTTTGGACACGTACAGGCCGATGCCGATGAGCACCCCGGCCACCGCTGCGATGAGAAAGCCGGTGATTGCCTCGTATGTGGTGATGGCGGTCGCCTCCCACAGGTCGGGCCAAGTCTTGACGATCGATGCGGCGATCTGGCTGGGGGAGGCGAGCACGCGTTGGGAGATGTGGCCCGCATCCACGGCGATCTCCCATACGATGAGCAGCCCGCCGACCGTGATCGCCGGCGGCGCGACGCGTGCGAACAGGGATTTCAGTGTGCGCATGGCGTGATCTTCGGACAATGTGAAACCTTAGGGATGGGATTGATGGGGGCTGACGGGTTGACGGGCTGACGGAGGGAGATGGGCCGGGTAGGAGGGAGAAGAGCCCCGGAATCGTTACGAGAGTCGGAAAACTCCCCTCCGTCCCGTCTCGTGACGGACCGAAGGGGAGTGGAGTGGCCCGGCCGGCTGTGACGAACCTGTGCTCGCGGATTCGCTGAACTGTAGCTAGATTGGCTGCGGCCGGACTGGCTGCAGCCGGCTCAGCCCACGTACTCGTTGGTCGCGAGGTCCTTGGCCTGCGGCGCGGACGCGGGATCGTTGCCGTCCTGGTCCTTGTAGGTGCCGGCCTTGTACTGGAACTCCAGGTACGGCTGCGCGTCATCGAAGTTCGTGGTGCCGGGCAGCGACTTCGGATCGTCGGTCGTCCAGTAGTTGTTCTTGGCGATTTCCTCCATCGAGGTGCGGGTCAGCTTGGAGTCGAGCTGCGCCTCCTTGGCCTGTTCGACCAGGATGTCGGCGGCCTTGTCCGGGTTGGCGAGCGCGTAGTCGTAGCCCTTCTTGGTGGCGGCGATGAACTTCTTCAGCGCATCCGCGTTGGCGGAGTCCTTGAGCCAGGAGCCCTTGACGGCGAATCCCAGCTGGTCGGGGTTGCCGGGCACGCCCCAGTCGGAGGCGACGAAGCAGTTGAGCTTCGGGCCGTTCAGCTCGCTTTCCACGCCTTCCCAGGTCACGTAGAAGCCGCCGAAATCACCCTTGCCGCTGGTCAGCGTCTCGAAGGTGTTGGTGCCGGCCGTCGCGGTCTTGATGTCGCCGGTGCCGCCGGCGTACTTGATCATCTGGCGGACGACCGCGGTCTGCTCGGCGGAGCCGAAGCTGACGAAGGTCTTGCCGGAAAGGTCCTTGGGCGTCTTGATGTCGGTGCGGGACGCCAGCGCGCACCAACGGGCGACCGGCTTCTGCGTCAGGTCGAACACGAACTTCAGGTCAGCGCCCTGCGAGTTGAACGCGGCGACGTTGCTCAGCGTGGTGAAGCCCACGTTGGCCACGCCGTTCTCGACGCTGGTTTCAGCTCCGGCCTGGGCGGTCGGCAGGATCTTCACGTTGACGTCGGCATCCTTGTAATAGCCGAGCTTCTGAGCCACGTACAGACCGATGTGGTTCGTGTTCGGCGTCCAGTCGAGCATGAACGACACGGTCGGCGTGGAGCCGGAGTTCTTGGAATCGGTGTTGCTCGCGGAATTGGTGTTTCCGCAGGCGCTGAGCGTCAGGCCGAGCGCGACGGCCCCAACCATCGCCACGATCTTGCTGAAGCCCTTGACTGTCTTCATCTTCTGTCTCCTTGCCTTCTGCGCACATCGTGCGCCTGCCGGCTGACACACGCCGGGCGGGAAGGTGAGGAGCCCGCGCGACATGAATCAGACCCGTCGCATCGCAGCGCGACACATATCGCCTTGCAATGCGTTTACTTCTCTGATGTCTGGCACGGCTGCTGCCACCAACCGCGCGAACGTTCTCCAGTATAGCGGTATGCGGGGGATCGTGGTATGTCTCGACGGGCGGCTTCGCGCAGGAGTCGGTGTGACGGCGCGGCATCGGGCCGCCATGGCATGTCTCCCGCCGGTGGACATGTGTTTGCCGGATTGCCGGGGCATTGCTGTTTTCTGCTGTTCTCGGGGCGGACCGTTTCCCCGCCGGGTTCATGGGCTACGATGCTAGTGGCTCGTGAAATGGCTTGTGAAATCAAGGAGGATGCCGATGATGAAGGCCGTGTTCTTCGACTTGGACGGGACGCTGATCGATTCCGATCCGTATTGGGTGCGCTCTCAGGAGACCTTGGTGCGCTCCTGTGGCGGGGAATGGAGCGACACGCTCGCCGATGCGCTGCAGGGGGCGGCCTTCCCCGAGACCGTGCGTCTGCTGCGCGGTGCGGGGGTCGATTGGGATGGCGATGCAATCGTGCGGCACCTGTCCGATGAGGTGCTGCGCATGGAAAAGGAGCGTCTGCCGTGGATTGAGGGCGTTCGCGATGTGCTGTCCGGTCTGGCGGCGGCGCACGTTCCGGCCGTGCTGGTGACCGGCTCCCCGCGCGAGATCGTCGAGAATGTGATGGCGCAGGCGCCTAAGGGCGCGTTCGTCGGCTATGTGTGCGGCAACGACGATGTGACGCCGAAGCCCGATCCGGCGCCGTATTGGCGTGCGGCGTCGATGGTCGGGCTGCCGGCCGATGCGTCGGGTGCTGGTCAGTGTCTGGTTTTCGAGGATTCCAAGCCCGGGTTGACGGCGGCTCGGGCGTCGGGCGCGACGGTGGTCGCGGTCACCGGTCATGCTCGTGTGGATATGAGCGACAGTGGGCTGTGCGATGAGGCAATCGTTGACTATCGCGGGCTGACCATCGCCGATTTGGCCGGCTGGATGTGATGTGCCAGCCAGATTGTCGTGGCGTTGCAACGGTTTCATGGGTTGTTCCCTCATATTCGCACGTGTTTGGGCTTCGCGCGACTCGGTCGGATAACAGGAACTTCATCCTTCGGTGCGAAAGCGGCATCTGCGTTTCGAGGGGGTGATTTCGTCTCGCCCAAACATCTATCTACGTTTCGAGGGGTTGCTGTCTGCCAGTATACGAAGTATGAGGGGCGGAATATCGCCATCAATATAGGGAGGATTGACGAAAAGCAACCCCTTGAAATGCAGATAGATGTCTGCGAGGGCTGCGATCAACCCCTTGAAACCGAGAAAGTGGTGTTGCGGACTCTTTCGTGTGGTGGCGCTTGATTATGTTGTGGCTTGGCTACGACATATTGCGAGTGCACTGTCGATGATGAGTGAATGGCGGTGGGGATGCCATTCGATGATATGAAGCTCGTCAAGCGTGGAATCTCCAGTGTACGAGCACGAATCCGCTCGTTTGCGTCCCTAAGTGCGCGCCGAAACGATGACCGTGCGCACATAGGGACGCAAACAGGGGCATTTGCGTCCTTATGTTCGCGCGCTTGTCGTTTCGGCGCGCACTTAAGGACGTAACTCGGGGAGTGACGGGAGTGTAGGCATGTATGTGGGTCTTGCGGCGCAGCAAAGATATGGGGCAGTCCCAAAGAAACCGGGTGAAGGTAGCGGTGTGAATGGGCGCGGCATGTACGAACACGGGGTAGGTGGGCAATGCGCAATCAGCAGAAACGGTGCGTCTCGGGCGGGAATGGTTGGAAGGATCCAGCGCGCTGACAAGTAGGAGGGGCGGGCTTGCGAGGCGAACCAGCATGGAAGGAGTTGGCGCACCGCATTGACTGTCGGGAGCGAGCGGCGGAATGAAAGGGGTGTAAACAAGGCAACGGGGAGTGCCGCGTGTGACCGTTTACATGCATGAGTGTAGGGATTGTGTGACGACTCGCTGTGCGCGCTAACACGATTTGCGTTTTGCCAGTGGTTGCGATATATGAGTATCAACGATAATTTCGGTTGCGGTGATGGAATCGAAACAAGCAATTGGAGCTGTATAAGTAGCAATACAAGGGAACGATCATGAACAACGATCAGAACAAGGTCATGGACCAGCGCGAGACCCGCGAGGACGAGTCGCAGGATTGGGCGACGCTGTTCGCCGGTCTCGCCGCCTGAGCGCGCCGAAATATCCTGACCGAGGTGCACTTGCCGGATTGACGATACATCGCCGTACATGGAATCCGACAGTCACCCATCGGCAGGACGACGCAGCAACCTTCATGCGCAACGCCGTCGAAGCCGCCATCAAAGCCGGCGCTTCGACCGCCATACCAGCAGCCGTTCTTTCTGCCATCGACGGCGCGACCGTGAGACCGATTGACCAAAAGTGAGTGAACCGGCTCACGTCCCGTTGGCGCGGCACAATGGAACGTATGACTGAAGCTGAACATTCAAAAGACACCAAACCAGAACTTCCGGCTCATGTTCGCGTGCGCTTCTGCCCATCGCCGACCGGCACGCCGCATGTCGGCATGATCCGTACGGCGTTGTTCAACTGGGCCGAAGCCCGCGCCACCGGCGGCAAGCTGATCTTCCGCATCGAAGACACCGACGCCGTGCGCGACTCCGAGGAAAGCTACAACCAGATTCTCGAATCCCTGCGCTGGCTGGGCATCGACTGGGACGAGGGCATCGACGTGGGCGGCCCCCACGGCCCGTACCGCCAGTCCGAGCGCAGCGACATTTACAAGGATGTGGCCGCAAAGCTGCTCGAAGCCGGCTACGCCTATGAGTCCTTCTCCACTCCGGACGAGATCAAGGAGCGCAACCTCGCCGCCGGCCGCCCGGCCGAATTCGGCTATGACGGTTACGACCGCGACCTCACCGAGGAGCAGAAGGCCGCCTTCCGCGCCGAGGGCCGCAAGCCCGCGCTGCGCATCCGCATGCCCGACGAGGACATCGCCTTCGACGACCTCATCCGCGGCACCATCGAATTCAAGGCCGGTTCCGTGCCGGACTATGTCATCATGCGCCCGAACGGCGATCCGCTGTACACGCTCACCAACCCGGTCGACGACGCGATGATGGACGTCAACGTCGTGCTGCGCGGCGAGGACCTGCTCAGCTCCACCCCGCGTCAGATCGTGCTGTACCGCTACCTGATGGAGCTCGGCATCGCCAAGCAGATGCCGCTGTTCGGCCACATGCCGTACGTGATGGGCCAGGGCAACAAGAAGCTCTCCAAGCGCGACCCGGAGTCCAACCTGTTCAACCACCGCGACAACGGTTTCATCCGCGAGGGTCTGCTCAACTACTTGGCTCTGCTCGGCTGGTCCATCGCCCCCGACCGTGACGTGTTCTCCATGGACGAGATGATCGCCAAGTTCGACGTGCGCGACGTGAAGGCCAACCCGGCCCGCTTCGACATCGACAAGGCCATCTCCATCAACGCCGAGCACATCCGCATGCTTGAGCCGCAGGACTTCCTCAACCGTTCCGTGCCGTACCTGCACCGCGACGGTGTGGTCTCGGCCGACAATTGGGATGCGCTGACCGACCGCGAGAAGGTCGTCCTGACCGCCTCCGCTCCGCTGATCCAGCCGCGCGTGCGCCTGCTGGGCGAGGTCGCCGGCATGGTCGGCTCCCTGCTGTCCACCGAGGAGTACCTGGAGCCTGCGGACGATGCCAGGAAGCAGCTCAAGGACTCCGCCGCCGACGTGCTCGATGCCGCCGTCGCCGCGCTTGAGGGCGTGGACGAGGCCGATTGGAAGACCGACAACCTGCACGAGACCCTGAACAAGGCACTCGTGGAGGATGGCGGGTACAAGCCGCGTCTCGCCTTCGGCCCGGTTCGCGTGGCCATATCCGGCCGTCGCGTCTCCCCGCCGCTGTTCGAGTCGATGGAGATCGTCGGCAAGCCGCTCACCATCGCTCGACTGAAGGGCCTGCGCGAGCACCTGTGATGTAACGCAGCGCTTGTGCGCATGCGGAATCCGGCGGGCGGCTGTCGCAAGACGCCGCCCGCCGTCTGCTATCTGCGGAGTTTGCGCCTCCGCTGGCGGGCTGAGCCGTGAAGCGAACGGAGGTGTCGTTCGTAATCGAAGGCGAGCCGACATACGAGTAGACAATACTGCCCCCGCAGGGGTGTCACGAAGCGACTGGGGGAGTCTCCGCCGATCAGGCGGGCAGAACTCCTCCGCTGATTTACCGCCCCAAATAACGCTCCGCCGTAACATACCTCCCGTTCTTACCCGTGAAGTTTTCTGTTCCTCGATACACGACGATTCTGCGATCGACCGGCACGCCCAGTTCTTCCCCGACGGTGGCGAGATGCCTGAAGAAATCTGGTCGCGGAGTCATTCTCGATTTGATCTCTATGAGGGTGGGGCTACGGCGCTGCGTAGCGTCTACGAGGTCGATTTCGCCCTGGCTGGTATCGCGGTAGAAGTACAGCTCGCCGTCTTTGTTCTTGTTGAGGTATCGCTTCACGGTTTGCGAAATGATGAGATTCTCGAACACATCACCGCGCTTGGGGTCGTTCAGCAGCTCTTCCGCAGAATGAATCCCGAGAAGATAGTTGAGCAGGCCATTGTCGTGGAAATAGATGTCGTTCGGCGTTGACACGTCATAGAGGTGAGGATAGCCGCCGCGGAACATGAATTCGTTCGCGGTGAGGTCGGGTTCCGGCTGAATCGCCTCCTCATGCGAGAGGGGCGGCAGTTGAAGCATGCCCATGCGCCCCGCCAGAGATTGGCCCAATGCGCTTCTCCATGAGGAAGTTTTGCGAGCCGGACAGCACGTATTGCCCCATGCCGCCTCGTTCGTCGGCCGCGACCTGGATCTGCGAGAACAGTCCCGGAGCATGTTGCGCCTCGTCGATGATGAGTTTCGTGCCGTGTGATCGAATGAACCCGACCGGGTCATCGATGGCGCTGATGCGGGTGGTTTCGTCTTCAAGATTGACGTATTCGTAATCGGGCAGCATGTTTTTGATGAGCGTGGATTTGCCGCTTTGACGTGGCCCTGTCACTGAGACGACCGGGAACCATGACAGCATCGGGGTGAGCTCTTGCGCGATGGTCCTTGGTAGCATCATTGCCTCATTTGCAATTTCATCAATACAGTGTCTGATAATTCATCAGTAGGATTCGTGATAATCCGTCAGTGCATGTCTTATATCGTTGCAATATAAGGTTTTTTTGACAGTCTTTGTGGCTCAATTGACGTGAGCCGTTTCGCCATCCTCGATGATGGTCGGTGGAGATGCAGCCTAACGTATCTGCGTCGTGCCGTCTCGTTCGATGTTACCGCATAACGCTTTTGTTGACTAGATTGGTTGGGATATTTTGGAGTCTATCGGATTTCGTCGGTGGTCAAGAGCCTGTCCCAAAACCGTTGGAAATCCTAGCGACACGCCGTGAGTTGCGGTGGGCTGGATATTGCCGTATAGTTTTCATCTGTTGCGCGGCACGCCGCACAGCGGATAACTCAAGCCCCCATCGTCTAGCGGTCTAGGACTACGCCCTCTCACGGCGCCAACACCGGTTCAAATCCGGTTGGGGGTACGAAGGTGCTATAATCCCAATCGGTTACAGCATCTAGCCAAATTGGGATGTGGTGTAATTGGCAACACAGCTGATTCTGGTTCAGCCATTCTTGGTTCGAGTCCAGGCATCCCAGCGAATGAAGCTCTCGCGGAAGCGAGGGCTTTTTTGTTTCTCGGCGCATTCAGCCGGCGGATTCGTGGCCTATAGGCCGGATCCGTCCAAAATACGGGTTGAAATCGCCGAAATCTACTATTCCCCGTGTGAAATCGCCGTTTTTGAACCTTAAAACGGCGATTTCACACGGGGAATTGCCAAGAACGGCGATTTCAACCCGTAATTCAGTGTCCCGGCCCGCTCAAGACACGCCATAGTGCTGTCAGGCACGGTCAAGGTGGTATGTACTACGCTGTGAGTTATGACGGATTTCAACCAGATTGCAGCGCCGGCATCCGCTAGCGGCCCCGATGACGAGCGCCCGGTGTCCATCTCGGCGCGTCTGGGACGTCTCCAGTTCCACCGTTCCGGCAAGTTCCGCGTGTTGCAGCTGGCGGACATACAGGATGGTCCGAAGGTCTCCAAAGACACCATCCGGCTGATCGAGGCGTCGCTGGACGCCGCGCGCCCCGACGTCGTCATATTCACCGGCAACCAGATCGCCGGATACGACGACGCGTACCGCGACACGTTCCGCAAGCGGCAGTGGGAGCCGGCGCGGCGCGGCAAGATCGAGCGCACGCGGGCCAAGGTGCGTGCCGGCATCAGTGCGTTCCTGCAGCCGCTGATCGACCGCGGCATACCATTCGCCGTCACCTACGGCAACCATGATGCGCAGTGCGGGCTGAGCCCGGCCGAGCTGGACGCGCTGTACCGTGAGTTCCCGGGGTGCATCAACCCGCCGTGCAATATGGACGATTCCGCCGCGAATCCCGGCTTCCTGGTGCGTTCGGTGCCGTCATCCGGTTTGCCGGATCAGCCAGTGGCCGCATGCGAGCCCGGCACGTTCGCAATGCCTGTCCTGGATCAGGATCGCCAACGTGCCGTGCTGGGTCTGGTGGTGCTCAATTCCGGCGATTACGCACGGGAGGGCGGCTATGGCCGGCCGAGCGACGCCGCGCTGCGTTTCGTGCACGACGTGCCGCGGTGGCTCGGCGTCCGCTCCCTGGTGTTCCAGCATATGCCGTTGCCGCAGTTTTATGACGTGCTGAAGGTCATGCCGGCGAACGCCGATAACGCCATACAGGGGTATCGCAAGTACGATGCGCAGTATTACGTGCTCGATGATGACCGGACGCTCCCGGGCGGCTATCTGGGCGAAGGCGTGAGCTGTCCTGACGAGGATTGCGGCGAGTTCGCCGCACTGCGCGACACGGACGGATATATAGGAGTGGTTGTGGGCCATGACCATCGCAATGGTTTCGTCGGCTCGCTCAACGGGATGATGCTGGTGGCGACGCCGACCTGCGGATTCGGCTCGTACGGACCGGCCGCGGCGAATCGTGCGGCAAGACTGTTCGAGTTCGACATCCGCCACCCGTACAGCCCGCGGACGCAGCTGCTGACATTCGGCGAGCTGGTCGGAAAACCGAGCTCCAACAAGGCGTACACCTATGCGGTCGAAGGGCAGTCGAACGCCGCCGATGGCGTCAATCTGCTGAGGAAACCCGGCCTGCTCGCCGGGGTCGCTGCCGCATTGAAGAAGATCTGAGCAAAAAGGGACGCCCCCGCTGACGGGCTGAGTCGTCAGGCATTGTCTGATGCCAAGGAGCGCCCCCGCCAGCGGGGGCGCTCCACTGATCCGCTGCGCTCGACAGCCTGCTGGGCTCTGCGCCCGTCCGTCGCCGGCGCCGTCAGCGAACGGAGCTGGCCTTGAGCAGGGCGTCGGTCAGGTATTTGCCGGCGGCCATGACCAGCGGGGCGTAACGGCGCCCGGGCGAGTTGCCCATACGGCCGGACGGGCCGGAAATGGAAATCGCGGCGATGACCTGACCGGAGGCGTTGCGGATCGGCGCGGAGATGGAGCAGACGCCCTCTTCGCGCTCGTTCACCGATTCGGACCAACCGCGCTTGCGCACGGCGGCGAGCTTCGCGGCGGTGAACTTGGCGTGCCTCAGCCCCTGATGCAGCCGTTCGGAATCTTCCCAGGCGAGCAGAATCTGCGCGGCCGACCCGGCCTCCATCGACAGCATCGCGCCCACGGGAATCGAATCGCGCAGGCCGCTGGCGCGTTCCACCGCGGCGATGCACACGCGCTGATCGCCCTGACGGCGGTAGATTTGCGCGGATTCGCCGGTCCGGTCAAGCAGTGTCTGCAGAATCGGCCCCGCCGCGGTCAGCAGACGATCCTCGCCCGCTGCGGCGGCAAGCTCGGCGAAACGCGAGCCAAGCACGAATCGTCCGTGCTGATCGCGCAGCACGAAACGGTGGCGCTCCAACGCGATCGCCAGACGGTGGGCGGTCGGTCGCGCCAGGCCGGTGGTCGACACCAGCTGTCCGAGAGTCGCGGGACCGGATTCCAGCGCGTCCAAAATCTTCACGGTTTTGTCGAGTACACCGACGCCGGAATGGATCTCTCCGCTGATGGTGTACTCGATGGCGTCCGCTGTCATGGTGCTGGTCACGGTGCCGTCGTCATGCATCTCGTCGTCGGCACGCTGTCGTTCATCGGCCATACTTGTGGCCAGTGGTTGCGTCAGAGAAGTCATAATGAAGCATTATGCCATCTCACATAATGAAATGCAAAAGTAACGTGGGCGCTTTTCTGTTAATGGCAGGCCGGTAATATCGCGATATTTGCGACAAGAACCGCAAAAAACAAGAATAATTCAAGCATCGCCGTGTTTTTGCCGTTTTATGGCCATGTATTTATCTCATATATCGGCCTAGGGAAGTTCTCGACGTGCCCTTGCCCATACGCTTATTACCACATAAAAAGCGTGAGGGCAATACCTTGCGCGAGGAAATTTGAGGAGGTCCCGAATGGGAACCACATTGGCCGAGAAAGTCTGGGCCGACCATCTGGTGCGGCAGGGGAGCGACGGCGCACCCGATTTGCTGTACATCGACCTGATGCTCATGCATGAAGTAACGAGCCCGCAGGCGTTTGAGGGTCTACGCCTGGCCGGGCGCAAGCCGCGTCACGTCGATCAGCTGATCGCCACAGAGGATCACAACACGCCGACGGTCGACATCGACCGCCCGAACCCGGACAAGACATCCGCCCTGCAGCTGAGCACGCTGGAAAAGAACTGCAAGGAGTTCGGCGTGCGGCTGCACCCGCTGGGCGACGCCGATCAGGGCATCGTCCACGCGTTCGCCCCGATTCTGGGCCTGACCCAGCCGGGCATGACCATCGTGTGCGGCGACTCCCACACGTCCACGCACGGCGCGTTCGGCGCGCTCGCGTTCGGCATCGGCACCTCCGAGGTCGAGCACGTGATGGCGACGCAGACGCTGAGCCTCAAGCCGTTCAAGACGATGGCGATCAACGTGAACGGCAAGCTGCCGGCGGACGCCACCGCCAAGGACATTATTCTGGCGATCATCGCGAAGATCGGCACCGGCGGCGGTCAGGGCTACGTCATCGAATACCGCGGCGAGGCGATCCGCAACCTCACGATGGACGAACGCATGACCGTGTGCAACATGTCCATCGAGGCGGGCGCCCGCGCCGGCATGATCGCGCCGGACGAGACCACGTTCGAATACCTCAAGGGCCGTCCGCACGCGCCCGAAGGCGAGCTGTGGGATCAGGCCGTCGCCTACTGGAAGACGCTCAAGACCGATGACGACGCCGTGTTCGACAAGGTCGTGGACATCGACGCGACCAAGCTCGGCCCCTTCGTGACGTGGGGAACCAACCCCGGCCAGGGCCTGCCAATCACCGCGAACGTGCCGGAGCCCGACAAGATCGCCGACGCCACCAAGCGCGCCGCCGCCGAGCGGGCGCTGACCTACATGGGACTCAAGCCCGGCATGCCGATCAAGGACATCGCCGTGGACACCGTGTTCATCGGCTCGTGCACCAACGGCCGTATCGACGACCTGCGCCAGGCCGCCTCGATTATGAAGGGACACCACAAGGCCGAGAACATCCACCGCGTGCTCGTCGTGCCCGCGTCCTCGCGCGTGCGCCTGCAAGCGGAGAAGGAAGGACTCGACAAGGTGTTCGAGGACTTCGGCGCCGAATGGCGCAACGCCGGCTGCTCGATGTGCCTGGGCATGAACCCGGACAAGCTGGTGCCGGGCGAGCGCTCCATCTCCACATCGAACCGCAACTTCGAAGGACGCCAGGGCAAGGGCTCGCGCACGCATCTCGCGTCGCCCGCCGTCGCCGCCGCGACCGCCATTCGCGGCACGATCTCGTCGCCCGCCGACCTGTAAAATACTGCACATTGGCTCCCGCTGGCAGCAGCTGTCAGTCGAAGACTGACTGAGGGTGGGGCGGAGCGTCGCGCACTGGCGCCACCCCCCCCAGTCAGCAAAGCCGACAGCCCCCGCCAGCGGGGGCAAGAATTGAAAGCCTGATATCCATGGAAAAACTCACCACATTGACCGGCGTGGGCGTGCCGCTGCGCCGCTCCAACGTCGACACCGACCAGATCATCCCCGCGGTGTTCCTGAAGCGCGTGACCAAGTCCGGTTTCGATGACGCGCTGTTCTACGCCTGGCGCCGCGACCCGAATTTCGTGCTGAACCAGCCGGAATATGCCGGCAAGGGGCAGATTCTCGTGGCCGGCCCCGAATTTGGCATCGGCTCATCGCGCGAGCACGCGGTGTGGGCGCTGCACGATTACGGTTTCCGCGTGGTGATCGCGCCGAGCTTCGCCGACATCTTCTACGGCAACACCGCCAAGAACGGCGTGCTGGCGGCCATCATGCCGCAGGAGTCCGTCGAACTCCTGTGGAAGCTGCTGGACGAGGAGCCCGGTCGTCAGATGACCGTAGACCTTGAGCAGCGCACCGTCACCTGCGGCGACGTGACGTTGCCGTTCGAGGTCGGCGATTACGTGCGCTGGCGCCTGATGAACGGCTACGACGACATCGACCTGACGTTGCAGCATGAGGACGACATCGCCGCCTACGAGAAGATGCGCGCCGAGAAGTTCCCGTTCAAGCCCAAGACCATCCCCGCCAAGCATTGGGCCGAGGAACCCATCCAGTCCGCCCGCGAGCCCGAAGAGAGCGACTGGGCGGGCCCGCTGAGCGACCGCGGCATCATCTGACCGATCTGGCCAGCCTCAGCCAGCGATGCCTTTGCGCCGGTGTTGGTTGAGCGGAGTGAAACCTGTTAATGTCGTATCCGTATATCGACCGGGATGTTGGCCGGTCATGATGGCATGCACGGGCGTGATTGTCGCCCGCTGCAACGGAAGGGGCATTGATGGATTGGCATGCGTCCGTGTATGGTTCCCGCTCCGGCGGCGGCCAGTACCGCGACTTCTCCGACGGTGATGCCGACGATGACGGCGTCACGTACGGCGCTCGCGGCTCGTACGCCGACATGGCAGACGACACTGCCGGTGCCACGCCGCTGCCGCCCTCCGTCGACGACGCCGAACTGCGCCGGCTCGGCGGCAACGCCGTGTTTTTTCGTGCGAAGGACGTGCTGAAATCCGGGCGTATGCACGACATGGCCGTATCGTTCAACGTGCCGGATTCGCCACGTACCTCGGGCACCATGCTGACGGGCGCGCGGGCCAACGTACGCCTGACAGCGCTGGTCAAAGGCGCCGACCGGTACGCGGACGATTACCGCGTCTCCGCCGCGATCGACACCGACGCGGGCAAGGTCGGCCAGTCATCGTGCACATGCCCCGCATACGGCCGGTTCCGGGGCGTGTGCAAGCATGTCATCGCGCTGGTCATGGCGTACAACGAACATCCGGATGACTTCGCCGCGGCCGACGATGGTAACGGCTCCACGAACGGTATCGGTCGCGGAGCCGCAGGCTTGGTTCCCTGGCAACCTGCCGTGCGCACGACCCGCGCGCTTGACCTGTTCATGCGGCAGCAGGACGACGAGCGCACCCGCAGATCGCAGAGCCGGCAGCTCGACCTGTTGAAGGAAATCGGCGGACTGGCTGATTCCGGAGGTGTCGCCGGCGCAGCCCAGACGGCGCGGTTCATGCCCATCGCCAGCGTGTCGCTGCGGCTCTCCTTGAGTTTCTCGCTGAACAGCTGCGTGGCGAAATTCCGCATCGAAGTGCCGTCGCGCGGCATCTCCTATGTGGTCAAGGACATCGCCTCGCTGCTGCAATCCGTGAAAAACCGCGAGTTCGTCGCATACGGCAAGAAGCTCGCGTTCGTGCACTCGCGCGACGCCTTTGACGAGCGCTCGCGGAACCTGCTCGACGTGCTCTCCCGCGCGCAGGACATCCGCGCCGTCATCAACAACGACAACAGCGCATACTCCTACTATTACCGGCGTCAGTCGGATGACGCGACGCTGACGTTGTCGGACGGTGAGGTCGCCGAACTGCTCGATACGTACGTCGGCACCGAAGACACGGTGGAATACACGGCTCCGGCACGGTTCTACGCGCCGACGATGCGCGTATCAGTCGTGGACGGCAATCCCGATCTCGGCCTTGCGGTGGAACGCGGCGACGATCCCGAGGCCTCGAACGGCAGTACGGCGGCGGCCGGTTACGTGATACGGCATGCGCAGCGCGTGGAACGATTCATTGAAGGACAGCGCTCGCATTACGTGATCGCGCGGCCGTTTTCCCAAGCCGAATCGGGCGCGGGCGTGGGGTCGGGCGGTCGGGCGCTGCTGAGCGTCGATCGTGCGACGATATACCGGTGCGATGCCGATTTTGCGCAGAAACGGGCACTGCTGAGCCTGCTGTGCGGCGAAAACGATCGCGAGGCGATGTATCTGAGCGAAAGTGATGTGGATCGTTTCGTGCGCACGGTACTGCCGCAACTGGTCTCCCGCCAGGAGAACGAGGTCGGGCGGTCGGTCGACGCCATTGGCGCATCCGCCGGTCCGAACGCGGAGGACGGTTCCGCCGCGTCATCGGTCTTTGACCGGCTCGTGCCGCCAGCTGGGCGTGAAACCGGAGTTCCGGCGCACGGCGGCTTGATCATCGACGTGCCGCCCGAGCTGCTGGCGAAAATGCGCGTGCCCTGCAGGCTCGCGTTTTACCTCGACCGCGACCGCGCCGGGGTGACGTGCGACGCGCAGGCTCATTATGGCGACAAGCATTACCACGTGTTCGACGGCATCGGCGTCGACGCGTCCATGCGCGACAAGGAGATGGAGCGACTCGCAGTCGAGGCGATGCTCCACTATTTCCCGCGCCCGTCCGGTGCCGTGGCCGCCATCCCCGAGTCCGACGACGAGGCGATATACCGTCTGCTGACCGAAGGATTGGCGGTGTTGCGCGGTTTGGGCGACGTGATGGCGACGCCCGCGTTCGACGGACTGACCGCCATGCCGCGCCCGACGATCTCCATAGGCCTTTCGGTGAAATCCGGGCTCGTGGAGATATCGCCGATCGCCGACGAAATCGACCCGGACGACGTGCCGGGCCTGCTGGCGAGCTACCGTCGGCGCCGCAGATTCCACCGGCTGCGCAACGGCTCCTTCGTCGACATGCGCAACGTGGATATGTCCGACGTCGACGAGATCGCGGATGACCTGGGACTGCGGACCGCCGATCTGGAATCCGGCTCGATCACGGTGCCCGCCTATGAGGCGTACTATCTGGACCATCAGGTCGACGACGACGCGAAGGACGCAAGCTTCACCGCATACCTGGACGGCCTGCGCGTGATCGATCCGTCCACGTACCGCGTTCCCGCTGCACTGGCCTCCGTGCTGAGGCCGTATCAGGTCGAGGGGTTCCGCTGGCTCAATGCCGTGTGCGACAAGGGATTCGGGGGTATCCTCGCCGACGAGATGGGTTTGGGCAAGAGCGTGCAGCTGCTGTCGCTGCTGCTTGCGCGGCATAAGGAGTCCCGGGCCGAGCACCGTCCGAATCTGATCGTCTGCCCGGCCTCGCTGGTGTACAACTGGGTAGCCGAGGTGGCGAAGCACACTCCCGAGCTGCGCGTGGAGGCCATCGCCGGCACCAAACCGGAACGTCGCGCGATGCTTGACGGCGTGCGCGCCGCACAGCAGGACACCGGTGTGTCTCCGACGCGGGAATCCGCAAGGCCGTCGTCGGCCGCGGCCGCGTCCGACGACGTTCCCGACGTGCTCGTCACCTCGTATGACCTGCTGCGTCGCGACATCGACGACTATGCGGGACTTGAGTTCTACTGCATGACGCTCGACGAGGCACAGTACATCAAGAACGCCGCTACCAAGGTGTCGAAAGCCGTGCGCTCCGTCACCGCAGTGCATCGTTTCGCCCTGACCGGCACTCCGATCGAGAATCGGCTGAGCGAGCTGTGGAGCATCTTCGATTTCCTGATGCCCGGCATGCTCGGCTCGTACGCGCATTTCCGCGAACGGTTCGAGATGCCGGTGCTGAGCGGCGACGAGACCGCACAGAAGAAACTGCAATCGTTCGTGGGGCCGTTCATTCTGCGCCGTCTTAAGTCGCAGGTGCTCAAGGATCTGCCCGACAAGATCGAGAACGTCATCACAGTGCAGCTGCAGGGGGAGCAGCGCAAGCTGTATGCGGCACTGGAGCAGCAGCTGCGCTCGGTCATCCTGAGGCAGCGTCCGGCCGATTTCAACACCGGCAAAATCCAGATTCTGGCGCAGCTGACCCGACTGCGGCAAGTATGCTGCGACCCGCGGCTGATATACGAGAACGCCGACGGGCATGCCAGTGCCTTGAGCGCAGGGGTGCAATCCGCCGCGAAAGACCCACAGCAGTCCGTGAAACAGCCTGTGAAACAGTCGAAGGCGCGCAAGACCGTAAGCTCCGCGAAACTGGACGCCATCATCGAACTGGTGGACTCCTGCCGTGATGCCGGCCGCAAGATGCTGATCTTCTCGCAGTTCACCAGCTACCTCGACCTGATCGCGCAACGGCTGCGGGCCGACGGCGTGGAATACGACATGATCACCGGAGCGACGCCGAAGAAACGCCGTCTGGAGCTGGTGGACCGGTTCAACGCCGACGCGACGCCGGTGTTCCTGATCTCGCTCAAGGCGGGAAACACGGGCCTGAACCTGACCGGCGCATGCGTGGTCGTGCACGCCGATCCGTGGTGGAACGCGGCCGCGCAGGATCAGGCCACCGATCGCGCCCACCGCATAGGCCAGACACAGGACGTCAACGTGTATCAGATCGTGGCGAAGGACACGATCGAGGAGCGCATCCTCAACCTCCAGCGCAGCAAGACAGACCTCGCGCAACGGTTCGTGGATTCCGCGTCCTCCGCCACCGGACGGTCGATGGCCGCGCTCACCAAGGACGACCTGCTCGCCCTGCTGGGCTGAAGGTTTTTCCCCACGCAACAGTCAATTCGTCGCGATACCATCGGTGCTTGGATGTTCGTAAAGGAAAGGACGTGATGAGCGTGCGTAAGAAGCTGATGAGCGTGGTCGCCGCGGTGGCGACGGCCGCTGCCATGGGCGCGACCGGTGTCGCTGCCAATGCCGCTGATGTTGTTGCCGTGCCGCAGGAGGGGCTGTCCGACACGGGTGCGTCGATCGCCATCGTCGTGGTGCTTGTCGTGGTGCTGGCCGCGATTGGCGTGGGCGTCACCGTGGCCCGGAAGCGTCAGAGCGCTACGGGCGCACACGTGCAGGGCGAGGACGAGGGCGCCGACGAGAGCGGACTGGTGGCCGATGGTGCTGATACGGCTGATACGCAGACCGTGCAGTTCGATGATGCCGCGCCGGCCGCGGATGACTCTGACGCCGGTTCGGAGGAATCCCGCGACTCCGAGTGATTCCGGAATAACCGCAATGTGCAAAAGGCCCTCTTCGGAGGGCCTTTTGCGCTGACATGGTGTTTTGCCGGTGTTTTTTCCCAGTCGGCCTTACGACCGGTGGTTCCGTCCGTAGGCGAAGGCGAGCCGGCCGGCGAGCAAATAAGGTCGCGCCCGCAGGACGGGCGTCCTTGACTGCAGGGCCCGAAGGGCTGTCGCGAAGCGACTGGGGGTGGTCCCACATCGTGAGTGTGATTCGAGGTCTACGATCCGACGCTATCTGCATTTCGAGGGGTTGATTCGACGGTCGCGAAACATCTATCTACGTTTCGAGGGGGTGCCGAAACGCGATACCTGGAGTATTGAGCGCCAATCGCCATTGGAACCGTGCCGTTCTGGAGGCGTTCATACTTGGCTACCAACCCCCTGAAACGCAGATAGATGTCCCATGGGACTCGAATCAACCCCTTGAAAGCGAGATATCGCCAATCAAGGCTTGAAAATGTCGCCCACAGGCATATCGGGCCCACATGAGATGTCGACACTGACGTTGATGGGCGATACACGGCGTACTGTTGAACCATGAGCATGAACGATCGGCAACAGGCCCATGGGCAACCTGATGATGAGATGGAACCGGAAGGCCAGCGGCAGCCGGCTGCTGGAGACGGAAACCCCGAAAAACTCCAGATGCCTGCCGGTGACGCCCCGCAGCAAGTTGGGCAGCCGATGCAATGGACGGCCGGCGAAACGCCGCAGCCTTTGCCGTATTCACGGCCTGTGAATCCGCCGCAATCCGTGAACCGGCCTCAGCCGGTCGGCCACTCGCAGCCGCCGGTGGCGGGACAATGGGCACCGGCTTCTGAGCCACGTCCGATGCCTCCGATTCCGTCAGGAACAGGTCAGCCGGGGATGCGCCAGCCGATCCAGTCGTATCCGCCATATCCGTCACAGCTGTACTCGCCATACCCTCCGTATCCTCCATATTCCTCGGCGCGACGACTCGTCGCGCCGCCCATCCCTGTCGCCCAGCCCGTCCCGATCGACCCGGTCAAGGCCCGCCGCCGCTGGCTGCGAGGCACCGTCACCCGCCACGCGGGCCTGATATTCGCCTACCAGGGCGTGTTCATGGGCGTGAACGTACTGGCCTCGTTCGTCATCGGCATCATACTGGGCCTGAGCGGAGCCGCGGGGCGAGGAACGCTGACGGCCGAGTCGCTCAGCGCCGCCCTCGTGCAGCTGACCGGCGTGATCATGCTGCTCACGGTGCTCGGCGGCATGGGCTTCATACTGCCGATGCGCCGCAGGATGATATTCCGTCGCGACTTCTGGCTCGGCGAGCCCGGCCATGCGCGTATGAAACCATCGTGGCTGCTGACGTTCATCATCCTGGTCATGGCGATCCAGACGGCGATCGTCCTGATCCAGCTCGGCTTCTCGATGTTCGGCACTACGTTGCAATCGCCCACATCCGACAACATCAGCGAGGCCTCGACCAACATTTGGATGTGGCTGTATGTCGGCCTTGCCGCGCCGGTCGCCGAGGAGCTGGTGTTCCGTGGCGTGCTGATGCGCGGCCTGAAGCCGCTCGGCCGGAATTTCGCCATCGTGACCAGCGCGCTGATGTTCGGCCTGTTCCATGACGATGTGGTGCAGGGCCTGTTCGCGTTCGGCTGCGGTTTGCTGTTCGGGTTCGTGGCGATGGAGTATTCGCTGGTGTGGTCGATTGTGCTGCACGTGTTCAACAACGCCGTGCTCGGAGGCGTGCTGCCGTGGCTGGCGGGCCTGTTCGGCGACGCGGGGGACACGGCGTATACGCTGGGACTTTTGGGTGTTTCGATCGTCGGCCTGATCGTCGTGCTGGTGAAATACGGCGGGGGATTGCGCGCCTATCGGCGGGTGAACCGCAGCGCGCCGGGAACGTATTGGGGGTGGACGTCGCCTGCGTTCCTAATTTTCGTGATCGTGAATGTGACGATCACGATACTGTCGTTCGTCACCGCGATGATGGGCGTCTGACCAGCCTGGCAGACGGCCTGGCGAATGCTCCCGGCGTTGCGGGTCTGCCGCTGTTTTTACAGTGGATATATCGTCGTGTTTGTGGCGCCGGCAGCGGTCCGGCGTCGGTTGAGTGTCTGGAGAGCCATGAGTGATTTCGAGCCGTTTTACAACGTTGACTTAAGTTATGAGGATAATTATGCGCGCGGCCCGTTCGGCGAGTTCGCCGCGGCGCTGCGCGGTGATGTGCCGGCCGGCGAGGCCGCTTCGCCGGCGAAGTCGTCGTTCCTTGGCATCCCCGTTGACCTACCGTTCGGCATTCCGGCCGGGCCGCTGCTCAACGAGCGGTTCACCACGGCCGCGTTCCGCATGGGGTTCGACATCGCCACGTACAAGACCGTGCGCTCGCGCGCGTGGGGGTGCAATCCGTTCCCGAACGTGTTGGCCGTGCACCCGACCAGTGCCGACGGCTCACTGACGCCGGGCAGCGCCGAACTTGATGAGGGCGTGCTTGCGGACACGGACTATCGCCTGCCGATTTCCATTTCGAATTCGTTCGGTGTGCCGTCCCGCGACCCGGATGAGTGGCAGCCGGACATGCGCCGGGCCATCGCGGCGGCCGGCCCGGGGCAGGTGCTGCTGCCGAGCTTCCAGGGATCGCGCGTGGAGGGCATGAGCGGCGACGACTATATCGCGGATCATGTCGCAACCGCACGATTGGTGTGCGAGACCGGCGCCGACCTCATGGAGATGAACACGAGCTGCCCGAACGAGGGTCATAATCGCCTGCTGTGCCATGACCCGCATCTGGTCGGCCGCATCACCGAGGCCGTCAAGGGCGAAATCGGCGACCGGCCTCTGATCGTCAAGCTGGCGTATATCCCGCCGACCGAGGTCGAGGGTGGCTGGGGGCCGGATCGCCGCGTGATTGACGATGCCGCTCTGGAGCTTATGGTGCGTCAGACCGCCGCCCGCGGCACGGTGCAGGCGTTCAGCACGATCAATACGATTTCGGCCCGGCTCGTCGACGCGAACGGCGGGCAGGCGCTGCCCGGCAAGGGGCGCGACCGCAGCGGCGTGTGCGGCAGCGCGATTCGCGGGGCAGGCCTTGACATGGTGTCGCGTCTTGCGGCGATTCGCGAGCGGCTGGGGCTTGACTATGCGATCATCGGCGTGGGCGGTGTCGTGGCACCAGAGGATTACCGGGCGTACCGCGCGGCCGGCGCCGATGTGGTGATGAGCGCTACCGGCGCGATGTGGGATGCCGAGCTGGCCCGCAAGATCAAGGCGGATGACTGATCCGCTGTATCAGCGAATCGTTCTCAATAGCGTTTGTGCGAGTACTCCTCACATTTGCGAACAAAACGAACATCGGCTTACTCGTTGGAATATCGGCCATATGCATACAATCATGTTCGTTTTGCCGACGACGGGACTCGCACGTTTCTTATTGAGAACCGTTCGCTGCGACATGGTAATCGGCTTCCGGCGCATTTCACGTGCCCGCCACATGCCGTATGGCAAACTAATGGATGTGATGTCCGGGGTGGCCCGGCGAATGAATAGGAGTGTTGAGGATGGCGGAATCGGAGAACGATGTTCTGCATGTGGTCGGCGGCAAACCGCTGAACGGCACGATCAAGGTGCGTGGCGCGAAGAACTTCGTGAGCAAGGCGATGGTCGCGGCGCTGCTCGCCCCCGGCAAGTCGGTGCTGAAGAACGTGCCCGAGATTCGCGATGTGCATGTGGTGTCCGATCTGCTGCGCCTGCATGGCGTGGATGTGGAGGTGGATGGCACCAACGGCATCGTCAACATCGACGCGACGCATGTGCAGCTCGCCGATGTGGCGGATGTCGACACGCTGTCCGGCTCTTCGCGCATTCCGATCCTGTTCTCCGGCCCGCTGGTGCATCGTCTCGGCGAGGCGTTCATCCCGGCGCTGGGAGGTTGCGCGATCGGCGGCCGTCCGATTGATTTCCATCTGGAAACGCTGCGCAAGCTGGGTGCCACGGTCGACAAGGAGCACAAGGACGGCATTCACATCACCGCTCCGAACGGCCTGCACGGCGCGAAGATCCATCTGCCGTACCCGTCCGTGGGCGCGACCGAGCAGACGCTGCTGGCCGCCGTGCTCGCCGAAGGCAAGACCGAGCTGTCGGGTGCCGCAATCGAGCCCGAGATCATGGATCTGGTGGCCGTGCTGCAGAAGATGGGCGCGATCATTTCGGTGGATGTGGATCGCACGTTCCGCATCGAGGGCGTCAAGGAGCTCAATGGCTTCACGCACACGTCGCTGACCGACCGCATCGAGGCCGCCAGCTGGGCGTCGGCGGCGCTCGCCACGCGCGGCGACATTTTCGTCAAGGGTGCTACGCAGCCGGAGATGATGACGTTCCTCAACGTGTTCCGCAAGGTCGGCGGCAAGTTCGAGGTGACCGACAGGGGCATCCGTTTCTGGCATCCGGGCGGCGACCTCAAGCCCGTGGCCATCGAGACGGATGTGCACCCCGGTTTCATGACCGACTGGCAGCAGCCGCTGGTCGTGGCGCTCACCCAGGCGAATGGCCTGTCGATTGTGCACGAGACCGTGTATGAGAACCGATTCGGCTTCACCAAGCCGCTTGTGCAGATGGGTGCGACGATTCAGCTGTATCGTGAGTGCCTCGGCTCGCTGCCGTGCCGTTTCCAGCAGCGCAACTACAAGCATTCCGCTGTGATTTTCGGACCGACCCCGTTGACCGGCCGCGATATCGACGTGCCGGATCTGCGTGGCGGTTTCAGCCATCTGATTGCGGCGCTTGCCGCGTCCGGCCCGTCCAATGTGCATGGCATTTCGCTGATTGACCGCGGCTACGCGGATTTCCGCGGCAAGCTCGCCGCGCTCGGTGCCGATTTCGAGTAACGGTACAGAGAGCCTGTAGGGCCCCGATTTCCGCTGAAGGAATCGGGGCCTTCTCTGTGACTGATTATGGTCGATGAAAAGGATGCCCCGCCGTCGTCAGTCGTCGAAGTGCGCGAACAGCGACGCGGACAGCAACGCCATAGCGATGAGCACTGCGCCTGACGCGATGAATATCGCGGCGGCGGGGAGATGATCGAACGCCCAGCCGTACGCCATCTGCCCGAGCGGCTGCATGCACATGGCCAGCGCAGACAGCAGCGCCATCACTTTACCGAGCATCGCATCGGGCGTGCGCATTTGGATTGCGGGCACGGCGATGATATTCGCGCATGAGCAGATGACATCGCCGATGCAGGCGAAGGCCACGAGCGCCATCAGCCGCGTCCAGTTGCCGCCAGACAGCATGCAGGCCACGCCTTGGGGGATGACGGTCAGTCCGAGCAATGTCAGGATCTTCGTCATATGGCCAATTTTCAGCCGTCCGGCCATCATCGTCACGATGAGCATGCCCATCAGGGTCGCGACGCTGATCAGTCCGTCGGCAATGCCGTAGACGGTCGCGTCGAACCCCCATTGCGTGCGGATGACGAACGCGTATCCGACGGCGCCATAGCCGAGTACGACGAAGTTCAGCGCGGAGGCGAGCAGGACCATTTTCAGCAGGTTCGGTTTTTCCCGGGTCAGGAACCGCAGAGCGGCCTTGAGGTCGTCGAGTGGCGTCGGCATCTCCTCGTCGCGTTCGGGCATACCAAGCCGGATGAAGCATTCGATGGCCGCCGCGCCGGCGAATGCCGCCACGGAGACGGCCATCATCGGCCGGATGCCGAAGAGCGAGTACACGGCGCCTCCGAGGAAGCTGGGTATCAGTGCGCTGACCTGCTGCACCTGACTGACTATCGCGGCGCTGGTGTTCAGCGTCGCATCCCCGTATTGGCGCAGCATCTGCGGCAGCGCGGATTCGACGGTCGGCGTCTCGAAGATACCGAGCAGCGATAGCGCCACCTGCATTACGCCCACGGCGATGATGCTGAATCCGGCGGCGGAGAACCAGACGAGCGCGAGCGCGACCGTCACGGCGGATGCCGCGTCGAGGATGACCATGAGCGTGCGGCGGTTCATCCGGTCGGCCAACACGCCGCCGAACGGGGCGCCGAGGATCATCGGCACGAACGATATGGCGAGGATGGATGCGAATGCGGTGGCTGAGCCGGTCTCGTCCAGCACCCACATCGACATGGCGAAGCGCAGCATCATGTTGCCGAACAGCGAGATGCCTTGCCCGGCGACGAGCAGGATGAAATTGCGGGAGCGCAGCGGATGCGCGGCCTTTGGCTGCGCTTGCGGCTGCGGTTGCGGTTCGGGGGAAGTGTTGGGTTGCTCTGTTTCGTGCTGTGCCGCGGGAAGCTGTGTTTCGGAGGGTTGTGCCGGTGTGGTGGGCATGGTGGGTTCCTTTGCTGCTGGTGGCGAGTTGGTCTCGGTGTTTTGCGTTGGTGGATTTGGCGTGAGTTTGATGGATGGCACGGCAATGTATTGGGGCGGACGATTTTGACGCCGGAGTTGGTGGTTCATTGGCAATCATTCATACCGACTGACGGTATGTAAATCGGTGCTGGAGCAGGGGCGAAACATTCGTGCCGCGTCCTGCCCCGGAGTCAGCGTCGTCTAGTGTGCGTCGCTTACCGGACTGGTGCCGCCTCCGTCTTGTTGCTCGGCGGCGCTGCCGCTGCCGTCGCCGGCGAAGGCCATCATGCCGTCCGTGGCGAGATCGATGAGATGCTGGTCGAAGACCGGCGCGTGCAGCGCGTCGAGCATGGTGGCGAGGCATTGCAGACGATACCGCAGCTGCGTGCGCGTGGCAGGGAAGAAGCATGGCATCAGCCAATAGTTGCATAGCAGGGCCAGCAGTTGCGCCACTTCGCGCGGGTATTCGGTGGGGATGGAGCCGTCCAGCTGGCCTTCCTCGATCAATGGCTCGAAGTTTTTCGGCAGCTCGGTTGACCAGAATCGCATGTTGGCGGTGAATGTGGCGGGATCGTCGAAGAACGGCACGGTGGCCTTGACGAGCGCCAGGTGCGCGGCGTCTCCCAGCGAGTTGGCGAACAGCGAGCGGAGCTTTTCCATCGCGTTCATGTCGTCGCGTTTCGCGATCTCGTCGCACAGGGCCTGGCTGGCGTGCCAGTCGTCGGTGTTCAGTCGTTCGAGGATGGCCTCTTTGGACTTGAAGTGGTGGTAGATCGCGCCTCTCGACAGGTCTCCCAGCTTATCGATGATGTCCTGGATGGAGGTCTTGTCGTAGCCTTTCTCGGCGAACAGCTTTTTCGCGGCGGCGAGGATGCGGCGTTCCGTCACCTCGGGGTGCGGGTTGCGTGCCATGGTTCCTCCTTTCGATATGTCATCAGTATACATACCGACAGTCGGTATGTATACTGCGTGTCATGATTGCGGCCGTCTGTAGGGCCTTCTCGGGGTGGCGGCATCGCGCAAAATGGGCAAAACCGTATTAGATATCGGTTATATGCTATGTTGGTCAATGTTGGGCGTTGGCGCTTGACCGAACGAAAGAAGGCACATATGACAGATCCCAATGCCGGTTTCCCCACTGGAAACAACTCTTATGGAGCCCCGCAGCCCGCTCAGCCGGCTTCGGACGCAAACGCGGCCTATCAGCAGCCGCAGTACACCGCACCCGTGCCGCCTGCCCAGCCCGTGCCGCCTGCCCAGCCCGTGCCGCCTGCAGGGGCACCCTATCAGGCGCCGGCAACCCCCGATTACGCGGCGAACATCCAGAACTCCGTCGCCGGTTTCGCCCAGAACCTGGGTGGCAAGAACGTGACCGTCGGAGGCCAGTCATTCGACTTCATTTCCATCATCACCTACGTGGCCGGCGTGCTGGCGATCATCGCCTGCATCGTGCCGTTCGTGTCGGCGTTTGGATACAGCGCCAGCCTGTTCCAAGGCGGGGACGGATGGATTGTCCTCGTTGCGGTTCTTGCCATCGCGGCGCTCACGTTCTTCAAGAAGCACCTCCCCGCAATGATCATTTCCGCCTTGGTGCTGGTACTCAGCATCTTTGAGATGGTGTATTCCAAGAGCAAGATCAACAGTAGCTTGGACGAGTTCGGCAGCAACTATGGCAGTCTGGGAAGTCTCGCGTCCGGCTACGCGAAGAATGCGGTGGCTTTCGGTATTGGTGCATACTTGCTCGTCATCGCGGCGCTGGGCCTGATTGTCGGCACCGTGCTTGCGTTCGGCAATCAGAAGAAGGCCGCGAAGGTCGCGGTGCCGGGTGTTTCCGCCCAGCCGCAGTATGTGCCGACGGCATTCCCCGGTGCTCCGGTCCCGGCACCTGCCGCCCCGGTGTCCGATGCCGGCGTTCCGCAGGCTCCCGCTGCGCCGCAGGCCCCGACCGCACCGGTCGCCTCGACTGCGTATGAGCAGCCGGCGCCTGCCGTTCCGGTTTACCAGCAGCCCGATTCGGACGCTTCCTACCCGGGGCAGACCCCGCAGGCCTGATTTCTAGGTCTTCCGCGTTCCGCGCCTGATCGGCGTGAAGCGTGACCAATGAGCTGCTGTGCACATGCATAGCGGCTCTTCGCATATGCGACGGATCCGAGCCCAATGACCCTGCCGATAATCCGGGAAATATGAACGGCCGCACGCGCCCGCGATGCCGCGATATTGTCCGCTCTCATAGGCATAATAGAAAAGTTGTGTCTGGAGGATACGTGTATGCGAATCCGCTAGCACAGCACAGCAATATACGTTGCGGGAGGAATCCGCCGCGGGCGACCGCCGCGGGTGCCGACATCACCGCTTCATAGAAAGAAGAACCATACAATGGCTCCCAAGAAGAAAGTCTCGGCGCTGATCAAGCTCCAGATCCAGGCTGGCAAGGCCAATCCTGCCCCGCCGCTGGGTCCGGCTCTGGGTTCGCATGGCGTGAACATCATGGACTTCTGCAAGCAGTACAATGCGCAGACGCAGGACAAGATGGGTCAGGTCATCCCTGTTGAGATCACCGTTTACGAGGATCGCTCCTTCACCTTCATTCTGAAGACCCCGCCTGCAGCGGCTCTGCTGCTCAAGGCCGCCGGTATCCAGAAGGGCACCGAAAACCCGCTGACCCATAAGGTCGGCTCCGTCACCAAGGCGCAGCTGCGCGAGATCGCCGAGATCAAGATGGCTGATCTGTCCGCCCGCGACGTCGAGGCTGGCATGAAGATCATCGCGGGCACCGCTCGCTCGATGGGCATCACGGTTATCGACTGAGAGGAGAAGGACACATGGTTAAGCGTTCCAAGAAGTACCGCGAAGCGGCTGAGAAGGTCGATCGCAACAACCTTTACACCGCCAACGAGGCTATCGCTCTGCTCAAGTCCATGCCGGCCTACAACTTCGACCAGACCGTCGAAGCCGTGTACCGTCTGAGCGTGGATCCGCGCAAGGCCGACCAGCTGGTCCGTGGCACCGTCAACCTGCCTCACGGCACTGGTAAGACCGCCAAGGTCGCCGTGTTCGCCCGTGGCCCGAAGGCCACCGAGGCTGTCGAGGCCGGCGCCGACATCGTCGGTGACGACGACCTGATCGAGAAGGTTCAGAACGGCTTCCTCGACTTCGACGCCGTCGTGGCCACCCCGGACATGATGGGCAAGGTCGGTCGTCTGGGCCGCGTGCTCGGCCCCCGTGGCCTGATGCCGAACCCGAAGACCGGCACCGTGACCATGGACGTCACCAAGGCCGTCAAGGACATCAAGGGCGGCAAGATCGAGTTCCGCGTGGACAAGAACGGCAACCTGAGCTTCCTCATCGGCAAGCTCTCCTTCGACGAGACCGCTCTGGACGAGAACTTCAAGGCCGTTGCCGACGAAGTCAAGCGTCTGAAGCCGGCCACCGTCAAGGGCCGTTACATCACGAAGGTGACCATCACCTCCACGATGAACCCCGGCGTCCCGGTCGATCCGGTGGCTCTCGCCTGATCAACGCCAATCGGCTCAACCTTCATAGGGGCTTCCCGCACGCGCGGGAAGCCCCTATGTCGTATTTCGATTCCCTACTAGACTCCCCAGTTTCGCTACGCTTGACAGCCAGCGGGGGCAAAGTAAACCGCCCGCCGCTGGCGGGGGCTGTCAGTCTTTGACTGACTGGGGGTGGTTCCTTGCCGCCGCATATACAAAAGCCGCCCGGCACACACATGCGCCGGGCGGCTTTCAGCTACTGTCGCGGTCGCCTGTCAGTAGGCGGCCAGAATATCGACCACGAAGATCAGCGTGGAGTTCGCGGGGATGGAGCCCTGGGCGGTGTCGCCGTAACCCAAGTTCGGCGGAATCACCATTAGCACCTGCGAGCCGACCGTCTGGCCGACCATGGCCTGCTGCCAGCCCTCAATCACCTGATGGTTGCCGCCGCTGTACGTGTCGGCCTCAAGCGTGGTGTTCTTGTCCCATGACGAGTCGAACTGGGTGCCGTCCAACAGCCATCCGGTGTACTTCACCTTGACGGTGTTGTTGTTCGTGACCTTTTTGCCCTTGCCCTTGATCAGCGCCTGCGAGACCAGCTTGCTGCTTCCCTTGTACCCGTTCATGTTGATGGACGGCTTGCCGTTCTTCGCTCGCGTGACCTTCGGCAGATCGGACGGGATGTCGGTGACCTCGTTGCCTGTGGCCTTGGTGAGATCCTTCGACTTGGAAACGTAGGTCAGCGCCATGATGTACGACGTGCCGTTGGAGTTGGAGTCATTGACGCCGTACGCGATCGTCGTGTTGAGCTTGCGGCCCTTCAGCAGCTCATAGTAGGCGTCGCTCACCGTGCCCTTTTCCAGCACCAGGGAGCAATCGGGTGTGTTCTTCTCCCAGCTGCTCGCAAGCTCGGTGCCGTCCTTGACGCTGATGGCGATGCCCTGCGAGCACAGACGGTCGCCATCAGCGATAGTGGCGCCGTTGCCTTCCTGCAGCACGGCATAGCTGTTGTTGTCGACGGTCTTCGGTGCCTTGAAGGAGACCTTCGGTTTCTCGCCCAGCGTACCCGTGGCGGTGATGCCGGCGATCTTCTTCATGTTCTTCAATGCGCTGGAGCCGGAGGACTGCGAGGAGTCGTCGCCGGATTTCTTTGACGACGAGCCGGAATCGCCGGAGCCGCACGCGGCGAGTGTGACGCACAGGCCGACCGTGCACACGGCCGCGAGTACGCGCTTGAACGTGGATGTCTGTGTCAACTTACGCATGGTCACCACACTAGCGGAAAACCCTGATTTTTCTTTGGAAATGTCTTTTTCGCCGGGGCTTTATGCCCTGCATTGTAGAATGGGTGAGTTATGAAGAAACAGACATCAAAAGAGCGCAAGCGTGACGAGCGAAAGTCCAAGTCGGCCGCCCGTCCGACGCGCCATGCCCGCATCATGCGGGGCGTGGTGACGCCCATCCTTGGTCTTCTGGCTGTGGCATGCATTGGTCTGGGCATTATGAACGCCACATATTGGAAGCCCAGCTCTCAGATCGCGGCCAGTGCCGCGGTGAAGGGGACGCAATATATCGTTACCGATCCCGGCGTGCTGCCGCTGGTGGACAATCAGGTGACGGTTTCCGCCGATGCCGGTTCGTCCGACAGGGAAGTATGCCTTGCTCTGGGGTCGAACAAAGATGTGATCGGTTGGCTCGCCGGGCAGCCATATGTGCGCGTCACCGGCTTGAACGAATGGACGACGCTCGCGACGACGAAGGTCTCCGCGCAGGGGTCTGCGGCCGATGCGGGCGATGACGCAGTGGCGTTCAAGGACTCCGATATGTGGACTTCCGTGACGTGCGGGACGGGCACCGTGAAAGCGGAGACCAAGGTCGCGTCCGACAGCGGTACCGTAGCCATCATCGACTTGGGCAAGTCCTCGAACGCGACGGTGCGCATGAACTGGGTGCGTCAGACTCTACCTGATTTCGCCATGCCGTTCTATTTCGCCGGAGGACTGCTGGCGCTGCTGGCCGTACTGGCCGCATCTCTGTTCGCCATGCCGCCGCACAAGCGTCGCAAGCGCGTGGTGAGTGGTTCCGCAGCCGAAAAGCAGGCAGAGGAGGTCGCCGTTTCGCAGGCGGTGGCGGGCAGTGTCGCGAGTCTCAAGGCGGCGGTCAGTTTCAAGCCGAAATCTAAGCGCCGCCGTCATGCCGCGCATCGTGGGAAACCCGGTGCGGGCGCGCCGGCAAAGTCGGAAATCTCCCAGCCGAAGGTCGTCGATCCCGGCAGCCGCAACCTTGTCGCCGACCAGCAGAACGTGCAGGCCATGGACCAGCCCGACGATTCGGCGACGTCGGTAATCACCGCCAGCGAGCTGCAGACGTATTTCGCGCGGCTTTCGCAGGAATCCGATGATGACACGAAGGGGAGCTCCAATGAATAAACGCATAACCACCGCCCTGGCGGCGACGATGGTCTGCGCTCTGACGCTCGGCCTTGCAGGCTGCGAGGGGCAGGTGCCACAGACCGTGGCGCCGTCGGTGAAGGACAACGAGATCATCGATGTGACCGTCGCACAGGAGAAGCAGATCCGCGGGAAGATCCTTGACGTGCTGAACCAGGCGAACGAGGCGAAAAGCGCCGACGGGCTCGCCGCGCGCGTGTCCGGCTCGCAACTGGAGATCCGCACCGCCCAATTGAACATTGCGCAATACACGCAGCAGGATGTCACGCCGTTGGCGACTATCCCCAGTGATGTGACGCAGGTGGTCATCCCGACCGACAACGCATGGCCGAGGTATATTTTCACCGTCACCACCACCACCGAGGACCAGCAGGCGAAGCGTCTGCTGGTGATGCGGCAGGAGTCCGCCCGGCAGAACTACAAGCTGTGGGCTGTCGCCCGACTGCTTGAGGACGTGTCACTGCCGGGCTTCGCGCCCGCTAAGCAGGGCAATGTCATGGGCGATGCCAACGACTCCAATCTGGTCATGACCCCCAAGCAGGCGGTGCAGCGATACGCCGATGTGCTGCAGAACAACACGAACAGCAAATACGCGGGAAGCTTCGAGGATGACCAGTTCCGCCAGTCGCTAGTCAAGCAGCAGGAAGAAAGCCAGAAGGGTGTGACCCAGAACAAGGGCACGCAGCAGGAGGTGTTCGCGCCGGTCGTCGACCAGATCGCCGTGATGCGCTCCCCTCGTGGCGGTGATCTGGTCGTCGCGCAGATCAACTCGGAGTGGACACGGTCCATGAGCGAGGGCCGTGAGTCGTTGCCGGGGTCCCCGAACGAGGATGCGCTGTTCAAGATGACGAATCAGAAGGCCACCAGTTCGCTGAAAGCCACTTATGTGAACGTTGTGGCGATATTCGTGCCGCTGGCCGGGTCGGATCAGAAGGTGACCGTGGTGGCGGGCGATCGTCAGGCGGTCAAGGTCGAGGCGCAGTAGACGCCGGACTCGGGCCGGCGCACGGACTTGCCAAGCACCGGAATCGGGCGCTTGCAGCGTAACCGGAGGCGGTGAGACGCCGTGGCCTATATAGTGGTATGCGTCAACGATGTTCGCGACGGAATCGACGGTGGTCGCAGGTATGCGGCCGCGCCGATTTTCGCGCGGCATGGATGTGACGGAACGGCGTGCGGCGCAGACCGCGGGCCGGTATGAGTCGTGAAAATGGAGGCATGATGGCACAGCAGCAGGAGTTTCATCCGGGATTGTCACTCGCGGGCGCGGTGGATCTCGAATCGTTGAAGCATCAGGTGAAGGCGGAGCCGGGGCAGGCCGGGGGAGCGCCGGCCGCGGGCGGCTATGTCATCGACACGACCGAGAACACGTTCCAGGCGATGGTGCAGACCTCCGCCACGTTCCCGATCCTGCTGCTGCTGTGGATCCCGACCGATGACCGTCTGTTCCCGATGGCCCGTACGCTCGGCGACGCGGTGAACAAGCTCAAGGGGCAGATTCAGTTGTCCCGCATCGACATCGTAAGCTACCCATCGATCGCGCAGGCGTTCCAGGTGCAGGGCGCACCGGCGCTGTTCGCGCTGATCGGTGGCCGCCCGATGCCGATTCTTCAGGGGCTGCCGGGCGATGACGAGCTGAAGCAGATCGTCGATCAGGTCATCCCCAAGCTAATTTCGGTGGCCGCGCAGTCCGGCGTGAACGGTACTGCGCCGTATTCCGGCGACCCGGACTCGGCCGACGGTGACGGTGCTGGTACCGGTGACGGCGCAGGTGCGGCGGCTGGTGCCGACGTGGTGCCGCCCGAGCATCAGGAAGCGCACCAGCTTGCGGCGCAGGGCGATTACGCCGGTGCCGCCGCGGCCTACGAGCAGGTGTTGCAGGCGAACCCCAATGACACGCTCGCCGCGCGGGAGCGCGCGAAGGCGCTGCTGTTGGCGCGTTCGGCGACCGCTGACGTGCGCGAGGTACGCAAGGCCGCCGCAGATCGTCCCGATGACGTCGAAGCGCAGCTGGCCGTGGCGGATGTGGACATGATCGGCGGCCAGATCGAGGACGCCTTCTCCCGTCTGCTGGATTATCTGGCGGACGGTCACACCGATCAGGTCGAGCCGGTACGCGAGCGTCTGCTGGAGTACTTCATGATTCCCGAAGCGACCGATGAGCGCGTCAAGCGTGCCCGTCGCCGCCTTGCCACGCTGATGTACTGAGCGCCATCGCGCCGAAATATGTCATTATGCTGAAACCGCCGCGGTGCCAATTCTTGCATCGTGGCGGTTTCAGCGGTTTTGGGCCTGTGGTCTACGCCTTATAGTCCCATGCGGTTACGGCCGAACTGGGTTTGGAATCGGGGCCCGTCCCGGTGCAGCTCGGCGTCGAAGTCCGCAGCCCACTGCGAGAACGGCCGCGAAGCCAGTCCGTCGTTGCTGAACCGCGCCTGATCGGTGATCTCCGTCACGCAGAACGATGGAATCTGCAGATTGGTCACGGGTCCGCTACGCTCCGCCTCGGCGACGACCAGCGGGGCGTTCGCGCCGCCAAATATATCGAGGCTCCATCCATCCTCGCCGATCCATGCGGAGAACCGGTTCTTGATAATCGGACGGCCTCCGCGCATCACCAGTTCCGCGGCTATGCGGGCGTCGATCTCCCGTTCGGCCTCATAACGGGTGCCGCCCACCGACGGCCCCTTGACGGTGACGAACGCCTCGGTGAACCGTTCTCGGTATTGCCTCAGTACGGCTATCGGATCGGTGTCGGCGTTCATATCGATGCGCACCCCGCGTGTCTGTAGCCGCACTCGCAACGCGTAATTACCGTCGTGCACATAATAGCTCTGCACGATCAGCATCGGCTCGCCGTCATCCAGTTCCGGCGGCAGCGCCCTGCAGAAGAACCGACGTTCATATTCGAAATCGTTCATGGCGATGTCCATACCACTCCAGTGTAGTCGGTGCGGGAGCGCGTAAACCCGGGAATTCCGCGAAATTGCCGACATGTTGGGAGTGGGATGGTGTACAGTGATACAGTTGCTTGCCGCAAGGCGAGCGATGGCTCGGGTTCGTAGCTCAGTGGATAGAGCGTCTGTCTCCGGAACAGAAGGTCGAGGGTTCGAATCCCTTCGAGCCCACCAGCAAAGGCTCCATACCATCGGTATGGAGCCTTTTTTCGTGGTCTATCTGCGTTTCGAGGGGGTGATTCGGGATGCGCCGGACATCTATCTGCGTTTCGAGGGGTTGATAGCCAAGTATAAACGCTACGGGAACCGCATGATTCCAGCAAGAATCAGGTCGGAATACTCTGCATATCGTTTTTTGGCAACCCCTTGAAACGCAGATAGATGTCCCCAGACTGCAAAATCACCCCCTCGAAACGCAGATAGGAGATGTTGCGGCGAAAGCCGGTCGCGGCGGTTGTCTCCGCCTCGCGACCGGTCAGCTCTTCTTGGGGGCGGTGGTGCTTTCGCGGACGACCAGGCGTGTGGGCAGGATCAGGTAGTGGTCGGCGACGGAGCCTGCACGCGCGTCGAGAATCATGTCCACGGCCTTGCGGGCGATCATGTCGAACGGCTGGCTGATGGTGGTGAGCGCCGGGTACAGGTATTGTGCCGGGTACACGTTGTCGAAGCCGACGACCGACAGGTCAGCGGGCAGGGACAGGCCGCGTTGGCGGGCAGCGCGGTACACGTTGAGCGCCGTGATGTCGTTGCATGCGAAGATCGCAGTCGGCCGTTTGGCGGCGGGCAGGTCGAGCAGTTGGCATGCGCACTCGTAGCCGCGTTCCGGCATGTAGTCGCCGTAGGCGACCAGCTCGGGGTCCAGCTGGATCCCGGCGCGACGCAGCGCGGTGGCGTAGCCACTGTAGCGGGCCTGAGCGGATTCTGCGTTCTGCGGGCCGGTGATGATGCCGATGCGCTGATGGCCGAGTTTGATGAGGTGCTCGGTGGCGATCAGCCCGCCGGTCCAGTTGTCGATGCCCACGCCGAGCGTGTCCTGCGACCCTTCGCCGATGGAGTCGATAATGACGAAGGGAATGTTGCGCGAACGCAATAGTGTTTTTTCGCGTTCGGTCGCGTTGGACAGCAGCAAAATGACGCCGAGGGGATTGCGGTTGAGGATTTCCCGGAAGCTTTCCTCGCTGCGCTTGCCCCGCCCGGTCTGCGTGATGGTGATGCCGATGGGCATCGATTTCACATATTCGGAGGTCTCCGCGATCATCGCGTTGATGCCGTTCGCCATGACCTCGGTGAGCACGAGCTCGATGGTCTGTGATGTCTTCGTGGTGACGAGAGACTTGGAGTACCCGGATTCCTCCATGATTTTCTCGATGCGCGCCCTTGTGGAGCTGGATACGCCCTCTCGCCCGTTGATGACCTTTGATACGGTCGCGGTGGAGACTCCGGCAAGCTTCGCTATCTCACTGACTCGCGGTTTTTTCATATCGCCTGCCATCGGTTGCTCCGTTTCTTCCGTACTTCATTGTGGGTGTGTCTGCGTTCGTTGCAGACGCACTTCACACTATAGTAAAGCGTTTCGAGATAGATGAAAGAAAATTTCTAGAATAAGTGGTGATTTTTCTAAAAGATGTGTATGATGGGAACGAAACACAATACATCGAGAACCATTGAGGCGAAGGAGCCAACATGGGCACCATCATCGGAGTCAAAACCTACGACCTGCGTTTCCCCACGTCCAGCACGCTGTCGGGCTCGGACGCGATGAACAAGGACCCCGATTATCCTCGGCATACGTCGTCATCACCACCGACGCGGATGGCGGCCTGAGCGGCAGCGGCTTCGTTTTCACTGTCGGCCGTGGCAACGACGTGGTCGTGGCTGCCGTCGACTCGCTCTCCCGCATGCTCGTCGGCCGCAACGTCGAGAACCTGCTCGACGACATGCGCGCCGCATGGGACATGTTCGTCCACGACTCTCAGCTGCGCTGGCTCGGCCCGGAGAAGGGCGTCGAGCACATGGCCATCGGCGCCGTGCTCAGCGCGCCATCGACCCGATCGCGGTCGCCAACGGCGAGCAGATGCAGAACCGCATCATGGACAAGCAGTATCTGCAGGCGGGCAGCTTCAAGGTCATGCAGATCGACGCCACGCGCGTCGCCGGGCCGCAGGAGATCGTGCTCGAATACCTGCTCGCCAACAAGTTCGGCGTGCGCGTGTGCCCCCACGCCGGCGGTGTCGGCCTGTGCGAGGCGGTGCGCCACTTCGCCATGTCCGATTACCTGGCGGTCAGTGGACAATGGGATGATCGCGTCATCGAATATGTGGACAACCAGCACGAATACTTCGTGCATCCCACTGAGATCGTCAATGGTCGTTACAAGGCCCCGACCGCTCCGGGCTCGGGCGTCGACATGAAACTCGAAGCCGCCGAACGGTGCCTGTACAAGGGCTGATCGCAGCGCCGCGGTGCCGCGGCTCGCACGGACACGAACACAACAAAGGACACTGAAACATCATGGATTTGCATCTGGAAGGCAAGGTCGTCATCCTCACCGGCGGTTTCAAGGGCATCGGCAAGGGCATCGCCCTGCGACTGGCCAAGGAGGGGGCCATAGTGGCGGTTATCAACCGAGACGACGGCGCCGCCGAGCAGTTCGCCGCCGAAATGAAGGCCATCACCGACAACTACCGCACGTATCTGATGGACCTCAACGACACCGACGACATCGCGCCGATCGTCGAGGATGTGGTGAAGACCTACGGCCATATCGACGGTCTGGTCAACAACGCGGACCGCAACGACAACCTCGACCTCGACCACACCTCGTGGCGCGAATTCGAGCAGTCGCTGCACGGCAACCTCACGCACTATTATGAGCTCGCCCACCGCTGCGCCCCGTACCTGCGCGAATCGAAGGGCGCGATCGTCAACATCTCGTCCAAGACCGCGCTGACCGGCCAGGGCAAGACCAGCGCCTACGCCGCCAACTTGCTCGTGTTCGACGCCTCCAAGGGCGTCCACTTCCACGACGAGGTCTTCAAGGACACCGTCTACTTCATGAACAACGTGTTCTGCAACACCTCCACCACGCCGACGCAGTGGTACCGCAAGACCGACGCGCTCGCCAAGGCCGCGTTCTCGAACAACGACTACTACGAGGCCGGCGGCAAGGCTTCGGACACCCAGCCTGAGGACAAGCGTGGTCTGGAAGTCGACCCGAAGTTCGTCGGCTTCTCCGGCGGCTCCGACACCCCGGCCGGCAAGCTCGCCGGCGTGGCGCCGAAGCCAAGGCCAACCTCGACAAGGCATACACCTCCTCCAAGCTGCGCGTGAGCCTCGACTCCGTCAAGGCCGGCGTGCAGTGGGCGCCGACGATGAGCGAGATCCAGGTGCACAACGGCTCCGGTTCTGCCTCCTCGCACAAGCCGGCTGTCGCCGTCGTCAACAGCAACTTCAACAAGCAGGCTCCTGAGACGCTGCCCGAGTACACCGTCACGCTGGACGGTGACAAGCTGCAGTCCATCCGCTGGATCGGCTCCGAAGGCAACGTGCTGAGCAGCCTCGACGAGGGAGACTACACGGTGAGCGGCGAGGGTGACAAGATCACGGTGAAGATCGCCGCCGACTTCCTCAAGGGCAAGGACGCGGGCAACTACGGTCTGCAGTTCGAGTTTGCGTCCGTCGCCACCCGCAAGGTGTCGCTGAACGTGACCGACGAGGCAGTCGAGCCAAGCAAGCCGACGACTCCGGCCAAGCCGGGCGCTAACGAGCAGCCGAAGACCGAAGGCGTCGCGAAGACCGGTTCGTCCGTGCCCGCCGTCGCCGCCGGCACCACGATGATCGTCCGCAAGCGTGCCACTCGCTGAATGACACGCCGTAAAGGCCGGGGCCGGTAACTATGTGCCGGCTCCGGCCTTTGCCGGTACGATGGATATAATGGATGTCTTGCCGTTGCGATAACGCCGCGGCAGACAAAATAGAAGAAACGTTCCAGAGCACAGAAAGGAACATTGATGTCAACTTCTGGCCGTTTTACGATTCCGAGTGAATCGAACTTCGCGGAGAAGACCGCGGAACTGGCCCGGTTGTGGGGTGCCGACGCGGTTCGCAACTCGGATGGCACGCAGTTGGACGACGAGGTCGTGGCGCTGGGTATGAAGGTCTACACGGCCTACTTCCCGACCCGCGCGCACAACGAGTGGATCACGCTGCACATGGACGAGACCCCGCAGGTGTACCTGCTGTCGAAGCGTGCGCTGGCGGAGAGCGACACGGTGGACGTGTCTCTGATGGACGGTTTCTTCGAGGAGCAGCTCAAGCCGAACTTCGACGCCGACCCGCACAAGTACTGGGAAGTCGTGGACCGTTCGACGGGCGCCGTGG